>Ga0209537_1001267_pt1 | contig 29023 bp, 24 predicted proteins | sample BioPla4DNA1_FD_187698 | JGI IMG/M metagenome (GOLD analysis project Ga0209537, IMG submission 187698) | Biogas fermentation microbial communities from Germany - Plant 4 DNA1 (SPAdes) (version 2) | ecosystem: Engineered > Bioreactor > Anaerobic > Digestate | place: Bielefeld, North...
AATTGTAGTACACCAACAACTCCAACTATTATTTCTTCCATTCCTATGAATAGCTCTTTAAATACTTGGATTGCCCCTTCTTGTGCTATTTGAGTAATACCTTTTACAAATTGTTTTCTCTTCATTGAATCTACTGGTCTTACTCTAGCAAAGTGTTCTGGAGCAAAGGTTGGAATTCCTTCAAATTTAAATTTCTTCTTTGGTGAACATAAGGTATCTCCAATTGAAAATATACCTGGGTCAAATACACCTATTATGTCTCCTGCATAAGCCTCTTCAACTATTTCCCTATCTTGGGCCATAAATTGTTGTGGTTGGGCTAATCTTATTTTCTTTCCACCTTGTACATGGTAAACTTCCTCTCCTTTAGTGAATTTACCTGAGCAAATTCTCATAAAGGCAATTCTATCTCTATGAGCCTTATTCATATTTGCTTGAATTTTAAATACAAAGGCTGAAAATTCGTTATCAAAAGGATCAATTTTACCTATGTTTGAGTTTCTTGAAAGAGGTGCTGTTGTCATTTCTAAAAAGTGTTCTAGGAATGGTTCTACACCAAAGTTAGTTAAGGCTGATCCAAAGAATACTGGTGTTAACTCTCCCTTTGATACTTTTTCTAAATCTAATTCATCTCCAGCTATATCTAATAGTTCAATGTCTTCCATTAACTTATCGTGAAGAGCTTCACCTAAAAGTTCTTTAAACTTAGGATCATCTACTGCACCTTCTATAGCATCTACTTCTTTTTGTCCGTGATTTCCTGCTGAGAATACTATTATTCTGTTATTATCTCTTTCATATACACCTTTAAATTCTTTTCCTGAACCTATTGGCCAGTTCATTGGATAAGTTTTTATTCCAAGTTCATTTTCTATTTCTTCTAATAATTCAAATGGATCTCTTATTTCTCTATCCATCTTATTTATAAAAGTGAAAATCGGCATTTCTCTTAATGATGCAACATGGAATAGCTTTCTTGTTTGTGCTTCTATACCCTTTGCACCATCTACTACCATAACAGCACTATCTGCAGCCATTAAAGTTCTATATGTATCTTCAGAGAAGTCCTGGTGACCTGGTGTATCTAGTATGTTTATACAGTGGTCATTGTAGTTGAATTGCATAACTGAAGAAGTAACTGAAATACCTCTTTGCTTTTCTATTTCCATCCAGTCTGATACTGCATGGGCAGAAGCCTTTCTTGCTTTAACTGATCCTGCTAGTCTTATTGCTCCCCCATATAGTAGGAACTTTTCTGTTAAAGTTGTTTTACCTGCATCAGGGTGAGATATGATAGCAAAGGTTCTTCTTTTTTCTATTTCCTTAATATAATCTGACAAAAGTGCTGCCTCCTTAAATTGAATTTATCTATTAAATCCTTGAAATTTTATCTAATAAATCATTAATTATATATCTCTATTATTTCTCCAATTAATCATTATAAACCAGATTATATCAATTTACAATTAGGAATTAAGGATTAATAGTTAATGAAAAAAATCCATGAAATAGATTACTCTACCTCATGGATTTTTTATATTATGCTCTTTTTCTTTTTTTAAATAGCATTACTGAACCTGCTGATACAACAGCTAGAGCCACTACTAATATTATAGCATTTGATATTACAGCTCCTGTATTTGGTAGCTTTGCCTTGCTATCTTCAGCTTTATCATCTTTATTATTGTTTGTATCCTTTGCTTCCTTATTTGTATTATTATTTGTTTCTCTATCAGTTTTTCCTTCTTGTTCTTTTGTATTTGTATCTGGTTTAACTGAAGTGTTGCTTTCCATTTCTTCTGCTATAACAAACTTAGAGAAGTGCGGTGTTTTAAATGTTACAGCATTGCCGTTAACACTTGTTTCCACAACTTCAAATTTTTTAGTTTCTTCATTATAGTAGTAAACTTTTAATTTATCTTTATTTAATCCTTGGAATTCTTCCTCAGCTAAAGTAATTGTTATTTCAGCTTGGCCTTCTTTAAAGTTGTGAATCTTTATAGCTTCATTTTCTTTATTAACAAATAAATTAAAATCAAAAACCTTATTTATAGCTTTTAAATCTTTAGTTATTTCTGAACCTGATAATATATCTAGCTTCAGTGTTACTGTATCATTTTCACCTATTAAAGTTTTATCTATAACTGAGAATGGTAATGTTATATCAACATTATTTAAAACTGCATTTAAAGAACCTTGTCCACTCTTTAAAATTTCCATATCTTTAATAGTTATGCTAAAGCTAGTTGAATTTTCTTCATTTAAAGTAATTTTATTTACTTCCCCTGCCTTAAGTTCAGGTATTTCTATTTCGAAAGTAGCATTTTCAGATGGTTTATTATCTTCTACTGGAGGAGTTGTTCCATTATCATCATTATTTGATTCATTTGGAGTATTCTTTTGGATTATTACAAATCCATTATCATTATCAAAAATCATACTTTCCTTTTCTCCATATAATCCAGAAAAAGGACTTATATTATCATACCCACCAACAGCTTCTGTTATATCTAATAATTCTTCTACATTTCCAGATTTTAAACTTACTAATTTTAGTCTGTTATCTTCTTTAATAGCATAGTAATCTTCATTATTAGATATCATTATACCATTACCTAATTTATTAAGTTTCCTTGAAAGGACATATTCATTATCTTTTAATTCATAAATATATAATCCATTACTTGGATCACCTATTTTAGTTGTTCTATATATATATATTTTTTCATCATGTACTTCAAAATAAGCATTATAAGGTGCATCTTTAATATTATTCTTTGATACAAATTCTCCATTATTCACTCTTATAATATTATTTTCATATTTACTAGCTTTAAAATCATTAATTGCTTGCCATATATATAAATTTCCATTTTCATAGGCATAACGTACTTCTCTATGAAAATCATTATTATTTTTTCTAATAAACACATAGTCTCCAAAAACTATTCCTCTATAATAGTTAGTTTTATTTTCAGTCTTATCAAATTCGTTTATAGAAAATTCTACTATTCTATCATCTTGTCCATCATAATGATAAAATTTGTCTAAATCTATTATTATTTCACTTGTGTCATTAACATATGTGTAATAGTCCCCATTATCAACTTTTTCTTTGTCTTTTATAGTTAAATTTAACCCCTCTGACTTATTAATTTTTTGTAAAACAGCTTCTTTTTCTTCATCTGTAAATTCATTTTTTATATCTGTTCCTACAACTTCATAAGTAGTTAATGCGTTAAATTCTTCTTCTGAGATTGATTGTATGGATTCATTATTAAAATCAAATTTAATAAAATCAACTTTTTCTTCATCACTTGAAGTAGATTTTATTGCAACTATATTTTCATAGTTATATGATGGATACATTCTTATGTCATTATCACTATTTATTTCCGATATTTTTTTTTCTTCTCCACCTTCAAATAATGAAATTTTAATGTTAGAAGCATCTTTATAAGCTACCAAAATTTTATTTTCATAAAACATGCTATCAATTCTCTTGTCAAGCTTTGAAACAACTTTATAAGAATTTTCTTCTGCCTTAACCTCTCTGCTAAAGTTCGTAGCTGGCACTAATCCTATTAGCATTAAAACAACTAATAAACTTGATAAAAGTAATTTTAATTTTCTCATACCTACCTCCATAATATATAATTTATATTTAATTTATATTTAATTTACATTTAATTTACATTTAAATTATATTATACAAATATTTCAAAATCAACCATAATAACTATAATTATTACAAATTATTACTTAATATATGTGTTTCCTACTAGGTTTGCAGTGGATTATTTCAGCATGTAATTATTATTAAGAACTTACCTCAAAATAAAATAACCCTCTGCCAATTATTCTTATTAGGATAATTACCAAAGGGTTTATAAATTCAATTTATTTGTATTTCTGTTTTTTATTTAATTCACAATTAATTTGTACTGCAATTTATTTTAATAAACTCTTTAGCATTTTATCCACAATAGTAAACTGTACTAAGGAGTTTTATCCACAACTGTCCACTACAAATTGTGAACTGTATTAGTTTGCCATATCTAAATTTACATCTGATAAAGCTATTATATTTAATATTTTTTCTGCTCTTTCTTTAGTTGAACCTGTAATTATTTCATATTTAATATTTTCTGCATCTAAAAAGCTTAATATTGCCTTATCCACAGCTTCTGCCGCTTCTTCATCTTGCCATCTTACACCATCTTTTGAATAGCCAAATTCTCTTGGTACAAAGAATATATGATCATATTTTGGTAAGTCTCTTAGGGCTAGTACATAAAGATCCTTTAATATTTCTATTTCCTTCTTTGTTCTTTTTTTATCTCCAAGCATAAATCTAGCATAAATATATGGTACAAATGTAGCATAGTCAGTTAAAGCATAATCGAATTCATTTAAACTTTCCTCTAAATGAAGCTGTCCTAAATATATTCCGTATTGTTCAGATATATTTTCAATCATACCCTTATCTCTTAGGTATTCTGTACTATACTCTGTAGCTACTCCTACATTTAAATCTCTAATTTTCATATCAACATAAAGTTGTTGTATTAATGTAGTTTTCCCACATCTTGGTCCACCTAAAATGGCAATTCTTTTTGGCATTACAAAACCTCCAAAAGTTATAACAATAATATTTATTTAAAAACAGGTATTAATTATACCAATACCTATAATTGCTATTTTCATTTCCTTCATCTCCTTCTAGCAAATTAAATATAAACTAGCTACTAAATAAGTCCTAATTTTTCAAGGCCTTTAGTTATTCCTTCATTCTTAACATCTTCTGTAAAATCATAAGCATACTGCTCTAACTTCTTATGGTATCCTCCCATGGCTATTCCATGCTTAACTACTTGGAACATTTCCACATCATTTTCTCCATCTCCAAAGGCATAAGTCCTTTCCCTGTCTATATCAAGAATTTCTAATAACCTGCTTATTCCATAACCCTTTGAATATTTCGAATCAAATATTTCAAAAGCCCCAAAGGCTGCATTCCCCATAAGAGCAAGGTTGGATCCTTTAAATCTTTCTGCTGCTAACTTATATTCCTTTTCTGATTCTCCTAATACTATTATTTTTACTGTTTTAACTGTATCCCTATTCCAGTCTTCTGTAAAATTTTCTAAGCCTAAAGATGCTCCTTCTATAAAATCTAACAGCTTTCTATCCTTTAAATCTGCAACATAATTAATATTTTGTCCTTCTAGCATATATGTAATTTTATTATCTTCTAGAAATTCCAATATTTCTTTTAAAAGTTTATTATCCAAAGCTTCATCTAATAAAACTTTATTGTTCATTTCTATATATGCCCCATTTGAGCCTATATATCCATCAAAATTCAAAGCTGCTAGATCCTTATTAATGCCATTTTTAGGTCTTCCTGTTGCTAACATTGTTATATATCCATTTTCCTTTAACTTCTTTATAGATCTTTTTGTACTTTCTGTTGGTTTTGATATTCCCTTTGTCCAATCTATTAATGTTCCATCTACATCAAAAAATACTATTCCTTTTTTACTCATCTTGACCTCCTTAAATGGGGTCAGTCCCCATTACATTATTTGGAATGGGGACTGACCCTTTTTATCTTTGCAGATAGTGAAATAAAGCTCCTAGAAGATTTGCATCATTGCCATATTGGCATTTTTCTATGACTGGTCTTACCTTTGCATGAGTCATAGTCTTCATAAGTAAGTCCATATTTTCATTTATTTTATCAATAAAATCTTCCCTTGAACTTATTGCTCCTCCAATTAGGATTTTTTCCGGATCATATATATATTGTATATTAAATAATCCCTTTGCTACATTAAAATAAAAATTGTTTATTTCTTCTTTGCAGATTTCATCTCCCTGCTCAGCTAATTCAAATATTTTTTTGCCATCTAGTTCTTCTGAGGAAAGTCCCTTTCTTTTTGCAACAGTTCTAAGTAGTCCTCCAGTTGAACCTATATCACTCCAGGTTTTAAATTCCACTCCTTCTTCTGTTTTTATACTTTCTAATATCATATAACCAAATTCTCCCCCATGCATATGGGTTCCCTTATGAATTTTTCTATCCTTTATTATAGCACCTCCAATACCTGTCCCACAAACAACAAAGGCTACATCATTGTTATCTTTAGCTCCTCCAAGCCATACTTCTCCTAAGGCAGCAGAATTTGCGTCATTTTCAATTTCTAAAGTTAGACCTAATTCTTCCTTAAAAATCTTCTTAAAGTTAGGACCATGAATACATGGAAGGGCACTGGAACCTCCTATTGTTCCTTCTTCGCTGTCAACACTGCCTGGAGCACTTACAGCTACACCTGATATATTATGCTCTTCCTTTGCCTTTCTGGAAACTTCAAGCATCTTATTAATAAATATATCGAAGTTATGTCTTTCTGACTTATAACTTCCCTTCTCTATAAATTCTCCCTTTTCTGTTATAATAGCGTGTTTTACACTACTTCCTCCTATGTCAAACACTAAATACTTTTTCATAAATTATCCCCCTATATAATTAATTAAAACATTAATTAACTTAATCTTTTAAAATTTCTTCTATTCTTTCTAATTCTTCCTTACTAAAGGATAGATTTTCTACTATTTTTACATTATCTATAATTTGTTCAGGCTTACTTGCCCCTATTAATACGCTAGTTACCTTGTCCTCCCTTAAAACCCAAGCTAAGGCCATTTGAGCTAGGCTTTGATTTCTTTCTTCTGCTTTATACATCTCTAAATACCCCCATAGTTTATAAAGTTAAATTTATACAAGCTCCTAGTAAAGCTTTACAGGAAAATTAAGCTTTAAGGCTACAATTATCTAACAATTATAGCCTTAAATTCAAACTTATCGTATCTATGTCTTGAGAAAGAATATTCAAAGACTTTTCCATTATCTAAATATCCTATTCTTTCAACTTCTATAATAGGTTCATCTATTTTTAATTTTAAATATTCCCTATCTAATTGTTCACTTTTCCTTGCCCTTACTGTTGAATGAGAACTTTGTATTTTATACCCCATTTTATCTTCTATATAACTATAAATTGAACCTTCTACATCTGATTTTTTTATGTTTGGAAAAAGATATAAAGGCATATAGGTTTTTTCTATTACTGTAGGCTCTTCATCGATATATCTAACTCTATGTATAAGATAAACAAAATCTTCCTTTTCAATCTTTAGGTTTTGAGCAATTATTTCATCAGCAGAAATTATCTTAAAATCTAATATTAAACTTTCCACTTTATGCCCCTCATTACTGGCAGTTAAACCTGTGAATTGATTTTTTATTGTTAAATCTTCTATTTGTTCTTCTGATATATCCTTTACAAAGGTTCCAGAACCTCTTCTTTTAACAATTAATCCCTCTAGAACTAATAAATCTAAAGCCTTTTTTACAGTCATTTTGCTGGCATTAAACTTTTCACACATTTCTTTTTCAAAGGGAAGTTTATCGTTTGCCTTGTATTCTCCGCTAATTATTTTATTTTTTATATAATTTGCTATTTCATTATATTTTGTCATAGCCCTATCTTCCTTTTATATATATTACAAAATGATTTTTGCTATTATCTATATTTAAATAATAGCAAAAATCCTATCTAAATACAAACACTTAGCGATTAAAATCCATTATCTTCTGACACCTTTTTAATCCATCTTCCTGACTTCTTAATAGTTTTCTTTAAAGTTCTTAAATCTAAAGATATATATCCATATCTATTCTTATATGCATTTGTCCAGGACCAGCAGTCAATTGGTGTCCATAAATGGTAACCAAAGCAATTAGAACCTTCCTTTATTCCTCTATGAAGATTTTGTAAATGTTCCTTAATAAAATCTATTCTATAATCGTCTTCAATTATACCATCTTTATTTTTATATTTCTCTTCTCCTTCAACACCCATTCCGTTTTCTGATACAAACCATGGAATATTGTTGTAGTTATTCTTTATATTTATAGCTATATCATAAATTCCTTCAGGATATATCTCCCATCCCCTGTATGGATTCATTCTCTTGCCTGGCATATCATAAAAATCAAAATATTTCTCCGGAAGCCATCCCTTGCTTTCATCAAATTCTGATTCCTTAGCCTTAATTCTTCTTGGCTGATAATAGTTTACCCCAAGAAAATCTATAGTATTATTTTTAATTATTAACAGTTCTTCTTCAGAAGCTTCCCAAATAACCTTATCCTTTTCTAATATATCTGTTAATATTTTGGGGAACTCTCCTTTAATTGATGGGTCTAAAAAGGATCTATTAAACATTGCATCTGCAATTTCTGCTGCCTTAAGATCTTCCTCATTATTACTTCTTGGATAGCTTGGAGTTAAGTTTAATATTATTCCTATTTTTCCACCCTTTTTATCACATTCCATTTCCCTAAACTTTTTTATAACCTTTGCAGAAGCAAGATTTAAATTATATAAAACCTGTACAGCTTTTTTTCCATCCACTATTTTAGGATAATGGAATTGATATAAGTATCCTGCCTCAACAATAACAATAGGCTCATTAAAAGTAACCCAATGCTTAACTCTATCTGAAAATAATTTGAAGGCTGTTTCTGCAAACTTAACAAATAAGTCTACAACATGCTTTGATTCCCATCCTCCATATTTTTCATATAATTCTATTGGCAGATCAAAATGATGTAAGTTCATTACTGGAAGCATTCCATTTTTAATAATTTCATCTATTACATTATTATAAAATCTTACTCCATCTTCATCGGGCTCTCCACTTTCTAAGTCCTTAATAAGCCTTGTCCATTGAATTGATGTTCTAAAACTATTTAGTCCTATTTCCTTAAGCATAGCTAAATCTTCTTTATAACTATTGTAAAAATTAGATGTTACCTTTGGACCTACTCTATCAAAGAAAGCCTCAGGCTCAATTTCATACCAATAATCAAAGATATTTTTATGAGCTTTATTAAAATCTCCCTCTGACTGTGGTCCTGATGTTGCAGCTCCCCACCAGAAATTTTTTGGAAATAAATATTGACGCATTACTACCATCCTTCCAGAAATATATTTTGTTCTATTTATATTATATATAGCAATTTAATATTTGTATATACTTTTAAATAAAAACAATATATTTTTATTTTCAAAAATTGATAAATGTATATTTTTATAATAAAATAGATATATACCTATACTTAATATTAAAAAATTAAAGGATGCGGGAGGTTTTTATGAATAATATTAATATGGAAGCTATAGCCTTTGAGTTAATTAGTAATGTGGGAGAAGCAAAATCCTTGTTAATGGAGGCTTTAGAGCTTGCAAGAAATGATAATTTTGAGGCTGCAGACGACAAAATAAAAGAAGCTAATAAATTTTTATCTGAAGGTCATCACAGTCACTTTTCTTTAATTCAAAAAGAGGCAGATGGAGAACAGCTTCCCTTCTCATTGATTTTAATGCATGCAGAAGATCAATTGATGACAACTGAAAGCTTAAAACTATTAGTTGAAGAGCTAATTTTTATGTATAAAAAACATTCAAAATAATATTATATAGAAAAGAGCCTTTGAAATTTGAAGGCTCTTTTTTATAATTATTTAGTATTTTGAAATTCATCTATTATCTTAATAGCCTGATTTAAGACAGCTTGTCCATCTACCCTTCCATAGGTAAGCACATCTATAACTGCTATTGGAATTTTTCCATTTACCATAGTTTTCATCTTAGATTGAAGGAATCTCACTTGTGGGCCTAATAATAAAATATCCGCCTTTTCCCAATTAGCTTCTGCTTCACTTTGAGATACTGCCCATATGTTACAATCAAGACTATTTTCCTTGGCTGCCCTTTGCATTTTACTAACTAATAGGCTTGTTGACATTCCTGCTGAACAAACAAGTAATATATTCTTCATATTTTCCTCCATTTAACTCTGCTATTTATTTTCTTCTAATTCTTCTTCCAACTTTAAGGCCTGAGTATCCATAACTTTAATAAACGGTGCCCAAATGGCTAATACTATTGCTAAAATAACTAACTGTAAAATACCACCCCTAATTGAGTTAGTTGCTAATATCCCACTAAAAAATATAGGAACTGTCCATGGTACTGTTACCCCTGTTGTTAAAGGAACTAACCCTAACTTCATTGCAAAATATGCCACTGTTACTGCTGCCATTGGTGCTAATACCCAAGGAATAAGTATTGTTGGGTTCATAACTATTGGTAAACCAAAAATAACTGGTTCATTAACATTAAATATACCTGATGGTGCTGATAATTTAGCGATTTGTCTTAACTGTTTACTCTTAGCAATTGCAAATATACCTACTATAACTGCAAGGGTCATTCCGCTCCCACCAATACCAACGGTGAAGGTTTCCATAAATTGCTTTGTAATGATATTTGGAAGTTCTACATTTGCCTTAAAGGCTTCATAATTATCAAGGGATAAGGTATTCCAAATTGGATCTAGAACCGAATTTACAATAATTTGTCCATGTAATCCAAAGAACCATAATATTTGTACTGAGAAAATTGCTGCTAAGGTTGCTACTAATCCGCTTCCTAAGGAAGTTAATGGCATTTGAATAATTTCATATATAAAATCGTGTATATTACCCCAAGGTGTAAAAGTAAATATCGTTCTTACTATAACAACTGATAATAGAACAATTACTGTTGGTATTAAAGAAGCAAAAGATTTTGCCACAGTTGGCGGAACCCCTTCTGGCATCTTAATTGTCCAATCTTTACTAAGAATTAAAATATATAATCTAGTTACTAAAAAGGATGCAAATATACCAACAAACATTCCTTTTGCACCTAATCTTGCTATAGGAATAATATCATTTACTAGTTCTCCAGCCTCAGTCGTAACTGTTAAAGGTGTCAAAATTAAAAAAGATACAATTGATATTACTGCTGGAAAAATTGGATCAACATCATAACTCTTAGCATAGTAATAACCAATAGCCATAACTACAAACAAAGTAGTTATACTCATTGTTGCTGATGGAAGTATACCTAATACATTTTTTAATGCAGTTAATGCCTCTTCACCTATAACTTTATCCAAATAAGGAATATTCATAATAACAAGTGCAAGAGAACCAACAACTGTTATAGGGAAAGCAAGCATAAAAGCATCACGTAATACTGTTAAAATACGGCTTGTCCCAAGTTTCCCTGCTACTGGAAGCAAGCGATTTTCAATAAGATTATTTAGCTTTGACATAATTCTCATCTCCCAACCTTTTTATAATTTATGAAATCTATTACAGTTGTTATTATATACAAAAATATATCCTTTGTAAAGAAAAAGTATATATTTTTATATGTATTTTTTACAATATAAGTAAACATAATGCGATGAAGCATGAATAGTTTGGAGTAAGATCCAGTTTGGAGTGCTGAGTGAAATTCAGTTAGCAGTGGGGAGTGGTGAGTGCTGAGTTTGGAGTGTGAAGTGTGGAGTAAAATCAGTGTAGAGTTAGCAGGGTGGAGTGCTGAGTTTGGAGTGTGGAGTGTGGAGTAAAATCAGTGTAGAGTTAGCAGGGTGGAGTGCTGAGTTTGGAGTGTGAAGTGTGGAGCGGGGAGTTAGCAGTGTGGAGTGCTGAGTTTGGAGTGTGAAGTGTGGAGTAAAATCAGTGTAGAGTTAGCAGGGTGGAGTGCTGAGTTTGGAGTGTGAAGTGTGGAGCGGGGAGTTAGCAGGGTGGAGTGCTGAGTTTGGAGTGTGAAGTGTGGAGCGGGGAGTTAGCAGTGTGGAGTGCTGAGTTTGGAGTGTGAAGTGTGGAGCGGGGAGTTAGCAGTTTGGAGTTTGGAGTGTGAAGTGTGGAGTTGCTAGGGTGGACAAGCTAATTATAAAACTATCATAAAAATAGTATTTATTCATAACAAAAAAATATTACTGAAAATCAAAATTTCCAGTAATACTTATAAATAAAAATCAAATTTATCCAAAAATATTCTAATTCAGAACTTGCTGGGATGTGCAAGCATCCCCTTATACAAGATAACTATTAACTCAACCCCACACTACTAATTCCTAACTTCTAACCTCTAACTGAACTACTAACTACTAACTTCTGACTACTAACTCCTAACTTCTAGCTGAATTCCTAACTACTAACTTCTGACTACTAACTCCTAACTTCTAGCTGAATTCCTAACTCCTAACTACTAACTCCTAACTCCTAACTGAATTCCTAACTGATAGTTGTACTATTTCTTACTGTTTTTGTTATTGAATTTAATATTTTGCATATTTCTTTGCATTTACTTAATAAACTTTCTCCTGCTTTTTTATCTAAATAATTAGTTTTTGTTAATAATCTAATCCAATATTCTGTTTCATATGCTTCCTTTAAAGCAATATACATTTTAGCTAGAAAGTCCCTTTTTGATTGTCCTTTCAAAGCTTCTGAAACATTTGCCCCAATACTAGTAGCAGCTCGTAATAATTGCTTAGATAAAACAAATTCCTTTTTAGTTTTAACTAACTCCCTATACAAATTAACAATATCAACAGCAAAATCAAAAGACTTCTTAGCTATTATACTTTCTGACATAAAAAAACCTCCCGTTAATTATTTATATAACTAAATAATTAACAAAATCTGGAGGTTTCATTCCTGCTATTTATTTAAAATATAAAATATCTCATTGTCCACAATTTCCCTACCCAAAAACTCCAAACTGCACACTACTAACTTTTAACTAAGTTCCACTCCTAACCAAATTACTAACTCCACACTCCTAACTACTAACTCCTAACTGAGTTTCACTCCTAACTGAGTTTCACTCCTAACTCCTAACTCCACACTACTAACTACTAACTACTAACTGAACTACGCTGTTGGTGCACTCTTTATTAAAGTTAATTTTCCTTTAATCACATAATCTCCAAGGCTGGCAGGAATTAAATAGCTGTCTCCCATCTTTATTTCTTCCTTAAAGCCTTCTCCTTCTATTAAACCTGCTCCATCTACGCAAGTATAAATATCAAAGTGTTCTAAGTTTGACTTATCTTTGTATTCCTTGTCTACAACTATTTTATCCATTGAGAAATATTCATTTCTAGTAAGTTCACTCATCTTATATCCATCATATTTTACAAGCTCTTTATCACTTAAATTTTCTGGAACTAAGTCAAAGTCTATAACATCTAAGGCCTTTTCTACATGAATTTCTCTTGGTCTGCCATAATCATAAACTCTATAAGTTAAATCACTGTTTTGCTGAATTTCTGCTATTATAAGACCTTCACAAATTGCATGAACTGTTCCGCTTTTAATTAAGAAGCAATCTCCCTTTTTCACATTAATCTTATTTAAATAATCTTCAACCTTATTTTCCTTAATTGCCTTTTCAAATTCTTCCTTAGTGCAGTTTTTAGTTCCTACAATTAGGTATGAACCCGGCTTTGCATCTACTACATACCAAGCTTCTGTTTTACCAAAATCATTTTCAACTTCTTTTGCATATTTATCATTTGGATGAACTTGTACAGATAATTTCTCTCTTGAATTAATTAATTTAACAAGTAAAGGGAACTTTTCTGTACTAACTTTTGTACCAACTAATTTATGTCCATACTTTTCTATTATCTCTCCAAAGCTTAGACCTTTTAGTTCTCCATTGGCAACTATTCCTGTTCCATTATTATGGAAGGCTATATCCCAAGATTCACCTATTTCTCCTTCTGGAAGGTTATCTCTAAACTTTTCAAAGTCCCTTCCCCCCCAGATTTTTTCATAATATAAATTTTCAAATTTTATTGGATACATAGTGTTCCTCCTTATAAATACTACTATTTTAATTTATAATCTAATTTTCTATTTATGTAAAGCCTAATCTTTAAATATAAATTTTTAAATATTAAGTATATTTTATTTTTTTAGAAGATTCTACATGAATTAAAATCTCCTTTCCTTGAGATAATAAATTTATAAGGAGGGATTTTTATGTCTAAAAATTCAAAAAAGAAATATCCTTTAGTAAATTATGAAGAAAGTAAAGCTAATGATAAAAACACATTAAATAATAAAACAAAATATGATGATGAACCTGTAAGTCCTTACTTAGAGCATGAAGATGAATGGTAATAACATAACTGAGGGAGGGATATCTATGGCTAAAAATTCAAAAAGCAAAAGTATTTATGCACCAAAAATAAGAACTGGTTATAGTCCAAAGAAAAATGCTTTAAGAAGTTTTGGTAAAGATAAAAGTACAGGCACCATACTACCAAGCCCAGTGACTGATGATATTGTTGTTAATAATATTTCCTATTCAGAATTTGATTATATTTACGACCCTATATACGAAGCTCAATTTGATGATTTGGAAGATTCCTATAAGGATGATTGGTAAGGAGGAGTAATATGTTAAGAAAAAAAGGAGTTTTTGGGGATAAGGTTAAAACCAATGTAGACGATTTAAAAACCGACTTTGTCCTATATAGAGATTATTTAAGTTCTACTATGTTGCCAAGCTATCTAAAAGATTATATAAAAAAATAAATATATAAAGGAGAATTACTATGACTAAAAAAGGTACTTTATCATCAATAAAAGAAGAGGGAAATTTAAATAATCAAGTTCCTAAAGATACTTATTCTATTGCAAACACTATTCAAGATCAAAAACGTAGTGATGACTTTACTAAAAAATTAAAAATTGAAAGAGAATCAAAAGAAAATCAAAAAAAATAAGCATTAAAAATACAAATTATTTTTTATTAATAAGATAATTGCTAATTTCTTCTATAAATTAGGAAAATATTAGCGATTATCTTTTGTTTTTTAATTATAATTTTGATATAATTGAATCGTATATTATATTGCAGGGGAGATATTATGAAAAACTTCTTTACATCAAAAAAAGCTTTAAAAAACAAAAAATCAAAATTTGATGATCTTAAGAACATACCTAAAAATTCTATTAGTGTTAAAGATTCAATTACAACCAAATTAGTAATTTCTTTTGCTTTATTGATCTTAGTAATAGCAGGAATTTCTGGTATCAACTTTTATAATTCCTATATGCTAAGTAAAGCAAATGATGATCTTTATAATATTAACACTAAGTCAATAAATTACATATCAAAATTAAGTGCCAATACAAATTATAATTATCTTGCTAGTAAATTAGTAATTTCATCTACAAGCAGTGCTGAAAAATATGTAATGACTAATAATATAAAAGATAATATAAAGAAGAATGAAGAATTAATAAATTTATATAGAAATACTGCTCTTGTTGGAAAAGATACAACAAAATATGATGAAGCAGCAAAATTAATTAAATCCTTAGATGAACTTGCTTTAAAAGTTGCAGAATTGGCATCCCAAAATAAAATTGATGAGGCACTTTCTCTTTCAGCTGAATTAGATACAACTTATAAAACAGCTGATGGATATTTAAGTGATATAATGGTTGCAAATGAACTTGATGCAGAAGAAACTGTTGCCAATAATAGGGCTGAATCTCAAAATTTATCAAATATGATAGTTGTAATAGACATAGTTTCTATAATAATCACTATATTATTAGCCATCTATTTAGTTTCAAGAATAATAAAACCTTTAAAATCAGTTGTAGCTTTTGCACAAAGAATCTCTAATTACGATTTATCTACAGATATGATTTTAAAATCTAAAGATGAGTTTAAACTTATATGTGATTCATTAAATTCAGCTCAAAATAACTTAAGATCTATTTTAGCTACTGCTATTGACGGAATTAATACAATTAACAGTTCAAGTGAAGAATTATCTGCTTGTATAGGAGAAGCTACTTATCAATTTGATACAATAAATAAATCAACAGAAGGAATTAATACTGGTGCTCAAGAAACTAGTGCAGTAACAGAAGAATTATCTGCTTCAATTCAAGAGGTAAGTTCTAGCATGATAGTTTTATCAGAAAAAGCAACTGAAGGTCATCAAAACTCTGAAAAAATTCAAGAAAAAGCAACTGAAACTAAAGAAAATACCAATTCAGCTATCAATACTACAAGAAATACATATAAAGATGTTGAAGCTGATATTAAAACTGCAATCGAAAAAGGAAATGTTGTAAATGAAATTGCAAATATGGCAGATACTATTGAATCAATTGCAGAACAAACAAACCTATTAGCTTTAAACGCAGCTATCGAAGCAGCTCGTGCAGGAGAACATGGTAAGGGCTTTGCTGTAGTTGCTGAAGAAGTTAGAAAATTAGCTGAAGAATCTAAGAATTCCGTTCATGAGGTTCAAGAAACAATAAATGAAGTTAGAGAAGCCTTTAAAAACCTTTCTGAAAACAGCAATAAATTATTAGAATTTATGGATAAAGATATAATAGATGAATTTAATAATTTTATGTCAGTTGCCGACAGTTATGAAGAAGACGGAATATTTGTTAAGGAAATGAGTGAAAATATAGCAGCTATGTCTGAAGAAGTTTCTGCAACAATAACACAATTAACTGATGCAATACAAACTGTTGCTAATATGACTCAAGAAACTTCTACAAATGTTAACCTAGTTAAAGAATCAATTAATGATACTGATATGGTAGTAAAAGAAATAGTTAGCGCTGTTGAAGCTCAATGTCAATTAACAGAAGAAATTAAACAAACTCTTTCAAAATTCAAGCTATAACAGTTAACAAATAAGTATTAACAATTGCCATACAATAATCAACAATTAACTAGTAAAAATATAACAATAATAGTTAATAAATATACTAATTTGGACAAGTCTAACATTGATTTATAAAAAGGAACTTTTCATCACTTGTGAAAAGCTCCTTTTTTCTTTTAATTCTTATATCTTATTTTTATAGAATATTATTAATTAATCTTTCAACTAAAAAATTATACAATATGAATTATAAATTGCAAGGTATTTATTTCTATCCTACTAACTTTCCATATCAACCTTTTTCATAGTATTCTGCATATAAGTTATTTCCGGATTTAGTTTATTAATTTCTGCAATTGTCATTCTTGATCTTTTTCCATTAGTTATTTGGTGATTTTGATCTTTCTTTATATATACAGTACTACCTGAACTAATATCAAACTCTTCCTCCTCTATTTTTATTCTACCATTTCCCTTTAATACAATAATTATTTTTTCATCATTATTAAGCTTTTGAGTTTTTGTATATTGTCCAGGATTAAAGAAAAGAACATTACATTCTAAATCTTGGCCCTTAAATACAGGAATTTTAGGAACCACCATTTCATTGTACTGTTCTATGGAAGTTTCTAAAAGATTTATATTAATATCCAAAATATGGCCTCCTCCTACTATGATTTCTTGTTTTATTATTTGATAATTAATTAATATTTATTCAATATAATTTCTTTTAATAAATAATAAGAAGCTATTAATTTAAGGGAATAAAAGCCCTTAGCAATAGCTCCTTTTGGATAGTATCCAACATTTTATATAGTATCCTACAAAAAAGTGCGTACTTTCTTTTTTATATATTGTATTCTATCATTAGAATATACTCATAACAAGGAGGTCATATTAATGAAAAAAGAAATCGAAGTATTTGATTATGCAAAAGAAATTCTAGAAGCATTGCAAAAAGGTGTTTTACTAACAACAAAAACTGATGAGAAAGTAAATTCTATGGTAATCTCTTGGGGAACTCTAGGAATAGAATGGGGAAAACCTATATTCACAGTGTTTGTAAGAGAAAATAGATTTACCAAGAAACAACTAGATAAGAATCCAGAGTTTACAATTAATATTCCATATGGAGAATATGATAAAAAGATTATTGGAGTTTGTGGAACAAAATCTGGTCACGACATAGATAAAATTAAAGAACTAAACTTAAACTTAGAAGAAGCAAATAAAATATCTGTTCCAGCTATCAAAGAACTTCCACTTACTCTTGAATGTAAGGTTATTTATAAACAAAAGCAAGATGAAAATGAAATTACAGAAGAAAATAAAGCAAGATTTTACCCACAAGATGTAGAGGGTTCATTCCATGGAGCAAATAAAGACTACCATACAGCATATTACGGCGAAATTGTAAGTGCATATATTATAGAGTAATAAAGATAAAATTTAATTTTATATTATTTATTAAATATTACTGGAAATTTTGATTTCCAGTAATATTTTTTTATCAAGTTTAATGTTTATTATTATGGGCTTTATGACTTTTTCTAAAATTCATAAATTAATAATTTTAATAACTACAATTATACTATATTGGGGAATCTATTTTATTTTTAAATATATTTCTATTAAAAAAGGATATTTAGAAAAAATAAAGGTTAAAATTAATGAACACCATTAATTTTAACCTTTTAATTTTTAAATGTAATCACTCGAAACTAAACATTTCCCCAAACTTCCAACTCAACTCCAAACTCCTAACTCAGCACTACTAACTACTAACTCCTAACTGTTTCACACTCCACACTCCTAACTCCACACTAAATAGTTATTTCCACTTCAAGCTTTCCTTTATTCTTAGGAATTAAGCTATCTTTTGCTAATTTTCCATTTATTCTTGTTCCCTTATTTTCCCCTCGTACTACCTTGATATTATATTCTTCTTTATCATTCTTTATCTTTATCTCATATTCCTTCCAGTCCCTTGGGATACAAGGTTCTATTTTATAGTATTTTCCGCCTATTGTTTTTAAGCCTAAAATGTTCTTTATACCTACGCTGTACATCCAGCCAGAGGAACCTGTATACCAGCTCCAGCCTCCTCTTCCGCCGTGAGGTTCTTTAACATATACATCTGCAGCTATAACATAAGGCTCTAACTTATAGCGTCTTGCATCTCTTTCGCTTCTAGAATGATTAATTGGATTTATCATATTATAGTAATTTACTGCCTTATCTCCAAGACCTAGTTTTGTTAAGGCTAGAATTACCCAAATTGCAGCATGGGTATATTGACCTCCATTTTCCCTAACTCCTGGAACATAGCCCTTTATATATCCTGGTTCTAAATGGGAACTATCAAAAGGCGGTGCCAAAAGCTTAATTAAGCCATTATCCTTATCCACTAAGTATTTATCTACTGAATTCATGGCTTCTATTTGTCTTTCTGGATTAGCAGCCTTTGATATTATAGACCAGCTTTGAGCTATAGAATCTATTTTACATTCAGGATTTTCCTTTGAACCTAATGGCTCTCCATTATCAAAGTAAGCTCTTCTATACCAATTTCCATCCCAAGCATTTTCTTCTATATTTTCTTTAATAAACTTTTGGAATTTTTCATATTCCTCAGCCTTGTTTCTATCCTTCTTATAATCGCATATTTCCTTAAAGCTGTCTAAGATTGAATACAAGAACCAGCCAAGCCATACACTTTCTCCTGATCCCTTATTACCAACTGTACTCATTCCATCATTCCAGTCTCCACTTCCCATAAGAGGGATATTATTAGGACCAAATTTAAGAGCTTTATCTATGGCCTTTAGGCAATGTTCATAAATAGTACCTTCTATATTTGAAGAAGGAACTATTGTATATCTTTCATCTTCTCCTGCTTTTAAAGGTTCATCTTCAAGATAATTTGCCTTTTCCTCTAAAATACTGTAATCTCCTGTTGTTTTAATGTATTGTGCTGTTACATAAGGCATCCATAATAAGTCGTCTGAGAACTTTGTTCTTATACCTGAATTAATTATAGGATGCCACCAGTGCTGAACATCTCCTTCTACATACTGTCTTGAAGCACTTCTTATTATTTGATCTCTTGTTATTTTAGGATCAACTATACCTAAGGCTAAGGAATCTTGAAGCTGATCCCTAAAGCCATAAGCTCCTCCTGATTGATAGAAGGCTGTTCTAGCCAGGTATCTACAAGCAAGAGTTTGATATAAAAGCCAGCCATTAAGCATATAATCCATAGATAAATCTGGTGTCTTTACTTGTATATTTCCCAGGAAATTTGCCCAGTAATCTTTCACCTTTCGAATTTCTTCTTTAACTTGTTCTATGCTGCTATATTTTTCGATTTTTTCTTCTATTACTCTATCTTCTTCTTCTTGACCAAAGATTACTACAAATTCTATTTCATCCTTAGCTTTTAGCTTTAAGTCAATCTTAGAAGATAAACAAGGGTCATAAATACTTCCTGCCTTATTATTTAATTTATCTTCATACACTCCTACTGGATATTCTATATCTCCTCCTATACCTATAAAGGCTTTTCTATCTCCAGTAAAACTTTGATCTTTTAAGCCATTTATGGATAAGTAAGCTTTTAACTTACCAAAATATTTGCTATATGGGTTTCTTCCAAGTATATAATTATCCCTTATTTCAGTTGTTATATATTTAGAGCTTTGATAATTATAAACTCCTAAAACAAGCTGAGCATAATAAGTTACTGACAGCTCCCTATCTTTATCTGCTAGATTTTTTAATTTAACCTTACATAACTTTAGTTTTTCATTTAAAGGTGAGAAAACAATCATTTCTCCCTTTATATCATAAGCACTATGACTAAAGCTTGAATAACCAAAGCCGTGTTCAATTATATATTCACCGCTATCTCTAATTGGCATTGGAGTTATTGTAAAGGCTTCATCTAAGTCTTTATCTCTTATATAAAGGGCTTCACTTGCCGGATCTATTACCCAATCATTTGACCAAGGAGTTATTTTATTCTCCCTGCTATTTTCACACCAGTTATAGGAAGAACCAACTTCTGATATATGGAAGCCAAATTTATCATTAGAGATAACATTTATCCATGGAGCTGGAGTACTTTCATAGTTTTTAAGCTTAATTACATAACTGTTATTTTCTCTATTAAAACCTCCATAACCATTAAAGAAATCTAATTTTAAATTATTTTCTTCTAAGTAATTATTGTTTCCATGATTATTTTCTTTCTTCTTAACAGTAACATCAGTTATTTCTTGCTCTAAGGCAAGCTTTCTATAGTAATTAGATTTCCTTATGTTATCTCTCATTCTTTCTAAGTGAGATAGGTCTTCTTCTATTTTATAATTATCTTCTGATTTTAATTGCTTTACTAAGCTTCCATCTTTTGAATTAATATATAAATTTGATATACCAATTAGAAAATCTCTTATTTCCATTGGCATTGTTGCCTTATTATGAAGGAATACTCCACCATTTTTATTTAAATTATCTCTTTCTAAGGAATTATTTATTGTTGATACAATATTCTTTTGTAATGGTTCTTCATAAGATAACTCCTCATGATTATATACTACTAAATCACATTTAAGCCCCTTAATTTTAAAATAGTAATGCATATTAATTACTTGTCTTAGTAAGTCTATATCTTTTTCCTTATAAATCTCTAGGAATATAATTGGTAAATCTCCTGATATTCCATATGGCCATAAGTCTTCCTGGCTTTTATTGATATTTTTAATATACTCCTCTCTATTTTTACGTTTGCTGTTTAAATATAGAATGTGAGAGGCGAAACTTTGATAAATATTGGCCTGAGCTGATCTTATTCCAATATGCTTTAGTTCTAATACATTCTTATAGTTATAGCAATTAACTGCCTTTTCAATAGTTGATATATTTTTATATTTCCTAATTAAATTTAACAGCTCCTCTTTAGCGTCTGATACTCCTGTTAAATAGTAAATACTCTTTTCTTCCTTAGGCATTAATTTTATTTTGCATCTTAAACTCATTATAGGATCTAAAACTATGCCTACTGTATTTTCTAAAACATTATTATCTTCCATTGCCTTTGGAGATTTTAAACTTTTATTTCTTCCTACAAAGTTAAGCCTTGATGTTTCATAAGTTAATTCATCGATATCTTCTTCAGCTTCTATAGTATGGAATATATAATGAGTTTTTTCATTTTCACTTCTTTTTCTTCTATTTCCAATTAAAGCTTTAAGTTCCTCATTATAATCTGTACTAATAAATAAGTTTGAGAAAGCTGGATGAACCACATCTCCTTCAAAGGTACGTAAAGTTACCTCTAAATAGCTTGTTAGTTCTAAATTTTTCTCTTCATCACCATTATTTTTTAAGCTAATCTTTCTTATTTCTACGTCATCATCTGAAGCTAAAGATACTTCATAATTTGTCTCTATATCTTCATCCTTTCTTGTAAATTTAGCCTTATCTACTGTAAATTCTACAGAATAGTCATTACCTATTTCCTTACAAGGCTCATAGGATGGGCTCCAATATTTATCATTATCTAAATCTTTAATATAAAAGAGCATTCCGGAAGCATCAGAAGTACTATCTCCCTTCCATCTATAAACTGTTAAGTTATCTCTTTTGGAGTAACCACTTCCTGAATTATTAATCATAATAGAATAGGAACCATTTGATAAAAGTAATACTTCAGGATTTTCCCTATTATATCCTCTAAATATTCTAGGAATAAAATCTTCTTTTTCTATATTTAATTTTTCATTATTGTAAGTTCCTGTTTCCCTTGTGAATGTTATATTTTCTGGAACCTTTTCTTTAAGAAGAACTTCTACTGCCTTTATCTCTGGGATGCTGTGGAATCTTTCTTTTAAAATATCATCATTTATTACATTATCTAAAGCAAGTAAGGACATTCCTAAATGGTGAACCATATAGGACCTTACTTCCTTTCCTATTAATTCTTCTCCCTTTTCACCTTCACTATAATCAATTGCTTCAATAAAACCATATCTTCCATAATACCCCTCATTATGAAGCTTTCTTAAGTTTTCTATTGCTCCTAAAGCATCATAAGGTAGGGCCATCATTGTAGAATATGGAGAAATTACAAGATTTTCTTCTAAACCTCTCTTTAGGCCAATACCTGGTACTCCAAAGGCCTTATATTGATAGTTTTGATTTATATCTGTATCATAATAACCTGATTCAGATATTCCCCATGGGACATTTTTATTTTCCCCATAGTATTTTTGAGCAGTTATAACAGATTTATAAGTTAAATCCCAAATTGTATTTCTATAATTTTTTAATATTTGATATGGCATAAAATACTCAAACATTGTACCACTCCAAGAAGCTAATGCCTTTTGGTTAAAAGCCTTTGTCATATTCCTGCTTAACTTATACCAATGCTTTCTAGGAACTTCACCCTTAGCTATAGCTAAAAGAGAAACAATTCTAGCCTCAGATGCCATAAGATCATAATAAGAATTTCCTAATGACTGTTCTTCTAAATTATAGCCAATAGCAAATAAATCTCTGTCCTTATCATAAAGAAAATCAAATTTCATTTCTTTAATCATTTTATCTATATCTTCAGAAAGATTATCAATTCTATCTTTAAAATCTATTATTTTATTTAAATCTTTATCTAATGAAATTTGTAATTCTTCTGATAAAGAGAGCTTTATCTCTTCTAGATTTTCAATTATTTCATTTAAAGAAGGTGCTTTAAAACTGCTAAATCTTTCATCTAATAATTCTTCAACATTGGTAAAAATATAGTCATAAAAATCCAGCTTCTTTTCTAATTCATTTTTTAACTTTTTGGTCCAATAAAATTCTTTCTTGCCTTCTTCAGCTATAGGCTTTATCCTTTCTAATTCTTCCTTTAGAATTTGTTTATATTCTCTAAGATTGATATTATCGGAAATGTTATTTTGTATTTCTTTTTTATCATCTATTCTTATTAAATTGTAACTATCAAAAAGGGCTGTTATTTCTCTTTCCCTTATTATTGGGACATCTTTAAATTTATCTATTGTTTCCTTAATTATCCATAGATATCCTAAAAGGTTTCCACTGTCAACTGTTGAAACATATCTTGGCCATAGAGGCTTTTTTGTTTTTGTTTCATACCAGTTTAATAAATGTCCTTTATATTTTTCTAAATCCTTTATATTATCAAGTATAACTTCCAGCCTGTATATTAATTCTCCCATAGAAATGTAGCCAAAATCGTAGGCAACTACATTTGAAATAAGGCCCATCCCTATATTGGTTGGAGAAGTTCTATATGCCACACCCTTATAAGGCTTTTCTTGATAATTGTCTGGAGCTAAATAATTATTTTCTTCATTAACAAAATCCTCATAGTATGCCCAGATTCTTCTTGCATTTTCCCTTAAGAATTCTTCATCTTCTATTTCTAGCCTTTCCTTAATATATACTTTTTCTTTTGATATATAACAAGCTAAAGCTGGTGCAGCCAGCCAAAGTATTATTAAAGGAAGCATAAATAATAAAAGCTCTCTTGAATTGTTAAAGCATAAGATAAATAAAACTGCTGCTAATATTGGATTAGCTGCCATTTTCATATAGTACCAAGAGTATGTATTTTTTACTGACTTTTCGACTCTCGCTGCTGTCTTCCATTCTAAAAGTTTCTTTTTAGAAATTAGCATCCTATAAATACTTCTAATTATGGCATCGGTCATTAAATATCCTTGAGAAGGAGTAAAACTTGCTATTAAAATTATTTGCTTTAAACTCTTAAAAACGCCATTCAACTTATTTTTAGGCGTTACAACAAAATCTGTTATTGTAAATAATACAGGTAATATTAAAACTAAAAATACAAGAAGAGCTATTTGTACTGCACCCTTTAATATTGACAAAGATGTTAATAATGCAATTATTAAAGCCGGTGACAATAAACTTCTTCTTAGATTATCTATGATCTTCCACTTTGATATTAAAGATAGCTTTTTTGAAAAGATCCATCTAAATATCTGCCAGTCTCCTCTTACCCATCTATGAAGTCTAAGAGCACTAGCCATATAACTTAGTGGATAACTGTCAATAAATTCAACATCTGTTACTAAGGCACATCTTGTTAAGACTCCCTCTAATAAGTCATGGGATAATACTTTATTTTCAGGTATTTCGTATTTTAAAAGATTATAGAAGCTTTCTATTTCTATAATTCCCTTTCCTGTAAATATACCTTCTTTAAAGATATCTTGATATACATCAGAGGAAGCTGTTGAATAAGCATCTATTCCTGAATCACCAGCAAAGATTTTAGCAAAGTAGGTTTTATGTTTTTCTTCTAAATCTACAGTAACTTTAGGCTGCATTATTGAATAGCCTCTTTTTACTTTAGAATTTTCTATATAAGGCTTATTTAAAGGATGACTCATAGCCCCTATAAGCTTTTTAGCAGCTTCTAAAGGCAAAAAGGTATCTGCATCTAGGGTTATTAAATACTTTACATCCTTTAAATTATCTATATTACTACTGATTACATTATAGCTCGTGTCTTCATAGCCTTTAATTAAAGCCATGAATTCCACAATCTTTCCTCTTTTTCTTTCATAACCAATAAAAGCTCTTTCGGACTTATTATAAAGTCTTTTTCTATTAAAGAAATAGAATATTTTATCTTCTTTATTCACGCAGTATTTATCATTTAATTTTTCTATTAATTCTAAGCCCTTATTGTTAATTTCAATATCTACAACTTCTTCTTCATATTTACTGTCTTTTAAATCTCCAAGTATAGCAAAATATATATTTTTATCTCTATTTCCTAAATAGTATATTTCCAGCCTTTCTGCTAGCTTTTCTACCTCTTTTGCTGAGGAAAAGATAGAAGGTATCACTACTATCGTTTTAGCATCCTCGGGAATTCCCCTTAAATAATCAAGCTTTGGAACATGAGAAACTGGAATTATCTTTGGTACTAGCCAATAAAATAAGGATATTATCACTTCACTACATGGAACAAGCATCGTAATAAAGGCAAATATGTACTGACTAATTGTAAAGTCTAAAGGAACGAGATAACTTAATAATAGTATTACTAGATCTAATAATATTGTTCCAAAGATGATTACTGATAAGAATAATCCTTGGGACATAGTCTTATTTATCTTTTTATTTATATTAAAGCTCCTTAAAAGTTCCTTTAGGCCATCATCAACTATGTAATAACCTATATGTTTTTTATATTCTTCATCATTATTTGCATTTTCTTTAGAAAGTTCTAAAGCCCTTTTTGCAATATCTACTTCTCTAATATTTGTTTTCTTTGAAATTTTTTCTATCTGATGCCTATAATAATCTTTAGTTTGAAAATCCATGTATTTATATGCATTTGATATATCCTCTTCTAAAATTTTCTCAACTTGTGATGTTTCATTAAAAAATCTCTTCCAGTTTACTGCATCCATGCTTCTTAAGGAATTAATTGTTATGCCTATATCTGTTGCTGCATTTACTTCATGCATTTGATCTTTTTTGACTTGATTATCTAGATGAGAAATATCTTTTAATTGAAGCCTATCTAAAGCAAATTTATATATTCTTTCATCATCTATAAAATTATCCCTCAATATACTTAAGAATTTATCCATAAACTCTGAAGAGAATTTTTTATCATATAAGCTTTCATCTTCAGCAATATACTGGTTTTCTATATTTACTTCTATATTTTCTGTATTTTCTATTGGATATTTTTCTTCAAGCTTTTTTAATAAAACATCTATTTTTCCTTTGTTGTAATAATCTATAACCTTATTAGCCAGCTCTTTGGCTCCAGTTCTTTTTCGCTGGAGAATTGCAATTTCCTTAATTATTTTTGCAAGATTAATTATTAATACAGCTCTTACCATCAATGGGAAAGCCCAAAGTTCTCCCATTGTTAAATTTTCTTCTACCTTATTAATAAATTTTATTGCTTCATTTTCATCTATTTTATTATTATTTTGATTAACATACTCTTTTGCTAATATATAAATTCTTGGATATTCAACATCATTTATAAGCTCTATTGGGATATTATTAAAATATTCAATAGGCATATTAAATTTTATTGTTTTATATTCTTTTTCTATAAGATAAATATTATCTAATATCCATTCTGCAGAAGGTATTATCTCCTCCCCTTGCTTATGAAGTTTACTAAGGTATTTGTAATTATGAACAATACCTTTAAATGCATAATTTATCTCTTTTAAAACATTTTTTCTTGTATTGTTTATCGTATTCTTCTTCATAATGTACTCCTTCCTATTGCCTAAAGTTATTATTCTCAATTTTTATAACTTTTAAACCTTTTTTGGCATTAAGAAGTAATTAAGAAGTAATTAAGAAGTATTATAGGAAAAAATAAAAAGATTATACTCTATAAAGCTAATAGCTGCGTAAGAAGTTCTAAGTTCAGAATTAGAGCTAGGTCAAGAATTTTCGTTAACTCGCTACGCTCAAACAGAACGAACAATTCTAAGACCTAGCTCAATTCTTCACCAAGAACTTCTAACTACTCACTATATGCTTATTTCGTATAGTCTCTCTTTATTTTTTATATAATATACTTCTTAATTGTAGGAGCAATTGGTACTGGAGGAGGATTTTCTGCAAGCAGAAAATCTAAGACTTAATATTAAGAATATAGTGTACTTTTAGCCTGTTATACATTAATATTAAAATAGAGGTTGAAAAATATGGCAGAAAGTTTATAATTTCTTTTGTTATAGACTATATATTAGACAATGGTTAAAACTTTTAAATAAATAAAATGAATTATGGGATGTGTTAGATATGGCTAAGAAGGGTTTTACTGAATATAGTAAAAAGAACTGTGTTAAAAACAATTTAATTTCATTAATTTCTTTTGTAATAATAATTATACTAACAATAATTTCGCTTTTTGTTATTCCTAAAATTTTTCCTCCATCAAAGGAAGCTTTTGCAGATTTAGGACAATTTATTATGATACTTTTTTTAAGCTTTGTTGTAATGATTATTGCTTCTCTAGTAATACCACTTTTTATTAGTATCTATAAAGATTTTAAAGATAATCTAAAATCTTTAGTTGCCTTATGGTTATACAATTTAACAGCTTCAATATTTATATTTGCTCTTGTTCGCTTTACCATGTTACCATTAGTTTATTTTCTTTTGACTATGATAGGACCTCTTGTAATATTATATTTTAGATATAATATTACAAGAAAAAGATTACTAAAATAATATATTAATTCATAAATAATATTTTTATTTTTATCTAGGAGGGATTTAATATAAATTTGAAACTAACTTAAAAGTCTTGTAATATTAATAAAAATAATCTAATTGTATCTTTTAAAATTTTAATTTCTAATAGTAACAATAAAATAATTTAAGGAGAATAAAATAATGGCTTTTTTTAATTATAAAGATATATATATCGAAGACGGAAAAAGGGTTTTAGAGGTAAACATACTTCCAGAAAAATATTGTAACTTTGACTGTATTTTTTGCCTATTGGAAGATCAAAAATCAAAATAGATACTCAAAAATCCTTTAATGATATGGATAGTTCATTAAAAGAATTAAAAAAAATGATAGAAAGTAGTAAAGCAGAATTAGTATTCATCAATTCGATGGGTGAAGCATTTGTTAATGATAAACTAAAAGATATCATTAATTTAATTAAGAATAAAGGGGTAGCTGTAAGATTGCTTTCTAACGGATATATACTAGGTAGAGAGAAATATATGAAAATTGCTAACCTATGTGATGAAGTTATTGGTGAAATAAAAGTAGCATCAGAAAATCATTTTCAAAAAATTCAAAGGCCAATTGAGGGATATACATTAGAAAATGCACAGTCCACAGTGTAAAGTTAAACAGTAAAATTTATATGGCTCGGAGCCATGAAGTATCCCTGTCGCATTTAATCCCGTGGCTTCCAACCACTATGTGTATCAATCTTGCTTAGGTCTGGTTTTATCAAGCATACTACCATATAACTCTACACACACCCCTAGGAGTCTAATGCTAAACTCCACCAGGACAGGCACTCCACTACTAAGAAACCATCTTAAATAGCTTGTCTAAGAAAAGACTTTCTTCCATCTAACGGAGTTGCTATCGGTGGTGAGCCGACCAGTTTTTTTAAGTGTTATTCCTTTAACCACTTACCTTATATAAGGATTTTTCTATATTAAATTATCTCTTGTCTTATTTTTTATTCTGTAAAATAATAAAAATCCACCGGCCTAGCCGGTGGTTTTGCATTTTCGGGCATAGCCCTTTTTTACTAGCCACGCCTAAAGGCGTATGTTCGGCCTGGCACATGCTATTAGTTTACTTGGAACCCGTAAACGGG
>Ga0209537_1001268_pt1 | contig 29007 bp, 22 predicted proteins | sample BioPla4DNA1_FD_187698 | JGI IMG/M metagenome (GOLD analysis project Ga0209537, IMG submission 187698) | Biogas fermentation microbial communities from Germany - Plant 4 DNA1 (SPAdes) (version 2) | ecosystem: Engineered > Bioreactor > Anaerobic > Digestate | place: Bielefeld, North...
TTACAATTTTTTAAGACCTCACTATGCATTAAATAACCTAACTCCTGCACAAGTTGCTGGAATAACAGTTAATGAAAAAGATATTAGTAACTGGCTTCTATCTGCTTAAATTTAAAAGATAATATATTCTATTTACACACCTACAATTTTTAAAATAGTATTTCTGTAGGTGCCTTCGGCATGCCATTTTTTGTTTAAAACAAGCTTTCTAAATCAATTTTTTTAAATTTTAAAGAAAAACTGAACAATATTGTGTAATTATACATGTAGCTACGCTATTTTTTCATCTTTACTTTACACAACCTATTCTGCAAATATATTTCTATAAATCTCATCTATTGATGCCTTATATTTCTCTCTTAATTCTTCTGCATCTCCACGTTCTACTATTTTTCCTTCACCTAAAAATGCTACTTCATCAAAAATTCTATCTAGTTCTCCAATATAATGGGTAGTAATTATCATAGAGCTTTCTTCATTTAAATTTTCTAATATAGCATCTAAGATTTTTTCTCTTGATACTGGATCAACACCTGAAATAGGTTCATCCAACATATATAGCTTTGCTTTTCTACTTAAAGTTAAAGATAAATAAAATTTTTCACACATTCCTTTTGACAGTTCTTTTATTTTAGCTTCTTCATCCAAATTCATAAAATTTAAATAGTATTTCATTTTTTCTTTTTCAAAGTCAGCAAAAAAATCTGAATATAAATTTATTGCATTTTTTATCTTCATATTTTTATCGAATATATTTCTATCTTGCAAAAATGCAATATAATTTTTACTATCAGAAGTTATAGGTAATCCTTCAAGCTTTATATCTCCTTGATCAATCTTTAAAAAACCTTGTATCATATTTAAAAGAGTAGTTTTCCCTTGACCATTAGGCCCCATAATCCCTAGCACTTTACCTTTTTCTAAATTGAAGTTTATTCCCTTTAATATAAGTTTTCCATTAATAGATTTATATACATTATTTACTTCTAATAAATTACTCATTTTCGCCCTCCTTATATCTCTTTGATATAATTTCTAATATATTTTTTTTTGTAAAACCTAATTCTTTAGACTCCTTAATAAATCTATCTATTGTTTCATTAAATAATTCTTCTCTCAACTCATTTATTTTTTCTTCATCTTCAGTAACAAATTTCCCTATTCCTCTTTGAGTATAAATTAAGTTTTCTTTTTCCAATTCTGCATAAACCTTTTGAATTGTATTAGGATTAACTTTTAACTCATTTGCATAATCTCTTACTGACAAAATCCTCTCCCCTTTCTTTAACTCACCTGAAACTATTTTCTTTTTTATATAAGCTATTATCTGAAGATATATGGGTTCCTTTGAATTTAATTCAAATGCCATTTCTTCATCTCCTTTCTTTCAGTACCACTGTATTAATTATATAATACACTAATACATGATTTTTTTCTACTATTTTTAATAATTATTTTAATTTTTTTATTATCACAAATTTAAAGATAAAAAAAGAAGCACCTAGAAATAAAATTATTTTATTTCTAGGTGCTTCCCTTTTAGTGAAGGGTGAACAATATTTTTAGGGCGGTATATTATCCTGTCCTTTACCTAAATTAATTCCTTTAAATTAGTTATCAGTGGTTATTTTATAGAATCTTTATATTGTTCTACCTTTCCTTAACCATTAGGCCATCTGAAGAAGTGCCTGAAAAACCCTTTTGCTTCTCAGTTAAGTTCCCACTAACTTTTCTTAGTTTAGCTTTCCTTAAAGAAACTCCTAATTCACTGGCAACTTCATTTTGGAAGGTTTTTAGTATCCGTTTTTTCACAGGAACTAAAAGTTTATCCATTTTTAATTCCTCCCTTGGCTTATTGGTTTTACAATATTATTTTAACCTCATATAATTTTTATATACTTAGATTCAATTTATTATAAAGTATTTTCATGAATTTGAACTTTATCAACTTCTCCAGCCATTACATCTATACCTTCCTTAAAATACACAAACTTATCTTGATCTATTTTCTTAAGGATTATAGGTATTATTGGAGATTTAGCCTTTTCTTTTACTTTTTCTATAGAAAATTCAATTAAAGCATCTCCCTGTTTTACTGTTTCACCTTCCTCAACTAATCTTTTAAATCCCTCGCCATATAACTTCATAGTATCAATACCTATATGTATAAATACCTCGCAATTATCTCCTTCTATATTAATGGTATGATTTGTTTTAGAGATATTAGTTATTTTTCCATCAATAGGTGATAATAATATGTTATCTACAGGATTTATAGCAAATCCATCTCCTATAAGCTTCATTGAAAATATTTCATCTGGAACTTCTTCTATTCTTAAAAGTTTTCCACTAATAGGTATCATGATAACATTATCTGTTCTTATTCCAGCCCTAATGGGAGCTAATTTCTTTTTCTTTTTAATTTCTATTTCTCTACCTTCAATTAAAGCTTGTATCTGTTCTTTTAATATATCAGAGTTTGTTCCGAAAATTGCTTGAATATTATTTCCTATTATCATTAATTCAGAACCCATTGCGTATTTTAATTTATCTTTATCTACTAAATTTATTTCATATACAGTTATTCTTATTCTTGTAATGCAAGCATCAAGATACTTCACATTCTTTTTACCACCTAAAGCTTCTAATACCTCTTTTGCTAATTCTCCATCAGCTAACTCAAACTCTAACTGTTCTTCTTCTCTTTCCCTTCCTGCAATTTTCAAATCTAATTTTCTTATTATATATCTAAAACCAAAGTAATATATAACAGCAAATATTAATCCAACAGCTATTGCTAACCACCATTTCGTTCTATTAGGAAGAATACCAAATAAAATAAAATCTATCAGCCCTCCTGAGAAAGTTAGACCAATTCTAACATTAAGAATATCCATTATCATAAAGGAAAGACCTGCAAAAACACAATGTACTGCAAATAATGCTGGTGCTACGAATAAAAACATAAACTCTACAGGCTCTGTAATTCCTGTTAAAAAAGAAGTAAGAGCTGCTGAAAAAAGAATTCCCATAACTTTCTTTTTATTTTCTTCATAAGCCTCATGATACATTGCCAAAGCTGCAGCTGGTAACCCAAACATCATAAATGGATATTTTCCTGTCATAAAGGCTCCAGCAGTAAATTCAACTCCATCTCTTAGCTGCGCAAAGAAGATTTGCTGGTCACCAATTATAAGCTCTCCAGATAAACTTAAATATTCTCCAAAATGATACCAAAAAGGTGTGTACCATATATGATGAAGACCAAAAGGAATTAGTGCTCTTTCTACAAGACCAAATATAAAGGCTGCTACAGAGCTATTTGCTGATATTACTGTAGTTGTAAAACTTAATATTCTATCTTGTATTGGTGGCCATATTATAGCCATTAATAAACCTAAAAAAACTCCCATAATTGCAGAAATTATTGGTACTAATCTTTTTCCAGAAAAGAACCCTAAAAATTCTGGCAATCTTTTATCATAAAACTTTTTATATACTTTTCCTGAAATAAGCCCGATTAATATACCTCCAAATACTCCTGTTTGTATTGTTGGTACTCCTAAAATAGTTGTATATAGTGGATTATGAGCAATTGTAACTCTATTTATTCCAAGGGCTATCCCTGCTGTCATATTCATAGTTTGAAATCCAACTATGGCTGCTAATGCTGACACTCCATCTCCATTGCACATTCCTATTGCAACACCCACTGCAAATAATAATGATAAATTTTCAAATATTATCTCTCCTGATGAAGACATTATATTTGATATCATTTGAATATTTTCATTTGCTATTATTGGAAACCTTGCTATTATATCAGGATTTTCAAATAATGTTCCTATCCCCATCAATATACCAGCAGCTGGCAATAGTGCTATTGGAAGCATTAGGGATTTACCAATCCTTTGCAAAACTCCAAAAAAGTTTTTTAGACGCTCCATATTTTCCCTCCTAAAGAGATAATTAATTTAAATGATTTCAAATAAATTTTCAATATCTAAAAATTCACAGTTCCCAACAAAGCGCTGTGAACTGTGAATTGGCCAAAATTATTATATGCACTTATAATATAGAATTTGTATTTACTAACTGTTATCGTTGTCTTTATTTCTTATTACTGAGATAACTCTATGAATGTGTATAGTTAAATATACAATTTCATCATCATTAACTTTATAATTATAATTATCTTCTATAAAAAGTTTTATTTTCAATGCACAGTTATATGCTTCGGAATAGCTTTTAGATGCTAATTCTAAAAATTCATTATTATTATCTGAATTTTGAGTATTAGTAACTACTCTTTTTGCAAAGTACTTTAAATGAGTTAGCAGTCTATCATAATTTATGTCTTCTTCATCAAACTCTACAGAATAATAATATCTTATAATATTTAATATACCTTTTACTATATTTGTTGCTAATATTGATTCCTTTGATGTTTCCTGATAGCTTGCATTAACAAAGTGCAATGCAATAAATCCAGCTTCATCCTCTGGAAGATTTATTTTTAATTTACTATTAATGTATTTTAATGCCCATAAAGCTACTTTGTATTCCTCTTTATGAATTCTTCTTATTTCATCTAGTAAATCATTTTTTATTTCGACTTTATTTTTATACCTTTTAATAGCAAAACCCATATGGTCAGAAAGGGAAATATATATCTGTTTATCTAATTTTCTATTTAATTCCTTAGATGCATAGCTGATAATTTCATGGGCAAGCTCAAAAACTCCATCTGGAATTTCATTAATTAATTTTTTTAGCTTATTCCCCATTCTTTTATCATCTACTACAAATACTTTTTCTATTTTATCTTCTTCAATTTCTTGTCCGACTTTTCTTTTAAAAGCAATTCCTGAACCCATGAGTATAACTTCTTTTTTAGTTTTTGGATCAATTGAAACAACAACATTGTTGTTTAATATCTTTTCTACAATCATTAACTCATTCCCCTTGCTTAGAAAAATAAAATACCTAAATCAAGATAAAATAGAAATCTTAATTTAAGTATTAAATACCTTTTTAATAACAATACATACTTATATTCATTTTTATGATAACATTTAACTAATATGATGTCAACATTACGATTGTTATATTTAGTTTTGTTTAGTCGGCAAAGTAATTATAAATTCACTTCCTAAACCAAGTTCACTTTTAACTTCAATAGTTCCATTATGAAGAGCTACTAATTGTTTAGTAAGGGTTAATCCTAAACCACTTCCACCATATTCTTCTGATTTATTGTTATTATATGCTTGCCCAAATCTATCAAATATTGTTTCTTGATATTTCTTATCTATTCCTATTCCTGTGTCTTTAATAGAAATTTTTACCTGACTACCTAAATCATACATTCTAACCTCTATTCTTCCTCCTTTAGAAGTAAACTTAACAGCATTTCCTATTAAATTTATAATACACCTTTCTATTTCCATTGCATCACATTCAATTATTTTTTCTTCTACATCTGGATCTATAATAAGCTCTATTCCTTTCGATGCAATATAATCCTTCATAGTCAGCACCACTTCTTCTATATGATATATAATATTATGCTTTTCAATATTAAGAACGTAAGAGCCTGACTCTATTTTAGATGTATCAATAATATTATTAATTAATATAAGAAGTCTATCAGAGTTTCTTTTGATTGTATCCATGTATTTTGCAAGTTGTTTTCTTTCTATTCCCTGATCACTATCATTAAGACTTGATATAAGCTGTTGAGCTGATTTTATAATATTTAATGGAGTTCTAAGTTCATGAGATAAATTAATAAAATAATTATTTTTGTATCTTTCATTCTTAATTAACTCATTATACAACTCTTCATTTTCCTTTAATTTCTTATTTAATTCGGTTGTTCTTTGTTCTATTAGGATGTTTAATATCTTTACCCTGTCATATATTATGTAAATTATTATTATTATAGTTAATGAATATATTAAATAAGCCAAAGGAGTTTTCCATGGTTTTAGACCAACTGTAAATTTAACACTTGTTGGATTACTCCATTCCCCATTTGAACTCTTAGCAATAACTTTGAATTCATAATTTCCAGAATCTAAATTAGTATAATTTGCATAATTTCTATTTCCTGAAAATACCCATTCCTCATCAACACCCTCTAATTTATAAGCATATTCTATATTTTTAGTATTTAAATAATAAGGAAGAAAAAATTTAAATTGTATTTGATTATGCTTATAATCTAAATAAATATTAGAAATCCCTTTAATCTCATCATCATTATTATAGATGCTATCTATTATGACTTCATTTGAAAATCCATTCTTTATTATGTTTTGGGGATAAAAATATGTAAAACCATTTATTCCTCCAAAGAACATTTCTCCCCTTGGACTTTTATAACTAGAAAATATATTATATTCATTTCCTTGTAAACCATCATTAACAGTAAAATTTACAAATTGCTCTTTATCAACTTCAAACTTAGATAATCCATAATTTGTACTTATCCACAAGTTGTCTTCATTATCTACCAAAATACCATTTATAAAATTGTTAGATAATCCTTCTTTTTCAGTATACCTTTTAAAAGTTTCACTTTCTTTATTAAATTTATTTAATCCGTAACGAGTTCCTACCCAAATATTATTCTTACTATCAATAGCAAGAGCATTTACTGTGCTAAAGCTTAAACTTGAAGCATCATTTTCAATATTTTTATAGTTATTCATTTCCTTAGTTTTTGTATTAAAAGAAATAAGACCATTGTTAAAGCCGCATGCAAACCACATTACTCCATCTTTATCTTTAATGATATCTAACACCCAGCTTGCATTTATATTATTATCTTCAAAGACTTCACTAATATTTGTAAAACTTTCCTTTCTATCAAAAGTACAAACTCCTAAATCAGTACCAATCCATAATAGACCCTTATCATCTAAATAAAGGGACTTAACATCATCTGATATCAAACTATTACTATCATCAGGATCACTAAAATAATTGGTAAATTCTTTAGTATTTTTATCATATTTACTTAAACCTTTTTCTGTAGCTATCCATATTTCATTATCTATTCCTGTGATATCTCTAATATTATTACTAGGAATGATATTGATTATATCTCTATAGTAAGCAATTCCTTCGTACTTTATTCTTTTTATATTTCCATTTTTTCTATCAATTACATTTAATCCCTCTCTCCTTGTTCCTACCCACAAATATCCTTCTTTATCTTCATAGATACCATAAATAAAATTTTCACTTATTGAATTCTCATCAAATGGATCATTTCTATAATTATAAAAGGAATTTTCTGGGTTAAACATACTTATTCCTTTAGTAGTTCCTACCCAAATAGTTCCTGATGAATCTTCCATTAAACTAAATACATCATCACTTATAATACTTTGTAAATCATATATCTTTGATTTAAATGTAAGAAATTCATTTCTTTCTTCATCCAATCTACATAAACCATTATTAGTTGCTATCCAAACAATTCCTCTGCTATCCCTCAATATTGTTCTTACTTCTTTACCTGCTAATGCCTTGCTATCTTCAGGATTACTTAAATACTGAGTTATTTCATTAGATTTTATATTTATTTTATTTAATCCATTATTTTCTGTACCAACCCACAAATATCCTTTGTTATCAGCATATAAATCGTATATAAAGTTATCACTTATACTATTTTCTTTTTTATTAGAATAGTATTTTATTATCTCCTTTGTATCCCTAGTAATTTTATTTAATCCTTCTTCTGTACCTATCCAATAATTCCCATAAATATCTTCTTCCACTGAATATATTACTTGACTTGTTAATATTTCCTCTTCCTCAGAATAGTATAATCTTTCAAAATCATCATTTTCCTTATTATATTTATTAAGACCATCCGCAGTAGCTACGTATAAATCACCTAGTGAATCAATTAATAACTCGGTAATATTATTATTTGATAAATTACATCCATCTTCCCCTGAAACATAGGTCTTTACTTCATCTGTTTTTGGATCTATCTTATTTAATCCAACTGTTGTAGCAACCCATATATTATTATCATTATCTTCTGCAATTCCTATAATATAATTTCCAGTAATACTGTCAGGAGAGTCTTCCCTATACTTATATACTTTAAATTCACTTCCATTATATCGATTTAGCCCGTCATCTGTACCTATCCATATATAACCTCTGCTATCTTGAAACATATATTCAACAGTTGTTTGAGATAAACCATCTTCACTAGTAAGCCTTTTAAAATTCAAGTTTTTCTCCTTGCTTATTTCAAAAGTTTCAGCATTAACATAAAGACTATTACTGTGAATAAAAATAGATATAATAAAAATCATATATAATAATTTTAAAAATATCTTTTTCATTTGATTTCCTTTCATAAACATTTTAATTTTCAAAAGATATAAAAAAATAGAGGAAGACAACTAATACTGTCTTCCTCAACTCTATTATGGCAGGGGCAGTAGGAATCGAACCCACAACCAACGGTTTTGGAGACCGCTACTCTACCAATTGAGCTATACCCCTTTAACAAAAAACATTTTAACATGATATTATAAAACTTGTCAACAATATGTTTTATTAACATATAATTGTACAATAAAACATAAATTTTACATAAATATAGTCGGTAAAATATATTTTACCGACTAAAATGGCAGGGGCAGTAGGAATCGAACCCACAACCAACGGTTTTGGAGACCGCTACTCTACCAATTGAGCTATACCCCTTTAAACAGCAACAAACTCATTATAACTTATGTTTATTTAAAAAGCAAGTTCTTAAATTAATTTATTAAAACTTCTACTAATCTAGTAATATTATTTTTAATTGCTGCTAAGCTGCCATCTTCAAAATCAAATTCTAAAGACTTAAAGTTATTTTCTGAAGGTAATATATTTTCTTCTTTTATATCATGTATAAATATAACCTTGTCTTCTTCTAAATAACTATTAATATTATCTTTATTTACTTTAGTTATTTGAATTCCCAAACTTTTAAAGAAGTAATCAAATTTATTAGAATCGACTAATATTTTATATTCCTTCATTTTTTCTAAAGATGAAGCAGTCCCTTCCATAAAACTATCAATTTCCTTAATAAGCTCATTATAGTTTCTCTCATAGTAGTCCCTATTTGCTATATCCTTTTCTTGCAATGCTATCTTTATATTATATAAGGCTATCTTATACTCATTAATTCCTAAGTAATAATAAGGATTTACTTCAACTTTAGATACTATTTCTATATTTATTGGATATATTCCCCTAGATATATTTATAATTCTTAATTTATTATCTATAGTGTTTTTTTCTTTATTTCTTAAACTCTTTCTTCCCTCATTTATCTTATCAATAAAGTCTTTATTCTCTAAATCACTATAAATTAACAAATCCTTATTTAATATATTTTCCAAAACAAAATCATCTATTTTATAATCTTTAAGTTCTTCATTATTCTTAACTAAATAATCTACATTATGTTTATCCTTAACTAAATCTTTTATTATTTTATATTGATTCTCATTAACAGAAAGTATATCTAACTTTTGATTTTGTTGAATTTCATCTTCAGAATTTATTGTTGCCTCTAAAGAATTTCTAGATATATTTAAAAATAAAAATAAGCTAAAGGTAAAAATAATCAATGTGTAAGTTAACTTTTTCATTTAACTTCCTCCAAAACTATATTTATAGTTTTATAGTAAATAATCTTAACATTATAATAACATAAATACAATTTATTTTTCTTAAAATTTGGTTACATTTATGTTAATTAATTCCTTAAATATCCTTTAATCATAAATTTATTATTTTCATTTATCTTTCTTTTTCTTTTCTTTTTGGATAAAATATATTAATAAGATACTTTAGAAAGGATATTTATTATGAATTTTTATGTTAATAGTTTAGAAGAAACTACTAAAATCGGATCTTTATTAGGTAAGCTTGTACAGCCTGGTGATGTTATTTGCTTAACAGGTGATTTGGGAACTGGCAAAACTCATATAACTAAAGGGATTGCTAAAGGCTTAGGAATTTCAGAACATATAACTAGTCCAACCTTTACAATAGTGAATGAATATGATTCAGGCAGACTTAAATTCTATCATTTTGATGTTTATAGAGTAAGTGATCCAGATGAAATTTACGCAATTGGCTTTGATGAATACATATTTTCCGATGGAGTTTCTGTAATAGAATGGGCAAATTATATAGAAGAAATCTTACCAAAGGAATTTTTACATATTTACATAGAAAAAGATTTATCAAAAGGAGAAAACTATAGAAAAATAACTATTACTCCTTATGGAGAAAGATATAATTATATAAAGGAGTTGAAAATATGAATATCTTAAGTATTGATTCTTCCTCAAAGGTAGCAACAGCAGCAGTTTTAAACGAAAACGGCTTAATTGCAGAATATACTTTAAACAATAAATTAGAACATTCAGTATTATTAATGGATATGATTGATAATTTATTAAAAGATTCTAATTTGACAATAGATAATATAGATGGTTTTGTAGCATCTAAAGGCCCTGGTTCCTTTACAGGCTTAAGAATAGGAATGGCAACAATTAAAGGCTTAAGCTTTGGTTCTAATAAACCTTATGTAAGTGTATCAAGCCTAGATGCTTTAGCTTATTCCCTAATAAATTTTGATGGTATTATATGTCCAATTATGGATGCTTTAAGAGATAGTGTGTACACTTGTATTTACAAAAATAATAATGGAAAGCTGGAAGCCTTAATGGATTATGCTGCTCTAGATTTAGAAGAGCTGGTAAATCTTTTAAAAGAAAAAGGAGAAAAAGTTATTTTTACTGGTGACGGACTAGTAAAACATAAGGAATATCTAATCAATAATCTGGATAACTGTTATTTCCCCCCTAATCATTTAAGTGTAATTAGGGCTTCATCTCTAGGAGAGTTGGGATTAAAACTATTATTAGAAAATAAAGCTGATGATCCAAATTCAGCTCCATTTTATCTAAAGAAACCTCAAGCTCAAAGAGAATTAGAAAAGAGGTTGGCTCTAAAAAATGAAGATAACATATAGATTGATGATTAAAGAGGATATAGACGGAATTTTTAATATAAGCACATTATCTTTTAATACGCCTTGGAGTAAAACTTCAATTTCAAATGAAATGAATAACCCTCTTGCTAAATACATAGTTGCAATAGATAACTCAATTAATGAAGTTGTTGGCTTTATAGGCGCATGGATAATTGCTGATGAAGCAGATATTATGAATATAGCAGTACACCCTGACTACAGAAAACTTGGAATAGCCAGCAAGCTTTTAGCTTCATTAATAGATTTATGTAAAAATCTTAACTGCTCAAAAATTAATTTAGAAGTAAGAGCTTCAAATCTTCCAGCTCAAAATTTATATAAAAAATTCTCCTTTATAGAAAATGGAATAAGAAAAGGCTATTATCAAGATACTGGAGAAGACGCTATGCTTATGCAGTACACAGTTCACAGAAATAAATAGTTTGAAGTGTGGAGGACTGAATGTGTATCAAAAGCAGTTTTCAGTCTTAAGATTTCAATTTTTAGATATTCATAATTCTCAGCCTTGCTGAAAATTTTAAAAAAAGAGTTATTCTATAAAACGCGCTATAGAATAACTCTTTTCTATATTTTATTCGTATTTTCAGCCAATCTGAAAATATTCCTTAATTATACACTTTGCATTTTGAATTACATAAGCTCTGTTTATGCATTTGCTTCTTTTCTAAAAACAGCCTTTTCAAGCCTTGCATGTAAGACATAAGTTATTGCTCCTACTATAATTGCTTTGATTCCGTTAAATGGTAATAAACCTACTGTAACATAATTCATCATCTCTTCTGGACTCATTTGCATTCCGTATAGTGGTATTAATATATATACATTTGCTAATATTCCTACAATTTCTACTGATACTAATCCAAGTAGCATACCTATTAAAAGAGATTTTTTGCTTCTATTTATTTTGTACATAATTGCCGGTGGCAACACTAAGGAAACTCCAATTATAAAGTTTGCTAACTCTCCTACACCGGCACTGCTTGTACCCTTTACTACTAGAATAAGTAAATTCTTTATAAGCTCTATTACTACTGCTGCCATCGGGCCGAATGCCAGTCCCCCTATTAAAGCTGTCACATCACTTAAATCAATTTTTAACCATGGAAATGGAAAAAATGGTATAGGGAAATCAAAGTACATTAAAATTACTGACATTGCCCCTAAAAGTGATATTTTCATAAATTTGTTTAAGTTTTGATTTTGATAATTTTTCATTTTTGTCTCCTCCCAAACTCATTGCCTCAGGGAACTGGCGTAGATTGGAATAATCCGGTGATAATTTATTAACAAAATCCTTCTTTTTAACAACAAAAAACCTGATGTAAAATATTACATCAGGGCTATATACATGCACAAGAAAGATTGCGTTAATAATTAAATTAAGCCATCTCACCACATATACCTTCTTTCATCCAGACTATACTGTCGGCCTCGGAGTTTCACCGAATCATGCTAGATACTAGCTCGCGGGCTATACCGCCGGTGGGGAATTACGCCCCGCCCTGAAGATAATGTTATTATTTTTATTTCACTTTTATTATATGCTATAGTTATTAGTTTGACAAGCAAAATTTTTAACAATTTATAAATCTTTCATCGATAAAGAAATTCTCTTCTTCTTAACATCCACTTCAAGTATTTTTACCTCAACTACATCACCAACCTTAACTACATCTAGCGGATGTTTTATAAATTTATTTGACATTTGACTTTTATGAACTAAGCCATCTTGATGAACTCCAATATCTACAAAGGCTCCAAAATCTGCTACATTTCTAACAGTTCCTTTTAAAATTAGCCCTGGAGTTAAATCCTCCATATTTACTATTCCTGTTTTTAATATAGGCTTTGGCATTTCTTCTCTTGGATCTCTTCCTGGCTTCTTTAGTTCTTTTATTATATCTAAAAGAGTTGGCTCTCCTAGCTTTAAACTTTCAAGAAGTTTCTTTATTTCTATTTTTTTTACTCTTTCCTCTATGTCATTTAAATTTTTATTTTTTAAATCTTCAATAGTATATCCAAGTTCCTTTATTAAATTTCTTGCCGCATCATAAGATTCTGGATGTACTGAAGTATTGTCTAAAGGCTCATTACTTTCCATAACTCTTAAAAATCCAGCACATTGTTCAAAAACTTTTGGTCCTAATCTCTTCACCTTTAATAGCTCTTTTCTATTCTTAAACCCTCCTACTTCATTTCTATATTCTACAATATTATTAGCTATAGTAGAATTTATACCTGATATATAAGTTAATAAGGATGGCGTAGCTGTATTTAAATCTACTCCTACCTTATTTACACAATCTTCTACTACCCCAGTTAAAGATTCATCTAATTTTTTAGGAGTTACATCATGTTGATATTGTCCTATACCTAAGGCCTTAGGATCGATTTTAACCAATTCCGCCATAGGATCCTGAAGTCTTCTTCCTATTGATATTGCCCCTCTTATAGTTACATCTAAATCAGGGTATTCCTTAGAAGCAAGTTCTGAAGCAGAATAAACCGATGCTCCTGCTTCTGATACAATAACATATGCTACTTCCTTAGAACTTTCGCTTTTTATTTCTGAAATCATCTCTGCTATAACTTCTTCTGACTCCCTTGAAGCAGTTCCATTACCTAGTGATATAACATCTACATTATATTTTTTTATTAAACCCTTAAGTATTTCCTTGGTTTCTTTTATTTTATTTTGTGGTGCTGTTGGATACACTGTTGCTTTATCTAAGAACTTTCCAGTGCTATCTAAAATGGCAACTTTACAACCTGTTCTAAAACCCGGGTCAAAACCCATTACTACTTTCCCCTTAATTGGAGGCTGCATTAGTAGAGATTTTAGGTTTTCTTTAAATATTTTTATTGCTCCCTCTTCTCCAATGCTTGTAAGTTCATTTCTAACTTCTCTTTCTATTGATGGATATATCAATCGCTTTAACGAATCCTTTATTGCTAGTTTTAAATAGTCATCAGTAATAGAATTTGATTTTAATATTTCCTTTTCTAAATAATTTATTATCTTTTCTTCATTTACTACTATTTTTACTTGAAGAACTTTCTCTTTTTCTCCTCTATTAATTGCTAAAATTCTATGGGATGGTATTTTACTTACTTCTTCACTATAGTCATAATACATTTCATATGGAGTATCTTCTTCACTGCTTCCTTTAGTTTCTATTTTACCTTCTTTTAAAACTAAATTTCTTATCCATTTTCTATACTTAGCTTCGTCAGATATAACTTCTGCTATTATATCTAAAGCTCCATTTATTGCATCTTCTTGGTTATTTACCTCTTTTTCTTCATCTATATATTTCTTTATCTCTTCTTCTATATTTCCCCTAAAGCTTCCATCTAGAATTAAATCTGCTAAAGGCTTTAATCCCCTTTCTAAAGCCTTAGTTGCTCTAGTTCTCTTTTTTTGCTTATAAGGTCTATAAACATCTTCAACTTCTGTTAAGGATGAAACATTTTCTAAGGCTTTTACTATTTCTTCTGTTAATTTCCCCTGTTCTTCAATTAACCTTTTTACATCTTCTTTTCTTTCCTTTAGATTTCTAAGATATGTTAATCTTTCAAAAAAGTCTCTTAAAACTTCATCACTTAAGCCACCAGTCTGCTCTTTTCTATATCTTGAAATAAAAGGTACTGTATTTCCAGCATCTAATAATTCTATTACATTATTTACTTGAGTTATACTTATATTAAGTTCTGATGAAAGCTTACCTACTATATCTACCATAATTGCCTCCTAGTTATAATTATTAGCCTAAAATTTACATAATGTTATTATAATACAATATTCCACTTTAATAAAATAATTATATATTTATAAATAACTAAATATTTGTATTTATTAAAAGAATACATATTGATAGAAAAGTAAATTATAAGTATAATTAGATTGTAAAATATTTCCAGAGGTGATTTTCTTGAAGAAGCTTGGTCTTATAATTAGCAGATTATTAAATATATTATTAATTTTTTTCATTATATTTATTATTTTAAATGATTATCATATTATAGATTTTTCTAATACAGTAAAATATATTTTATATTTTTTAACTTTTATTTTAATACTAATTTCTGCTACTAAAGAATTGATTTTAAATAAATCTGGATTATCAAAATTTATTAATTTTATAATATTATTTTGTTCTATAGCAGGAGGCGTCTTTTCAATTCAAGCAAACCAAATTAATATTTTAATTTATATATGTATCATTTCATCTTTAATATATTGCTTTATCGAATTGGTTTATAGAAGAGCATAGAAAATTATATTTATTTTTATTTACTTTCATATTATTTATCCTCATTTAATATGATTAACTATAATCAATTTAAGAGGGTAAGTATATGAAAAAAAAATTAATCTATTTTACATCACTTTTAACAGTTCTTATTTTATTAGCTTTATCTATATTTTTAAATTTTACATATTCACCTTTTAACGCTGATAATGTAAAAAATAATATTGCTTTATTTTCTTCAGAAACTTATGAAGGAAGACTTCCAGGAACTAAAGGGAATCTTCTAGTTGGTGAAATTATAAGAAACAATTTTCAAACTAATAATTTAGTTCCTCTAAATGAAGATTATAAGGAAAGTTTTAAAGCTCTTTGCCCAGTTAAAGAGAATTCATCAGCTTCTATTAAGATATTATCTGAAGATAAAATTATAGAAGAATTGAAGTATGGTACTGATTATAAAGAAGATATGCTTAATTTTAGAAGCAATACTATTACTTTCTCTAAGGATGACAAAATAAATATTTATACAAATTCCTTTGAAGTTATAACTGATAATGGCAATTGCTTATTTTACGTACCTAAAAATAATGATTTTTCTTTTAGAAGTTCCTTTATGAGTGATTTTCCTTATGATATGTTAATAGCCATTACTACTGATACTTATAATAAAATTCTAAATTCAGTCAGGAGTGGTTTAACAATTTCCGTTAATATACCTTTCACAATTTCCGAAAAGGAATTATTTAATGTTGTTGGAGTAATTGAAGGAAGCTCAGATAATCTTCCACCTCTTGTACTAACTGCCCATTATGATCATTTAGGAAAGGATGGGCTTAATAATACTTATAAAGGTGCATTAGATAATGCTTCTGGAACTTCCTTTTTATTAGAACTTCAGAGAACTCTAAGCAGTTTTAAAAAACCTAAACGTGATATTATCTTTGTAGCCTTAAATGCTGAGGAATTTGGTTTGCTGGGTTCTAAGAGTTTTGCTGAAAGAAATTATGATATTATAAAAGATGCAGAAATTATAAACTTTGATATGATAGGAAGCGAAGATTATCCATTAACCTTAATGCTTGGAATAGCTGCTAAAAATAAAGAATCTAAATTATTAGATTCTATAATAGAAATAGCTGAAGATAATAAAGTTAAAACCGAAGTAGTATATGAAGATTCTAGTGATCATGCAAGCTTTAATAATGAAGGAATAGATGCTTTAAGTTTCTGCCATAGCGATACTAGTAGAATTCACACTCCAAATGATACAGTTGAATATATAAGTACAGAAGCCATAGAAAGTGCTTATTCAGTTATCCAAGATAAGATCTACGATTCCTGCTACAGTAATTTAACAATATTCTTTTATACAGAAACTTCAATAATAACTTTCTCTACTCTATTGTTTCTTCTAATTGTAGTTCCAATTATATTGAAAAAAATAGATAAAAAAGCAAACTAAAAAACTTATTAAAAAAGAAGATTGAATACAATCTTCTTTTTTATGATTCTAATTAACAATTTAAATAGAAACTGCTGTTTACTTTTTAAATTTATATTCCAAATTATTTAATTCTATAGAAATTAAGCTAATTTATGCATTGTTAATTATTTTTAAGATATGCTATTATAAAATTATCTATTTCCCCATTCATAACCGCATTTAAATTTGCTGTTTCTTCATTCGTTCTATGATCTTTAACTAAATTATATGGATGGAATACATAGGATCTTATCTGACTTCCCCATCCCATATCCTTTAATTCACCTGTTAAATCTTCTATCTTCTCTTTATGTGCTCTTTCTTTTAATTCAATCAACTTTGCTTTAAGCATTGCCATTGCTGCTTCCTTGTTGGCAATTTGGCTTCTTTCACTTTGACATTGAACTACTATTCCTGTTTTTAAATGGGTAATCCTTATAGCTGATTCTGTTTTGTTAACATGTTGACCTCCAGCTCCGCTTGCTCTAAAGGTATCTACCTTAATATCTTCTGCTCTTATTTCTATATCCTGATCTTTTGTAAGTTCAGGTAATACTTCTACTGAAGCAAAGGAAGTTTGTCTTTTCCCATTGGCATTAAAAGGAGATATTCTAACCAATCTATGAATTCCCTTTTCTGCTTTTAAATAGCCATAGGCAAAATCACCCTTAACCTTTAAGGTAACACTTTTTATTCCTGCTTCATCCCCCTCTAGATAGTCTAAAGTATCAACCTTATAACCCTTCTTCTCACACCATCTTGTGTACATTCTAAGTAACATTTCTGTCCAGTCATTTGCATCAGTACCACCAACACCGGCATGTAAAGTTAATATTGCATTATTTCCATCATATTCTCCTGATAAAAGAAGTTCTATCTTATATTCATTTACTTCTTTTTCAATACTTCTTATTTCAGCTATAATTTCACTAATTGTTTCCTCATCATCATCTTCTAACAACTCTGCTAAAACTTCAACATCTTCTACTCTTCTGTTTAAGGAATCATACCTTTCTATTTTATCTTTAATTCTTTTGCTTTCTTTCGTAACTTCTTCAGCTCTATTTATATCTTGCCAAAAGTCCTTTTCCTGCATTTTAAGATCAAGTTCCTGTAATTCCTTTAAAAGTGCTTCCTTGTCAAAGAGAAGCCCCCATTTCCTTTATATTCTTTTTAATATCATTAAGCTTAGATAATTCTGCTTCTAACCTAACTATCACTTTTATCACCCTAACTTTAATTTTTATTATTAAAATCACCTATATAGATATAAGAAATAAAATTATAGTACTTATATCTTAATAAAAAAGTTCACAATTTACAGTACACAATTTTGGATAAAACTACTAGTTAGTTTCTAAAATTTAAGTTATAGCAACTAGAAAGTAGCTTGTAAAAAATTTGTTACTTCAGCTAAGCTGAATTATTTCCTTAACTGTGGACTGTGCCTTGTGAACTGTGTACTATTAAAATTAAATTCTTATTGTTTTAATTCTAAATTAATTTGTAGCTAACTGTTTAATATTTTATGCTTCTCTTCCATGGCAGTTTTTATACTTTTTACCACTTCCGCAAGGACAAGGATCATTTCTTCCTACCTTGTTATCATTTCTAACTGGCTGCTTTTTTACATCAGAACTACTGCTGCTTCCAGCATGTTGTGCTGCTGTTTCTTGAGCAACTCTTTCTCTTTCAACAGGCTCTTCTTTTTTAATTTCAATATGGAATAGGAATTTAACTGTATCAATTTTAATGCCATGAATCATTTCATCAAACATAGCACTACCTTCCATTTGGTATGCTTGAATTGGATCTACTTGTTTATAAGCTCTTAAGCTCATACCTTGTTTTAAATGATCCATGTTATCTATATGATCCATCCATTTTCTATCAACTGATCTAAGAAGAATTACCCTTTCTAATTCTCTCATTCTTTCAGAACCAAATTCTTCTTCCTTAGCATCATAAACTTTATATAAAATATCTAATACTCTTTCAATTATATTGTTAACAGATAAATTTACTATATCTTGAACTTTAATTACTCCTCTTGGTAAGCAGATATCTTCTAGATATTTAATAAGCTTTTCTAATACTTCTTCCTTATTATCAATATTACCTTCTAAATGACCTTTAACAGCATCTTCTACAATATCTTTTGTCATTGATATTATTTGATCTTTTATGTCCTTACCTTCAAGAACTTCAGATCTTTGCTTATAGATAACTTCTCTTTGCATATTCATTACATCATCATATCCAAGAAGATTCTTTCTAATGTCAAAGTTATTACCTTCAACTTTCTTTTGAGCATTTTCGATAGCCTTAGTAACCATTTTATTGTCTATTGCTTCATCATCTTCTAATCCAAGTTTATCCATTAAAGCTTGAATTTTTTCTGAACCAAATATTCTCATTAAATCATCTTCTAAAGATATATAGAATACTGATTCACCTGGATCTCCTTGACGACCTGATCTACCTCTTAATTGGTTATCTATTCTTCTTGATTCATGTCTTTCAGTACCTATTATTTTGAGGCCTCCAACTTCTTTAACACCTTCTCCAAGCTTAATATCTGTACCTCTACCAGCCATATTAGTAGCTATTGTTACGCTTCCTAATTCTCCAGCATGAGATATTATTTCTGCTTCTTGTTCATGATATTTAGCATTAAGAACTTGATGAGGAATTCCTCTTTTCTTTAATAAAGAAGATAAGTATTCTGATTTTTCAATACTTACAGTACCAACTAAAACTGGCTGGCCTTTTTTATGACTTTCTACTATTTCTTCAATAATAGCATTATATTTGCCTTTAGTATTCTTATAAATTAAGTCAGTTCTATCAATTCTAGCTATAGGTTTATTAGTTGGTATAACTATAACATCAAGAGCATAAATTTCTCTAAATTCATTTTCTTCTGTTAATGCTGTACCTGTCATACCAGATAACTTATTATACATTCTAAAATAATTTTGGAAAGTTATAGTTGCAAGAGTTTTTGACTCTCTTTGAATTTTAACTCCTTCTTTAGCCTCTATTGCTTGGTGAAGACCATCTGAATATCTTCTACCTTCCATAAGTCTACCAGTAAATTCATCAACAATTATTACTTCTCCGTCCTTTACCATGTAGTCCTTATCTCTTTTCATTACATAGTTAGCTTTTAGGGCTTGAGTAATGTAGTGTTGTAATTCTAAGTTACTTGCATCTGCATAATTTTCAAGGCCGAAAGCTCTTTCTGCTTTTGCTACCCCTTCATCTGTAAGCATTACAGAATTTGCTTTTTCATCTATAGTAAAGTCTTTTTCTGCAATTAACTGCTTTACAAAATTATCTGCTACATTATAAAATTTTGTAGATTTGTCTCCAGCACCAGAAATAATAAGAGGAGTTCTAGCTTCGTCTATTAAAATAGAGTCAACTTCATCTACAACAGCAAAGTTTAATCCTCTTTGAACTCTCTCTTCTTTGTAAATTACCATATTATCTCTTAAGTAATCAAATCCAAATTCATTATTTGTTCCGTAAGTTATATCTGCTGCATAAGCTTCTCTTCTTTGCTTTGATGTTAAACCATGAACAATACAGCCAGTAGTTAAACCAAGGAAATGATATAATTCCCCCATCCATTCCTCGTCTCTTTTCGCAAGGTAATCATTAACAGTTACCAGGTGCACTCCCTTACCTGTGAGAGCATTTAAATATAGTGGTAATGTCGCAACCAATGTCTTACCTTCACCAGTTTTCATTTCTGCAATTCTTCCTTGGTGAAGAACCATACCACCTATAAGCTGAACTCTATAGTGCTTCATTCCTAATACTCTGGAAGATGCTTCTCTACAAACAGCAAAAGCCTCTGGAAGAAGATCATCTAATGTTTCCCCATTAGCTAATCTTTGTTTAAATTCATCTGTTTTTGCTCTTAATTCAGCATCAGATAGCTTTTGCATACTTTCGTCTAACGCTTCTATTTTATCTGCTATTTTTTCGAGTTTTCTAACTTCTCTTTCACTATATGTTCCAAATATTTTTTCTAATATTCCCATATTAATTTCCCTTCCGATGTTTACTTATTTTTAATTACGTATAAAATATTTCCTATTTTATAAATTATACCATTATATTATAATTCAATTCAAGAAATTACCCTATATTTATTATCAATTATCCCTTTTAAGTTCACTTTTATTAATGAAATTAATATTTTATTAATAAAAATCTATAAATTAGCTATTTTTATTTTTTATCATTAAGGTTTTATTATTCATTAAAAAGAGTCATTACAAAATACTTCGTAATGACTCCTAATTATTTTTTATTTTAAAGTTTTCTGATATCTTAGAAATTATATATAGTTGTCAATTTTCAATTGACTAAATATAATCTGGTTCTAATAGACCATAATCTCCATCATTTCTCTTATATACTACTGATACTTTGTTTGCATCAGCATCTTCATATACAAAGAAGTTATGTCCAAGCAATTCCATTTGTAATACTGCCTCTTCAATTGTCATTGGTTTTATTACAAACTTCTTAGTTTTTACTATTTTCCCATTAGTTTCAACCACATCATCTTTTTCTTGTGAATCTTCATATGCTGGGAATCTTAATGATTCATGACTTCTTTTAGATAATTTTGTTCTTTGTTTTCTAATTCTTCTTTCTAATTTATTAACAACTAAATCTATAGATTTATACATATCCTCAGTTTCTTCTTCTGCCCTTAAAATTATTCCATTAAAAGGTATTGTAACTTCGACTCTTTGTTTATCTTTTTGAACCGAAAATTTAACCTTTGCCTCCACATCAAAATTAAAATATTTTTTTATTTTTGAAAGTTTTTTCTCCATCATTTCCTTTAAAGCAGGTGTTGCTGTAGTGTTTTTTGCTATTACTGAAACTTTCATATAAGGTCGCCCCTCTCCTGTAATTTAACCATTAATTTAATTTTTAAAATTAATATTTGATACTTATATTATACTTCCCTTGATAACCTTTAACAATATTTATTTTCTGAATTAACAGAAAATTCTCTCTATTTTGCTTAACATAACTTAATTTTTCTTTATATTTTACGGTTTTTCGCAAAAAAATCTCCATCAGTAAAAATACTGATGGAGATTTTCTTGTAAAGTTATTTGACCTGGATTTTGCCCCCACACTCGCCTACTGGAGCTTTTGCTACTAGGAATTACCCCCTCACTACTAACCCTCTCAATTTCTTGGTAGGACTTACTTCTATACCGCACCATGCTCATTAGGAATTTTTCCTAACTTACGTGGATCGTTTTGCCTGCGACTAGCTTCGACTTTCATCCACAAACCTAACTTTACATTATTATTATATATAACTTTTAGCAACTGTCAATATTTTTATTTCTTTTGCTCCATTTTCTTTTAATATTTTTTCGCATTCAAATAATGTAGCTCCTGTTGTAATTACATCATCTATAAGAATTATATTTTTATCTTTTATATTGTTATTATGCTTTAATTTAAAAGCATCTTTAATATTTTTAAATCTTTCTTCCCTTGATAAAACTTTCTGCTCCCTAGTATTTTTTATTTTTACTAGATCATTATAAACTGGTATATCTAATTTTTCTCCTAGTATTTTTGCAATTATCTCACATTGATTAAAGCCTCTTTGTTTTAAGGTCTCTTTACTACAAGGAACATATAATATTCCTTCTGCCTCTATTTTATTTTCCTTAATCAATTCATATAAAAAATCTGCTAGGATATTTCCTGCTAAAAATATTTTTTTATATTTGAATTTTAATATTATTTCTTTTATAACCCCGCTATAATATGCATACGAATATATTCTTGAATTTTCCCTAACTCTCTGTATTTGGGTTAAACATAAGGGACATAGTCCAATATATTCTTCTCCACATACTATACATTTATTTTCTGGAGGATAAATAATATATAATACTTCATTTATTATTATTTTTAATATTTTAATAAACCTTTTTCCCATATTTCTTTATTGTAATTCCTTGTGATATTTTTAGCTAATTCCATATCTTCTGAAAGGACTTTTGATACTAAAATAATCTCTCCCAAAGATTTATTACTATTTTTACCTGCTTCTGCAGATAAAAACACTAATTTTTTATAATTAAAAAAAGCATTATCACACATTAAAACTACAATATTAATATTTGTATTGTTTAAGTTTGAATAGTTTTTAATATTGTTTGTAATAACAAAAACAGATTTATTTTTTTCTTTATATAAAGCTTCTATTTTTTTATCATTATCCTTTTTTAAAAATTTAATTATTTTAATATCTTTAGCCTTTAATAATTCTGTATAGTTTTCATATATTTTATTCACATTATCTTCATAAGGAACTAAAATAATTACTTTACTTTTATTCTCTTTAAACCAAAGGAAATAATCATATAATTTATATGGAATTTCTTCTTCTAAATTAACTTTAGTATTCATTATCCTAGGCTCTATAAAAGGACTATTCCTTCTTAAATCTGAAATATAAATAACATCCCCGATATTTATTACTTTTTCAATTGAATATATAATTATTTTTTTACAAAATAAATATAAATACTCTACTGCATCTCTTATATTAGCTTTAGTCAATTTAGAAAACAAACTTATATCATCAATAATGCAAAAATCATATTGATGTTTTATCTTTTCCAAATTATTATAACTTACAAAATTGATTTGACTATTCACTTCTTCTGTTGATATAAAAGAATATGTAAATTTTATATCAACCTTTAAACCAGATACTAATTCCTTATTAATTTCTTCACTATCCCATACATATAAAATTCTCTTATTTTCCTTTAATAATAAAATAATTAATTCTTTATATATTAATGAAGTATTGTAGGGACTGGTAATAATAGTTAATAATTTTCTTTTACCTTTATACCACTTATTTAATAAATAATTATATTTATTTAATTCCTCAATACGTACTAACCTATTATTCAAGATTAATAACCTCTCATTCCTCAATAAGCATACTATTATTTGTTATTTCCATAATTCTATATTTTAAAGATGAATATCTTTCCATACTTTTTGTATTAGAAATCATATATTTTAATGCTTTTTCCATTCCTACCGTTACAACAAGCTCCTTAGCTCTTGTTATTGCAGTGTATAAAAGATTTCTATTCATTAATAAAGGCGAACCCATAAATACTGGTGAAATAATAACCTTGAATTCACTCCCCTGACTTTTATGTATTGTAATTGCATAAGCAAGTTCTAACTCATCTAGATAAATAAAATCATATACTACTCTTCTTTCATCATCAAAAATTACTGTTAGATTTTTTTCTTCCTCATTTATACTTTCAATAAATCCCATATCCCCATTAAAAACTCCGACACCTTCTTGTTCGCCAAAACCATTTACTCTTTCCCATCTTAATGAATAGTTGTTTTTAGTCTGCATAACTTTATCGCCTTCTCTAAAAATAACATCCTTTAGTTCCTTTTCTCTTTTATTTCTAGATCTTGGATTTAAAATTTCTTGAAGCTTATTATTTAAATTTATTACTCCTAGTTCTCCCTTTCTTGTAGGAGTTAAAATTTGTATATCCCTAAGTTTATCCCAGGAATTTTTAAAATTAGGTAGTCTTCTATTTATTAAATCTATTATTGTAAATAATATATCTTTTTGATCTTCTTTTTTCTCAAAAAAGAAATCTCCTTCTCTTTTATTTAAATAAGGCATCTCTCCATTATTAATTTTGTGAGCATTAACTACTATTAGACTTTCCTTTCCCTGCCTAAAAATATCAGTAAGCCTTACAACTTTAATAAAATTACTTTCTATTAAATCCTTTAAAACATTTCCAGCTCCAACAGAAGGTAATTGATCCACATCACCTACTATAATTAATCTTGTTCCAAGCTTTATTGCTTTAAGTAAATTATGCATTAGCATAATATCTATCATAGAAGCTTCATCAATTATTATGACATCAGCTTCTAAAGGTTCTGCTTCTCCTTTTATAAAGTATGAATTATCTTCATCATCGCTCACTCCCATTTCAAGAAGCCTATGAATTGTTTTTGCTTCCCTTCCAGTTGATTCGGTCATTCTTTTTGCAGCCCTTCCTGTTGGTGCCCCAAGTAAAACCTTCATTCCATTATTCTCATATATCTCAATTATAGCTTTTATTATTGTAGTTTTTCCTGTTCCAGGTCCCCCTGTGATTATTTCAATTCCATTGTCAAAGGCTCCTAATATTGCTTCCTTTTGTGAAGGTGCAAACTGGATATTATTTTTTCTTTCAAAAGTCTTTATTTCATCTTCAACATCTGTATTTATAGTCCTAAAATTTTCTATACTTAATGTTATTATTTTATTAGTAACCCCAAGTTCACAGTAATAATAAGGCAAAGCAAATACTGCCTCTATATCATTTATATTCTCAATCTTTATTTTAGTATCTAAAGCAAGATTTAATAAATTTTCTTCAACTTCTTCTATCTTTACTCCTAATATTTTTGAAACTTCCTTTACCAACATTTCTTTTGGCATAAAGGTATTACCAGCAGCTGAAAATTGATTTAATATATATTTAATTCCACTTTGTATTCTAAAGGGTGAATTACTTTCTATACCAAGACTTCTAGCAATTCTATCTGCTGTAATAAATCCAATTCCTGAAATCTCATCTGAAAGAATATATGGATTTTCCAAAACGATATCTTTGGCATGAGGTCCAAATTTTTTATAAACTTTTATACATTGATTAGTAGACATCCCATGTCCTTGAAAAAATATTATAATATCCTTTAAATCCTTATTTTCTAAATAAGATTCATATATAATTTTATATTTCTTTTCCCCAATACCTTCAACTTCCAATAGTTTTTCTATATTATTATCTAATATCTCTAAAGTTTTTTCCTTAAATTTCTTTACTATTCTTTTTGCTGTAATAGGACCAATTCCTTTAATTATTCCTGTACTTAAATATCTTTCTATACCTTCTATAGAGGTGGGTAGTATCTCTTCGTATTCTACTATATTAAACTGTTTTCCGAATTGTTTATGAATTACCCATTCTCCCTTCAATTTTACATTTTGACCTTCTTTTAAGAATGGAGCAATTCCAACAGCACTTATACTGTCTTTTTCAGTTCTTATTTTAGATACAACATAGCCTGTATCATCACTTTTGAATACAATTGAATCTACAATCCCATTTAAAATTTCCATATTAACGCTCCAAACCTTAAAAATTATAGTATTTTTTATTATTTTATTATAGCATAATATTAATTTTATTTAAAAATTTGTGCTAAACTATATTTGTAAAGATATCTATACAGGAGGTGTTTTTTATGATTATAAAAAACTGTAACATAATATACTTAGATAGAATAGAAAAAGGTTCTGTCTTAATTGAAAACGGTAAAATAAAAGAAATTAATCCTACTTCTTATAATACTGTAGAAGTAATTGATGGAGAAGGATTATATCTTGCTCCAGGTTTTATAGATGTTCATATTCATGGCGCTGGTGGACATGACACCATGGATGGAACTTATGAAGCTATAAATGAAATTTCTAAAATAATAGTAAAACATGGAACTACATCTTTTACTCCAACTACTATGACTGTCGCTATAAGTGACATAAGAAAATCTATGGAAGCTATAAAAGAAGCTAAATTAAAAGGTACTGATGGCGCTAAAGTATTAGGGGCTCATCTTGAAGGACCATTCATCAGCGGAAAAGCAATCGGGGCTCAAAATCCAAACTTTTTAGCTGAACCTACTTTAGAAAATTTTAAAGCTATGGTTGGAGATTGTGAAGATGCTGTTGTTTCAATTACAATTGCACCAGAAATTCCTGGCGCAAAAGAACTAGCTAAAGAACTTTCAAAGAAAGGTATAGTTTGTTCAATCGGACATACAAAAGCTACTTATAATGAAGCTATGGAAGGAATAAAATGCGGTTTTTCTCACGCTACACATCTATTTAATGCTATGACGCCATTTACCCACAGAGAACCTGGGGTTGTAGGAGCAATATTTGATAGTGATATAACAACTGAAACTATTTCAGATGGAATACACATTTCATATCCTTCCTTAAGAATAGCTTATAAGCAAAAAACTACAGATAAGGTTCTTTTAGTAACAGATGCAATGATGGCTTGCTGTATGCCGGATGGAATGTACAAACTAGGAGGTCAAGATGTTGTTGTTAAAGAAGGGGCTGCTAGACTTGTAAGCGGTTCTTTAGCTGGCTCTGTTTTAACATTAGATAAAGCAGTCTATAATGTTTATAAAAACGTAGGATACCCTCTACACGAAGCAGTTAAAATGGCTAGTTACAATGCTGCAAGACATTGTAAAGTTGATGATAGAAAAGGTCTTATAAAAGAAGGTTATGATGCAGACTTATTATTATTTGATGACGAAATTAATATCAAAAAAGTTTTCGTTGATGGAAAAGAAGTTTATAACTCTTAATTATGCTCACAGGAAACGTAAGCCTTTAGTATAACTAAAAAATATAGAGCCTAATTGGCTTCCTACCAATCAGGCTCTTTTCTATTATAAAATCTTAAAGTAATTTCTTAATTTCTTCTACTTTATTTAACTTTTCCCAAGGTAAATCTAAATCATTTCTTCCAAAATGTCCATAAGCAGCTGTTTGTTTATAAATAGGTCTTCTTAAATCTAAATCTCTTATTATAGCACCTGGTCTTAAATCAAATACTTTTTCTACTATTGAAATTATTTCTTCATCAGATTTCTTTCCTGTTCCAAAAGTATCTACTACTATTGATACTGGTTTCGCAACACCTATTGCATAAGCTAATTGGATTTCAAGCTTATCTGCTATTCCTGCTGCTACTAAGTTCTTAGCCACCCATCTTGCTGCATAAGCGGCTGATCTATCAACCTTTGTTGGATCCTTTCCTGAGAAAGCTCCACCGCCATGTCTTCCATATCCACCATATGTGTCAACAATAATTTTTCTTCCTGTTAATCCACTATCTCCTTGAGGACCTCCAACAACAAATCTTCCTGTAGGATTTATGAAATATTTTGTTTTATCATCTAATAATTCAGCAGGAACAACTACTTTAATTACATGTTCCATTAAATCTTCTTTAATCTTTTCTTGTGTTACATCTTCACTATGTTGTGTTGATATTACAATAGTATCAACTCTAACTACTTTATTATCATCATACTCAACTGTAACTTGAGTTTTTCCATCAGGTCTTAAGTAACTTAAAGTTCCGTTCTTTCTTACTTCTGATAATCTTCTAGAAAGTTTATGTGCTAATGATATAGGCATTGGCATATATTCTTCTGTTTCATTTGTTGCAAAACCAAACATCATCCCTTGATCTCCAGCCCCAACTGCTTCTACATCACCTTGTTCTCCTATTCTTGCTTCTAATGCCTTATCAACTCCCATTGCTATATCTCCTGATTGTTCGTCAATAGAAGTTAAAACTGAACAAGTATCACAGTCAAAACCAAATTTTGCTCTATCATAACCAATTTCTCTTACTGTTTGTCTTACTATTTTTGGAATATCAACATAACAACTAGTTGATATTTCTCCCATAACTAATACCATACCTGTGGTTACAGCTGTTTCACAAGCAACTCTTGCCGTAGGATCTTGTGCTAAAATACTGTCTAATACTGCATCGGATATTTGATCACAAATTTTATCTGGATGTCCTTCTGTAACTGATTCAGATGTAAATAATCTTTTCATGATATTCTCTCCTTTCTTTTATTTGATATTAATTCTAAAAAGATTCATATAAAAGAAAAAAATCTCTTCGACAAGAAGAGATTAAATAACTATATATCTTCTTATCTTGCAAAATTAATTGCAGGAATTGGCACCACACTTTTATTAAAGCAGGTTGCCGGGTTTCACAGGGCCCTTTTCCCTCCACCTCTCTTGATAAGAATTAATATCAAATTTTCTTTTTAGATTTTATCATTTATAGCTATAATAGTCAACAAAAAAAGACAAGGTTCTCTTGTCTTTTTTTGGTGGGGGAGGACGGATTCGAACCATCGAAACGATAACGTAACAGATTTACAGTCTGCCCCCTTTGGCCACTCGGGAACTCCCCCATATATGGAGCTGGCAATAGGACTCGAACCTACAACCTGCT
>Ga0209537_1001269_pt1 | contig 28996 bp, 46 predicted proteins | sample BioPla4DNA1_FD_187698 | JGI IMG/M metagenome (GOLD analysis project Ga0209537, IMG submission 187698) | Biogas fermentation microbial communities from Germany - Plant 4 DNA1 (SPAdes) (version 2) | ecosystem: Engineered > Bioreactor > Anaerobic > Digestate | place: Bielefeld, North...
AAAGCCTGTGTACAATGTGGCAGAATGTTACCAATTAGCAGTTATAGACCTTATAAACCAAGGGGTAAAGGAATCTACAATACTACAGTAGGTCACCATACCGTCTGTAAGGAATGTGAAAACTTTAATCAAGCTGTTACAGTAGCTTATAACAGTAAAGCGCGTACGCCTAAACAGGTTGCGCTGCTGGAGCAAGCCAAGGTTCTGTATGAGACACTGCATGCCCGTGGCCTCGCGCCGAAGGGACGTTACGCTGCTGAAGTGCTGGGTCTAACCAAGGAGGCTAAGCAGACATCCGTTGACAGATATCTTGCTGAGGTGATGGGTATTGGTGACGAGTTGATGGCTGAGTACGATAGGTTAATGACATTAGAATTAACTGAGGAGCCTGACGTATATCAAAATATGTTGGAGGAGCTTATGACTAAGTGTTTAGGACCAGATAACAAGATACAACCTAAATACAAGGAGAAGTTTGAGGCTGTTGCAAGGAGGTTTGACGAGTATGAAGACAATTACGTTTGGTGATTATATGGACGCGAAGCGTCAAATGAAAGCTAAGCCCACATTAGATAACGTACTGAAGTATGTAGAGATTGTGACAATACTGAAAGGACGATTACCTGTATATCATCATGACTTGGCTATCATGTATCTGAAGAGATGCCCATAAGAAAGAGGACCGGTTGCTTACACCGGTCCTTTCATTTAGCCACTGTAGACTTTGATTGTAGGTATGCCATCTTTGTTTATGTATGGCTTACCAGCAGCAATCCATTCTTTATGGCCTTCCTGGTCTATTACTGGTTTGCCATCTTGTTCATATATGCGGAATATGTCCCCGATTGTCAGCTCCATGAACTCGACTGGTTCCCAGCTATCATCCCCACAGCGGCGCTCTACGGTCCTTAATTCATGCTTCTGTTTCATCAGTGCCCCTCTGCCTTGATTGTCTCTATGAGTTCCTCAAGTTCAGAGGCAGCCTCTACTGATAGCTCCTCCTCATACTTGCGCAGCCAATCTGTTAGTCTCTCAGATATTGAGGGAGGCTCGGGTATTGGCTCAGGGGCGCTGTATAGTGATGATGACGTTATAACACGTTTGTAGGTCTCATTAACTATAATAGGTTTGTATGTGTCGGGCACCTTGGATGCCTCATACTGGCTACTGACGGGTACGGCGTTGCTACCATACGTCTCTGTGAACTGAAGGTATGCCTCGCGGGCGATATGCTGTAGTGAGCCCATGTAGGTATCTGCTATGAACTGTACGTCAGCGGCGCCAGCTTCGAGCAACTTAGCTATTTGTAATAGTGCATCTGGGCCCTTCGCCACACACCACATCTTAGATGCAAGCCACTTGAGATCAAAGTCTGAGGCTAATTTACGGTCCCGGTCGAGTCTCAGCATGCCAGGCTTGAAGTTATAACCGTACGTGTACTCTGCATAGTCACATACGAATAGGCCGTTAACAAACACCTTGCCAGGTAGATCCAGTATCTGGCCAAACTCAGTGTCATTTATTACTGTGTAGTCTGTCCTGAGGTGCAAGTTTGTAGGTACTATTATATTGTTCCACTCATCTTCGCTGATATTGTGTATCTTTATCGTTAGGTCCTCGTCGGGTACGCTGGACCACGGGTGCTTGGTGTCGATAAAGAACGTTAATATATCAGTGCCGAAGCGCCGCGACTTGACAAACCTTGGTCGCCACACTTCACGGCACCCGTAGTTATAGAATACTACAGGCTTATTATTTCTGAGGAGCACCAGGGTGGCTATCTTGTAACCCTCACCAAATTGGCCTATCGTCGCGGGGTCGCCGAATTTAGTTGTCGAACCAAGCAATAGCGACTTTGTAGTTAACACTGACTTCTTGTTGCTGATACTTAACGTCTGCGTTGCGGCGTCATACTCCCATGACGCCTTGTTGTCGCTACATTGTATTTCCTGATCTAGTGCATTCTGAAATAATTCACGTATAGCATCGGCTATGCCCCATGACGGGACATAATCGCTTGCTATGGTTAACTCTATCTTTTTCATTCACCTGACCTCCTTAATATTCCCACTCATCAGACAATAAGCATATTGGATTTTCTTCGTTGATTATGTTTACTGTATACTTATTTGCTAACTCAGCTATTTCATCTGGTGTATACACGCTACACCACATGCGTCCAAAATACTTTGATAAATGCTTCCTAACTATTTCTTCAGCTGGTGCCCTAAACTTAACGTAGTATCCAGTTAGCCCACGTACCAACGACACATAATACGTGTACATAATGTAGTTGTTCTTAACCATTTTAACCCTCCATTTGTACTATTTTCAGTACCTTGAACATTGACGGGCTCCAATCGAAAAAACTACCATTTTTGGATGTAAGTTTTCTTAAGGCCTTGTTTTTTGCGTCAGCTTCATCAGAAGCCAAAACATCAACATAACCATCATAGCTTGCTGTCATGCTTGAACCACGCAGCCATACCCTGTATTTGTACATTTCAGCAGTCCTCCTTACCACTTGTAAGCATCGCAGCTGTCACTGCTTCTACTAGCTCTAATGCTTGATCCTCATCAAATCCCTGCGCTAGTAGTGCTCTATAATATGTGCCATTAAACTCAGCAAGCTTGTACACTGCATCCAACACCTTAATGAAATCCATTAAGACCCTCCCCTTCTTAGTACTGTATGTCTGTCATATCTTTATACTCGGGTTCTTTCATCCACTCCTGGCCCTGGTTATAGCCTTCCCAGTATGCATCCACAAATGCTTTCCATTCGTCTGACTCGAAGTATTCAGGCTTTACTTCTTTTGCTAACTGTGCTTTTATGTCTGCAAGTATCCTTTCTGCATCTGACAACCTAATGGTTTTCTCGTCACCTGGAGTACACGCGGCGAGCGGCGCAGCAAGTAAACATACAAGTACTACCATTGCTATGCGTCGTTTCACATTATCCCTCCTTCTCAGCTCGTCGTATCAGTATTACTTCTCCATCGATGGATATTTCCAGGGAATCGCCTTCTCTTATCCTTAATGTCTGTCGCATCTCCTTAGGTATAACTACCCTGCCAAGATCATCAATTCTCCGCACGATACCGGTTGTCTCTTTCATAATATACCTTCCTTTCCGCACATAAATTTGGGCTGTCTGAGCTTGTGACAGTCTGCCCGGCTGCATTACGCCCGGCTATAGTGCCGGGTCACTCTGCCAATTACTCCTTGTCATAGTATGAATCCTCGTATTCGTCAAATCTAGCAGAAATATCCTGTAGTACTTTTCGGTATGTATCATCGTATACTGGTAACATTGTGTCTTTGTCAATTCTTATCTGCGGTCTGTACTTAGCTCTCAGCTCCTCATAGATCACTTCCTGATAGTACTCAGGCTCCTCAGTTAATTCTGCTACCAGCCACTTGGCTAACTCTGCTGGAATATCTTCATTGGTAACTTCTTTTACTGCATTAGCTTGTTCAGCATATTTAGCCACCAAATCATCTAAACTTTCAGATATTGGTGTGCTCTTGCCCTTAGCAAATCTTGGCGGCTTAAGTCCTAAGGTCATCTGATGCCTCCAAAGCTCGTGTATCTTGTGTAGCTCCTCTTGCTCAGCCTCGGTTATTGTGCCACTGGCCTCCTTGCGTGCCAGGTACTTTTCCCGCGAGTTTATCTTTTCGCAGAACTTGCATGTGTTGTAGGTACCCTTACGACCACCGTAGTACTTGCGGAACTGTTCTATTGGCTTTATCTCGCCGCATTGTTTACATACCTTTGTCATTATCCCACCCTCTCTGGTCCACCAAATGGACTAGTTTTTATCAGGATGCTGCCCATCTCATTGATGCCCCATGACTCATTTACTACATCAGCTATAGCGTAATATATTTCGTCATCATACTTGCTGATGTCATAACCTTCATTACTCAGAAATAGGTAGCTCGTCATGCATACCTTGTCACCCATAAACTCCATAGTGTTGTCTAACACAGCGTATACCTTGAATTCAAATTTACTGTTACGTTCCTCTAATTCCTTGATGTGCTTCTTGTGTTTGTCTGACAATTCATGACTTACGCCATTGTTATCCCAGCTGAGTACATTACCTTTTTTCAGCTCTTGCATCATTTTTGGAAAATGGTTGCCAAAATGCTTATTTAATCTTGTAAACATTCTGAAGCCTCCTTTTGTGCCAATTTATCTGCCAGCACCTCAGGTATGCCTTGCTTAACTAATTCCTTGTATATCCTGCGGTACTCAGATATGGCAAATTTTATTATCTCCTTTGGGTCAACTGTATGTGTAGGTGTATCTGAGACGAGGCCCTGCTGACTAAAGCAGGCCTCGCACTTATATATCAATTTGCCCCCTAGTACTGCTAGCTGTTCATTATGCAACACACACGTGAACCCGTATTTGCCTAGATCAGTGCAAAACCTGCACCTAGTTAATGGTGTTGATTTCTTGTTATCATGATTGCAGTAAGGCCCTATTGGCACTTTGTAAGTTACTTTAGTTGTTAGTCTCTTCATAGCTCAATTTTCCCCACCAGCACTTTTTCTACGTATCTACGCGCAAGTTCTTTCTGCACTGCCTTTACCAATGTTGGTAAATAGACCTTGCGGTATGTTGTAGGGTTGATGCATAACGTACCTTTATCAATCATCTTGTTTATTTTACGACAGAAGCTATGCGCATAACCCGTTGCAGGTACCACGGCATTCATGATTTCAATCTGAATGTCAATTAGTTCCTCATCGGGCATTACTTTCAATAACTGCTCTAACGTTTGTGCCATTGTCATCTTACCTCCTTATTTAAATACACTGTGTGCAAAGTACCTGTTACCAGCTCGTGTTATACGTTGTGGTGTACCAGCAGTCATAGCTCTTATCTGATTGACGATATGAGCTGGATGTTCCTCTGCATTAACTATAACAGTTGGTTTCTTTTTGACCTTCGTGGTATTGCGTACTGCATCCACCTTTTCAAACAAATCAGCTAAACTAGCAGGTTCAATACCTATATCCGAAGGTACTACTTCCTCACTTAGGTCCATTATATCCTGCTCACTGTACTTAGTCTTTACACAGTCATTGCAGAACAGGAGACCTTCAATAGCTGTGATCGTCTTTTGGCTCCCAAAATCTACTGAGCATACCGGACATCTCATTTCTTTGCACCCCCTTTCTTCTTCATGTTTGCCTCAAGCATTCTTGTTCGCTTGTAGCAGTCTTTGCAGTCCCTACGGTACCTCACTCTACCGTGGCTGTCTTTGCCGTCCTTGTAGAACTGCTCAAGTTCCTTTAATTTGCCACAAGTCCCGCAAGTCCTATGCGTGTCGCTGTCATTTGAGGCTATGAACATGTTTGATAAGTAAGACACAATTACTCCCCCTTTATTTTACAGCGCGTCAGCACTGTTTGTCTGACTTTATTATATTCGCTATGTTCCTTTACTGTACCTACAATATCGTACTCTTTACCAGTGTCCAACAAGGCACTCGTAGTTTTCCATACTAATGTGTTACCATCAGCAGTCTCAAATATGTAGATATACCCTGTTGTCATTCTTCTTTGATAGCCAAACGATGCATCATAAGGTACAGCTTTAGTTAATGTCGCTGTGACACTGAGTCTTTGACCAACTTTACCGATGTATTCACCACGTACTGGTTCAAGTGCATTCCTGAATTCACGTATATCATCTCTTAACACGAAGTAACCATTAGATATTGTAAAGATATCTGCAACTGATACCTTCACATAACTATGAGTTGTTAACCAGGTAGGCTCTGTGGGTAGCACCCAACGTAATTCTGGTGAGAATTTAGCGCCAGCTTCTTTTAGTTTATCCTTGATGTCGTATGTGTTGCCAAGTACTATATAAGCATCAACATTCTCAAACCCGTATTTGTTCAGCGTACGCAGATTTTGTTCTGCCACTTTAGCGTCACGTTCTTTACGCTTCTTCTCATTAGCCTTTTTCTTTGAACGTTGCATGCGCTCGTACTCTATGTCTGTGTACATACGAACATCCTTTGTTATTTTGCCATCACCGTTGCACTTATAGCAAACACCACCATCTGGCAATGCAGGGACGCCGCGGCCATTATGTACAGCAACATAGAAAATACCTGATCCACCACAACGGTCACAAGTGTCACTTATCGTTGCATAGGCCTTACCATCTTTATCAAATGTCTTTACAATAGATGCATTTGCATAACTTTCTGCAAGCTTCACGACTAAACCTCCTTTTAATACCCAGCAGGGTTCCTGCTGGGTATCGACTTTTGCTGAGAACTTCAGCCTCTATTATATTATAACATAATATATAGCAGTTGTACATAGGTTCTATAGAAAAGTACGCCGGCTGCTCACTCAATATTGCCGCGCATTACTGCCTGAACATAATCAGTAGTTAAATGAGGTTTATTATCTAACGCCCAAATCTTTTCAGTCCACTTGGAGTTCTCAACCTTCTTACTTGCATCTCTTATCATCTCTGCTGTCGCATCAATTGCATCAGCGTGAAATACAATATGGGCCTCAAGAGCTACTGGAGAAACTACAGCGCCGTGCTCTTGTTTACCATGGTGTGATAGGATGATGTGGCGAAGAATCTCCAGCTTAGCTTCTGCCCCAGTATCTTTAAGTAAATTCAGGTTCTCCGCGTGGTTACCTACAAATTCTGCACCAATGAATAGGTGATCAAACAACTTGCCTTCATCTGTCATTTCACAGACTACACCATTTATTCGGTAACCAAATAGTTTACCAACGTCATGTAACAACCCACCTGCTACCACTAGTGCTTCATTGGCTTCAGGTATCGCGGCTGCTATCGACTTTGCTATTTGTGCAACTGATAAGCTATGTATCAGTGTACCAGCTGCATAGGCATGGTGTATACCGTTGGCTGCTGGTGCTGTTAACCATAAGCTACGTAAATCGTGTAAAATCCCTAGGCACAGTGACCTTAGAAATTCGTCTCCTATATTAGAAGCTAATTCATAAGCATCTTTGTATACTGTTGTAATGTTCAGGCCAGACGATGGCATGAACTCACTGATATGCTTTTCAGTATTTGTAGTTAACCCGCGTACATTTAGCTGCTTTGTCCCTTGCCACTCAGTAACTTGTCCACTTACATTTAATATAGTATTCTTTTCAGGTACTGTTTTACCAGGCCAATCCCAGTAGTTACCATTTATCTTATCAACACCGTCATATAATTCTAGTGCTAAATATGGTTTCTTTGCTTTAGTCTCTTTAACAACAGCCGCAAGTACTACTAACGGTATTACATAACTCTTTCCGACTTCAAGCTCTTTAATCTTCATCTCTTCTTTTCCTCCCTTATATAATAAATTGCATTATTGCTGTCATATAATGGCATGTCTTTTAATTCTTTAGCTGCAGCAGATAGCAGTGTAGTAAATGCATCATAAGGAAATATCATATCAGTACCCTTATTGATTGGGATGTTTATTGGCACTGTTATACCGTCTCTACCAGGTCTCCATTCATTGTCTCTTTGCCTCAAGTAGAATTCTCTGATATTGATGTACTTCACACCGTCTCTAATTGCAGCAGCAACCACTAACTTTATACGATCTGACTTTAGCGTCTCACCTATTACTTTGTAATTATCCCAGATACGCTTTGGCGCTTTCACCGTAGTATCTTGAATAACTCTAGCTTTTGCAACTTTCATAGTTATTCCCCTTCCTTGTATATATCAAATACTTTGCCATCATACACATTATACGATAAGAAGCTCATATCGTCTGGCTCTTTAAATCCTATACCTTCTGAGCTAACTTTCTGACCCCATGATGGTGCTCCTTTTTCAATGCCAGCTGTTATAGGGCACCTAAATGATTTGAAATCTGATAATAGCCATCTTAACACAGGTATATGCTCTTGTTCGTCTTTATGGCACATTACTATAACCTCATCATGTATTGGTAATAATAGCTTTGTCTTAAGATTATTATGCATGATGTACTTAAATATGTTCACAAGCTTAGACTTGATATAATCAGCAGCGCAGCCTTGTATTAACGCATTTGGTGCTTTATAGCAATCATCTGGGTCGAGGCGGCGACGCCTGCCATAAAAATTCTTAACAAAACCACGCACTTTTATTACTTGGTGTACTGTGGAGATAAATGCTTTAGCTTCAGGCATCTGCGAAAAATAATTAACTTTAAGATCGGTTGCTTCAGTAACTGTGCACTTTAGCATACCACTTAGGCTGTCAATACCAACGCCATATATTAGTGCAAAGTTTATTGTCTTACCTTTACTTCTCATGTCATTTGCGGCCGTATCACCAGCATTTATCTTGCTTATTAACTCATCAATATCTACATGGAATATCATAGCCGCTGTTGCGGCATGCACGTCGTAACCCTTTTTAATGGCCTCTATTAAGCTTGGTATCTTTGCATAGTGTGCAAATAGTCTGTACTCAACCTGATCTAGGTCCATAAAGTATAAGTCATAATCTGGATCTGGAATGAACACACGTCTTATACGCTTGTCTTTCTTTGGCAGTGTTTGTAACGCTGGTTTAGTTATTGACATGCGGCCTGTAGTTGCCTCTGTCTGGTTTATACTACAATGCACCCTGTCCTCGTTATCCTTTTGTGCGTATATACCTACAGCGTAAGTATTTAGCAATTTCTCATTCTTTCTGTACTCAAGTATCTTTTTTACTATCGATACATCGTGCTTTTCAGCTAATGTGTTTAATGCATCCTTGTCTAACTTAGGGTTACCTTTATCAGTCATGCCTATCCAGTTTTTATTTACACCTAAGTTCATTAAAACATTGTACAGTTGCTTACCAGAATTTATATTGAACATGCTACCGGCCTCTTCATATATAGCGCGTTCTGCATCATCAGTAATCTGCTGTAGTTCTATTTTCAAAGGAGCCTCATAGCTTGGGTCAGTACGCATACCATATCGTTCCATTGCATATAATGCAATCATAAGTTCGCATTCTCTGTCATATAACTCAACTAGGTTATCTGCTATGAGTTTTGGGTATTCATCTACAAACACAATATAGCAGTTCCATACGTCAGCATTCGCGTACTCAGATAGTAATTCACGTGGTATTAGACGATAATCATTTATTTTGTTCATTTGCTTGTACGCATCGACCATGTACTCGAACTTTACTATGCCACCTTTTTTCTTAGCCGCCATATCCCTTAGCTGAAATGAATGCCTATTTTCATCTACTAGCTTAGATAGAACTACAGTATCATGTACCCTTCCTATTATCTTCATACCTGCATTAGCAAACATATGTGCGTCAAATTTCCAATTATGTGCTATCTTTTCAATGCTTGGGTCCTCGAATAATGGCGCCAATTGCTTAAACTTTGCAAAGCCATTATTTACTGTGTCATATATACTGTAAGCATTCTTACCGTCACATATAGATATACAAAATGGATAGTCTTGTGGACGTGCCGATTTACCTGTGCCTATCCATCTTCTTACAACAGACTTTGGTACTTCGCTACTACTTTTGAAATATGCATGGGTTTCAGTATCAAATGTAATAAACTTGCGATTGTAAAGTTCAAATGGCTTAACGCGCTGTAGAATCTCTTGTGGGTCATCAATTTCATAAAAGTTAGCGACCTTATGGTCTTTAACAAAGGACTCTGCTATGTAGGTATAGCCGGTACCCTTCTGTATTACAGCTTTCCGTTTTGGTCTGATTACAGCCAATCCTATCACTCTCCTTCATTCTTCTCCATCTCGGCAGTAGTGCGACAATCGGTTACGCATTCCTCGCACCATATCTCACCATCGATGTCATAGCATACATCGCCAGCATAAATCTCAGCATCGCATTTAAGACAGGTATGTACGACAGGTGGTTCAGGAGCGTTGGGGCAACGATTGTGACAAGGTGTTTGGAGACAAATATCGCACATTAACTTTCAACCTCCTTTATAATTATATCACATTTGAAGGCAGCCGTAAACTACCTTCGTAGGAATAGAACATAACTTATAGTTTGGACAAACCTCTCATTACTACTCAAGTGTTGTCTTCTTCTTGTTTATACCCTATAGCTTTCTTTAGTGCTCTGGCGATAGCATCTGGACAAGACAAGCACTGTGAGTTCTCGTTACGCATTGCGGCGGGGCAGCGTATACCTGCTAATTGCCTAATAATTGAATCATAGTCTACGTTAGCTCTGAGTGCCAAAGTAGCTAACCGCGCAGAAGCTTCAGATTGTGCTGGACAACCACCTGCTTTACCTGTGTTAGTAAACACTTCGCATATGCCATGTTCATCATAGTTAACAGTAATGTATAGATTACCACATCCAGTTCTTATTTTCTCTGTAAAGCCTTGTGTAATTGTGGCACGGTCACGTGGCATAACCTTATTATACTGCATTATTCAACCTCCTGCGTTATCTCATACTTGTATCTTATATAGTGCTTATTAAATGCCTTTGTAGGTATTCTGCGTATTTTCCCAGCATCTACAAGGTCTAATATTACATAGCGTACCCTGTTAGGATTCATGCCCGCCTTCCTTGCTATTTCTGAGACTGATACAGTTTTACCTTCAAGATCTTTTAAAGCACTTAGTACTTTAGTATGCTCTTCAGCGGTTGTTGTAATTATAATATGTGCCAATATTAACACCTCCTTATTATTATAACACTTATTGCTAGTCCGTAGAATACCCTAATATAATTTATTACTTAATGTATCACGGACGTGTTATAAGCCTCATATACATTCTACGTGTATACCTGAGGCCTTTAATAATTGTATACCAAAATCTTCTTTCCAATCTTCAAAGTAATACACTTTTGAAAATCCACCTGGTGCATTTATTATTGCTGTGGCGCATTGCTTACAAGGCGCTAATGTTATAAACATAATTTTACCAGGCTCGGTACTAGTGCACTTTATAAGAGCGTTTATTTCAGCGTGTATACAGCCGTACTTTCCATCTAACACGCACATGCAATCTGCTAAACCTTTAGGACCACCATTTACACCTATACTATGTACCTGTGACATACTACTGTCAGTTATTATAGCTGCAACCTTGCGCTCTGTACATTTAGATAATGTTGCTAAGTTAGCTGTGAAATCTTTGAATACTTTGCATCTTGCCATGTTCATTAATTTATCCTCCTTGCGAATACATGGAACATCAATGAGCCGTTATGTAGGCTTACTGTGCCTATAAATTGTGCCCCTGTCACGTCATTGGCAGGATGCCCTGTGCCATGCATAATAATTGCGTAAGTGCATGTAGTTGGTTCACTTGTCAGTGCGTACAGTACTATATTATCTCTCTGATTAGCTACAGATAATATTTTACTATTCTCTGACAGAGTTAATTCCTGATAGTCAACAATATCTAGAGTGTACTTAAGAATACGTTTCATTTGATCGCCTCCTCAAGAATTGGGTGTAGGTACTCTACAATTGGGTCTAGAATATCTGATTTATATCTAATGAATGGGTTATGCTGGAACTTAAGCGCTGTGGCGCATTTGTCACATATCGGTATAATATTCCACGCTGCATACCTTCCACCGAACTTGAATGGTATAAACATGCCTCTTGCATCTATAGAGCTAGACTCACAGGTCGCACATGAACCAAAGTGCATGCATGCTCTTATCCATTCATCTTCTGTTAGTGTCTTGATTGGTTTACGAACTTTACTGATCATTTCAAGCCATGCATTAAATTTATCCTCGTTCTTCTTACGTACTCTAGCGCGGTGGCGCTGTAACTTTGCTAAGGCTTGCTCTGGTGTTGTACTAGCCATAACCTTTTTGCTCTTACATTTCTTGCATATATTTTCACCCTTTGCAACCTCTGCAAATTGCCCACATAGCTTACATATTCTTTTCTTAAATGGGGTGCCGCAGAAGCGGCACCGCTTATCAGGATGCGTTATAGGATATACCCAGCCACACCCCTCACATGTTTTAGTGTCTACCATGTAGCACCCGTGTCATATCGTATTACGGGTAAGCCGCATTGAGTTGCCATTACGTGGGCATAGGACCTGGATACTTCATCCAGCTTATCCTTTGACAATACAAATGTTTCGCCACGTTGCTTACAGCGTGACCATAAGGTCCTGAGCGGTGCTGTGCAGTAAATTACAAAACCTCCGCCATGCGTCTTTACTAGAGCTTCTAACATCTTAACATGCATTGGGTCCATCTCTAGTCTACCTCTAAAGATTGGTCCGTACACAACATCCGAATACCAGCTTCTATCAAATATGTGCACTTTAGTTGGGTCTGCTGAACTTACAGCTTCTGCATATACCTTCCAGTAATTATCAGCCTCTTCTTCGGTTTTAGGATTGCTGAAGTGTCTATAGAGACTTCCTGGAAGACTTTCCATTAGCTGCTTGATAATTGTGGTTTTGCCAGCACCATCTGGGCCTTCAACGATTATAATCATTTGTCTGCCTCCCTTATATATTTGAATCTATCATTGAGTATCAAAGTAGGTTTAGGCAGTATACTGTATGGTTTACCGCACCACATCTTGCCCTCTTGGCAGGCACCTGTAGTGCAGAATGGTCCACAGTTATGGTACATATTACTTAGCTCCCATAATTGCTCCCATATCAACAACATAACATACTGGGTCTCCAGCGTATTCCTGTTACAAGTCCGTTGACGTATCATATGCTTTAATTGGTATGGCGTGGCCGAAATCAATAGCACATTACGCAGGCCTTGTGGCATCTTATAGCCTGCTGCATCCCTACCAACTAACTCTACAAGGTCTTCATATTCATGTAAGTCTCTTAAGCAACCGTCTAGGTAGAAGTCTGTAACATGCTTGCCTGGATTTTCATTATCATATTTAATTATCTCATATGGTACAACGAACTGTGCCCTACCAGAATAATCAGAATACTGCAATGAGCCTGACATAAACTTTACTTCATTTTGATGCCGTGTTATTTGTGCTAAGAAGCGACGCGATGCCCCAACTACAGCAACATTTATAATGCCAAACTTCTGGATGGTTGGGTGAGGTAACGACACCATAGAATCTACAAGTTTATCAGAATATGGTTTGTTCAGTAGTTCCAGAAAGTCATTCATATTACTGATGTTATGTCCGCGTTGTGTTAGGCGAGCCATTGCAACCATCATATTTTCCGCCTCACCTACTGCTTTTGGATTTAATATCTTAACTTCTATTTTATTCATCAGCCTCACGCAACCTTTCTAAACCTAATATAGCTTTTATCTCTTGCTGCTCTGACAGCGAGCATTGCTCTACGCACTTAACAAATTCCTTAGCAACTAACTTAAAAGCTATGCCTAGTGTTAACGCATCAGTGTTATAGAATATTGAGGTGTCGCCGTCTTTCTCTGACAATATTGCTATGAAGTCATCTGACTCATATAGCGCACCGTCCATACGGACGGTGCAGGCATCTGGTAAAGTAACAACTTTATTAGTCATGATTATCCTCCTTAAATATGTTTCATAGTGTGGTCGTACCCTTCATCTTGGCGCCTTATGTTTTCTTTATGCTTATCTAAATAACGTTGGTAGAACTCTTCTGCATCCATACCTAGACCTATTGATAAATTCATAAAGAAATGCCAAGCGTCAATCAACTCATTCTTTGCTTTGTCAAATGCCTCAGCAATCTCTTCATCTGTCATATTACTGTAGTCCTTCCAGTGTTTGAAAAATGGTATTTCATACAGCATCTCATGTAGTTCCTGATTGCAGAATACGAAGTGGTCCCTAAGGAATGCTGCGCGTTCTTTTAAGTCACTGTTGTAGCGCGGGTCGACGCGATCCTGAAATTCTTTCTGCATTTCGAGCATATGCTCTAATGGATTTACTAGCATACTTTAAGCTCCTCCTTTTACATACATAGCTCTAAACTCAATGCGCTTTAGAACTTTCTCGTATATTTCAGGGAACTGTGTTTTTAGCTTTTCTGTGTCTACCCTATTCTGTGCCCTAGGTGACCATTTGATTGTATAATCTTTGGTGTACGCTATCTCTTTATCTTTAATGCGATCTTTAAGTCTGTTCTGCGCTTCTTCCATTGTCTTTGTCAGTTCTTTAATCTTTGCCTTACAATCAAGAATAGTAGCTGCTAAGTCATTTGATATGTCGTCGTCAAGTATAATTTCTGAGTTCTTAACTACTGAACTATAAATACCGTTTGCAAACTCTGTATCAACAGCTTGCATCTCAGGTTCTTTGAGGGCCAATACATTGTCATACCAAAAGCTTTTAGCCGCTGGTATTATTGTATCTCTTAGTAGCTCATCATTTCTGAATACGTCATAGTGATAAAATTTATTGCCACCTACAAGGCAAGCAAATGCGCCTTTTTCCAAGCCTAATATCCATAGGTACCAATTTAGTTGGTATATGTAAGACGTAAGTAAGTCACCGCTTTCCCAGGCATCATTATTGTACTCACTTGTAGTTTTGCACTCAAGCACACCAATAGGATTGCCTTCTTCATCAATAATAAGCCTATCAATATTGGCAATAGCCCAAGGGTACTCATTGTGTTGCAGTAAAGCATTGATAGTTAGTAGTCTTGCACCAGTCCGTCTTGCGTACTCATAAGCTACTACAGGCTCTAACAGATGTCCAAAGTGCATACGTTCTTGTGCTGCGGCGTCTGGGTTAAGTGCATCTTGAAATTGCCCTGTCTTATTTAAGTAAACCTGTCTAGCTGAAGAGAATGGACTTACACCACATATAGCTCCTATATCAGAGCCGCCTATCCCTATAGTTCGGGCCTTCAACCAGGCCTCCTCGTCTTCTTCTTGTGTTACTGTACTATACACGTGGCAATTAGTCAACTTCTTTAGAGCGGCAACTGTAAGGCTACCCTGTGGCTTAGCTAATAATTGTTCATATTCCATCATTCAAACCTCCTTTGCATCTGTAGCTATGACCTTTTCTAGCAACTTAGGTAAACCCTTCTTAACAATTTCAATAGTCGCTCTATCTACAACCCTGTCGATTATTGCATCTCTCTTTGAATAGATATATTGCTTGATTGCCTTGTTTACGCCGTCCCTTATTCCATATCTCGCTTCACGGTTCTCATATCCATGCGTTTCAACAATGCGTCTTGCGATCTCCTTCGACACTAATTCGGCTATGTAGGCTTCATCAATTTCAATCTCTAACTTCACTTTCCTCGACCTCACTTTTCATTTTGATTAAAATATACTTGCTTTTATCAATTTTCCCCTGAGCTTCACCTCCTAAAAGTCTGATGGTGCGTAGTAGCTTTTACGTGCTGCTTCTATTTCTTCTCTGGTTATAGGAACTGTTGTAAGATTCTCAAACAACTGGGTACCAAGCGGTAATCTACGATAGTCACCTTTGAATTTATCTACAAGGTGCTGCGTAGTTAAGAACTTGAGCAATAGCCTAAGATCATCTTTTGCTAGTCCTGTGTAGTCTTCAAGTGTAGCACGACTAAAGTAAGGCAACTGGTACAATATTTTAGCCATCTCATTAGCGTCTGCTAATGGTAATGTAAGGAACATAGCCCTAAGCTTAGTAATGTTAGAGTCGGATGTGTCTGACGTTATACGCTCTTGTTCACTTAGCTTATCATACCCAAAGCTCTTCGCTTTATATATGTCATTCATGAAATCTACAACGAAGTCCACATGCTCAGGTTTTACTATTACATTTTCAAATGTCTCATCTGTAGAACATACACAACATGCCGCAGAAACAGCTAGTCTGGCTATCTTAAGTCTCTGGTCAGCCGCTTCAACTATAGGCACCCTCGATGTGTAATATGCACCCATCTCGGTGGCCTTGCTAAGTATGCGTTGTGTTGCCTCTTCTGTTATTTTGATATTCTCAGGCCTACGACTCCAGGCCCATAGGACCCTAGCATTACAAGCATCAGACGTGTACACATGTGGCACGGCAGGCATGTCTTTAAGTGGCTTATTAACGAGAGTTGGATCAATGTCTCCTGAGGCCACTGATATAACAAGATCCAAACGTCTGACATCCTCCGCTTTACCCATGAGTTTAAGGACTGCATTAACCCCATAAGTTTCTGAGTTAAGCGGTCTGCCATTTCTAGGGTTTGATATATAGATGGCTCTAGTTCTACTTGTAGTTTCTGCTGTAATAACTCCAGTTGCTTTTGCAATTCCGCTTGATCTTACATCTGACAGTATTGCGAGGTCCTCTTCGCTAAGTCCTGATAGTTCATCAATGGCTATCAGTCCTCCATCATTTAACGGAAATGCTCCCCAAACTAAGAACCATCTTTTGTTGTTCTGCTGCATATTGTATACTAGCCCAGTTCTTCTAGATGATTCACCTGAATGTAATTCACCTAGTCTGTAGTGCTGCATCAGACGCTCTACAATAGTAGTTTTCGCTTGGCCTGAGTCGCCAATTATCAGTAGCTCCCCCCAGCCACGTTTTACAAACTGATCTTGAAAATAAAAGTTAAGCACTGTGTGGTATATTAAATCAACAGCAAATGCTACATTACTTCGTTCCCAGATATACGTTACATTTCTCTCAAGATCTGTATGTATCTCTTTGAATTTATCTTGTACCGTTTGACCATCAGTTACTTGGAACAGCTTAAGATACTCTATAACTTCATCGCTGAGTTCGAAATCGCTTATCAAGTCTTTCTCTGGGTACACCTTATCAAATATGTATGTAGCATATTGCGATGATGGATCTGGATACATGTAACCAGCCATTGTATACCGCTTGTTTGTTTTTAGGTCATTTCCTATGCAGTACCCTGTACGAACCACATATTCGTGCTCTTTAGAGAATCCAAAGTTAGCTTCTGCCTTAGGAATTAGTCTGAGTTCTTCAATGTTCATGTACTCTTCAATGTCTATCCTGCAGCGATCACATCTTGCATTTATACCAAGCATCTCATATATAACCGCTTGCTGCTGCTTATCTGTACATTTTATTAGTTTCATCAAGTCCTTATTGGATGGCTCAACTGTGAAGATTAACTCACCTGCGTGCACTGATAAATTGCACTTTGCACACTTCTTATTGTCACCATCTGCAGCATCACCACAGAATGCTTTTATGCGTTTAGGACATAGATATGGCGTGTTATCTTTACCGCTAACCATTACAGGTACTCTGATTCTTTTTCCGTATAGTGTAGCGTCTGAACTCTCAGACAAATGTACCTCTATAGCTTCGCTCTCATCAGCAACCCTGTCCTCTTTAAGCAAGGGGTCGATGTATTTAGTTGCGTTATCTAGAAGTGCCTGAAAGTCTTCTGCCGTCTGATTGCATTTTACAAAGAAATCAGTTATGTCACCTTTAACAGGAAAGTCGCTGGGCCAATTAACTACAAAAACGTCCACAACTCTGTAGAGCTTCTCGCATAGCTTTTTGGTAGCGTTCCTGCCTGCCTCATCGTTATCTTGGGCAAGATATACACGCTTCTTGTTCCTGAATAGCCTAGTCCAATCAGCTTTCCATGTACCAGCACCACTAGTGGCGCAGGCAGCAGGAAATCCATACTGCTCAGCGATGATGCGGTCCATCTCACCTTCGCACCATACTATGTAGTCAATTGAGTCATCTAACACACGATCTATACCAAAGATACGTACCTCACCGTAAGTGTTACCATACTCATCTACATAGTTAAGTACTTTCCATTGGTCATCCGTTGAGTTCCACTTGTAACGCCTAAAGTTTACCAATACATTGAACTCATCATATATTGGTATAGTAATCCTTTCCCCGTCCCATCCTAGTTTGAACTTCCTTAAAGTGTCATCTGTTAAGCCTCTGCGTTCTCTTAATACGTCGCGGATAGGTCCAGTCAGGTCCATCAGCGCTTTATGATAGTGCTGAGCCAGCCCTGGTTCAATATCTGGTCGTGTAGGTCTAGTACCATCAGGTCTAGGAATTTTAAGGCTATCGCCAAGTTTAAACCACGCCTCCTCACTAGACAAACCTTCTATTGCACGAAGCATTGTGTGGATATTGCCCTTGGAATGGCAACTATTGCAGTAATATACACCTTTTGCTAAGTTAACTGTAAGAGATGGATTGTTATCTGTTTTGGATTCATGTAGGTCTTTAAAGGGACATTCTGCTTTACATTCTTGACCTCTGCGTTGTACATTGTTTAATATGCTCAGGAAAAATGCTTCATTGTCAACTTCGGCTAAAATCCTGTTCGTATATTCACTCCATCTAATGTCGCACACCCCCTCAAAAAAGACTAGGGGTGCGTCTGCACCCCTTTGCAGAACTGATTAGAATTCTGTTGCTTCTATGTTTGAAGCGGAGGTATTAGATGAAGTATTATCTTCCATATCGTATTCAAGATTCTGAATTGAACTACGATACATCTTATACAGTGCTAAGCCAAATTCTCTGTCAGACTCTTCAGTGGGACCTGCTGGAGTAGGTACACATATGTACCATTCATTTCCGCCCTTAGCTTGAAGCTTTTCATTCAACGCATAACCATAGTTCCACATGTTTTGCATTGTTACTTTAGCTAAGCTATAGAGCTTCTTGCCTTCATTGTAGCTAGTCTTTGCAAAGCTTAGAATGATTGGCATACGCTCACCGGCAAAAAATCCGAAGAAGTTAATGTATTTCGTGCATGTAGGAAGTGATTCCTTGCCCTGCTTAGTGTTATCAAATTCACAACGCTTACAGGATGCACATACTAAAGTTGTTCCATCGGACCTTGTGCCGATTTTACCGTCTCTAGCGATACAACGAATACCGCCTCCCTCTGAACGATCTTTCCACCAGATGTTGTTGTTGAACTTAAATACAGGAACAAACACTTTACCATTAAGTTTTTCTTTAGTGAGTGAATTGATAATGTCGCCCTCATTAGCGATTTTGTCCTTGCGTTCAGGACTTAGTGTTTGGATCACCTTGACCCGTGGGATAATCATATCATTGGCATCGTCATCCTCAAAGCCAAGTGGCATCCCAGTCTGATTTACTAATTCGGTAGTTTCGTCTTTAACTACCAAGTCTTTAGTTTTGTCGTTCATAATTGAAAAGACCTCCCTTACTTGTATTTATAAAGGTTTTTTAACCTCTATATTTATAATTATACCATATTTAATGGAATAAGTAAATACTGCATTTTACGGCTAAATTTTATTTCACTAACGCATCTGCTGCCTCTACGCACCTTGTTGCCACAGCATCTGCAACAGTATTAGTTATTATGAATCTATTGAGTGTATCTGTGTCTAACACAAAACCGTTATTTTTCACAGATAGCTCTACAATCTGTTCATACATACTTTCTTTAAGCGTAGTGCTTTCAACCCGTGCCTTGATTGCGTCATACAGTAACCTTCCTGAGCTGTCTTGATTTATAAGCTTACCAGCTGTCACTTTTCCAAATGATACTGCATGACCTTTGATATAATAAAAGGTAACTTCATAGCCGGCCTTCTCGCATCTCATTTGCGCATTCATAATCTCAATCCAAATATCTTTATTTTTAACTGGTGCTCCTGAGGCTGTTATCCAACCATTATTCATCCAGTTCTTGTACCATTCCTTAGTCATAGCATTAAACAGATATTCAGAGTCAGTAATGATCTGAGCGTGTTGCTGCGCCTCATATACATAGTCTAAGGCCGTAAGCAAAGCCAGTAGTTCACCACGTTGATTCGTAGACTTCAATTCATAATTGGATAGCAGTGCGGTGTTGATGAGGTTAAGATTCTCATCCATACACATTATAAATACTCCTCCAGCTGATACACAATCTGGTTTGCCATTCCTACGACAAGCGCCATCTATAGCTATTACAAGCATTATATCATACCCCCTATCAGTATTAAAATTGCTGACACGAAGAATATAATGCTGAACACCATGCTAGCAATTAAGTCAAACTTTGTAGCGTCTTTTCTTATACCATTGCCCAAACATATAAGCGCCATAAGTAGCGCAAATACCATTAGTATATATGACATAGTGGCGCCTCCTTTTCGATATCTACAAACCTAATTGCATCTGGGTCAGCATAAGCAACGCGCCCATCAAGTAGCTCAAATACTGCTGCAGCGTAAGGTCCATCATCTGAGGATTCCTGGAATATTCCAAGTACATAGCAGGGTGTCTCTCCTTCTGGTATGCCCAACTTATGAGACAGGTAAGAATTTATATTTACCACAGCGCTGCGGCGAGGCATTTTAATCTCTACGCTAATACCAGCCATTTATTCCACCTCCATCTTTTTCTGCACAATATCAAGCAATCGCATTATCCATAAGGAAACATTTTTAACCATTGCTCTAATAGGTCAATTCTCATTCCCTCACCTCCAACGCCTTGCTGATTTTGGTAAGGGCCTCACTTGCTTTGTCTAAAGCAGCATTTACGCTTCTGTCGCTCCATGCTGCCTTGATAGCTTCCATCGCCATAATAAGAGCCTCTACATCAGCCGGATTGTGGTAATCGGCTGATGTGTCAGAGAGGGCAGCGTCTATAATGTTTCTTGCACATTTCAGACAGTGCCCATACCCTGCGTAAGTTATATCGGTCCCACATCTTTTGCACTTACCACACGTGCAAAAGTGTCCTATATCAGGCATATAATTGTTTGCTATAATAAGCGCATCCCTATACTGCGCTGCCCGTGCCTGTAGCTGTTCATTATCTGCCTGCAAGGCTTCGATTGTATCGTACAAATCGAGCACTTGCTTTACGTCTACTGGTGCTACAGCTAAACCTTGTGCATATAGTTTTTTAATGCCATCATACTGTTTCTTCACTTCATCTATGCTCAACCTCACGTTATTCAACCTCCTTTGTATTTGTTACATATTCATCAAATCGCATTCCACAATTTGGACAATAACGATATTTATCTTTTTGCGGCTCACACTCAAACAATTCGCCGCAATTCTCGCATTCCCAATAGTTCGGCTTTGTTTCAATGAACTTCACTGTGCCACGTGTTTCCTCATTTTTGTTGCCTTTTAACAATGCTGCAAGTTTACAGGTAGGCGCATGCCCATTGAACTCATGCCATCCACACACCGGACAATGGTGTTCATATACCGGCAACATATTCATTAGGGGTATCCTATTACCCCATTCCAACCGCTCCAGCATATCTCTATATGCAAGAGCGGTGCGGGCAACTTGCCTTGTTACTTCGATTGTGTTGATGCAGTATACACTGCAATCTTCACAATCAATACTCATGCACCTTGCGGCGTCTTCTAATTGTTTTTTCGTGAGCAGCATTTTAATTCCTCGCTTTCCCGTCTATTCCATGCCTTTATCGCTTCCTCTTTTGTCTTATATGTGGCTCCCTCCGCCGCAGGACATTCAGGCAAATCATTATCTGCTCTTCCTGAAATACATCGTACTAACCAATTTTCTCCTGAATACCCACCGTCACTAGTGTCTGCTTTATTCCCACAAAACGGACACCTTTTTAGTTCACTCATTATTCTACCTCCCCAACGAAACGCTTGAATATTGGGCAATTAAGTGATTTGGTACCTTGCTGGTTTGTTGATTCACCAAAGGTGTCAATCTCAATGAACTTACCAATGTATTTCTCAGGATTTTCCCATATTTCTATACGCTGTGCGTCAGAAAACCCTGAGCCGACTCTAAGCTTATTGCCTTTGTACATTACAACTAAAGCACCAAGCATATCCTCATACTTGTTAGTTCCTTCTATTAAGTCTACAACTTCAAGAGTGTACGTTTCTGTATGTTTAACCTTTAGCAGTGACTTGGACCTCTTTACCTCATAAGGCGCTTCGGCGCAGTTAAGCATTACTCCCTCGCCGCCTCTGGCCCATATCTCTGCAACTATTGGCTCAACCTCAGACATATGCTTAGCAAATCCTAGAATAGGCACAGGTTTTATAAATTGTAAGTTTTTATGCACGCCATATGAGGCGATGAACTTAGGCCATTCATCAAGACCCAGGTTTTGTATACTATCATCCATTAACGTGGCACCTAAAAGAATTTTTCTAACTAGTGCATTGTCCTCTGATATTCCTTTATAGAAGTCCTCAAGTGGCAGCATATCGAAGATATTATAGGTCAAGCCATGCTTAATGCCTTTTGTACTCGCAAGCGAGTTCGTGGCTTGTCTAAGGGCTACAGAGTCTTTAAAAGTACCTATTGCTAATAACTCGCCATCATAGACACGATTATCTGGTAGATAGCGGGCCTCTTCTATTATATCTACTAAACCAGTATCTTCATGTCCAGATCTACTGAATAATCTACATACGCCATTTTCTTTTATAAGTATTCTGCGTATACCGTCTAATTTCTCTGTCACTATGCACGGCCACTTTATTTTATGCGCTGGTACGTCATCAATCTTAGTGCCTAACATACATCCCACAGTAGGGATAAAATTCTTGCCATATACAGTATTTAAGGTCTTAGCTGTTACACCTATCTGTAGGTCTTGTGTAACTATTGCCTTAGCAAGTTCTTCTGCAAACGAATTATCTGAATACATAGCTTTGGTGCAGTTAATAAAACGTGCTGCCATCGCCAGATCATAATCTGTACCTGTATTATGCGACTTGAAATACTTAATTGCTTCACTATAGGATATAAAAGCTTCTTTGCCTGTGTCTTTAAACTCTGCAAGAGCTTTGTTTAACTTTGCTTTGGATATGCCTGTCTTGTTGTACGGATCATAGATAAATCTCAGTATCTCCTTAAGTCCAGGTACATTCTCATTCTTTTTAAGTAAGTACTGTTTGTCATTGTAGCTTGGCGTCCTCTTAATTAGACTAATGACTTTAGCAGCCTCATTCATTAAAATACCTCCTCATTCTTTTTTTGACACTATTCTTAAATGTATTTATAATATGATTAACATACGGCTGAGAGACTCCTACGGCGGCAGCTATCTCCTTATTTGAGATATTGTACTCAGCATCGCGCCACGCTTTAATAATTGCTTTGTGCTTTGGGTTTGTCAATTTATCATACGATATTTGTATAGCTCTATTTAGATTGCAATAAAGCTCCTTCTGTAATAGCTCTTGTTCTGTATCTACAACATTAGTTGAAAGCAACTCTAAATATTCATGTTTGGTCCCATCTTCTTGGTAAGCTATGCTGTTATATGATACAACTTCTAACTGGCGCTTTCTTTTTAGAGTTCTTATGTACGACCCTAAAGCGTTATAAATACAGCACGTAGCGTACGTTGAGAACTTATAGCCCTTGGACTCATCATATGTTATAGCGGCGTTCCATAAGGCCTCGTAACCTATACTTTGCGCTTCAGGGTCATGCAAAACATTAAGACGTTTAAGTTGCGCAAATATTAAACCCACATTGTCCTTTATTATCTTATCCATAGTCTTCTCCTTCGTACTGTATTTCTTTACCGCAATATGCACAGTACTTAAGTAGCGAACCTGTGTGGCCACATTGACAATATAAAGCTTTTTCAATAAGGTCTGCAACGTCCTTTACAGTTCTACAGATTCCTCCTACTGCGCCAGCTGCAATCATCTCCTCAATGAATATCTCTTGGTGCGGCGTCGCTGTACCTGTGTCATCTTTTAACTCGACAACCACGAAACGACCTCTTGCACATATGAATAAGTCGGAATATCCTTTATGAAACCTGTCGCAGACACGTATAACTTTTATACCGTCGCGTTGTTGCGGTTCTAACCAGCTCATAACCTTGGCTAATAGTGTAGCTTCATCTTTGTACATAATATTAGGTGGCGGCTTACTCATACTAACGCCTCCGATTTAAGATGGTTAAGCACAGAGTAGCTTGCGTTACACTTACCCTGAAGAACCTCTCTATACAATATGCAATCTATTGTGTGCTTAGCCATCATTATATAATAGTGGCAATGATTTGGCTGTATAGACTTATCAGCGTATATTCTATCGTATGATTGCTTGAATAACTCATAAGACCAGTTTAGGCTGAAGTATATTGCTATGTGACAGTTGGTAAGCGTTAAGCCTTTGTCAGCTGAAGCTGGATTAGCAATCAGGTACTGTATCTCCCCGGCCTTGAATTTTCTAATTGCTTCATTCTTTTCAGCAATGTTAGTTCCTCCATAAATGCAGGCACATCTGCTGCCGAAAATGCTTTGAATAATCTCAAACTCTTTTCTGTAGTTAGCCCAAATAATAACTTGTTCTCCTCTTATACCATCTTGCTGAAGTAAATCTTCGAGTGCTTTAAACCTCCAATTATCCAATAGGTACCATTCGGCTAATTCAGTACCATAAAATTTATTCTCCTTAGCAGCTTGAGTATCTAGTATAAAACCAGAAGTAACCTGATTTAGCTTGTTTAATTTTGCTGCTGTGCTTGGAGCAGTTATTCTTATATCATTACCAAGCTCTATATACAATTCATTCTTAAGCTTTCTGTAGTGCTTCATTAGGTCCTCAGGCATGTCGTATTCGACTTCATGGAACGTACGCCCAGGCGTGTTTAGGACATCCTCTTTATCTACATATAAAGAATATTTTTTAATTCTGCTATATAACTCATCCTTCATATCTGGTCTAAGTGCGAGCTTTTCATACTGAGGCTCATATGATAGGTTTATGAAATATCTCTCTTTAAACTGGGTGTAACTTGGTTGCCAGCCATAGTAATCTATGCATCGCATCTGCATATAATATTCCCATTCGCCGTTTGGCGCTGGTGTGCCAGATAATAAATAGAATCTATTCACTGTTTGTGCAAATTCAACCATTGCTTTGCTTACTTTTGATCTTGGGCTCTTAAGATCTGAGCTCTCATCTACAAACACACCATGAAAGCCCATTTTATCGAAATACTCCTTGTAGCCTATAAACGATTCAGTATTAGTAACGTATATATTAGCTTGCTGTTGCATTGCCTTTATACGCTTAGCCTTTGTTTGAGCATGGCAGTTAACAATTTTTATTTCAGGAAAGAACTTCTCAGCATCCTCAAGCCAAGCATTGTAGATAAGTATCAACGGGCACACAACCAACCACTTATGTGAGGGGTTAGCTACAATATCATCCTTTATTATAGTTAGCGCAAGCGGTGTCTTACCAGTTCTTGTGTCATAGAAAAATGCAAACCTATCATAATATTCTGCTAATTCACGGCCAAGTTGCTGGTGTGGTCTTAGCGTTAATCTATCTGACACAACACATGAGCGTCTTGGACCATTAGCCAATAAGTCTGATACGTTATCGCGTAACCGCATCTCCTTATAAAAGTAGTTTTGTATGGCGAGCGGCGCTGTGTCTATATTATTCTCATCAATATTACGAAGTAACTTTAGTATTTCAGGTGTGTTGTGTATAGACATCCTATAATTTGTTCTTATACGATTTACATGAACAGGATAAATTGAAGCGAGCTTTGTTTGCGTGTCAATATCATTACGGTCACATCTAACTTCTATATAGTTATTTGTAAATATAATCTTGTTAGCCAACACGCAACGCCCCCTATAATATGCTGATATACCGATAATAATCATTGTGTGGGCAGGGATTTGCACCCTGCATGAGGAGTTCAGTTCCTTTTTTCATGTGCGGGACTCCTCTAGTGTACGAACTCTAGCGTCTACCTATTCCGCCACCACACAATTAACACGCAACGCCCTTTATAATAATATTGCCGATGTACCGAAAGCGAGAAAAGTACACCGGCTTTATAATCAACCACGGGCCGTCATACATATAAGTCTGACTAGCCTGTAGGTAGATTTCTACTGAGCTTAACCTCTTACCCAGCTGTGAAGCTTCCTGCTAGACATAGCAGCTTATACCAGCACCTTGACAGGACTGCATCGGTACTGGTTATATACATAACGTACCCGTTAGAATATGCTAAGTGAGTTGGACAGTAGATAAGCTACTGGGAGGTCCAACTCAGATTACCAGTCATCGCCAACTGTCTAAAGCCCATAATTGTTGGGTTACCAGAAATAAGGGGGGTCAATGGTAACCTATGGGCTTTAGACAATTGGCGATGATGCCAATTGTCTTGTGAGGTGTTCTAGATTTCGTTAGCGGACTCTTCATCCATAATGCCCGCAACATTTGGCGTTTCAGGAGCCTTAGCAACAGCAGCAACTCTTTTTGCTTTTTCAGCAAGTGCTGCATCGACTCTAGCCTGATTTGCTGCAATAGTTTCCTCAGAGGCGCCCCGCTGCTTAGCCTTGTAAAGAACTGACTTTGCGTTGATAATTTCTCTCTTCAACTGCTCGTCGGTCATCTCTTCAAGAGTCAAGCCAGCAAGCTGACCTCTCGGCTTCTTAACAGGAGCCGGCATCTCGATCTCTGCTGTGAATACGTCACCAGCAGACAAACCCTCCGGAACTGTGAGTTCCACTGTAAATGTTTTACCCATGGTAATCCTTCCTTTCGACTAGTAAATTTTATATTCTAATATTATTATACTCTTTATTTCATTAAAAGTAAACCCCCTATTCTTACGAGTTTTCTTCAAGAGTTAACGCATAGAACAAGATGCTACCCGTGATGCGGAGTAATTGGCTTTATCTTACTTTCTCACAATCTCAACATTCTTAACATTCTCAACTTTCTAAGCGTTATTCTTAAGATTTTATATATGTATAAAAACTTTTAAAGATTTTTATTTTCAAAATTGAAAAAATGATTTTTATGTCAAAAAGTTAAGAATGTTGAGAATGTTTAGAAATTGGGATATTTAGATAATTTATTTTCTTTCTTATATATTCATTATTTTTGGTAACCTTCGCCGGACAGTATTAGCTCTAATCGCTCACGCGTGGTCCGCGTATAATTAGTAGAGTAGATCCCAGCGTCCCAGCGTTTCTTTGCACCAGTCTCACCCATATTGTAGGCCATCAAAGCCTTATCTATATCCTCATATTTATGTAGGTATAACGACAGCATAAATACACCTGCATGTATATTTTGTTCTTCATCTAAGAAGTCTGTTATTCCAAGTTTCTCAGACAACCATTCGTGGTTAATCTTGTTAATCTGCATGAGACCATAGTCATTTGTCTTACTAATTATAGTTGGCACAAATTCACTTTCACGCCACATAACAGCAAGGACTAACGGGTAGTACTCTTCAATCTCATAATCTACACATAAGTTGTATGTGTAGCGCTGCAGCGCAGCATCTAACGGTACATTGTAGATCTCAGGACCTTCTTCCTCTTGTTCATCTGGTTCTTCTACTGGCATAACAGGCTCCTGTTCAATAACTTCTACTATTGATTCCGGCGTCGCTGCGATGCTGTATTCCACCACTGCAGGCTCATCCTCTAAGTTAATATGTAACAGAACAGTTAATGATACGATCGCCAACACCAAGACCCCTATCTTTACTTTAGACATTTCAATTCCTCCTTTTTCTTCTATTCTATCATTAAAAAATGCGGTAGTACATAGGTTCGTGAAAAACCATAAGTAACTTTTTAATATATAACACAGAAGCTTCTATGGACTTGTAATAAGTTTTATACAAGTTCGTAATAATGTTTTAAGGTGTTTATACGCCTTAATATCACGAACTTGTTACATGTATTATAAGCAAATATAATGCCCGGGTAATCTCCGGGCATTATGCTAAATCTTCTTGGTATAATTTAAACATATCCAACCAGCACCGCTTTTAAGCTTGCCCCATCTGCCTTGAGTATCTACAATGGTATATGTTCCCTTATCTGTAATAGCACCCTGTATTTTATAGTTAGTGCCTGGGCCACTCCTTATGTTTAGCTTGTTAGCAGTAACCTTAACCAAGTAGGGAGCGGGAGCGGGAGCGGGAGCAGGCGGCGATGAGTCTAGCCTTTTAGTGTAACCGAGATGTATCCATCCTACGCCACTTTTCAGCTTGCCCCAATCATCCTTAGTATCTACAATGGTATAAATGCCTTTGTCTTTTATAGTTCCTGTAATGCTATGTGCAACACCAGGACCACTTCGTATATTCAACGCATCAGCTGTAACCTTTACTAGAAAGGGGGTCTGGGTCTGGGTCTGGGTCTGGACTCCTAGTCTTTTGTTCACCTCTGCAGCGATGTAAGGAAACTTGCTGCCCAAATATGGTCCAGGGCACACGGTATTAGCGAACATATCATGCCTTGTTAAGTTACCGCTTTTGTCGCCTGTGTATACAAGTTTATCTATACCATTACGTTTGCAAATATCTACACATAAGTCTATCGTTCGTGCTAGGACTTTATCACTAACAGGCCAGTCACCACCTACGGCACTATTAGCAACTTCTATAGTGACTGCTTCGTCATCATTGGCAGCATTAGAACTAGTCCACGCACGGTTCTTCTCTTCTACATACATAGCGATCCTGCCATCAACACCAACGGCGTAATTCGAACTTGCTCTGCGCTCCGGCTTTGCAAATATCTCGCCGCATGTTTCTACAGATAATGGGCCAGCCATATGATGTATTGTAATCTTCTTAATCTTTTTCCTTCTTGGGTTAGTACTGTTAGGTGAGATTTTTATATATTGTACCAATGGGCTGTTACCCATTTTTAATCACCCTCCACCGTTCAAGTATTTCTTTGAGTTTGTCGTAACCAAACATTGCTGCATACGCAACCATAAAGCCTACTACCACAGCAGCGACGATGAAATACCATGTAACTGCTATCTGTGAAATTTGGCAGTATGCAAAGAATGCAACTAGCGTTAGCACTAGAGAAATTATAACTGCTAGCAATGATGTAGGAATCTTATCCCACGTTACTTTCTTTATCACCTCAGTGATAATATTTGTTAGAGCTACTAACAGACCAATTATTGTCAGTAAAGTTGTTATTTCCATTATCCCTTCGCCTCCTCATCATCATTATCGTCTACGTATTCGCTCATTTTCTTTCTGACTACTTTTTCAAATAGACCTAAACTTTTGATACCAGCATCTCTTAAGTTTTCAATTATAGATAATG
>Ga0209537_1001275_pt1 | contig 28918 bp, 27 predicted proteins | sample BioPla4DNA1_FD_187698 | JGI IMG/M metagenome (GOLD analysis project Ga0209537, IMG submission 187698) | Biogas fermentation microbial communities from Germany - Plant 4 DNA1 (SPAdes) (version 2) | ecosystem: Engineered > Bioreactor > Anaerobic > Digestate | place: Bielefeld, North...
TTGATTGTACTTAAAATAAAATTCACGTTGTAGTGCTAATTATTTATTTTGCAATCTATTATATACCGCCCTTCCGACCTCTACCATCATTAACTGATAAAGCTCTTTATCGTACATACTGACGAACTTAGAGATATTGGAATAACACTTGATGAAGCTTCCGATGGTCTTCTTAAATTCGAATCTTTCCTCGAACTCGTCATTTTCCCTAAATTAGTAGCAGTTCGCTTTCCTTTTTTGTAGTAGATTACAACGAATTCCTCTCTATTTGTCATTATATCACAGAATCAGACAATCTCAACGATAAAAAAGCCGAACTTTGAGTATTCTCAACCTTCCATGGGATCCTATTAAAATCTTAGATAACAATCTCTTTCCATGCTCCATGCCGAAAACGAAAGAAAAAGATTACCCCCAATGTAGCCAGATAAACAAACGCTCCCAGCCAAGCTCCAATCACACCTAACTTCAGAGAAAACGCCCCCAAATAAGACCCCGGCACAAACAACCCCCACGCAAAGAACATGGTGATTGTCATGGTAAAGCGGGTGTCCCCTGCTCCATTCAATGCGCCACGAAGAACTATATTTACTGCATCGAAAAGCTGATAGACTGCAATGAGCCGCAAAAGGGAGATACAACTTTCAATTACCTCTTTATCTGCAGTGAAGAGGCTGGCCATGCTTCTGGGAAAAGCAACAAAGAAAAGTCCCAGCGCAACCATCACCGAAACGCAGAGCTTAGTTCCTGTCCAGCCCAGCTCCTCTGCCCTATCTGCTTGTCCAGCCCCCAAATACCTTCCCACCAAAGATCCGGTTGCAGCACCCAGGGCAAACCCAGGCATAAACGCCAAAGCAGCAATTTGATTGACAATCTGACTGGCTGCCAAAGCCACAGTGCCGAGGCGCGAGATAATGGCAAAAAACGCAGTGAAGGCACCAACTTCAATTGAGTCTGTAACGCCCAAAGGCAGACCAACTTTGCTGATCCGCCAAAGATCCTGCCAGCTGGGCCAGTGCCAGCGGTGGAGGTTATATTCTTTTCTGTAATAGAACCAAATACAAAGTGCAAACAGCACTGCCTGAACCCACACTGCAAATACAGTGCCCCAAGCAGCACCTACAAGACCTAAAGGCGGAAAACCCCAGTGGCCGAAAACCAGCACCCAGTTAGCGCCAACATTAACAAGAACCGCAACCCAATTGAGGATCATGGGCAGCAGGGAGTTGCCGATCCCAAGAAGAAAAGCGGTAAAGCTAGAGACCAAAAGCAGAGCAGGAATCTCGTAGAGGCGCACAGCCATGTACTGCATCGCTGCCTCTGCAACTTGCCTGTCAGGTTTCATCAGCCAGAAGAAAAGGCGAAAGAAGCCTGGCAAAAGGCTAATCAAAGGGAGCAGCAGCAAAGTGAGGCAGAGAAAATACTGCAGGTATTTGCCGGCCTCGTCCTTCCTGCCGGCCCCCACCATCCTGGAAACAAAAGGAGTTGCCCCTGCTAATGTGGTCTTCAAAAACAGCGATGCAGTAAGGAAGGTCATGCTGCCTAGACCAACAGCACCTAAAGCCAGAGTGCTGACCCTGCCCATGAAAAGAGTGTCTACAAACCCTAATAAGGTAAAAGCTAAATTGGAAAAAACCACAGGAGCTGCAAGTTGAATTAACTGCTTTTGGAGGTTGATTGTCATTCCATCCTTTCCCGAGACATTTGATAGTGTTTTGTATAGCAAAAAGACGTTTTATCGCAGATTTCGAGCTTAGACATGCTGAGCCCGAGTCCTATCGTTATCTTCTTGTAAATTTTAACAGAGAAGCAGAAAAAAGCAATACCGTTTAGCCGATTATGGTAAGCTTATAATACCAACTCAAAAAAGAGGTGATTTGCCATGTTCAAAAAATGCTTGAGAATTGTCCTTTGCCTGCTCCTTGCTGCAGGCACAGTTTTCGCAAGTTTGCCGACGAAAAACGTGATTCTCTTTATCGGTGACGGGCTGGGACCGAACCAAAGAATTGCAGCCAGAGCATACGCAGGTGGAAGTCTTGCAATGGATGGAGAAATCTCAACGCTGATTACCACCCACTCTGCCAACAGCCAGGTAACTGATTCTGCAGCTGCAGGCACAGCCCTTGCCACAGGACGCAAGACCAACAACGGCTACATCAGCGTCTCCCCTTCCGGCGAAAAGCTCACAACCATTCTGGAGCTCGCCCAAAAAAAGGGAATGAAAACAGGCCTTGTAGCTACAAGCACCATAACCCACGCAACGCCTGCAGCCTTTGCTGCCCACAGACAAAGCCGCAGCGACGAACAAGGGGTAGCCCTGGACTTTTTAGCAAACAAGGTGGACCTGCTTTTAGGTGGCGGCAGGAAATTCTTTTTGCCCACAGGCCAGGGCGGCAGGCGCACAGACGGGAGAAACCTCATCGCGGAATTCCAAGCTTTGGGATATACATACGTAGAAGACAAATCCCAGCTGGATCGCTTATCTACCCTGCCTGCATTGGGCCTTTTTGCAGGAGACGGCTTCCCCCTTTTTCATTGAAGACAACGGCTCGATGCCCACCATGCGGGAGCTGACCCGCAAAGCCTTGGAACTCTTAAGCCAGGCTGAGGAAGGCTTTTTCGTGATGATTGAAGGCAGCCATATCGACTGGGCCTGCCACGAAAACGATCCTGCTTCCACCCTCTATGAAATCGCTGCTTTCGATGAGGCAGTAGCCGAAGCTTTGGAGTTTCTGGCAGAAAACCCCGATACCCTGATTGTGGTCTGTGCAGATCACGAAACAGGCGGCCTTATTTTGGTCGAGAATAGCGATCCTGCTGCCTTGCGGCAGGTCAGAACATCTTCCAGAAGGCTTGCGCAGCTGCTTCAGCAGAACAGAGCTAGGGCCAAAGAAACCTTCCATCAATACACCGGCTTCCAACTTTCTGATGAAGAAATAAAGAAGCTCCCGGAAAGCAACACAGCCCGGGCAATCTCGCAGTATTTAAGTAAAAAAGCAGGCTTAAGATGGCAGACCACAGGCCACTCAGCAGTCCCTGTTCCCCTCACTGCATTTGGAGCGGGAGCAGAGGTATTCAAGAGGGCCAAAGACAACACAGACGTGCCCAAACTAATTGCAGAGCTTATAGGAATAGAACTTTAAATTATTAAAGCCCCATGTCTCTTTTTCCCAGGACATGGGGCTTTAGCCATATTTCCGGATACTATCAGTGTCGTCCGGGCACATAAATTGTTAACCGTCACCTCCTATGATACAACACGCACCTTATGAGGAAAGACGCCTCTTTTCACCTCTGTGGTATCCACATCTTTTGCTTTGAAATGTTCCACGAGATAGCTGCAGGCCAGCCACGGGTCTACTTTATCGCCGCAGGTAAAAACGTCTACTGCTGCGTAACCCAGCTCCGGCCAGGTGTGAATTGCCAAGTGAGATTCTGAAATAACCACCACACCGCTCACCCCTTGTGGGCTGAACTTGTGGAAGGCCACTTCCCTCACTTCAGCTCCTGCCGCCAGGGCGGCGCCCACCATGATTTCCTCAATAACTTTGCGGTTGTTCAGGACTTTAGGGTCACACCCGTACGTCTCGCACAGAATATGACGTCCCAAAGCATGCTCCATTCAGTTCGTTGCCCCCTTCTTATAATTTGGGAGGGGAATTTTCACCTCCAATCAGATTTAATTTTAACAAAAAGTTCAGGAATGTCAATAAGCAAAATGCATTTTTTAAGCGAAATAAGCAATTTATGCTAGCTAATCTCCTCCACAGCCTCAAGAGCGAGGCAGGACGCGATTTGGACATGGCTACGGCAAATTCCGCCCTGCAAATAGACTATATACGGCGGATAGAGAGGGCCGTCTGCGCTCAGCTCAATTGAAGAACCTTCTATGAAGGTGCCGCCGGCCATGATCACCTGATGGTTGTATCCTGCCATAGGCGCTGGCACAGGGAGAATATTGCTGTCCACAGGGCCTGCTTTCTGCACGGTCTGGCAGAAAGCTTCCAACTTTTTCGGGTGACCCAGCCTGATGGCAGTCACAATATCTCCCCGCCTTTCAGTGCTCCGCGGTTGCACAGGATAGCCTGAAAGCTCAAAGAGCCTGCTGGCAAAGGTAGCGCCTGCCAAGGCTTCAGCCACAACCAGGGGAGCTTGGAAAAAGCCCTGAAGGGTAATCCGGGCCAGATCGTGGCTTCCCCCCACAGCCCTGCCCAGGCCTGGTGCTGTGAGATGGGCTGCAACCTGCTCTATAAGCTCTTCCTTCCCCACCAGGTACCCTCCGTAAGGCGCCAGGGCGCCGCCGGGGTTTTTGATTAAAGATCCTGCCATAATGTCCACACCAACATGAGTCGGCTCAATAGGCTCCACAAACTCGCCGTAGCAGTTGTCACAGAAGATCACAGCATCTGAAACCGAGCGCACAGCGCAGACCATCTCCTCAATCTGGGAGATGGTAAGCGCAGGCCGCCAGCTGTAGCCCCTGGAGCGCTGAATGGCAATCACTTTCGTTTGTGGTCCTACAGCGCTTTTGATGGCAGCAAAATCTGGCCTGCCGTCCTTAAGGGGCACCTCCTGATACTTGATCCCCCACTCCCGCAAAGTACCTACTGCATTTCCTTCTGTGCCGATCACAGTCCGCAGGGTATCGTAGGGAGGGCCTGTGATGGACAGCAGCTCATCGCCAGGCCGTAAAAGACCAAAGAGAGCTGCAGTAATGGCCTGGGTGCCGGAAGCAATCTGCGGCCGCACCAGGGCAGCTTCAGTGCCGAAGTAGTTGGCAAAGATCTCCTCAAGGGCATCTCTGCCTAGATCAGAATAGCCGTAGCCTGTGCTGGAAGCAAAATGATAGGCCCCCAGCTGAAACTTCTGGCAGGCCTTAAGCACTTTGAGGTGGTTCTCTTGTCCAAGCTCATAGTAAGCCGCAAAAGGCCCAGTGAGCTCTTCTTCAACAGTTTGGGCAAGCTGGAGGGTCTTGGAAGACAGCCCCCAGCTTGCAGCTATTCTCTGCCAGTTCAAGCGTATCTAATCCCCGCTTCCTCTATTCTTCTCAAGCCTTCCTCCAGCCTCTCTGTGGGCAGAGTCAGGGACATCCGGAAATAACCTTCGCCGCTCTCGCCGTAGCCGATGCCTGGTGTCACCACAACGCCGGCTTTATCCAGGAGCAGCGCGGCAAAATCTGTGGAATTCATGCCAGCTGGCACAGGAGCCCATACGTAAATTGTGGCTTTGGGCTTTTCAATGGGCCAGCCTAATTTCTTGAGGCCCTCAACCAAAAGATCCCGCCTGTGGGTGTAGACCTTCATGTTCTCATCAATACAATCCTGGGATCCTTCTAAAGCTTCAATGCCAGCGTACTGCAGGGCTTCGAAAATGCCGGAGTCGATGTTGGTCTTGATCCTGCCCAAAGCTGAAACAATATCTGCATTGCCTGCAGCCCAGCCAACCCGCCAGCCTGTCATGTTGTATGTTTTGGAGAGGGAGTGGAACTCAATTCCCACATCCATAGCGCCGGGAACTTCCAAAAAGCTTATGGGCTTGTAGCCGTCAAAGGCGATTTCGGTGTAGGCAGCATCGTGGCAGACAATTATGTCATAGGTTTTGGCAAACTCCACGGCTTTCTGGAAAAACTCCTTGTCAGCCACAGCGCCTGTGGGGTTGTTTGGATAGTTCAGGTACAGGATCTTGGCTTTCTTTGCGACATCAGCAGGAATTGCCTCTAGATCAGGCAGAAAGCCGTTTTCCTCTAGGAGGGGCATTTTGTAGCTCTCTCCGCCAGCAAACAAAACGCCGATGGCATAGACAGGATAAGCAGGATCAGGTACTAAGCAGACATCCCCTGGATCTACATAACACAAAGGCAGGTGAGCAATTCCCTCTTTGGAGCCGATGAGAGACACTACCTCTGTATCAGGATTGAGCTCTACCCCAAACCTTCTCTTGTACCAGTTAGCAACAGCTTCTCTGTAGACAGAAAGCCCTTCGTAGGAGGGGTAGCGGTGGGTACTGGGATCTGCTGCTTTTTCCTGGAGCTTCTTCACAATATGTTCTGGGGTAGGCAGATCAGGATCGCCAATTCCGAAGCTGATCACATCCACTCCCCGCGCCTTTGCTTCAGCGATTTTTTTGTCGATCTGAGCAAACAGATAGGGTGGTAAAGCTTTAATTCTCTGTGCAGTTTCCATTTCAATCCTCCTCAGCTAGAAAATCTTCAGCAAGCACGCCTGTAAAAACCTCAGTTGCCGGCCCTGTCATGTAAACGTGATCGTCCTCTGCCCACTCGATCTCAAGCTCGCCTCCGTTGAGGACAACAGCAGTTGGGGTTCCTTTCTCAACCAAGCCTGTGAGCACTGCTGCCACAGTGGTGGCAGATGCGCCTGTGCCGCAAGCCATGGTCTCGCCGCTTCCCCGCTCCCAAACTCTCATTCTGAGGCGCTGGGAACCCAACACCTTTACGAACTCCACGTTGACTCTCTCTGGGAAAAGCTCGTGGTGTTCGATGGCAGGACCGATCTCGGACAGGGGCAGGTTCTCTACCTCCGGCAGGAAAATCACACAGTGGGGATTGCCCATAGAGACGGCAGTAAACTGCCAGTTTTGTCCTGCTGCAGAGAGGGTCTGGTTCACTACTTTCTCCAGGGGCTCGTCTATCTTCATTGGGATCTGTTCTGCAGCAAGAATGGGCTTGCCCATATCCACCCTTACCTTGCGCACCTTTCCCTGCTTGTCCACATCCAAAGCCAATACCTTGATGCCTGCACCTGTCTCTAAAGTGATGGTTTCCTTCTTCACGAGGCCTTTTTCGTAGGCGTATTTTCCCACGCAGCGGCTCGCGTTGCCGCACATTTCCGCCTCACTGCCGTCTGCATTCCAGATCCGCATTCTTATGTCCGCTTTATCTGAAGGCAAAATCAAGACCAGCCCATCAGAACCTACGCCGAAATTTCTGTGAGATACCTTGCGGGCCAAAGAAACTAGATCTTCTGGAACGGGGCCGCTTATGCAATCTAAATAGACATAATCGTTGCCTAAACCGTGCATCTTGACAAACTGCAAAAAATCACCCCCTTTTTTTCCCCTCTATTCTAGCATAACCCGCCTTAATTGACAATTCCCGGAAAAGTCCTTATACTTTCAGCACAACCTTGCCCACGTTTTTACCCTCCTGAAGCAGCCTGTGGGCCGTTTCTGCCTCTATGATGGGCAGCACTTTGTAGATGGTGGGCCGAACAAGGCCTGCTTCGATTTTCGGATACACTTCCTTGACTATATTTGCCAAAATCTGTGCCTTCACCTTGTCAGGCCTCGAGCGAAGGGTAGTGCCGATGATGCGGATGTTTTTCACATATATATTTCTCAGATCGATCTGGGTATGATCCCCAGCCAAAGTAGCGATCATAATCCAGCGGCCGCCGTAGTTCAGATACGGCAGGCAGGGTCCCATCATCTCGCCCCCTAGGCAGTCAATGGCGATGTCAACTCCCTGCCCCCTCTCCTGCTCCTCCTTCAAGACCTCGGCCATCTCTTCAGTTGACGTGTCCACCACCCTGTCTGCATTGAGGTGCGAAATGGACTCTGCAATCTTTTTCGACAAAACTGTTGTGATCACCCGCAGGCCAAAAGCCTTGGCCATGGGAATGACCACGCTGGCAAGGCCGCTGGCCCCTGCGTGCATCAGGAGGGTCTCGCCAGAGCGTGCTTTTCCCTCCATAAACAAATTGAGATAGGCAGTGGCAAAAGCCTCAGGGATTGCCGCAGCTTCCTCCAAAGAACAGTTTTCGGGGATTGGCATTAAAAGGTCGTATTTGACAGCTACGTACTCAGCGTAGCCTCCGCCTCCCAAAAGCGCACAGACCAGATCCCCCTTTTTGTATGGAGAGCGCAGTACAGACTCGCTGCCCATCTCTACAATCTCCCCAGAAACCTCAAGCCCCATCCACTGGGGCCAGCCTGGTGGAGGGGGATAAGTTCCTGCCCTCTGCATGAGATCTGCCCGGTTTACTCCGGCATAATGTATTTTCAGGAGCACCTCGTCTGGTTTGGGCTTCGGCATTGGGACTTCAGCCCAAAGGAGGTCTTTGTTTTCAGCAACTAAAATAGCCTTCACCGCTCTCACTCACCTTTCCTGTCATAATGTGCGAAACCGTCCAGCACTTGCCGCACGCTGGACAGCAGAGGCTGGGTCTTTGTGGAAAGGGCGTCGTGCTGCCCCACGCACAGATACATGACACTGCCGAGGAGAGGCCCAATCATCCTGTGGAGCTTGTAGTGGCTGCCGTTGGAGAGAAATAAAAACGGTATTTGGAGCTTTTCCTTCAGCAAGCTGGTAGCCCTGAGGTTCTCTATCTCTTCCTCCTGGCTGTCTGCCCTGGTGACGATTTTCGCAATGTCAGCGCCTCTCTCCTGCTGTGCGAAGGCAATCTGAAGCACTTTTTCAGCAGGCAGAAAGCTGTCTATATGGGAAGAAATGAGCACTTCGGCCCCAAGACTGTGAATTCTATCAATAAGCTCCCTTTGGCGGGCAACTGCCAGGGGGTTTTCCGTCAGCTCAAAAGGGGACGGGTCGAAAAGGTCTCCTATCACGTCGCACAGGGTTGCCCCTGCTTGGGCTGCCGCAACCAGGCCCTCTGCCAGCTCCTCCTCAGGAAGGCCTGCATTGTAAGCATGCCTGTAGTTGGTAATGTAAATTGGCCTGTCTTCCATTAGCTCAAAAAGGGACTGATACGTATTTTTCGTCCTGTAATGGGGTTTCAGTTTGCACAGCTGCAGGCCAAAGGCGTCGCAGCCTTCAGCAAGGGCTTTTCCGACTGCAGCCATCACATCTTCAGGCGTCTCTGCCTGGATCATGGCAGTCAAAAGGGGCCTCGGATGGCCCAAAAAAGTCCTTTTCACGTCAGATCTCTCCTTTCCTTTAAGCGAGTCCAATCGAAAACTACCCCCACTGGAAAATCTTTGTTTTCGGCAAGTCTCCTGTAAACTGCAGGGGCATCTTGCGGAGAGCAGACTTCCGAGAGGATTTTGGACATCTCAACTCTTCCGTGGGCCATGAAATTCAGCATCGCAAGGCAGTCGTCCCGTTCAGTCCAGTTGTGGGGTTGGGATTCTAATTTCGGCCTTGCGTTGGTGTGGGCGCCTACAATGGTAACGCCTGGCTTGTGTATCTGCTGGTAGTAGTCGATTGCAGCGTCTGAAACCCTGGTGCAGCCCAAAAGGGAAATCCTCCCTAAAGGCGCTGCGCAGTGCAGCGCTTGATTGAGGGCCTCAGCCTTCCCTGTAACTTCAACGATGGCATTTGCCCCTCTGCCGTCTGTGGCAGACTTTACAGCTTCATAAAAACTCCCATCTTTTGGGTCGAAAGCACAGTCTGCACCCAGGTCCAGGGCAAGCCTGCGGCGCTGGGGCAGGGGATCTGCAGCAATAACAGGAAAGGCGCCTGCTGCCCGGCAGATTTGAACAGCAAAGGCGCCCAGAATCCCCATCCCGAACACAAGGGCAGACTCTCCAAATTCCAGCCTGGTTTTCCGGATCCCGGCAGCTGAAAAGGCTGCGATCAGGGCGAAAGCAGCGTGCTCGAGCTTCAGTCCGTCCGCTTCGATTTTTATCACTTTTCGCTCAGGCACGGTGTTGAACTGGGAGTGGGTTCCCCAAATGCACAAAACCCTGTCCCCGACCTTAACGCTCCTCACCCCCTCGCCTATAGCTTTCACAATTCCAGACCCGGAATAGCCCAAAACTGCCGGCTCATTTGCTTTTGCCTGGGTATTTGGCATCCGCATCAGCACTGCTCTTTCGGTTCCAGCGCTGATGGCGGTGTATGCCATCTCAACCAGCACTTCTCCTGCTTTGGGCAGGAGAAGGTCAACGTCCCACAGTTCTGCTTTTCCAATCTCAGTGAAAACAATCCTCTTCACCGTCACCGCCCCCGTAAATACTCGTCCATTCTTCGGCTGATGCTGTTCGCTTTGTTGAAAGCATCTTTGGGAAGGGCTGCAAGTTCCCGCTCAAGGCCTTTTTTGAGGGATGTGAAATCTTCCTGCCTCAGACCGGTTGCAGCCAGCACCTTGGAGTTGTCCATTACCCTGTCAAAGCACCTGTCGTACAAAAGCTGATATTTCGCTCCCCCTTTTGCAGCTTCAGGACCGAAAAAGCTCAAATAGGTTTCAGTATCAACAGGAATGTACTCAAGACCGATGATTTCTTTGTAGTAGTCTGCGATTTGCTTCCACGGTTGATGCTCAGAGGTGGTAACAGTATAGACCTCTCTGAAAGAGACAGGATTCAAAAGCAGCCGGGCCAGCATCCGTCCGACATCCCCTGCCCAGCTCATGGTCCCCTCAACTGGCAGGGCCTGCTCCGGCAGCAGGACTGGCTTTTTGTGCCGCGCCCTATAGATTACAGTATCCGCCTCAAGGGTTACAAGCTGAAACCTGAATTTGGAATATGTAATGGCTGGGCGGACGATGGTCCAGTTATCAAAGCCAGAGAATTGGAGGATGTTCTCCTGCCGGGCCTTGTAGAGGGCGTAGTCTTCTGTGGCAAGAAACTCTCTGTCCCAAGATACATCCAGGAGCCGGAAGGAAGTCTCTTTAATGGGTGTGGGGCCTTGAGCGTAGACCCGATACGTTGAGAGAAAGATGTAGTGGCTTGTACTTTCGAGGAGCAGCTTGTATCTTGCAGCAAACTCTTCTGTGGAGTAAATCATGAAATCCACAATGGCATCGTACTTGTTTTCCAGCAGCTTTTCCAAAAAGGAATTGTCTTTGGCATTTGCCTGGATGTAGTTGATATTGGGCTCGTTTTTCTCCACCCGGTCCAAGGATACTACGTCAACCTGATAGCCCATAGCAGCAAGTTCCGGAACCAGGTACACCCCCATGGCGCCGGTTCCGCCCAAAACCAGGATTTTCTTTCCGCTTTTTGCCGTCATTTCTCTGCCCCCTCAATTTATTTCTGTATAGTTGACTTCAACAGGCAAGCCGCAGGCTGCCAATGTCGCCTTCTGCACCAAAAGCTCGTACTCGTACGAGAAGGGATTTTTCTTTTTCCCTCGGACCATCTCAGCAAAATCGAGCATCATCGCATCATAACGCCCAGATACCTGAGGCATGGGGATGGACGCTCTGCAGTCTGCGTACTCCCTCTGTTCCGTCATCTCTTTGAGGGAAAGGTAAAGCTCTCCTTTGCAGTCTGCGTAGCATCTCTCAAGGGGCCTGATTTCAATTGTTCCCTTCCTGCCGCAGACCAGAAGAGACCTCCTGCCGTAGCCGTTGATGTCAACAGATACTGCTTCCGCTGTTGCGATGCCGTGCTTGTATTCGAAAACAGCAAATCCAATATCTGTGACATCGATGCCGTCGAAGCCGGTGGACTTGGGGAAGGGGATGATTCTTTCGGGGGTGCCCATCATCAGCAGAATCAAATCCACCATGTGGCACCCTAAGTAGAACATGTTGCCGCCGGGGAACTGCTTGAGCCAAGCCCGCTTTTCCGGCGAGTGGTATGTGTTCATAATGGCCTGAACCCGGAAGATTTCGCCTAGCTTGCCGCTTTTCACAGCATCGGCGCAATATTGTACTGATGGGTTGTAGCGGTACATGTACGCCAGTTGGACTGTGAGACCTTTGCGCTTTGCATCGGAAAGGAGGCGCTGGAAATCTTCTACGTTTCCTCCAGCAGGTTTGTCCAGGTGAACGTGAACCCCTCTGTCAATGCATTTTTGTGCTGCATGGACAAGGGAGAGTTCTTCTGTTTCAACCATCACTGCATCGAGGTCAGGGATGCTGAGAAGTTCCTCCACCTCCATCAGGGGCACATCCTGATAGGTCTTATGGTGGCGCCACCTCTTAAGAATTTCCGGGTTTTCTTCAGCCACCCCTACAACCTCGAAGATTTCCGGATATTTGCGCACGCAGCTCATTTTCCCTTCAGCATGGTCGTGGGCCATGCCGATCTGGCCGATTCTGATCATAATTGGGCCCTCCTTCAGAGCTTTGGAAAAATTGTTGCTTCTCCTAAGATAACGATAAAAGATTGAAACTGAAAGTTCAATATGGTATCCTATTGAAAATGATAACTATCCTACTGCATCAGGAGGGCAGGATGAAAGTCTCATCCCTTGGACTAAATCAACTGCAGGCTGCCAAATATGAATATGTTTCTCGACACGTCTGCGACTGGAGGGCAAATCCCCGTCCCTTTTCAACAATTGCCCTCATGCAGAAAGGCAGCGGCCGCTTTGCTGCAGCCGGTGAAGAGATTAAAGTAGACTGCGGACAGGCTTTTTTCATCCCGGCAGGGTCGAAATACATATCCTACTGGCAGGGAGAGAAGGATATTGTCTATTTTGCCATCCACTTCCACTTTGACAACTGGAGTTCCGAATTTGCTCCCCAGAGGTTTTGCCTGCAGAGGATTGCTGGTTTGAACAGGGAAATGTTTCTGCGCGGGTTTGAAAACGTGCGCAAGTTTGCGTCAAAGAGCAGCTTTGAACAGTTGAAAGCCTGGAGCGCCTTTTACAATTTGTACTCAGACGTGCTGCCGCTGCTCAAAGGTGCAGACTTTCAGCTCGATGCCTTAAAAAGCGTCAAAGCCGCTGTAGACTACATTGAATCCAACAGCGAAAAGGAAATGGCTGTGAGGGATCTTGCGCAAATGTGCCATTTGAGCGAGTCGAGGTTTTACGCCCTGTTCAAACGGGCCTTAGGCTGCTCCCCCATTGCGTACAGAAACAGCGTCAGAATCCGCAAGGCCATGACCCTCCTTGCAGGAAATTCCACCATTGACGAGATCGCCTTTATGGTGGGCTTTTCCTCTGCTGTCCACTTCCGAAAGGTTTTCAAAGACATTATGGGCAAGCTGCCTTCGGAGTTCAGGAAAAACATTCAGTTTTAAAAACAAAATCCTAAAGCCTGCAGACTGCCACAGCTTTAGGATTCCCTCAATCTATTCCACTTGCTGCCAAAGGTCGCTGCGCCGCTCCAGGGGCGCAAAAGCCACCCCTTTGGCAAACCCTTCTCTGCGGCCCTCTTTTTTGCCCCAAAGAAGCCCCAAGGCAAAACCGAGGGTAAAGCCCACGAGAATCATCTCCCTCTCCCTTCCCTTCGCCAGCTGAAAAACAGAAAGGCACCTCCCCACAAAAGCCCCCACAGAGCCTCCCTTGCGGCTAGAAAAAGGCTGCTCAAAATGGCAAGGCACGCCAGGACAACAGCAGGCCTCCTGCCGTAGAGGCTAGCCCAATTGCGCACAGAAACCACTCTGCTCTCCTGGGCAAGATCCAGGCAGTCATCGAGAATGTCCAGCCCCAGCATTAAGCTCAAGGCTGCCAGACCCAGGTTCCATCCCCCAACAATTACTGCCGTGATCGAGGCCAAAACCAGCTCCATGCCACCTGCCAGGTGGCTCGGCAGCATGGCTTTGGGATCTGTGGCCATGCCAATGCCGTAGGCAGCGAAAAAGAGGGCTGCTCCCCAGCTGGGCGCAATGCGCACTCCTAAGGCCAGTGCCACCATGGCATAGACAATGCCGGCCCCTTGCAGGTAATGCCAGCTTGTTCTCCTGCCGAGGAGCTCGTCTTGTTGATAGTCCAAATAGTCGTCCAGGAAGCGGATGGCTATCCCCACAAAAAGAGTGGCAGCAGCAAGGCTAGGATCAAAGAATCCGGAGCACATATTTTTTCACCTCCTTGAATCCTTGCCCTGTCCGGGCTGAGGTGGCAATTACAGGCAGGGCGGAAAAAAAACTCTGTATTGCTGCAAGGCCTGCCCTTGCAGCCGGCAGGTCCATCTTGTTTGCCAGGAGCAGATAATTGCCCCTGGCCTCCCCCCAGCTGGCAAGCTCCTCTTCCAAAACGCCGAAGCTGTCCTGGTTTCTGCCGACTGCGGCCGCATCTATCACGTGGAGAACAAGGTCTGCGTCTTTAATCAGCTGCAGGCTCTGGGCCATGGCCAGGCGGATGTTCCGCTCTGGATGGATTCCCTCCACAAGGCCGCAGGTGTCCAGCAGTTCAAATTGCCGCTTGCCTTTGCCCACAGCGCACTCAAGCTCCAAGGCTTGAATGGAAGTGGTTTTGTGGGGCGTTGGCGAGACGAGGCTGGCTGCTGCTGCCTCTTGAGACAGTTCCAACTCCACAGCTTCCCCCTCCACAGTCTGCTTCACAAACCTAAGGCTCTGAAAGCCTAGGTAGGTGGCAAATGAAATGGTGAACGCTGTTTTGCCTGCGTTTGGCCTGCCGATTACTGCTGTCCGCCTCAAAACCCCTCCCCTCCCCCTAAATCTCCTGCTGTGATCAACATCAACTCTTCCCGGGATGATGAGCCGGTTTGCATCAACCTCACAGCTTGCTTCCTGATGGCCCGCTCAATGAGGTTCCTCACCAGCCTCGCATTGCCGCATGCCAGCTCTCCGCTTAATGATGCTGCCACAAGCTGCCTTCTGAGGGCTGCCCTGCCGTCCTTTGAAAGCTTGTATTCCCTTTCTGACAGCATCTTTTCTGCAATTGCCTCCAGCTGCATGATGGTGTAATCCGGGAATTTGATCTGGATGGGAAAGCGGGAGCGCAGGCCTGGGTTTGTGCTGAGGAAGCCTTCCATCTCGGTTTCGTAGCCAGCTAAAATCAACAGCAGCTGATCTTTGTGATCTTCCATGGCTTTTACCAGGGTATCGATGGCTTCTTTGCCGAAGTCCTTCTCTCCACCCCGTGCCAGGGAGTATGCTTCATCGATGAAGAGAATGCCTCCTAAAGCCCTCCGTATCTGCTCTCTGGTTTTTTGGGCTGTGTGGCCAATGTACTCCCCTACCAGATCAGCCCTTTCCACTTCCACAAGATGCCCTTTGGGCAGAACCCCCAGCTGCCTGAAGAGTTCCCCCAAAATCCTCGCCACTGTGGTCTTGCCAGTGCCCGGGCTGCCTGAAAAGATCATATGTAAAACCAAAGGCTCAGTGGCCAGGGCAACTTGCTGCCGCCTCTTCTGGATCACGATAAAAGCCTCCAGTTCCTCCACCAACTTCTTGACGTTTTCCAGGCCCACAAGGGAATTTAGCCTGGCTTTTGCCTGCTGGAGGGCTAAAGTTGGAGTTTGGTCCTTGCGATTGAGCTGTCCTAAGGCCTCCTCTACTCCCAGCTCTCCCCTTTTCACTTTGGCAAGCAGCTCTTCCACAGATAGCTCCCGCACCAAGACCACCCCAGTGATAAATTTCTATTCTAGCCCAGTATACGTTCTAAGGCGCACAGATGTGCCAAAAGCCCAAAGGATTTAAAAAGAAAAACGGCACTTGCGTGCCGCCTATCCTTGGGGTTCGGTTTTTACTGGCCGGGCAGGGTTTAAGGTGGAGATGGCGTGTTTGTAAATCATCAGCTGTTTGCCGTCTGCCTCCACCAGCACCACGAAATTGTCAAAGCCGCGGATCCTGCCGTGGAGCTGAACGCCATTGAGGAGGAAAATAGTCACTGGGATGTTCTCTTTCCGAATCTGGTTGAGAAAGCTGTCTTGGAGACTAAACTGCCTGTTCATGATGCCCGTTACAGAAAAAGTTGGTTCCAGAACAAAAAACCTGAGCTTTTAAGATGGTTTTTCTATAACGGGATTCACCTCCTTCTCGTAGAATTTCGAACAAGGTTTTCCCCCTTGACCTAACCTGTCTACTGTTTAGAATATTACCAGTTTTCCCAATTCGATCCATCTATTTTGCTCGAGGATCTGATAATATAATTCGGCACAGGGGCGGTTCTTCCTGCTGAGATCAAAAGAGGATTTGTGCGGCCAGCTCTTTCAGCTGCCTCATTACTTCCTCACCGCTGAGGCCTGTGAGATTGAGCCAGACCACATCTTCCTGCCGAAACCAGCTGAGCTGCCTTTTGGCGTAGCGCCTGGTATTGCGCTTGAGGATGGAAACCGCCTCCTCTAAGGTGCACTCTCCCCTGAAATAAGGGAAAAACTCCTTATAGCCAATTGCCTGCATTGCAGTGTGGGAATCGTCCAGTTTCAGCTCATAAAGCATCTTCGCCTCAGCAAGCAGCCCCTGCTCCATCATCAGGTCCACGCGCTTGTTTATTCGCTCGTATAATTCAGACCGCTCCCGGGTCAGGCAGAATGCAAGGCTCCGGTAGCGCTTTTTTCTGCTCATCTGGGCCTGCTGCTGGGAGATGGGTTTGCCTGTAACCAGAAAAACCTCCACAGCACGCTCGATCCGCCTTCTGTCGTTTGGGTGCAGGCGCAGGGCAGAATCAGGATCAACTTCCTCAAGTCTTGCGTAGAGCTGCTCTGTGGTGAAGCTTTCAAGCTGCGCGCGGACGTTTTTGTCTGCGCTTTTTTGGGGAAAGAGGTAGTCTTCCAGCACAGCGCGGACATATAAGCCGGTGCCGCCTGTAAGGAGGGGCAGTTTGCCCCTGCTGTGGATGTCACCGATTGCAGAGAGGGCGAGCTGTTGGTATTTGGCAAGGTCGAAATTCTCCCAAGGCTCTACTAGATCGATTAGGTGGTGGGGAACCAGCTGCTGTTCCTCGGGGGATGGTTTGGCAGTGCCGATATTCAGTTTCCTGTAGACCTGCATGGAATCTGCAGAAACGATCTCAGCGCCCAATTCCTGCGCCAAGGCCAGGGCGAAAGCGCTTTTGCCCACAGCTGTGGGTCCAACGATGGCTAAAAGGGGTTTAGCGCTGGAAATGGCGGTTCACCTCGCTCCAAGACAGTTTCAGCATGGTAGGCCGGCCGTGGGGACAGCTCCTTGGCACCTGGCACTGCCCAAGCTTCTCCACGATCTCAGCCATGGCCTGGGGAGACAGTTTTGCCCCAGCGCGGACAGCGCTGTGGCAGGCCATGGTGGCCAGCACCTTTGCCCTTCTCCGCCACGGGGTTGCCCCCTTGAATTCAGAAGAGAGCACCCAATCTGCAAAATCAGAGAGCACTTCCTCCGGATCGCTCTGAAGTCCAACTGGTACCGCCCGCAGGAGCACGCTCCCGCTGCCGAAATCTTCCCAAACAAAGCCCATCTGCGCCAGCTCCTCCTGCACCTGGTGCAGAGCTTTGGTCTGAGAGACGCCCAAATCGATTTTTTGCGGCACTAAAAGCAGCTGGGAGGGGTGCTTCTCCTCCTGCCTCTGCAGTTCCTCGTAGCGGATCCGCTCGTGGGCAGCGTGCTGATCCACAAGGTACAGGCCATCAGAGCCAGCAGCGATGATGTAGAGGTTTTCCGCCTGTCCCAAAACCACAAGCCCTTCTGGCCAGCCTGCTGCCTCAGGCGGCTTTTCCTCAACGTGCGGTTTGGGAAGTTCCTCTTCTTCCTCCTTTGGCAGTACCTGCACGGCTCTGGCTGCAGTTTTATACACAGACTGAGTTTCCCCGACAGAGAGAAACGAAAACTCCCTGGGCTTGTACTCAGGCTGGGGCTTCGGCTCCTCCTTCACTTCCAGATCCTTGGGCGCGATTTTTGTCAGGGCGTCCCGCAGAGCGTGGACCACTGCCCTGTAGATCTCCTGCTCTTCGCGAAAGCGCACTTCTCTTTTGGCAGGGTGAACGTTCACGTCCACAAGGTGAGGCTCCAGGTGAAGGGTAAGTGCGCAGAACGGGTACTGCCCCCTGGGCAGATAGGTATCGTAGGCGCGGTCTAAGGCGCTTTTCAAAAGCGCGCTGTCGATGGGCCTGGACCCCAAAGCCCAGAACTGCTGCTGCCTTGTGCTGCGGGCAGTCTCAGGGCTGCCAATGAGGCCTGTGATCTTCACCCAGCCTTCATCCCACTCTACAGGCAGGCAGTTTTGGGCAAGGCGTGGATTGAAAAGCCTGGCCACTGCTTCCTTCAGGCTGCCTGTGCCGGTGGTGCTGAAGGTTTCCCTGCCGTCGGCGATTAATGTGAAGCTTACGTGGGGGTTGGCAAGGGCTATGGCCATGAGGGTGTGGGTGATCCGTAAGCTTTCTGTGGCGTCTGTTTTGAGAAATTTCCTTCTTGCAGGAGTGTTGTAGAAGAGATCTTCCACAATAATTGTGGTGCCGAAGGGTGCTCCTCGCACCTCAAGCTCTCCGAGGCTGCCGCCTTGGATTTGGAGGCTGGTCCCTTCCCCTGCCCCCTGTTGTCTCGTGGTAACTGTAACCTTGGCCACAGAGGCAATGGAAGGCAGAGCTTCACCGCGAAAGCCCAAAGTGGAGATTTCCTCCAGATCCCTGGCAGAGCTGATCTTGCTTGTGCCGTGCCTGGCAAAGGCAAGGGGAAGTTCAGAAGGTGGAATCCCGCAGCCGTTGTCTACTACTTTAATCAGCTTTTTGCCGCCAGAGGCCACTTCCACCACAATCCTGGTGGCACCTGCATCTAAAGAGTTTTCCACCAGCTCCTTGACCACGCTCATGGGCCGCTCCACAACTTCTCCTGCAGCAATGCGGTTGACAACCTCTTCTGGTAAAATCCGGATCACGCTTCTTCCTCCAATCTTCGCTGCCAGCTGTAAATGAGGTTTAAGGCCTCAAGGGGGGAAAGTTTGTTGGGATCCAGCGCCAAAATTTCTGCGCAAAGTTTCTCCTCCACAGTCTCCTCCCTGGCAGCTGCAGCCTCTCCCTGGCCGAAAAGGGGCAGGGAGAGCTGGCCATTATGAGTTGCTTCCAACTCCCGCAAGATCTGCCTTGCGCGGCTGATGACAGATCTGGGAATGCCTGCCATCCTGGCAACGTTGATCCCGTAGCTTTTATCAGTGCCGCCCCTGCGGACCGTGTAGAGGAAGGTCAGCTCGCCGTCCCGCTCCACTGCGCTGACGTGGTAGTTCACAGCGCCTGCGAGCTTGCCCTCAAGTTCTGTAAGCTGGTGGTAGTGGGTGGAAATAATCGCCCGGGCCTTAATTTTATCGTGGAGGTATTCCATTACAGCTTGACTGATTGCCATCCCGTCGTAGGTGCTTGTTCCCCTCCCCAGTTCGTCCACGAAGATCAGGCTTTTGGAAGTGGCAGAGCTGAGGATTTCCGCAGTTTCTAAAAGCTCCATCATAAAAGTGCTTTTGCCTGTGGACATGTCCTCAGAAGAGCCAGCCCGGACGAAAACCCTGTCTGCTATGGGCACTGTGGCTGCTTCTGCCGGCAGAAAACTCCCCATCTGGGCCATAATCTGGCAGAGGAGCACCATCTTGCCGTAGGTACTTTTCCCGGCCATATTGGGTCCGGTAAGGATGATCATCCGCTTTTCTGCATCGAGGTAGAGGTCGTTGGGGACAAAGGTGCCTGGAGGCAGTGCCTCTTCTACGATGGGGTGTCTTGCGCCTGTTAAAGACAAGGCACCAGATTCGGTAACCTCAGGCCGCTTGTAGTTGTGCTCCACAGCAACCTGGGCGAGAGAACAGAGGCAGTCCAGCTGGGCGACGAGGCGCGCTGCAGACTGGATATGGCTTGCCTCTGCCAAAACTTTCTGCCGGAGCTCTACAAAGAGGTCGTATTCCAGCTCCACCAGGCGCTCTTGGGCACCTAAGACCTGCTCTTCAAACTCTTTCAGCTGGGGAGTGATAAACCGTTCTGCGTTGGCCAGGGTCTGCCTGCGCTGGTATTCTTCAGGGACCAGCTTCAAATTCGTTTTCGTCACTTCTAGGTAATAGCCGAAAACTTTATTGAAACCTACTTTCAGCGACTTGATCCCTGTCCGCTCCCGCTCTTGAGCTTCGAGTTTTGCAATCCAGTCCTTCCCTGAAGAGCTGAGGCTCCGGAGCCTGTCCACTTCCTGGTTGTAGCCGTCCCGGATTATGTTCCCCTCCCGGACGGTGGTGGGAGGATCATCGCAGATGGCAGAGAGAAGAAGCTCGCCTAAGGCCAGGAGTACTTCTGCACTTTCGCCAAGCTCCTCTCTAATTTGAACCATTCTGACAGATTGAGTTTCAGCAAGGCTCGAAAGTAGGTCCCGGAGCAGCCCGAGGGAGCTGCCCATGGCCAAAAGATCTCTTGCGTTGGCAGAGCCTGAGAAAGCCTTGCCTAAAAGCCGCTCAAGGTCATAGAGTTTTGCCAGAGTTTCCTGCAGCTCACCCCGCAGGAGGCCTTCTTTTGCCAGTTCCTCCACTGCATCCAGCCTGGCCTGGATTTTTTCAAGATCCAAAAGGGGCTGCTCCAGCCACCTGCGCAGCATTCTCCCTCCCATGGCAGTGACAGTTCTGTCCAAAACTCCCAGAAGGGTACCACCCCTTCCTCCGTCCCGGAGGTTGGCCACCAGCTCCAAATTGCGCCTCGAGGCTGGATCTATGCCTAAATATGTGCCGCTCCAATAGGTGCGCAGCTCCAGAATCCCTGAGAGTGGGTTTTGGGTCTGCTGCAGGTACAGTAAGATTGCCCCTGCACACTGCAGGAACAGGGGTTTCCTTTCAGTACCGGCAGGGATCGCGCCGAAGTGTTCTTTCAGGATCTTTTTGGCCCTCTCTAAGGAAAAACACTCAGGACCAAGCTCCCGCACCTTCTCAGGCTGGATCAGTTCCTTGGGCAGGCTCCTGCCCTTCTCCAGGAGGCATTCGCTGGGTGCAAGGCGTGCAAGTTCGCCCTTCAAGCTGGACGAGGAATCTGGACCTGTGAATTCAGTGGCCATAAATTCGCCTGTGGAAAGGTCCAGGCTGGCCAGACCCCACCTGTCCCCTTCCTGATGGATGGCAGCGAGGAAGTTATTCGCTTTCGCATCCAGAAAGCCGGGATCCGAAACCGTTCCGGGGGTCACCACCCGGACCACTTTCCGCTTCACAACTCCCTTTGCCAGCTTCGGATCCTCCACCTGTTCGCAGATGGCCACCCTCTTGCCAGCTTTGACCAGCCTCGCTATGTATTGGTCTGCAGCAAAAGCGGGCACGCCGCACATGGGTATGCGCTGCCCGCCCCCTGCTTCCCTGGAGGTGAGGGTGATCTCCAAGAGCTTCGCTGCTACTTTCGCGTCCTCTCCGAAAAGCTCGTAGAAATCTCCCAGGCGGAAAAAGAGGAGACAGTCTGGATATTGGGCATGTATTTCTTCGTACTGCTTCAACATCGGGGTTTTACTCATTCACATCTATCTCCCAGTATGGCGTTATGTTTAGTGCAAAATGTACTCGCAGCTCAAAGGCTCTTCCCATTTTTTCGTCATAAGGCGGCAGGCTCGCAAGGAGCCTTGCCGGCAGGCTTAAAACAACTCCGGAAGGAGAAATGTCCGCTATGGCGTCTGCAGGTATTGCCAAACGCTCTGAGTCCTGCTGAACCACCAAATAGCGGTGGGTGTAGACTACTGGCTCTGAAACCTGGCAGTTGACTGCCCCCACAAACTGTCCGTCGCTACTGTAGACTGCCATTCCCTGAATATCCCGATCTCGAACCTCCCTCAGCTCCCGTTTCATATGCTTCCTCCTCTAGCACCCCGTGGAGGGTCCACGTCAGGGCGCGAGTGATCTTTACCGGGACTAGTTTGCCCTTCCAGGAGCTAATTTCACCGTGAGGCAGGGGAAAAATCACAGTCTTGTTGGTTCTGGTTCTGCCTGTGAGCTCTCCTGGATCTTTCGGGCTCGCACCTTCAACCAGGACTTCACAAGTTTTCCCAAGATACCTCTTGCTTACTTTTGCACTGACCTCGTTCTGCACAGCGATCAGACGGTTGAGCCTGTTTCTCTTCACCTCCTCTGGCACCTGTCCGCTCATGGCTGCAGCTTTTGTCCCCACCCGGGGGGAGTAGGCAAACATGAAAGCTGATTCGTACTCCACCTGCCGCACCATCTCCAAAGTTTCCAGGAATTCTTCTTCTGTTTCTGTAGGAAAGCCCACGATGAGGTCTGTGCTCAGGGCGATCTGTGGGATCTGCCTGCGGATCTTCGCGACTAAATCTAAATATTGGGCTTTAGTGTAGCGGCGGTTCATCTCCGCTAGGATCCTGTCGCTGCCTGCCTGCAGCGGCAGGTGCAAGTGCTCGCAGACCTTGGGCAGCGTGGCCATGGCCTCGATCAGACGGTCTGAAACGTCTTTTGGGTGGGAGGTAGTAAAGCGGATCCGCTCTATTCCTTCCACCTCGTTCACAAGACGCAATAGCTCTGCAAAGTCTATTTCTCGTCCGAGTCCCTGGCCGTAGGAGTTGACGTTTTGGCCTAAGAGGGTGATCTCTTTGTAGCCTGAAGCTGCAAGCTCCTGGACTTCCTCCAAAATGGCCTCAGGCTCTCGGGATTTTTCCCTGCCCCTGGTATAAGGGACTATGCAGTAGGAGCAGAAGTTGTTACAGCCGTACATGATGTTGACAAAAGCTTTCAGGTCGTCCTGGCGGCGGGCAGGCAGGGCAGCATCTTCCCTGCCCTCGCTCCAGACCTCGATGATCCTGCCGTCTTTGGCCTCCTCCAATAGCTCTGGCAGCCGGGAGATGTTGTGGGTGCCGAAGACGAGGTCCACTTCAGGATGCTTGCTTTGGATCCGTTCTCGTTCGATCTCCTGCTGGGGCATGCAGCCGCAGATGCCGATGAGAAGTCCGGGCTTTTCCTCTTTCAGCTGCCGGAGCTGCATCACCTTGCCGTAGATCTTCCGCTCAGGGTTTTCCCGCACGGAACAGGTGTTAAAGAGGATGAGGTCTGCTTCCCGCTCGTTTTCAGTGGGGGCATATCCTAATGAATCCAAAATGCCGGCAATGGTTTCGCTGTCTCTGGCATTCATTTGGCAACCGTATGTGTAGATCAAATACTTTTTCATGGTTTCACCTCAGCCTTTGGCTTTAGTATAGCACAAATTTCCTTCCACTTCTAGAATCACATCTGCGGCTGCACATAGCAGCCTGCACCCCAGGACTACTTAAAATGACGGTCCATGTATTTGATAAACTGCTGCCAATCGTAGCGGCTCAGAAAATGAGTGCCAGTTCGAAGGTGATAGCCGATCTCTCCTTCTTGGAAAACGTCCCCGGGCTTGGGGAAATGGTTTTCAGAAACGAGTCCTCTGCCGCCCAAAAGCTTGTAGGCGCTGGAAGCTGCTGCGCACGACAGAAACTCACTTTTGGGATCTGCCCACAGGTCCTCTACAGCACTTGCCACGTAAACAGGTCTGGGAGCCATTGAGGCGATGAGAAAGTGCTGGTCGAAGGGGAGTTCTTCTTCCCGATCCTGGTATTTGCGATAGTTTTCGCAGAACCAGTGGGGAAATCTAGTTACGATATCCCTGATCCTCTCTCCTTCTTTGCCGCGGCTTACGGCAGCGCCGCTGCAGCCAGAGTCATTGGAGACTGCAGCACTAAACCGGGGATCCTGCGCTCCGCACCACAGGGCAGTCTTCCCTAGCCGAGAGTGGCCCACAACAAAGATCCGGTTTTTGTCTATAGCGTCCAGGGTCTGGACGTAGTCCATCACCCTGCTGGCTGCCCAGGCCCACATTGATATCTTTCCCCAAGCGCTCCCTGTATTTTCCCGAGGATACATGGCAGCAAGGCCTGAGCTGAAGTCGTCGTCTTTGTCGTCTGTGACGTCTTTGTAGCAGAAGGTGGCAAGGGCATAGCCTGAGTCTACGATCTCCTCAATAGGCCCGTACTTGCCGATTGGGTATTTGGTAAAGGATATATAGATGAACAGGGGCAGCTTTTCGTCGGAGTATGGGATAACCAGGTCCACAGGGAAAGAAAACTCTCCTTTGGGCGTGGGAAATTTCAGGGCGATCTCTCTGTGTTCTGCCTTCCCTGCCCAGGCCCGCTCTTCAAGGAAGGTGGTCTCTGCACTGACGTGATCGGGAGGCTCCGGCGAAAAACCGTATTCTTCCCTGGCCAAAATTTCGATCATTTCCCTGCGGCGCTGCTGCCAATTGTCAGCAGTTGTCCCGGGGGTGACAACAGGGGGCAGGTCTCTTCTTTTCAGCTCCTGTAGCATGGTCATTCTCCTTTGCTGTGATTTTCTTTAATTGGCAGATTGTTCCACGGTTACAGGGACACCTTAAGGTGCTTTTCACATATAATAAAAGTCAGGAGGTGGAAGCTGTGAACAAATCAGTTCTGTTAGGTGCAAATACTGCCAGGGGCTTCGTTTCTTTCTACGACCAAATCCTGGTACCAAAGGCAAAGTATCTGGGGATCATCAAGGGTGGACCTGGCACTGGCAAGTCTACCTTCATGCGGAAAATCGGCGAGAAGATCAGCCAAGCAGGCTTTCAGGTAGAAGAGCTGCGCTGCTCCTCAGACCAAGATTCTCTGGACGGCATCGTCGTCCGGGGACAGGGAATTGCCCTTGTCGACGGCACAAGGCCCCACATTATCGAGCCCCGCTACCCTGGCTGTCTAGATGAGATCATCAATTTTGGCGAGTTTTGGGACAGGGATGCCATCTGCGCCCGTCAAAACGAGATCGTTGCCTTATCGCAGGAGATCTCAGAGCGATACGCCCGGATCTATCGCCTCTTGGCAGCAGCTAACCAACTCAGCCTGGACTGGAGCGCATCTCACAATCAGCTCCTGGACAGCAAAGGGATCAACCAGGTGGCAGAAGACCTGGCAGCCTCTTTTTCCGGGCTGCCTGTGGCTCGAAGCGGAGTAGAGAGGCACTTGTTTGCCTCAAGCCTCAGCCCCAAAGGCTATGTTCACTACCTGGAGAGCATCCTGGGTCCTTTGACAGAGGTGTATGTACTGAAAGACACGTACAGCTGCTCTGCTCACTCTGTCCTGGAGCGGCTCCTTGCCGCTGCCAAAACAAGGGGTTTGTTTGTTGAGGTGTACCACTGTGCCCTGGAGCCCCAAAGGATCGAGCATTTGGTAATTGAAGAACTGTCTTTGGGCTTTTCCACTGCGAGCATCCACCACGACTACATCCCGGACGGAGCTGAACTTGTGGATTTGGATCAGTTTGTGGATCTGGGCAAAGTGAAGGAAGCTGCCTTTTTAGGCCAGCAAAAAGAAACGGAAAAACTCATCACAAGCTGGGCTGCCGGGGAGCTTGGAAGGATCAAAGCGCTCCACGACGAACTGGAGGGCTGCTATTTTCCCCACATGGATTTTGCCGGCACGGAAAGGGTTCTCCAGCGCACCCTCGACCGGATCTGCGAGCTCCTGTCTACCCCAGCCCCCGTACACTGATCCCCAGCTCCTCCAGGCGCCTGGTGGTAAGGCCATGTCCAGGAACCTTTCTGCCTGCAAAGGAGCCGTCGTAGATCCACTCCACACCGCAGGAGGGGCTGCCTTCCCGCAGGATTGCCTCTTTGGCCCCTACAAGTTTTGCGAGCTTCGCCACAATTTCTGCCCCGCGTTTTAGGTTTGCTGTGCAGTCTGCGCCTTGCTTTGTCACAGCTTTTCCCCCTGTCCACTCCACAGGCTCCCTGGGCGTGGCAAGGCCTCCCAGCTGTTCCGGACAGACAGGCAGGGCCTTGCCCTGGGCTACCAGCTCCACAACCTGGGCGTTGGGGCAGCTCCCGCCGTCGTAGCGGCAGGGCAGCCCTGCAAGGCATGCACTTACGATGATCATAATCTCAGCTCCTTAAAGTGACCACAGTTACCCCGTCGCCGCCTTCCCCAGGCCCCCCAGGCCGAATGCTCTCCACTCTGGGATGGGCTGGGAGCTGGTGCCGCAAAAAGCGGCGCAGGGCACCTGTGCCTTTGCCGTGGATGATCCTAACGTTTTTCATTCCAACGAGGCAGGCATCGTCCAGGTATTTGTCCACCTCTTCCCACGCTTCATCGCAGGTCTGCCCTCGCAGGTCTATTTCGGTTTTCACGTCTTTGGCTTTCCTCGTCACGTCCAGGGAGAGCTTTGGTGCGGGGCTCTCCAGCTCTTCCCCTTGGGCAGGCTCCAGCTCCCTTGTGTCGATGTTGATTCGCATTCCTCCGTAGCCCAACTGCACCATCCCTTTTTCATCGGGATCTGTAAGAAGCTGCCCTTCTATTCCCAAAGGAGTGATGGCCCACATGCCCTTCCGCCAGGAGGCAGCAGCCTTTTCTGGTTCAGGGGCGAGTTTGGGCATGGCAAGCTTCCCCTCAAGGGAAGCCATGGTTTCCCTGGCCTGGGCGATCTCTCTGTCCACTAATTCCGCTGCATTTTCAGGTTTTTCCTCCTGGATTTTCCGCAGCACCTTCCTGAGACTGCCGATGAGCTGGTCTGTCTGAAAGCGGGCAGCAGCTAAAGTCTCTTGGGCCTTTTGATGCACTTCTTGAGCCAGCCTGCGCTTTTCCCGCTCCAGTTCTCGGAGAGCGGCTTCCCTCTCTGCCACCAGCCCCTCTGCTTTTCTCTCAAGCTCTTCCACCCTCTGCCGCTCCTTTTGGGCAGCCAGCCTGTCTTCCTGGATCCTGCCGATGAGCTTTCCCACCTCCTGTTTTTGGGGGTCTAGAAAGCTCGCTGCCTCGCGCAAAAGCACCTCAGGCAAGCCAAGGCGCTTGGCGATGGTAAGAGCGCAGCTTGAGCCTGGGATCCCTGCCAGGAGCCTGTAGGTGGGCTCTAGGGTTTCAGCGTTGAACTCCACACTTGCATTGAGCATCCCATCCTCGAGGTATGCGAGGCTTTTCAGTTCGCTGTAGTGGGTGGTGGCAATAGTCCGTACTTTATTCCTGTGGAGAAAGGAGAGAATGGCCATGGCAAGGGCTGCCCCTTCTGCAGGATCTGTGCCTGCTCCCACCTCGTCCAGGAGGGCCAAAAAGCCTGTGGGAGGGTGGTTTTCCACCTCCCTCACAATCCTCACCAGGTTTTTCATGTGGGCAGAGAAGGTGCTGAGGCTCTGCTGGATGCTCTGTTCATCGCCGATGTCGCAGGCTATGGCCTGGAAAACGCCCAGCTCGCTTTCCTCTTGGGCTGGAATATGCAGCCCCGCTTGGCTCATCAGCACAAGGAGGCCTACGGTCTTCAAGGCCACTGTCTTGCCGCCAGTATTGGGGCCTGTGATCACCATGGTCCAGTGATCTCCACCCAGCTCCACATCAATGGGCACCACTTTTCCAGACAGAAGGGGGTGTCTTGCAGCTTTGAGCTTGATATAGCCCCGCTCGTTGAGCCTGGGAGGTACTGCGTTCATTTTCTTGGCCAGCCTCCCTTTGGCAGCTACCAGATCCAGCTGGGCGAGGGCTTCCAAAGTTTGGCTGAGGGGATCTGCTGCCTGGGCAACCTGAGCTGAGAGCTGGGCGAGGATTCTGGCGATCTCTTCCTCTTCTTCCCTGGTTGCAACCCGGAGCTGGTTGTTCAGCTCCACAATTGGCATGGGCTCTATGAAGAGCGTCTGCCCGCTGGCAGACTGATCGTGGACGAGCCCTGGCACGAGAGTTCTGTATTCCTGTTTCACTGGAATTACGTAGCGGCCCTGCCGGATGGTGACAATAGGCTCCTGCAGATACCGGCTGAATTCCCCGTGAACCATCCTCTCCAAACGATCCCGAAGGCGGTTCTGCAGGGAGCGGATCTGGCCTCGGACCTTTGCTAGTTTATCGCTTGCCTGATCCAAAATTTCCCCTTCCTGGCCGATTGCCTTCTGCACAGCCTCTTCAAGCTCTGGAAAGACAGCAAGGCGCAGTGCATAAGGAAGGAGGACCTCGGCTTTCTCCCGCAGGAATTTTTTGACGGTTCTGCTGGCCCGGGCGAGATCTGAGACAGCTAAAAGTTCCAGCGGCTCAAGGCTGATCCCAAGCCCTGCCCGCTTGAGGCTCTCTCTGACGTCCCTGATTCCTCCCAGGGGAAAATCCCCCTCCTGCCAGAGAATGCGCAGGGCTTCCGCAGTCTGGTCCTGTCTGGACTGCACGAGCTCCAGGTTCGATGAAGGCTCAAGGGACAGGGCAAGTTCCCTGCCCAGGCTTGTTGCTGTTTCGGCAGCTAAAAGTTCCAGAATTCTCTCGTATTCCAATTTCTGCAGCGTTCTCTCATCCACCTGTGAAAAAACCTCCGGCTTTTTTCTCAATTATATCACGACAAGCAGGCAGCTGCCACCCCGAAGAGGAGCGCATTTATTTCCCGGGCAGTTCATCGTCCTCGCCAATAGGGTATCTGGATGCGTTCTCCCTGCGAAACTCTAGCGGCGTTGTCCCGGTCATTTTTTTGAAGGAGTAATTGAAATAAGCTTGGGAACTGAATCCAGTCCTGTAGGCGATCTCTGTGACAGTGAGGTTGGTGGAAAGAAGCAGAGCTTTCGCTGCTTCCATCCTTTTTTCCGAAAGATACTTATGGGGCGTTTTCCCCAGATAGCGCTTGAACAATTTGTGGAGGTAAATAGGGCTGAGGCTTGCTTTCTGTGAAAGGAAGCTGAGGGTTATCTCCTTATCAAGGTTGCGGTCAATGAAGGTTGCAAGCTCCATCATCAGCTGGAAATTAGATTCGCTGTCGTGAACCTTCTGGCTCAATTTGTTTTGGCTGAAGGTGTAAATCAGGTGTACAAGCTCGTATAGCTTGCCTTTTACAGCAAGCCTTTTTGCCGGGTCCTGGCTGCTTTGAGCCCTGATCATGGCAGTGAAGATAGAGGCGCAGCGGTGGAAATCCAGGATCCTGATCAGATCAGGGAGTTTGTCGAGATACGAGGTTAACAGAGGGTCTGATTGATCCAGGTGCACATAATAAGCCTTGAAATGCAGGATGCTGTGGCGGATTTGTCCCGGCTTTGCAACCAGCAGCGTCCCTTTTCGTATCTGGTGCTCCCGGCCGTCAATAACCGTAGTCCCGGCTGTTTCAGTAAACAGCTCGATTTCGTAAAGCTTTACCTTTCTTTTGGGAGTAACCTTTATGTTGGGAAAAACCATCTTGCTGTCAAAAAAGCCGACTTTGTCAATGTTTGAGGCTGCCATTTGGAATTCTCCTCGGAAAAGATAAGTTTTCTAACATTCTTGCTAAGAATGTGATATACAATCTTCAAGGTTTGGCCTATTATTTAAGGAAAGGATAGCATATTAAATCTAACAGATCAATCGGGGGGGGAGTTTTATGAAGGTTTTTGAAGTGCCCGGTCACGAACCCAGCCTAGTCCCCAAGGACTTTGATTGGAAGCTGGTTTGGCACGACGAGTTTGACGGCACGGAACTAGACTGGAGCAAGTGGGACTTTCGGTTG
>Ga0209537_1001276_pt1 | contig 28899 bp, 28 predicted proteins | sample BioPla4DNA1_FD_187698 | JGI IMG/M metagenome (GOLD analysis project Ga0209537, IMG submission 187698) | Biogas fermentation microbial communities from Germany - Plant 4 DNA1 (SPAdes) (version 2) | ecosystem: Engineered > Bioreactor > Anaerobic > Digestate | place: Bielefeld, North...
TATGCAGGTCCTTGACCAATACTGTTATAGTCTTTTCCATCAGGGCCTCCACCCTGTCGAAATCGTCCCTTAACTCCCTGATGATCAGGTAGAAGCTGTCAACAATGGCATTGGCAATTATTTTGAAAATATACGGATCCTTCACCTTCCTGCCGGATGATTGAAGCTGCGTGAGCATATCCTTTTCCAGGCGTCCGGCGATCAGTTCCACCAACCCGCTCTTTATGTTCTCATACTTCGAATCCTTGCTGTTATGGAACAGTATATAGATCTCGGCAGTGTACTTCCGGTAGATCATCATAATGGCCGAAATGATACCGGATATAAACAGCGGGTCCTCTGCCTCGTTGTACTGGTCAAAGATCGCCCGGGTAATAGTCTGCCATGCAGGATCCATGATATCGTTGAACAGTTCGTCCTTGCTCTGAAAATACCTGTAGATATTGCCAACGGTAATCCCGGCATTTTTGGCGATAGCCCGCATGGAAGCCTGGGAGTAGCTCTTTTTCCCGAATTCCTCCAGCGCGGCCCTCTTTATGGCGGCCTTTACCTCATCCTTCAGGTACTGCATTAATAAACTCCTGTTTATTATTGTTTATATTATAGTGCTCTCACTTATCCCCGTCAATATGTTTTGCCGATTTGGATGATTAAATTTCAATTAAAAAGGGAGAAAACATTCTCCCTTTTATACCTGAATCGCAGTATCCGATTTATCTCAGTATTTGCTTCAGAGCGACCTGGCAACCTTGGCCACATTCTCGGCGGTGAACCCGTATCTCTTGAACAGTTCACCGGCCGGGGCGGATTCTCCGAACCTGTCCATGGTGACATAAGCGCCATCAAGGCCCACATATTTGCCCCAGGACACTGAACTTCCCGCTTCAATCGCCACTCTCTTCCTGCAGCCGGACGGCAGAATGCTCTCCTTGTATTCGCTGCTCTGCTTTTCAAATACATCAAGGCAGGGAACGCTTACAACACGCACGGATTTTCCTTCGTCTTCAAGAAGTTTTGCGGCTTCTATCGCAACGCTTACTTCAGATCCGGACGCCATGAGTATGATATCGGGCGATGAGCCATTTTCCTTATGGATGATATATGCGCCCTTCAGCGCCTCCTTTGAGGTGCCATCCAAGACAGGCAGGTTCTGGCGGGACAGCGCAAGAACCGAGGGGGTCTCCTTCTGTGTAAGCGCGCTGAACCATGCAGCCCTTGTTTCCATTTCGTCGGCAGGGCGCCATACATTCATATTGGGCATGCTCCTTAACATTGTGAGCTGTTCAATGGGCTGATGGGTCGGTCCGTCCTCGCCTACGCCTATGCTGTCATGGGTCAGCACAGCGATCTGAGGAATCTTCATAAGGGATGCCAGGCGCAGCATGGGCTTCATGAAGTCCGCGAACACAAGGAAGGTGGCGATATAAGTGCGCAGGCCGCCATGGAGCAGGATGCCGTTGCCAACCGCAGTCATTCCATGTTCGCGCACGCCGAAGTGGATGTTCCTTCCTGCGGGCATATCCTTCGACAGCGAAGCCTCGTCCTTCATAACGGTCTTGTTTGAAGGGCCAAGGTCGGCGCTTCCTCCCACGAGTTCCTTAACAACATCCTTCACATAGTTGATGACGCTGCCTGAGATATTGCGGGTGGCGTTGGCCTTCGTATCCTTTTTCCAGTAATTCTCGTCATTCTCAAGCTTTGCCGCGTTGGAACCGGACATCCAGGCATCCAGTTCAGCCTTTAGCTCAGGATATCTTGCAGAGTACTCCGCGAACATCCTGTTCCATGCATCCTCGGCTGCGGCGCCCTTTTCGGCGATCTTTCCGTAATGCTGGTAAACCTCATCCGGCACATGGAAGGCTTCATCGTGCTTCCAGCCAAGGGTTTCCCTGAGAAGCTTCACGTTTTCCTCACCCAGGGGTTCACCGTGGGCGCTGGCTTTTCCGGCTTTTGCAGGACAGCCGTAACCTATTACGGTGGTTATCTTTATCAGAGATGGCCTGTTTTTCTCTGCCCTGGCTTCTTCTATTGCCCTTCCTATAGCTGCAAGATCAGTGCCGTCAGGAACTTCAATGGTCTGGAAGCCCATGGCTTCAAAGCGCTTTGTCACATCTTCGTGGAAGGCCAGATCGGTACCGCCTTCAATTGTGATCGAGTTGCTGTCATAGAGCACGATCAGCTTGCCAAGGCCAAGGGTACCGGCAAGGGACAGGACCTCGTAGGATATGCCTTCCATCAGGCAGCCGTCGCCGCAAAGGGCATAGGTATAATGATCGAAGATGTTATAACCATCCCGGTTGAACTTGCTCGCAAGGTATCTCTCGGCTATCGCCATTCCTACTGCCATTCCGAGACCAGCTCCCAAAGGACCGGTGGTTGCCTCAACACCGGCGGTATGGCCGTATTCCGGGTGTCCCGGGGTAAGGCTGTCCAGCTGCCTGAACCTCTTCAGTTCTGAAAGGGGCAGATCGTAACCGAACAGGTGCAGCAGCGAGTACAGCATTGCCGATCCGTGGCCGGCGGAGAGGATAAACCTGTCCCTGTTGATCCACTTGGGGTTCTTCGGGTTATGCACCATATGGTTGGCCCAAAGCTCGTAAGCTATGGGGGCCGCTCCCAGGGGGAGTCCCGGATGTCCGGAGTTAGCTTTCTGTACCTGGTCGGCGCTCAGTATCCGTATTGCGTTTACAGCTGTCTGTACGTCCATAATCCTATCTTCCTTTCTTTTTTCTGCCAATATTACCGAGTCTTACGCCGGTTCATGAAACGATCTATGCAGCAGGGCCGTAAAACTACGTTGAAAAGCACCATCTGCTTGTTTTACCAGAACAATTGTAATACAAGTAATGGTGCTTTGTCCACCTTATTTGCCGGAACAGCAATACCTGTTTATTGGCAGGATACCGGGAAGGGAAAGTTTACCTTAACCATTCCCCATCTTTATGTTAAGGATAACCCTGCCGCTGTCATCCCATTCCTTTAGGATTCTCATGGCTTCTGAAGCTGCCAGGCAGGCCTTTTCCTCGCCCCCGGCATCTCCCCACCTGTCCAGGACCCTGTTGGATACTACCGCCAGCACAGCTCCCATTCTCATCCCGTGTAGTTTGCCCACAACGAACTGCGCCGCTGCTTCCATCTCTATGTTCGTCACCTTTGCAGCGGCAAGGTCGGGGATTATGTTTTCCGCAAAACTCGGCCAGAAACCGCTTTTGTCCTCTCTAAGGGGCCTTCCCTGCCCGATATAGAAGCTGCCCACCGTATAGCACAACCCCAGCCCGTACCTGAAACCAAGACGCTCACAGGCTTCCATAAGCGCCATTACAACATAGATATCCGCATATGCGGGGTATTCAGGCTCAACATAGGATGAAGAAGTGCCGTCCTTCCTGACACATGCAACAGGAATGATAAGATCACCCAGGTCGAATTCGGGAACGATGCAGCCCGTGGTACCCACGCGGATGCAGGTATGCACCCCCACAACATTGAGCTCATGCAGGCATATCTCCGAACTCGGCCCTCCTATGCCCGTGGAAGTACATGCGATTTCCATGCCTTTATACTTTCCCCTGACGGTCCTGAACTCCCGGTTAAAGGCTACTTCTTCAGCCTCTTCCCAGTCTTCGGCGATCTTCAGCGTCCTTTCGGGCGCCCCGGGAAGAATAATATATCCGGGCACGTCACCGGGCTTAAGCTGAAGGTGGTATACCCCGTCATTGTCCGCCCTGGGCGCAGATGCCCTGTTAACCTTCTCTTCCATCATCCACATCTCCTCTTTATTCGGCTTATCCATTTATTATTCACGGGACAGCAGCATCCTTGCAAACGCCCTTGCGCCATTAACCGCGGATTCGGTCTGGAACGACGCCAGGTCATCCTCGTCCCGTACCGAAAACATACCCATATACTTAAGGTTGGAATGCTTGCAGAACCTTTTGATTCCGGTTTCAAAAGGACCGGTCGCATAACCCCTTTCATAGCCGTGGGTGGCGATTATGGCTATCTTTTTCCCTTCCCATAATGAGCCTTTTGCGGAGCCATAGTATTTATTAAGCCCGTAATGGCGGTCGAGCAGAGCCTTCATGGGCGCAGGACAGTACCAGGTATAAATCGGGGTGGCAAGAACGATGCAGTCGGATTCTATCATCCGGTTTATTATTCCCGGGACATCATCGTCGTCAATGACGCATCCGTATTCACCGCTTACATGCTGGCAGGCATAGCAGCCTTTGCAAGGCTTGATATTCTTATCCGCCAGGGTTATATATGTAACCTCGGCCCCGTTTCGTTTAAGTTCGTCTACAAATGGCTTTGTCAGTTCGGCGGTATTGCCGTTCAGTTTTGGGCTTCCCATAAGTACGCAGAATTTCATTTGTGCTGCCTCCTTGTTGGTTCTCTTTACATTTCACCGGTCATCAGGGACTGCCCTGCGTGTATAGCCGTCGGAAAACCTTATTATCCTCATGCTATAAAGAATGGCCCACGGCCACGGCAGGCGTCTATTTGCAGTTCTTTTAGGTGTATCAAAATATCCACATAGAATAATTACCCCATTTTTTACCGGCCATATAGGGCAGTTCCGCCTGGGCCAACTATTGCGCCACTGGTTCGGTGTTTGCGTTGTAATACTCATCCAGCCACTCATTGAAAAGCTTATCATCATTTGTGCCCCAATTCGCCTTGTTTATAAAATCCTCCAGATCGTTTGCCTCCAGAAAAGCCCGTACTCTGCCGTATTCTTCATTCATATGGAGATACAGCAGAAACACAGCCAATGACGCATCCTCTGTTGCACCCTTAAGGGATATCAATCCATTTTTCATCAGGTTCCTGTATTGAACCTCGCTGATATTGCCATTTACTATGTCTGCAAGATCATACAGCAGCTTAAACTCCGGAATGGTAAAATCAATAAACCCCAGGCAGAACGAGTTCATTTCCTCCGGCCTGTTTTTATTGCCCTTTTTATAGTCGATCACACCATGGGTCATCAAGTGCGCCAGTTCATGCGTAAACGCGTTGTTGGCGATTCCTTCGGGAGGAGGTCCGTATTTTTCATACATCTCTTCCGGTAAATTGAACATATCAACAATATATATGTTTTCATAGTCCGTACAAGCGTTGGTGCTCCTTTTCCGGAACTGTACCACGTCATTTTCGAGCGGCAGAACAGCAACGTTGAAATGCGGTTTATTGAAATCAAGACCCATTTTCGTCGTCAGATAGGAATACATATTATCGGTTATAGTGTCGTAATCCTGTATTTGATCGGCAGGAAGGATCTCGTCATAGTATAGAGTGTAGTTTCTGTATTCTTTGGTTCTCAGCTTCTTCAAATTATCCGCGTTGATCGTTTTACCGCATGAAGTTACAAAACAAAGCATCACTGAAAGCAATGCCAGGCAGCATGCTTTTGATTTCATCACTTTTCCTTCCTTCACCATCTGTCTCAATCGCCGGCAGCGGCGTCCCTTATGATTTCAGGCGGCCATTTCTCGGCCGGTTTATCCTCGTTCAGGTAATAGCCAACCTTATCCTGACCCTGGTATATCTCCTGGTACGGGAGAATATTGATTTTCCCCGAGTCGGGATACTCGCAGACATCAATTCCCGCGGTTGTCCTTATATCAACGAACACGCACGGCTTGTCGGTATGGTTATACAGTTGGTGCGCGCCGCTGCTTCCCATCTCAAAAAATACGACATCCCCTTCGGTCAGTTCCCTGAATCCATCCGGCGTGCGGAGCATGGCGCTGCCTGAAAGAATGACAAACAGTTCTTCCGCATTCCTGTGAAAATGATAAGGAAAGGAGAACTTCCCGCTGTCCAATGATCTTACATAAAACTGGATATGCTGCGCGTCCGCTGCCTTTGACAGGTTTGGACTGGTATGCCATAAAAATTCGGGTATGGGTGATTTACTGTGTTCAAACGATAAATCCTTCAGCTTAAAGATACTGGCCATAACATATTCCTCCTGATTTGATGCCACAATGGTTCGTCGACCGCGGTCCGGTTCGGCTGACCAATCATCCGCAGCATAATTCAATTGGTCTCACTCTCTATAACCGAACGGACAGTACAATACCTGTTGCCGCTCAGCCTGCCCAGCGCGTCCAGGGCAGCCCAATCTACATCCCGTCCGTTTCCAAGCAGATCATCCCTGACATGAAGGAGCTGTACCCGGCCAAGGATCAGGTTCCCGGCATCGGCGCCCTCATTGATCCTTACAATACGCTCAAGGGTGCATTCAAATGCAATCCTGGCTTCAGCAACCCTGTAAGGCTTTACTTTTTCAGAGGGAATCAGGCGTATATCCTCGATTAATGATTCATCTTCCCCATAGGGAAGCGGTCTGGCAGAGTATTCCATGGCCCGGAGCAGGTCGACGGATACTATATTTATTACAAACTCCGGCGCCTTCTCGATATTAATCACTGTATCCTTTTTCGTGCCATCTGACCTGTTGACCGCAGAAAACGCAAGGATGGGCGGGTACCATGAAACACCTGTAAAAAAGCTGAATGGAGCCAAATTCGGTTTACCTTCATGATTGATGGTTGACACCCAGGCAATCGGCCTGGGTATAACGCAACTGGTCAGGAGATCATGAGCTTTTCTCGGTTCCATCTTCATTAAATCAATTTCCATTTCAACTCACCCTGTACCTGAGCCACCAGAAGCATTCACCCATATGTATCTTCAACCCCTTGCTTCTCGGCTCGAATATGTTTCCCAGTTCGTCCTCATTGTAATAATTCTTTATGATCTCATAAACCGTGCCGTTGCTTAATCCCCTGACCTTATACGTATTTTCGTCGTTTTCCTTTTTGATCAGCTTGCCTCCTATCCCTTCGACGTAATTATTGTCGGCGAAAAATACTACCGAATCCCTGCCCAGCCTTTCATGAAACTGGTCCAGGAATTCGTTTATCCTCGATTTGGGAATATGGGAAAACCAGAAGTTGGCGCAACCCGCGTTGAACTTGCCGTCGATCTCGTTCGAACGATATGCGTCCCCCTGTATGAACCTGACTTCTGCCCCCTCAATATTCTTCTGCCTTGCTATTCTCAGGGTTTCTTCCGAGATATCAACTGCGGTAACTGATCTTGCGCTCCTTGCTATTCTTTCAGTCCAGTAGCCTGTTCCGCAGGCAACCTCCAGTACATCCAGCCTGAAAAAAAGCTCCTGCATCAGCCGTGAGATCTCGGCCAGTTCCGCGTGCCTTACGGGATCGTCCCTGTGGTATATCTTTTCATACTCCTGCGCCCTCTTGCTGTAGTATTCCTTCATCAAAAGCCAACCCCCTTTGCTTTGTATTATTAGCGGCTGCTGCCGCTGTTCAGCCATTCATCGTGATACTTCAGCCGTATTCTATCCATCCACATAACAGACGTAAAAAGCCGTTTCGTACTTGCCGAACAGCGTCTTTTCCGAAACACAGACAAAGCCTTCTCTTTCATATACCGCTCTGAGCCTTGGCCTGTTTCTGTGGCAATCAAGCCTTACCGTTTTTATTCCTCTCTTGCGGGCTGTTTCTTTAGCAAAATCAATAAGTTGTTTTGAAAAGCCCTTCCCTGCGAAGGCGCGTTTTACGGCGAGTTTATGCAGGTACAGCGACTCGCCTTTCGGAATGTCGGGCCAAAAAACCGGGTCATGATCAACCATCGCCATGCAGGCAGCCGGAACGCCATCATGGTAAGCTATGTAGAAATCTTCAGCCTTGTAAAATCTGGACAGTCCGGGCCATTTCACCTGCCCCGCCTCCCACATGTGCAGGCCGCTTGAATCCATCCAGTTCACGGCATCAAGCAGTATCTCCTCGATAATATGTGTCTCATTCCCGGAAGCCTGCTTTATCAATCTGATATGCCTCCTTAAATATACCTATTACCGGGAACTTCCGCATGCGGTATATTACCCAATTATTCAGAACCTGCCTTGGACGGTCAGCCTTGCAATCCTTTATACATGTAAATCAGAAGATCATCGTCAACAGGAACACTGGCGCCGGGTTTAACCTCTTTGTTTTTATATGCAATACCGTTTCCGTCGGGTATATACCCGCTTTTTGCATATAGCCTCTGGGCAGGGCCATAGTCTTTATACAGGCCCACTCCCAAACCAATATACCGATAAGACCTGGCCGCGGTTTCCTCGGCCTTTCTCAAAAGTGCTGAACCGATGCCCTGCCTGCGATATTTGGGATGCACAAGCAAATCATTTATTTCCGGTATGTTGTTTTCTCTGAAGAACGGATAATCAGAGTTGAATACTATATTTACCAGACCTGCCGCGTCACCGTTGACAAAAGCGACATATGTAATTCTTTTTGACAGCCTGTTCTCTTTTAGGCAACGTCCCAGGTATTCTTCAGACCGCGCGACACTTGTCCCTTCAAGGTCCTTTACTATTTTTTCTATCATTTCTTCAGAAAGAACATCGATCAGGACGTTGTTCATAAATGCACTCCCCAATCCGTCCGTGCGGACGCGCGCAGCAATATGCGCCTGCACACATTTATTTGCGCGGAATCGCCTATGCCGGGCAATCCTTGGATGACAACATCTCAAGCAATTCTTTCCTGTCCGCTTTTGGCAGCTTCCTCACCACGGTTATATACGAATGGTCGATCATTGCCTTCAGTTCGTCATCAGGAACCGCTCCGTCAAGCAGGATCGTGTTGAAATACGGCTGAACCTGGGGCGGGCAATGATAACCCCTTGTCACTGTACCGGGATATTTGCTCCGGTAGTATTCTCCTGTTATCCTATCACAATTCAGCGTAATTTTAAAATCATGCTTTTTCGGGAAAATCTGTGCGAATAGTCTCTTTTTTACCTTGATACACATGGGAATGTCCCCGAAAGGGAAATCCACATATGCTTCCGGCTTCGAAAGGCAATAGTTTATTATTTCCTCCAGGGTCATTATTACAGCTCACTCCTGTATAAACCCGGCAGCAGCCTGTATCCTGTTCTGCCTTTTATTGCCTCGATGAAATCAGAGATGGCGCGAATCTCCTGCTCGAAGGCTATGCCGCATCCGGCAATGAAGTCGGTGTGGTGGGCATCCGATCCGGATAAATGCAGTAGGTTGTATTTATCCGCATACTCCCTGGCCCTCTCGTCAAACAACGGGTTCAGGTGTCCGCCGTTTATAACCTCCACCCCATCCACCAAATCGGGACACAGGCGTATCCTGGGTATGTAGAACGCTTCCCTGTATGGATGGGCATGTACGACAAACCCGCCATGGTCATGCACGGTATTTATGTACTTCTCAACCGACCAGTCCAGCATATCGGGATGCCCTAAAACAAACTCCTTATCCAGGCCATAGGTAAGAAATTCAGTCCCGTAAAAGGCATACTCCCACCCGAAAAAGACATGGATGCCCGTTCTGCTTCCCTCTTCCAGCGCGTTTTCATATCCCCGGCAGAAAAGCTCGACACGTTCCTTCCAGGGAAGGTGGCGCGGAATTGCCGTGTTGCCGTTGAAGAAATGATCGGTGACAATAATTCCCGAATATCCAAGGTCCGCGTATGCCCTGACCATCTCGGCAGCGGTCCCTGTGGCGCATTTGCTGGCTTCTGCCGTATGCATATGTGTTTCGTAAAGATATTCCTTCATATACTCCATCCCGGTCCCTGCGTTTTTATCGGGCTATGGCCGTGAAGAAAAGCCTCGGGAACCGGAAAATGATCTCCCCGTTCTTCTGCTTTGGATAAGCCTCTATAAGACGGCCCAGCACATCCTGTTCGAACTCCGACTTTTTTTCACCAGGCAGCACATCCAGGTAAGGGCGAAGCCCGGTGCCGCGATACCATTCCATAATGTTTTCGTGGGATTTCATCACATGGTAGTAGACGGTTTCCCAGATTTCAAAATCAGGGGTTATGTCAGCCAGGATGTCAAAATACTCACCGGGCGACAGTGTATGGTAGATCCTCTTTTCGGGAAAATATTCCCTCCAGCGCGCCGATGAGCTTAGATCATCCAATATGGTGTGTACAGGTTCAGAAAAGTTATAGGGTACCTGCACCGCCAGCACGCCGTCTTTTATAAGAAGGTTCATGAGTTTCCCGATCAGTGTCCCATGGTCGGGAACCCATTGAAGGCAGGCGTTTGAAAAGACAATATCGTAACCGCCGTCCAGTTCCCGAAGATCTCCGCTTACATCGCACAGCATGAACTCAATGTCCGGGTGGTCCGCCCGTGCCTTTTCAAGCATGTTCTCCGAATTGTCTATCCCTGTAACCCGGGCTTGTCGGTACCGGTTTTTCAGCACCCGTGAGCTGTTGCCGGGCCCGCAGCCCACATCAAGTATCTTTTCGGGGCGGGACAGCCCTATGCGGTTAACCAGGTCAATGGCAGGCTGCGTCCTCTGCCTTTCAAACTTCAGATACTGGGACGCGCTCCAATCAACCATAAAAAGCTCCTTTCAAAACAGATGCAACACTCATTCCCCGGGTTGCGGCACTAGTCTTCGGCCCGCCACTTATCATAATGGACTTTTTTCCCGTCGAACCGGTCTACGCTCCTGCCCTTCTCATCGGTGTGTCCGACCACGACCAGGCCTACCGGTATTATGTCAGGAGGAATACTAAGAATGTCTGCCACAACCTGTGCCCGTTCCGGAACAGGATACAGGCCGCACCAGACAGCTCCCAGCCCCAGGCCATGGGCGGCAAGGAGGATATTCTGTATGGCGGCGGAGCAATCTTCTATCAGGAAGCCCTCCCTTTCCTGCTTCTTCGTGTCCCCGCAGACAACAATTCCGCATCCCGCCTGGGTAAGCATCTTGGCGTAGGGATGACGGGCGGCAATCTCCTCCACGGAATTGCGGTCTCTCACGACTATGAAGTGCCCGGGCTGCCTGTTGTGGGCCGAGGGCGCGCTGAACCCGGCCTTCAGCAACAGGTTAAGGTCCTCATCGCTGACAGGTTCCCCGGTATATCTCCTGATACTCCTTCTTGTAAACAACGCTTCCATAATATCCATAGTATTCGTTCCTCCGTTCATGGTATTCCCGGAACATGGCATTTTGTGGCTATTCCTCGATCCTTTCCGGGCTTTCCGGCTGCTTTTCCATATATACGCTCATGGACGGGTACGCCACTTTGAGGCCCAGTTCGTCCAGAATGCGCATAAGTTTCAGGTTGGTATCCTCCCTGACCTCCAGGTATTCCTTCCACTTAATGGTCTTGGTAAAGAAATAGAGGAACAGTTCGGGACCGTTCTGCCCGAAACTGTCAAAAAAGACGAATATGGTTTCGGGATGGATACCAGGATGGTTTTCCAGCATGTCCCTTATCCTGGCAAGCAGGTTTTCTATCTGTGCAGTACTTGTCGCATAGGTTAAACTGATATTGAAGGTGATTCTTCTCTTTCCCATCCTGGACCAGTTGGTGATATTGGACTTGGCCAGCCCTGAATTGGGCACGGTTACCAGCGCCTGGGCGAATGTCCTGATTCGTGTGCTTCTGAACCCTATATCTTCCACCGTGCCTTCAACATCGGAAGTTTGTATCCAGTCGCCGATCTGGAATGGTTTATCCACCATGATGGTCAGCCCGCCGAAGAAGTTTGCCACAGTTTCCTGTGCCGCCAGGGCAAAAGCGAGGCCGCCGAGGCCAAGGCCTGTCAGCAGGGCTCCCAGGTCATAATTCCATTCCTTCGCGATCACGCTTATACCGATAATGACAATGATCGCCTTGATTCCCTTTCTGATGTACGGAATCAGTATATCGTCCAGGGTGGTGCGGGTCCTTTTTGCAAACCTTTCAAAAAGTTTGGCCAGTATATCCCCAGCCCTGTAAAGGGTCCAGAATACCGTGAAAGCCACCACGGTGCGCAGAATCTGGCCGGCAAAGGATTCCCGGTTAATGTCAATGCCTATGATCCAGAACGCCGCCGTAAAGCCCGCTGTGACAATCAGGAGGCGTGCCGGCGGGTCAATGGCTGAGACCAGCTCATCGTCCAGCGTGGTTTTCGTCCTCTGGGTTATTTTTTTCAGAAGCCTGAGGATCAGGTTGACAAAAAACTTGCGTAAAAAGAGGCTGAAAAGAATGATAACGCATGCCGTGACAAGCTTCCAGACCTCAACCTCAAGTAAGGTGTAGGTAAAAACGTATTTGATCTGTTCCCACAATCCTTTGATATCTTCCAAAGCTCCACCTCCCTGGTTTATTCTACCACATTATACCTATGCCCAGGGCCTTTTTCAACAATACCCCGGGCCCATCCGGCATACAGACTCTTTTTGTGTATGGCGGCTGCCCCGCCGGCTGTGCGAATTTTGGCATCCCGTGGTAAAATAGATACACGGGTATAGTATTAAGAAACATACCGGAAGAGTACGAGCAGAATGCCGGATGGGTCTTATTTCCATTAACAGCGGTTAGCTGGAGGTGTTTCATGATGAAAAACATAATAGAGACTGACAGTCTTCACTTTGAAGAGCATGTACTGAAGTCCCCCGGACCGGTAGTGGTTTATTTTTATTCAGACCACTGTCTGCCCTGCCTTACCTTTGACAGCATTTTTAAGAGGGTCGCCGCCTCCAAGGAAACTGTCCGCTTTGTTAGGATCTTCAGGCCCCATAACCGCCAACTGGCTGAACAATATGGTGTTAAGTCCAGCCCAACCCTGATGTTCTTCAATAACCGAGAAGAGGTTTGCCGGCGCTTAACCGGGTATATCAGCTATACCGAATTTAAGGAATCTGTGGAAAAACTCGATACCAGGACGTGTCCCCCGGCCGAAAGGGGCACCGTCTATAGCGATGTGCTCATCATCGGGGCAGGTCCGGCCGGGCTGACCGCTGCCATTTATACCGCCAGAAGCAGGCTTTTTACCGTTGTGCTGGAGTCCGACATCCCCGGGGGACAGGTATCCACCACCTATCAGGTGGCAAATTATCCCGGTATTAATGGTGCTGTCCGCGGCATTGACCTGGCGGGAAATATGAGCAGGCAGGCCATCGACTTCGGAGCCCGGATTGATGACATGCAAGAGATCGATGAAATCAGGCTGGAAGGCACAGAGAAATATGTTAAGACCAAAGAGAATGATTACTATGCCAAAGCCGTGATCATAGCCACGGGCTCCGAGCCAAGAAAGCTCCCTGTCAAGAACGAGCGTGAACTCAGAGGCCGCGGCATCCATTACTGTGCCTCCTGCGACGGTCCCTTCTACCAGGATGCTGACCTGATCGTTGTGGGGGGAGGGATTTCAGCATTTGAGGAAGTCTTGTTCCTGGCCCGGTATGCCCGGAAGGTGACCATGCTGATCCGCTCTGATACACCAAGGGCCCCGGAGTCATATGTTGAAGACGCGGCGAGAAACCCACAGGTTGAGATCATGTACAATACAGTCATTAAGAAGGTTCTCGGCGAATCCTTCGTGGAAGGCGTTGTTTTGGAAAACACAAAAACGGGCGGTACAATAGAGATGAAGGCGGACGGAATCTTTGTCTACATCGGGTCAGTTCCGAACACAGAACTCTTTAGCCCATGGCTCCGCCTGTCGGACAATGGTTACATCATAACCAACGAAACCATGGCGACAAACATCCCGGGAGTTTTCGCGGCCGGTGATGTGCGCGAAAAGACGGTACGCCAGATATCGACGGCGGTGGGTGACGGGACTATTGCGGGGATCATGGCAGAAAAGTACATTGTTTTGCTAAGGTGATATGTCCCGTTTGTTACTCTGTCCAGTTTGTTGCAGCACCGCTTTATTAAAACCTCCCCGGGCTTAAGCGATGGGAGGCTGTATCAAAACAGCACGCACCGGGCTCGCTTCCAGCCCTTCCAACTTCAGGGGCAGTGCGATGAGGGTGTATTCCCCAGCACTCACATGGGCCAGGCGCAGCCCTTCCAGGATGATGATACCGGCTCCCATAAGTATCCGGTGGGTCGGATGCCCGGGCTGGTCCCTCTCAATACCCAGAGAATCTATGCCCACCCCCCTGATCTTCCTGTCCCTGAGGTACCGGGCCCCTGATTCGTCCAGGTAGACAAAACCATAATCAAAGGCATCTGTCCGGGAATTCCGGGTTTTCAGGATCAGAAAATCGTTATCCCCGATTGGCTGGCTCTCCAGATCAGGCCGGGTGATCCTGTCCTCAATGCCGCTCAGGTCCAGGACCCTGCACCTGGTAATAAGCCTGTCCAACTCCATCTTCTCGATGGTGCTCCCGTCCTCCAGGATATGAAGGGGCGCATCAACATGTGTACCCGTATGCAGGTTAAGCGTCACCCTTGTTTCGTAGGCCGAACCCCCGGTGTGGTCCCTGGCGATGGCGAACACGGGCCTGTTTTCGTCCCTGTTTTTGTAAACCGACATCCCGGGATGAATGCTCATGGAAATATCCCAAATCCTCATGATCATGGCCTCCTTCATACGGCAGCCTTCCGGCGGCGGAATGGCTCACCGATTATTATATCACAGCAAAGCCCGTTCCCCGGCATCACGTTTTTGTAACCTTGTCACATACGTGAATATGGAGATATGTTGTATAATAACAAACACAACATCGCAGGGAGAGTACCATGGACTATATTTTTGCAATGATTGAAGGCATCGTAACATTTATATCGCCCTGCCTGCTGCCCATGCTGCCGATCTATATATCCTGGTTCGCAGGCGGGAAGGGCAGCAAGAAAAGGACGTTGGCAGGCGCCCTTGGTTTTGTGCTTGGGTTTTCAGTTGTATTTGTCATCCTGGGGGCATTTGCCGGTACATTCGGGCATCTGCTCAGGGAATATGCCCTTCAGGTCAACCTGGCAGCCGGCGCCCTGGTTTTGCTGTTCGGCTTGAATTATCTCGGCATATTGAGACTCCCTTTTTTGAACAGGGCTGCAGGTTTTGGCAGACGGCCTGAGACCCCGGGGTTTTTCTCATCGATTTTGTTCGGGATCATATTTTCCATAAGCTGGTCCCCCTGTGTCGGCGCGTTGCTGGGTTCAGCTCTCATGCTCGCGGCCAGTTCCCAGGATACAATAAAGGGCATTGTGATGCTTGCGTTTTACTCCCTGGGGCTGGGTATACCCTTCGTCATATCCGCCCTGCTGTTAGACAGGCTGAAGGGAACCTTCGACTTCATCAAGCGCCATTACAGGATTATCAACATCGTTTCCGGTATATTGCTCGTGCTGGTTGGCCTGTCCATGATGACCGGAATGTTCGGCAGGCTCCTGGCTCTCTTAACCCCGGCATGACACGAGCGAAACTCCGGAACCCGGCTGCCGCCCGACGGGCGGCCGGTCCTGACCCATCTACCACAGGAGGCATATAATGACCAAGAATATGAAAACGCTTATTGCCATTGCTGCATTCGTGATATTCATGATCGCGGCGGGAATCATCTATAACAGCTTTTCGGAAAGGTACCAGGCGAAAAGTCCGCTGCCAGCACCCACAGCGGAAGCATCCCAGACGCCGGATAGCGATGATATGGACAATTCCAGCCCGGAGCCCGGGGAGGAAAAAAGGCTGGAGGCCCCGGATTTCTCTGCCGTCGATGGTGACGGGAATGAAGTAAGACTCCAGGACTTTAGGGGAACCCCCGTGGTGCTCAATTTCTGGGCCAGCTGGTGCAGCCAATGCCGGAAGGAGCTGCCCGCTTTGGATAGGCTTTTCCGGGAATACAGCGAAGATGGGCTGGTTGTTCTGGTGGTGGACCTTGTCGACGGCGCAAGGGAAACCATGGATTCGGGCAAAAAATACGTAGAGGAGAATGGCTTTGCCTTCAAGGTACTGTACGACACACGACAGGAAGCCGCCTACACTTATGGAGTCCGTTTTATACCCAGCACCCTGTTCATCGATAAGGACGGATATATACTGGCAGGTTATGAAGGGCCATTGGGAGAGGAAGGCCTCAGGATAGGCATAGACTTGCTGCTTGACCCTGAATAAATGCTGATCTTCCTGACTTCAAAAACGCCATACCCTCATTGTCCGGGGCGTTTTCTACCGCGGCAAGGCCTGTTCTTCCCTGGACAGCGCCGGGTCTTCCGAGTGCCTGGTGTTCTTGAAATAACGGCTTGCCAGCCGGCTCAGTCCGTAATAGCACATCAGGATAAGGTATGGAGAGGCGGGATAGATATAGCGCGGCTTAATCTCCCACAGGGTATAGAACCCGATAAAACCCAGCAGGACGATGGCCGGAAGGATGAGCGGATAGGACTTGCCTTCCCGCAAACCGACGACAAGGCCGTACAGCGCCAATAAGAGCATTGTAAAGTTTCCTGCGTGCATGATCCATCTTACCAGGTCCCTCACCGCTTCATTATTCTCAATAAACCTGGAGGCGAAGGTGGGATAAAGATACCCCCAGCTCCCGATCCCGTAGTACTCAGCCTGGTAGGTTCCCTCGGTCCAGAGCCAGAGGTTCTTCTTTATATAGACCTTCACGGTTTTAACTAACCTCTCTCCCTTAAGATTCCCACTAATGAGCCCGGAATAGATCTTCGCGCTTTTCTCCTTGTTCTGGCCGCCCTCACGCAGGTAAATATTATAGGAAAAGCTGTTGTCCCAGTAACCGAACCTTTCCTCGTTCATGCCCATATGGATCCACATATGTATGGAGACCGAATTCATGCCGATGGGCTCTTTTATCTGTTCTTTATCCAGGAGCCAGCTGTTGACCCATGCCGTGGGAAGCTTGAAAAGGGCCAGTATCATACCAATAAACACCAGGATTTTCAAAGGTTCCGCCCTCTTAAGAAGCAGGAAAAGGACAATCGCGATCAGGAATATAAGCCCCAGCTGCCTCATGAAATTTCCCAGCGAAACAAATATGCCGCTCCACAGCAGATGCCGCCATTTCCAGGATTTTGAAAACCGGATGGCATAGTAGACCGCGGCCGCAAAAAGTGTGGTGGCGTATATGTCGTTGTAAACCAGGTTGTTGAGCAGGATCATGGGCAGGAAAAACCCTGAAAGCAGAAGGATTCCATAGCTTCTGCCCCTTCTTCCGGGAATTGACTCTTCGTATATCCTCATTACCAGGTAGGATGTGACGGTGGAGCATATAGCGTTTAGCAGTTTGGGAACCAGCATGGATTGGGGAAAGAGCCTGTAGACCAATGACAGCGCCAGTGTTATCCCGATATTGTTGGGATACTGGTAGAGGTAACCCCCCCTTTGGAACGCCCTGAAGTCTCGGTTGATCAGTTCCTGGGCAATCCTGTTGACGGCGGTCTGGTCGGCGAACTGGTCAGCGGGAAGCAACGTTATATATAGCACCTGAACCGCAAGGGAAAGGTATAGTACGTTTCCTGTCACATATCTTCTTCCCATGCGGTTCATCCTGGCGCCCAGCCTGTACATGGCCAGAAGAACGCAAAAAAGAAACCCGGCTGTTATAAGGAGCATCAAGGTGTCCTGGGGTATCCAGACCGGGTTGTCACCATGCTTGTACCCGCAGTATTCAGCCCGCCTCCACAGGGAAAACGACAGGATGCAGGACAGGAACAGGGCTAAAAGTGCAGCCGGTATTCTGTTTAATATACTGGGCTGTTTATTGGTTTCTCCGGTTTTCAAGAGGCAATCCCTCGTTAACGCAATTTCCTTTGGCTGTAAACCGTCTGCTTTTTATTCTGCCTTCACCGGATACCAATATTCAGCCTGTTGCTTCCAGCGCCTTCTCCTTTTACTTGCGGGATAACAGTTTTGCCAGGCCTTTAACCAGTTTTCCATTGAATATCAGAACCAGCCCGCTGATGGTTTTTTGACTGATCCTGCCGCCGGTATTCTGGCTGAGCTGCCTTAGCGGCGAATCTTCCATGGAACTCATCATCATGCGCAGGGTCTTCTCATCAGTTCCCCTGCTCATTTTGCGAGCCTTTCTTATAAGAATCCCCTGGAAAATCCTTCCCGCCAACACATGCCTTATCTCGCTGATGGTGGAATCATTGGTAAATGTCCCCTTCCGGTGGACCGGCGGATGAACAACGGGTTTCCCGTAAAGCTCATCAAACTCGCTTTTCGGAATATCCCAGCCCGGCTTCGGATTATAATAGGACGGCAACAGCGCTCTTTTATCCCAGGTTTTTGGGTCTGCCCCATCATCCGCTTCAACGTGAATCCGCGCCTTAAGCCTTATATCCCGCGAAGACGCGCCCACCAGGATCTCGAATTCTCCGGATTCCACCCTCCATCCCTTTGAATGGGTATCGTAGAAGGCAAAAGCACGCTTGTCCAGCCCGAACCTGACAACCTTCTCCTCCCCGGGCTCAAGGCTTACCTTTGCAAACTCCTTGAGTTCCCTGTCTGGTCTGAAGATGGCGCTTTCGACATCCCTGACATAGACCTGGACGATTTCCTTCCCGGCCAGGGAACCGGTATTTTTGACCTTGAAACTGATATTCAGGATATCCCTGTCGGTAATCTGTTCCCTGTCAAGAACCATATCGCTGTATTCAAACCGCGTATAGGACAGGCCATGGCCGAATGGGAATAAGGGTTCCACGCCGGCCTTATCGTAAAAGCGGTAGCCTATGTATATGCTTTCACGGTACTCGACACCCTTGGGACCCATGGGGAACCAGGGCGTTGCCGGGCAATCCTCCAGTTTCTTTGGGAAGGACTCGGCCAGTTTTCCGCATGGATTGGCCTCACCGTACAGAAGCCTCCAGAGGGCGGTTCCTCCTCCCTGTCCCGAAAGGTAGAGTTCCAGGACCGCCTTGGCCTGGTCTATCCATGGCATTTCCACCGGCGCGCCGTTGCACAGGACCACCACCAGGTTGGGATTAGCCTTGGCCACCTCCTGGATAAGCAGGTTATGGGAAGGAGGCATCCTCATATGGGTCCTGTCAAACCCTTCCGATTCATAATCATCGGTGAGCCCGGCTATGATAACTGCCACATCCGCTGACCTGGCCGCGTTGCAGGCTTCCTCAATAAGCTCCTTATCGGGCTGGTCGGATCTTCTGTCATAGCCTCTCGAATATGTAATGGCCGAATGGTAAGGAAGCTGGAAGCCCTGGTTATAGGCATTGTCCAGCCTCCACGGTTTTACCATGGAGCTTCCTGCCCCCTGGTAGCGCGGGTGCTCTGCGAACTCACCGATCAGCGCGATGCGCAGTCCCCGTTTAAGAGGCAGAATGCCATCATCCTTCTTCAGCAGGACAGCGCCTTCTGCCGCTGCTTTTACAGCCAATTCATGATGGGCGTCCCTGTCAAAACGATAGTTCTCCTTCCTGTTGGCTTTATATGTGAGTATAAGACTTAAGAGCCTTGCCACGGCCTCATCCAGAACAGATTCATCCAATTCTCCCGACCGGACAGCCTCCACGATAGCCTGGTCGTTTTCGGGACCGACTCCGGGCATCTCCAGATCCAGCCCGGCCCTGAGGGCTGCCACCCTGTCGCTGACGGCGCCCCAGTCCGAAACAACAACTCCTTCAAATCCCCATTCTTCCCTGAGGATCTCGGTCAGAAGCAGGTGGTTCTGGCTGGCATAGGTTCCGTTAACCCTGTTGTAGGCACACATTACGGTCTGCGGTTTCGCATTCTTCACAGCACGTTCGAACCCGGCCAGGTAAATCTCGCGCATGGCCCTTTCATCCACAAAGGCGTCAATGGTCATGCGATTGCTTTCCTGGTTGTTGGCGGCATAATGTTTCAGCGAGGTGCCTGCCCCTTTGGACTGTACCCCCTGGATCAATGCGCCTGCCAACTCACCGGAAAGGAAGGGATCTTCGGAGAAGTACTCAAAATTGCGGCCGCACAAGGGTGAGCGCTTTATATTCGCGCCGGGACCCAGCAGTACCCCCACATCCTCCTGCAAGCATTCTTCGCCCAGCGCCTCTCCGACCTGGCGCAAAAGGTCCCTGTCCCAGGAAGAGGCCAGGCAGGACGCCGTAGGGAAACAGGTTGCCTCGTAGCTTCCCCCGGAAAAGTCCTTTGACTGTTTTTGCTTCCTCAATCCATGGGGACCATCGGCCAGCAGGACCGATGGCAATCCCACCCTGTCTATGGCCTCGGTATACCAGAAGTCTTTGCCCGAGCAGAGGGAAGCTTTTTCCTGCAGGGTCAGCCGGTCAATGATTTCCCTGATCTGTTTTTCCATAGCGAACCCCCTCAATAACATTTTGGACCCTGAACTGATTCGATTATACCATATAATGTCTTATTGAAAATCCAACGCATAATATGCGGGTATGGCGTTACGCAGGTATGCATTTGCCTTGTGGGGTGAAACCGGGCTAAATGACAAGCAGGCTGATTCCCATTACAACCATGCCTCCTATGAGACCCAATATGGAAAGATGATGTTCGCCATACTCCCTGGCGGTAGGGAGCAGTTCATCAAAGGAGATATATACCATGATCCCTGCCACTGCGGCAAACACAATGCCGTAGATCGTATCATTGATGAACGGCGCCAGCACCAGCCATGCGAGCACGGCTCCCAGCGGTTCCGCCAGTCCTGACAGCAGGGAGAGCAGAAATGCCTTTTTCCGGCTGCCGGTAGCGCTATAGACTGGAATAGCAAGGGCTATCCCCTCCGGTATGTTATGAATGGCTACAGCGATAGCGATTATTATGCCCATGGCCTTGGAATCAATCCCTAAAACAAATGTCGCCAAGCCCTCGGGGAAATTGTGGATCGAAATGGCAATAGCCGTCATAATGCTTGTTCTCATCAATTTTTCTTTTTTTACGTCCATCTCATACTGTTGGACGTCTTCAATTTTCCGCGCCTCGTGAGGGTTCTGAAATTCCGGAACCAGCTTGTCGATGAGCGCTATCAGGCCGATCCCCAAAAAGAAGGACAACAGGACCACCCAGTCCCCCACACCCTCACCCATGCCCGCAACCAGGTGGGATCTTGCCTCGGGATAGATCTCAACAAATGAAACATAAATCATGACACCTGCCGAAAAACCCAGCGCAACCGACAGGTATTTGGGGTTTGTTCTCCTGAAAAGAAGGACAAAGAGTCCGCCAAGGCCAGTGGACAGTCCGGCAAACAATGATAGCCCCAATGCAAAAAGTACGCTGTTATCCCCCATAAGTCATTCCTCCGTTATGCAGCAGTTCTTTAGTGTTTCCTGGTTAGTAAAAACTAGATTTGCGGCTAAAAAATAGCAGCTATTTATCCGGAGCACTGTTTTGCTCCTTTAGATATCCATTACGTCTTAAAAAATCGGTTAAACGTTCCATGGTATGGGTACTGACGGCATGCTCCATCAGGCATGCGTCTTCTTCAGCAACCTCCGGATCCACATCCAGCACCTGGATCAGGAATCGTTTGAGCAGCAGATGCGCCTGCCTGACCTTTTCGGCCATATGGCGCCCTTCCCTGGTCAATTCTACAGGCCCGTATATCTTCTGGCGAACAAGGCCCTTCTTTTTGAATTTGTTAAGTGTTTGGTTAACACTGGCCTTGGCAATACCGAGCTTGTTGGCAATGTCGGTTACCCGGACCGTATCCTCGGCTTCTTCAAGTTCCAGGATTGCCTCCAGGTAATCCTGCATGGATGCGGAAAGCTTTTTTGAATCCGGTATCAGGTCCACCCCCCGGGCAAATGCTAGTATTGTTAGTCTCATCTAACATTATGCTAGTATTGTTAGTCTCATCTAACATTATAGACAATCCATTCGGGAAGTCAAGACGTCCTCCCTTTAAACGTGTTATTGCGAGCAGGCGTAGCCTATGAAGCAATCTCACTTAAACTGTAATAAAAAGATTACCACACCCGGCTTCGCTGGCCCGCAATGACAGCCTTGGGTATTACCACGCTTCGCTCCGCTCCACTTGGGATGACAGTCAGCAAAAAAAGGAGGTACGATCGTACCCCCTTCGGTAAAAAACAGCTTTTACTTACTAATTAGCTCATCAATCTTCTTCTGGTCAAACCCTACGATAATCTGCCCGTCAATATCAAGAACCGGAACGCCCCTTTGGCCCGATTTCTGTACCATCTCCATGGCACCCATCCGGTCCCTTGATACATCAATATCTTCAAACGCTACATTTTTAGATCTGAGATAATCCTTCGCCCTGATACACCACGGGCATGTAGGTGTGGAATAAACCTTCACAGTCATATGATTCCCTCCTTGCGCACTGAATGATACAAGATTCATATACCCCCTATGGGTATATTATATCATAATCCCCTAAAAATTGCAAACATATCTGTCATAAAATATCCTGCCTATTCGCAAAAGAGGTTAAACAACACAATTGATGGATGAGGCCAAAACGCAATAAATTCAGTCTGCAAAACGGATAAAGCTTTCAACGGTCCTGGTAAGCTCCTCAATGGCTTTTTCCTTATCCTGAGTCAATAGCGCGTTCTCCAGGCAGGACATGGCATGCCTCTCCAGGATGAGGCTTCCAACACTGTGGAGCGCAGCCCGGGCCGCGGCGATCTGGGTTAGTATATCCCTGCAGGGCTTTCCTTCTGCTACCATTCTCTGTATGCCTTTTATCTGGCCCTCTATTCGATTGAGCCTTTTTCTGATGTCTTCATCCGGCTTTCCGGCATTAATTGGCATAACCATTCCTCCGTATCCAGTATGACATTATTTTACCGGATAATGGACTTTGCATCAAACATAATCCGCCCTCTTACATGGAAAGATAATCTTAAGCGGCAGGCAATTCCCTGCGCCCGCTGCTTCCGGAATCCATATCGAATAAGTTTTTAGTTTTTATTGTACAATCAATTAGTATATGATATATTTCTTATTATATACATCGGAAAAGTGGGTATTATATTTATAAGCTTATTTTTTTTAAAGGGAGGATTATGATGAGGTATAGATTTATATTTCTGATTCTGGCATTAATGTTAATTCTGTCAGGGTGCGGCGCGAAGCCTGCTCCCAATACCAATACACCAGATGCTTACGCAACGCCATCCATGGTAAGCGATGCGGCAGGTTTTGAAAAAGCCATCAGCAATAACGGGGTTTGGATCATCTGCCTGCTGAACGACCTTACCATTGACAAGGAACTTGTTCTTGACGGAGAGTTCTCCAACGGCAGGAAGGATGACAATGGTAACGATATTATCCAGAGGAAGATTGCCCTGTACGAGCAGGACAATAACCGCAACATCACAGCCAGGTACACCCTTACCGTTCCGAAGCTGACCATCAACAGCCCCAATGCCAGTATTCAGAATGGAACTTTCAAAGGCGATCTCTATGTAAACGCGCCTAACTTCCAACTTGTGGGCACAACGGTTGAGGGCAATATCTATTTCTCTTCGGAGGAGATCAAGAACAGCTTTGCCATGGACGAAAACAGCAAGGTAACCGGCGAACAGAAGGTCGGCACCTAATGCGATCAGAGGATAGCGACATAATAGAGAGTAGATGAGGCCATGTTTCAAGTAAACATGGCCTTTTCCATGCTTCGCTTTTTCGATCTGTCCGACAAGCTCCTGGGCCTGGATGACCAGTCTTAAGTTTTCACAGTTTTCTCTGAAGATCCCTGTAATGGATCCTGTTAGTAGTTCGCTATAAAGCACTTCCTGCTGTTAAAGCCGCGTGTCGTAAAACGCATACGGCGCAAGGTTTGCCGTATTCATAGGGGTAAGTGGTAAATGTCTTTCTCCCGGTTGTAATATATGGTAAAATAAAAAAGCATGTAAACACATCCACGCTATCTCACAGGCGGCAACACGATTTGGCCCCAGGCGGACATTCCAGCCATTCGAAGTATTGAACAAGCTCCAAAAAGAAATCGGTTAAGGGGGTATTAAGTTGGCCCAAAAAAGAGTCAGAAGTCTGATCGCTTTCATCGTCTGCATTGTTCTGGTTGCCGCTTCGATATATGTCGCATCCCTTATGGAAAGGGATTTCGGAAGGGTCAGCATACAGCAGATCAGGATACCGATAACGACTAACAATAGAATATCCACTTATATTCCCGCAAAGCTTTACATCCCCGACGGGGTGGACAGTTCAAACCCCGCTCCGGCGGTGCTCCTGATGCATGGGTACCAGAATGACAAGGATACTTCAGCGGCATTCGCGATTGAGCTGGCGCGGCGCAAGATCGTCGCGCTGTCGATTGACCAGTTTGGCCACGGCGAAAGTCCGATCGGAATGCGGAACAGGGGCTACGATACATCCATATCCGGTCCGAACCGGTTTAAGATGTTTATGAGCTTTTCGAATCTGAATTTCGATAACGTTGAAGGCTTGATCGATTCTTCAATGGGGGGAACCGCCGCTTTCCGGTGGCTCCAGTCCCGTGATTACGTGCTTGCCGACAAGGTCGGAATCACCGGACATTCGATGGGAACATGGAGCTCGTATACCGTTGCGGCCGAAAATCCCGACCATGCCGCAATCGTGATCCAGTGCGGGGAAGTCGAAGGGCCTGTCCGCGACGATGACGGGAATGTCAGGTTCCGTAATGTGTTGCTTCTCCAGGCCCAATATGACGAGTTTGACTATTTCAGGGACTACCAGCTGACAACCGAGAACCTGAACAACACAGAATTGAGGTATAAGGTTTTCAGTGGGCAGGACGCGCCGGTTGAATGGAATAAAACGTACGGCAATTTTGACGACGGCACAGCAAGGAGGATGGAGTTCCTAAGAACGCTGCACAGGGGAGTCACACATAACGGTAGGGGTATTGCCACCGCTATGGAATGGTTTACGACCGCGCTGGGAGTTGAACCGGATATACCCCCTACCGACCTGGTGTATATGAAAAGGGAACTTCTGATGGGTTTTGCCTTTCTGGTTGCGGTAATATCATTGTTGCCGCTTTGTTCATTGCTTCTTACAACTAAGTTCTTTGCCCCGGTAGCACAGCCGCTTCCGGATAGGTACGTGGCGCCGAAGAAAAGCTGGCATAAAGCGGCGGTAATAAGCATTTTGCTAAGCGCTGTACTTTACCCGTTTGTGACGCAGCTGGGGCATGGGCTTTTCCCATACCCGGACGGCGTTTTCAAGTCGCTTATAGCCGGCGGCTTGATCCTGTGGCTGGACCTGCTGTATGTCATCGCGTTTTTCATGTTCCGCAGATGGTATAAAAAGGGTGAAGGAAAAGAGCTTGGCGTTACGATGTACGATATGGGCATATCGTTTGACAGGGAAAAGACGGTGATTGACTGGAAAATAATCGGCAAGACCGTTCTTATGGCTGCGATTATGTTCGGGCTGCTGTACGCTTTGACGACGATCGGCTACAGTTATTTCAACACCGATCTCAGGTTTATCTGGCCGTTCCTTCGCCCGTTATCGCCCGGACGTTTCCTGCAGTTCTTGCTATACCTGCCCTTCTTCCTCCTGTTTTTCCTTTTTAACGGGGGAATCAGACTGTTTGGCCAGATGCGCCAGAAGGAGTATGAATCGCCAGCGAAGACACAGTTTGTCTGGTGGCTGAAAAACATATATGTCATGCTCGGAGGGCTGGTTATCGTTTCGATTTTCGAATATGTCCCGTTTTTGCTTGGCTATGGAACAGGCTGGGCGCTGGTCGGCCTTTCGTTGTTCGACGGCCCGTTTATGAGCGCGCTTGTGCTTATTTTCCCGCAGTTTTTCGTGCTGTTCTTTGTAGCTACATATTTCTACCGAAAAACCGGCAAGGTATACCTCGGGTCATTGATAACCGCTATAATTGTGTCGTGGATTACCTGCGGCGGATCGGCGTACTTTTGAACGAAGTCCGGGCTATACCACTCTGCGCGATAGGAGGCGCCCGAACCTAAGTCATATTGACTGCCGAAACGCGACAGCAATTGCTCGATCACAACTTACTAACTGACATGCCAGGAACCTTATATTTTAAACCTTGATACACTCTTTGCAAGGCTTTCGGAGCTTTGTTTCGTTGCATTTATAAGTTCCAGGACCTTTGCTGCTTTCTCGGCCACATCCAGGGCTTTCCGGGATATTTCATGCGTTCCTGTTGCCTGCTCGCTGTTGGAAATGTTCACCTCATTTATCGCCTTGACCATATTTTGTATCGCGATGATCAATTTATTGCAGGTTGTTGAAAAATCCGCAACAAGTGTATTGAAGGATGCGGCATCATTATAATACTGCTCACCGATATTTACCATGGTTTTGTAATCACTGATAACCTGTGTACCAATGAAGTCCAGGACTTTCTCCGAACCTGAGGCGAGTTCTTCCACCGATTTTATTACCTCTATCGTAACACTTTGGATTTTACTTGCGGCATCCTTGGAATCTTCGGCAAGTTTTCGTATTTCACTGGCTACCACGGCAAAGCCTTTTCCTGACTCCCCTGCCCTGGCCGCTTCGATTGCGGCGTTAAGTGAAAGCAGGTTTGTTTTTTCGGTTATCTGGAGTATGGACCCTGTTAGAATATTGATTTTATTAACCTCCCTTGATTTTTCCAGGGCCTTTTTCATTTCTGCGTCTATGTCGGTTCGTATCTTATCGGCTGTATTCTGTGATATCATGGCGTTCTCTTTCAGTTCCCGGGCACGTTTGCTTATCCTGTCAGCTACGTCCGCCCCATTCCGGGCTTTTTCAGCAATAGTCCTGACCGCATTTTCGATCTCCTGTGACGCGGCGCTCATTTCTTCCGCGGAAGCAGCCGTTTCCTGTGTAACCGCAGACATCTGCTGAGTAGTTACAGATACTTCGCCGATCCTTTCCGATAATTCTGCCAGGTTCTCAGCTGATACGAGGATATTGTTTTCAACGTTTGCGCTTTCTTTTACAACGTCATTGATAAGGTTTCTTATGGATTTGCTCATGATATTGACAGACTTCATAAGACTGCCGATCTCATCGTTCCTCCTTGTGCGGATTTCGGGCAGATCCCTTGTGAAATCGGCCTCGGCCAATGCATTAAGATGGTTGGCAGTAATTATGACAGGTTTTGATATACGGTTCGCAAGGAAAACTGAGATAAGCGCTGCTGCAACTGCCACCAGGGCAATCGAAACATAAGAGACCAGTTTTGCCATGTTGACATGTTTATAAACTTCATCTGCTGGTGCGGTCACTATCACCTTCCAGCCCGTACTCGGAACAGTTGCATATGCTCCGACCATTTCCACTTTTTTACCTTCGTGGTTCTGTGTCATATAGTTTATGTAACCGCTGTCATTGACCAATACTTCTTCATCGAAAGCCTTTATTTCAGTATCGTCGGCTGCAAACTGCCTGTAATTTTTCCCGGTCCTTTGCCATTCCTTGTGGAAAATGATGTTCCCGTTACCCGACATCAGGAAAGCAAACCCGGTATCCGCGATCTTCACGGCTCCAATAGTGTTTTCCAGTGACTTTACCACAGCATCGCTCTGTATCACTCCCAGGAAATTGCCTTCTTTGTCAAGAAGGGGGACCGCAATCGAAATTATCCTTGAACCTGTTCTTTCGCTGTCCATAATATCGCTTACAACAGGTTTCTTAGTTTCCTTTGCCCTGATAAAGTGTTCCTGCTCAGCCATGCTGGGCCGTTTGCTGTAATTATCGGCAATACAGTTTCCGAACCGGTCCGCAGCAAGCGACGTTTCAACTTCCTGGTCCGATTGCCTGATTATCTTTAATATATCAATTATTTCATTTAGCTGCTGATCGTTAAATTCAGGATGATATTCATATAGCCTGACAAGTTGCATCAGCTTGGACTTGATCCAGGAATCTATTATCCCGGCATTCGTTGTCGCGATTTCCATCTCTCGGCTCATGGTATTCTCAGTAATTTCCGAGACATACCGGGCCTGTTGGAACGACGCAAGCGCCAGGAGCGGAACCAGGGTTACCGCCAGGAATATCAGTGTCAGTCTGAATTTCAAGGAATTAGTGAACCTCAAGACAATACCCCCCGAAAAAGTTACATACACTCTCGAAATTCCAAAGGCACAAGGCCCAGCTATTTCGTTTCACCCTATTTTTTATAACCCGCCTAAAATTTTCCGGTAGATGTACCGTCCTATGCCAGGATGGACCCATTCTGCCTTAACATCCATTACCTTTCTATTCTTAGGAGAATTATATCATATAATATATTAAATCTGGATGTAGTAAATATACCCATTAAGCTTTAAATAAAACAGAAGCGCGCAATAATATTCTATCGTGCAATCGCCAAAGAATATTTGTCATCAATAAAAGCAAGGGTTTCCTGACATTGCCACATCCGGCAGATCGGCCTTGAGAAAAGCTAAATGTCAGGAACCCTTTATTAACAAGCTTATTGGTTTTAGAACCGCGGGGACTGTACCCTAAATTTTTCCTACAGGAGTTCTTCTATTTTTGCCCGTACGTCATCCATATCGGCAGTGGGCTCAAAGCGGGCAACGATGTTTCCGTTTCTATCAATCACGAACTTGGTAAAATTCCACTTGATATTGCCGTTGATCTTGTAATCCTTGTCCATCTTTTCAACCAGCGGGGTCAGAACATCCGCCATCGGGCCTGTAAATCCCTGAAATTTGGTATTGGAAGTAAGCCATTTATAAAGAGGAATGGCATTCTCGCCGTTCACATCAATTTTACTGAATTGCGGAAACGTAATGCCGAACCTCCCTACGCAGAAAGCATGAATCTCGGCATCAGTTCCGGGTGCCTGGTTAAACTGGTTGCATGGAAAATCAAGAATCTCAAGCCCTTTATCATGAAACTCATCATATATGTCCTGAAGATCATCATACTGGGACGTAAATCCGCATTCGGTTGCTGTATTTACAATAAGCAGGACTTTCCCGGCATATTGGGACAAAGCCACTTCACTACCGTCCTGTGCCTTTACCTTGAAATCGTATACTTTCATATAATTACCTCCTTTCGTACATAATTGTTCTGTTAACTTAATAATAAAAATGAGACCTGAAACGCCTCTGGTATAATGGAAATTGCCAAAAACCCATTACCTCCCAGAAAGGAGCGTTCAAGTCTCATGACCATTATACCATCAAACGTAGT
>Ga0209537_1001277_pt1 | contig 28887 bp, 32 predicted proteins | sample BioPla4DNA1_FD_187698 | JGI IMG/M metagenome (GOLD analysis project Ga0209537, IMG submission 187698) | Biogas fermentation microbial communities from Germany - Plant 4 DNA1 (SPAdes) (version 2) | ecosystem: Engineered > Bioreactor > Anaerobic > Digestate | place: Bielefeld, North...
AACGAGACTCCCCCCGTTCCCTTCTCAAGTATCAGGCGGCGAATCCACTATCTTCAGGTCGCAACAGCGGGTTGGCTCAACTTGACAGAGTCTGGTTGTTAAACGTAGAATTTATTCAAAAGTAAAGTGTATTCAAACGTATAATTACAAACTGCATTGGAACCATGGTATGCCATTCTTTTGCTTAGTCCCGGCTTAAGCCGGGAGCGGGGGAACCAATCAAATGGGGTGAATCCGGGTTTCCGGTAGGGCTCCCTAGCCCGAACCCGTCAGCTAACCTCGTAAGCAGCTTTAGGGGGGAATGGGGCTTAGTTCAAATACTTGTTGAAAGAATTTTTCTTTCGCTCTCTCCTTTGAAGGCACCATTGGTGTTTTTACACCTCTTATTAAAGCCCCAATAGCATTTGTTAATACTGTTTTGTGCAGACTAAAATCATCCCCAGTCGGATGATAGGTCGTGTATTTGCGCCTTTGCTGACCATCAAGAATAAACAAAAATATTTTAAGAACTGTCATGCCATGGAGATCCAGGGAAGAGAGGTCTTATTGTGGTTAAATTTAAGAATGTCGTTAAAGCCTATGGAAACCTTGTAGCCGTTAAGAACCTCGATCTTGAGATCCCGGAAGGAGAACTGGTAGTTTTAATAGGTCCCAGCGGCTGTGGCAAAACTACAACCCTCAAGATGGTAAACCGCCTGATTGAACCTACCTCGGGAAGCATTTTTATCCGTGACCGCAATGTGATGGATCTGAACCCGGTGGCCCTGCGTCGTGAGATAGGATACGTAATCCAGCAGATAGGTCTTTTCCCCAATATGACTATCGAACAGAATATCGATGTGGTCCCCAGACTTCTGGGCTGGCCGGCGGAAAAGAGAAAACGGCGGGTTTATGAACTGCTGGAAATGGTGGGGATGGAACCTGACATTTATGCTCCGCGGTATCCAAACGAGTTGAGCGGTGGACAGCAGCAGCGTATTGGGGTTTTACGGGCGCTGGCGGCAGAACCGCCTCTGATTTTGATGGATGAGCCTTTTGGGGCCCTGGACCCGATTGCCCGCGAATCACTCCAGGACGAGTTGAAGAGTCTGCATTCGCGGCTTAACAAGACTACCATTTTCGTGACCCATGATATGGACGAGGCTCTTAAGCTGGCGGACAGGGTGGTGGTCATGAACCAGGGAGAGGTGGTTCAGGTGGCGACGCCCGAGACGCTCCTGCGCAAACCGGCCAACGATTTTGTCGCCTCGTTTATTGGCAAGAACCGGTTAAATGGTGAAAGCCTGCAGAGCGTGGTTGAGATTATGCTGCCCGATCCGGTAACTGTATACCCGCAAATGGGTTTGGCTGAAGGACTGGCCTTGATGAAGCGCAAGAAGGTGGATACTGTTCTGGTGGTGGATGGGGAGCGAAAACTGGTCGGCAGTGTTGCGGTTGAAACGCTGGACCGTGAGCGTAAGCGGGCCAAGACCATAGGGGAGATTATGGACCAGGATCCTCCTTTGGCCACCATCCGCAGCCAGGCATCAGCCAAGGAGGCCTTTGACCTGATTGTAGGTGAAAAGCTCAAATACCTCCCCGTAGTTGATGAAAAAGGTGTGTTGGTGGGATTAGTAACTCGCAACAGCATGGTTGATGCTCTGGCTTCTGCAGTCTGGGGTGATGAGGGTGAGTGAATTCATTAGTTTTATCTACAGTAACCTCGATACTGCCGCTGTGGCTACTTACCAGCACCTTTATCTATCGTTTGGATCGGTGCTACTGGGGATGCTGGTAGCAATTCCCCTGGGGATATGGCTTACTGACAAAGAGAAACTGGCAGAAAAGGTTCTGGCGGTTACCGGCACCATTCAAACCGTGCCCGGCCTGGCATTTCTCGGTTTGTTTCTGCCCCTGCTGGGGCTTGGGGTAGTCCCATCGATGACGGTCCTATTTCTCTATTCGCTATTGCCGATCCTTACCAACACCTATACCGGGATCAAGGGGGTTAGCCCGGCTCTGGTGGAAGCGGGGATGGGAATGGGTATGAGTCCCAGACAGCTTCTTTTTATGGTTAAACTGCCCCTGGCTTTTCCGGTTATCATTGCCGGCATCCGCATAGCATCCGTCTATATCGTAAGCTGGGCTACACTGGCGGCTTTCGTCGGCGGGGGCGGATTGGGTGACCCCATTCTTACCGGGATTATGACCGCGGATATCAACTTCATTCTTATGGGTGCGATTCCCGCTGCTTTGCTGGCGCTTACTGCCGGTTGGATTCTGGGAATTGTAGAGCGGCTTGCGATCCCCAGAGGTCTAAGAGGATAGAAGAGCCTGAACAGAAAGAAACGGAGGTGAAAACATGGGTGGTATCCTTACGCTGACGGTTGAGCACCTGGTACTGTCTGCTGCTGGGGTAGGTCTGGCTCTGCTGGTCGGTATTCCGTTGGCCATCTTGATAACCCGTTACCGAGCTGCTGCCGGTTTTACTATGGCGGTGACCGACGTGCTGCAGACCATTCCCTCGATGGCTCTTCTGGCGGCCTTGATGATATATCTGGGGTTGGGGAACCAGACCCTCGTCGTAACCTTGATGATTTATTCCCTGTTGCCTATCGTGCGTAACACCTATACCGGAATTATCAGTATCGATAAAGGGCTGATCGAGGCTGGTAAAGGTATGGGCATGACCAGATGGCAGCTTTTGCGTATGGTGCAGATACCTATAGCCCTGCCGGTAATAATGGCAGGGGTCCGGGTGGCTATGGTAACTGCCATCGGGATTGCTACGCTGGGGGTCCTGATCGGTGCGGGAGGATTGGGGGCTCCCATTTGGAGGGGCATGCAGATTGTGGATAGTTCCATGATCCTCTCGGGTGCCATTCCGGCTGCACTTATTGCCATTATTTGCAATTACGGACTGGCTAAACTGGAGAATGCCGTCGTTCCCCGCGGAATGAGGGTATCGTCCCCGGCAAAGAGCTAACCAAAAGGAGTCGACCTGGTCGGCGACTGTAGCGGGCTGTACCGGCTTAAACGCCTGGTGGTGCAGTCCGGTGATGCTTCAGTTTTTACCGCGTTGTGAGAGGGTGTGGGCGTCCAGTCTGTTACCCTCTTTGGTTGGAGTTGGATAAAGTCTAAAAGGAGGTTACAAAATGCGAAACAGATTCGGCAGGTTGTTTTCCCTGCTCCTGGTGGCCGGATTTTTGATTGGTGTAATAGGTGGTTGCGGTGGTGGTGCCTCTGACAAGATTACCATAGGGTCCAAGAACTTTACGGAGAATATCCTGCTCGGGGAAATAATGGCCCAGTTGATTGAGAACAAGACTGATCTCGTGGTAGATCGCAAACTTAATCTCGGCGGGACTCTGGTTGCTTGGGAGGCCCTGAAAAAAGGGGATCTGGATTTATATGCAGATTACACCGGTACTGGACTGATGGCGATATTGAAAAAAGAAGTGATGTACGATGCTGATGAGGTCTATAACCTGGTGCAAAAAGAGTACAATGAGAAGTTCCAGATTAAATGGCTCGAGCCCTTTGGGTTCAACAATACCTATACGACAGCAGTAACCCGTGAGTTTGCAGAACAGTATAATCTGGTGAAAACTTCAGACCTGAGGCCTTACGCCAAAGACCTGGTGTTCTGTGCCGAGCAGGAATTCTTCAACCGCGATGATGGCTATGACGGTTTTGTTAAAGCCTATGATCTCCAGTTCAAGGATAAGAGAGCGGTGGAGACTGCCCTTAAGTATCAGGCGGTAGGAGAAGGCAAGGTAGACGTTATTGATGCCTTCGCTACCGACGGAGAGTTGGTCACCTATGACATGGTAATACTGGAAGATGACAAGAATTTCTTCCCTCCATATTACTGTGCTCCGGTAGTCCGCATGGATACCCTGGAAAAATACCCTGAGCTCGAGGAAGTCTTGAACCTCCTGGGTGGTCAAATCTCCGATGCCGAGATGCAGCAGCTGAATTACCAGGTTAAGGAGCAGAAGAAGGATGTGGCTGAGGTAGCTACCAAGTTCCTGCAGGATAAGGGCTTGATTTAAGCTTCGGTTTGATCAATCCAGCGGTAACGGTTTGTACATGTCGGCAAAGGTTTCACGGGGGAAGGTTCCCTTGAACCTTTGCCGACTTTTTGTTCCGGCTCCGGGAATTACAACTCAAAGGGAATTTGATAATCGACGAAGAATGCTCAATGATAATAATAATTAATGTTGGGATTGCCCGGATAAAAACAGAGGAGGAATAACATGGCGGAGTACAAACATCTATTGCTTGCAAAAGAAGGTCCCGTAGCCATCTTGACCCTCAATCGTGCGGACCAGTTTAACACCCTGGGTCCGGATGTTTGGCGGGAGATGGAGCAGGTGGAACGGGAGATCGAGGCTATGGAAGACCTGCGGGCGGTAATAATCAATGCTGCCGGCCCCCATTTCTCAGCAGGCATAGACCTTAATGTTCTCGGTACCTTCAATTCAGAGGTGGTAATGAAAACGGTAGCCTGGTCGCAGTCGGTTTACTCGAAGTGGGAAGAACTTTCGGTTCCCGTAATTGCAGCGGTGCAGGGCCTCTGTTACGGATCGGGTACCGAGCTGATCCTGGCCTGTGACATCCGTATCGCGGCCCGGAATGCCCGCATCGCCATCCCCGAGGTCCGCTTTGGGCTGGCGCCGGATATGGGAGGAACCACCCGTCTCACCAAACTGGTAGGAGCAGGCCAGGCCAAGCGCATGATAATCGCCTGCGAGGAAGTGGATGCGGAGGAAGCCAAGAGCATCGGCCTGGTGGAGAAGGTGGTGGATAACGACAAACTTATGGAAGAGGCCATGAAATTGGCGCAGAGGATTGCCGACATGCCGCCGGTGGCCGTGAAGATGGCCAAAAAGGGAATCAACCTGGCGGTGGAAAGCAGCCGCATGGCCGGTCTGTTGTTTGAGCAGGCTCAAACTGTATACTGCTGCGGTACCCGTGACATGAAGGAGGCCGTGGCGGCTTTCTTCGAGAAGAGAAAACCCACCTTTGAAGGCCGTTAGCCTGGAAACGTAAAGGGGCCGGCCTTGAAAAGAACCGGCCCGGTTTTCAGTGACCCGGATGATACGTATCGAGATGAATACTGCGGTGGAGCCGCCGGCAGCGGGCATTTTACCCCTGCTCGAGAGGAATCGACACAAGGGGATTAATTCTGCAGACCGGAGAGGAGGACTCAAGGTTGAATTTTCGCGATCAGTACCAGCAAAAGCTGTGCTCGCCCGAAGAGGCGGTGCGGTTGGTAGGCAACGGGGATAGTATAATTGCTCCTATTGCCTGCGGCCATCCCAGGAAGATACTGGATGCCCTGGCCCGGAGGGCGGAAGAACTTGAGGACGTTACCTTCTTTTCCACGCTGGACTTCTATCCCTCGGCGATCTGGGATCTGAAGGACTGTAATCATATTCAGGTAGACAGTGGTTTTGTGGGGGCCAGGATGCGCCCGGGAGTTCATGAGGGCATCCACACCTATTCGCCCGTAAAGTTTGCCGATGCCCCGTTGAGCTGGGGAACCCTGCGCGACTGGAATGTTGTCACCTGTGTGGTTTCGCCCATGGATAAACACGGCTATTTCAGCATGGGCTGTTCGGTTGATTATACTTACTCGGCAGCCAAGAGGGCGGATCGGATACTGGTGGAGGTAAACCGCTACATGCCCCGCACCCATGGCAAGTGCTGGCTGCATATCTCGGAAATCGACGCCATTGTGGAAAACCATACCCCCTTACCGGTCCTCCCCAGTCCTCCCATCGGCGAGAAGGACCGGGCGATCGGCAGGTTGATAGCCGATCAGGTGATAGACGGGGCTACCATCCAGTTGGGACTGGGCGCGATCCCCAATGCCGTGGGCATATTCCTTAAGGACAGGAATGATCTGGGCGTTCACACCGAGATGCTCACTGATTCAATCTACCAGCTGCACAAGGCCGGGGTGATTACCAACCGGCGCAAGAGCTATATGAATGATGTCTCGGTGGCCACCTTTGCCCTGGGGTCGGCTGAGATGTACGAGTGGATGGATGATAACCCGGCCATCGCCATGTACCCGGTGGAGGAGGTAAACGACCCCTTTATCATTGCCCGGGTTGACAATATGATTTCGGTCAATGGGGCCTTAAGTGTTGACCTGACCGGCCAGGTATGTGCCGAGTCATTTGGCCCCAAGCAGTATTCCAATGTTGGCGGGCAGCTTGATTTTGTCCAGGGGGCCTGGCGTTCCCGGGGCGGCAAATCCTTTATCGCCCTTTACTCCACCGCCAAGGATGATACCGTAAGCCGTATAGTTCCCCAGCTGCTGCCGGGGTCCTATATAACAACCCCCCGGACTGAGACCCACTACGTGGTAACCGAATACGGGGTTGCCTTAATCAAGGCCCAGAGTGTAAAACAGCGGGTCAAAAACCTTATCGCCATTGCCCATCCTGATCACCGCGACTGGCTGACATTCGAGGCCAAAAAACTGGGCCTGATTTAGAAATATATCCCGGTTTCATGAGGGCATTACCCCGCTGCTTAACACATCACCATTCCAGCGATTTACGGAAGAGGCCGGAAACCAGTACTACTCTTCCTTGAATTTCGGTTCCGGTGCCCAGGGATAAAAATCCGGCATATCCCGCTGGGGACTCATCGTGAAATTGGGTGCTCTCTTTTCCAGGAATGCCTTGATACCTTCAGCAGCATCCGGCTTCGGTCCCAGGTAGTGGAAGCCTTTCGATTCCAAACGGTGCGCTTCCATGGGATGGTCGGCTCCCAGCATACTCCACATGAACTGGCGGGTGAGAGCCACCGACACCGGCGCGGTGTTCTGAGCAATATCCAGGGCGATGGATCGGGCGGTGGGGACTACCTCTTCCGGAGCAACCAGATGGTTCACCAAACGGCGCTCGTATGCCTCCGCGGCTGAGAAGATCCTCCCGGTAAGACCCCACTCCAGGGCCTGACCAATGCCCACGATCCTGGGTAAAAAGTAGGATGCGCAGGCATCTATGACAATACCCCGGCGGACAAAGACTATCCCTAGCTTCGCGGTGTTTGAAACAATGCGGATGTCCATGGGCAAAGTCATGGTTAACCCGATACCTACCGCCGGACCGTTAATGGCTGCAATAATTGGCTTTTTCAACTTAAAGATGCGCAGTGCCAGTATACCTCCGCCATCCCGGTGCTCGTCCGGTGCTTTGTCATTGTAGTTGAAAGTGGACTCTCCGCCCCCCAAATCAGAACCGGCACAGAAGGCGCGCCCGGCACCGGTAACAATTATTGCCCTTATATTGTCATCTTTTTCAGCTTGATCCAGAGCATCAATAATCTCCTCGCGCATATCCTCGGTGTAGGCGTTCAATCGTTCGGGACGGTTAAGGGTGATAGTTAATATCCGTTCTGCTTCTTCAACCTTAATCTGTTCGTAATTCATAACCAGTTCCTCCTTGGTGATTTCCTGCAGAATCTGAGCTTCTATTATTATACCACTGTACAACAGCGCTTTGCCGGGTTTGAATTTAGCGGACATCTGTTGTATACTAACGAAAAATAATATCTTGATAGACGGTCAAAGCTTTGCTGGTGAAAGTCAGTAGAGTGGGGGCAGAATACCTAAGTCTGCGGATAAGGTATTCGTGTCCATGAGAATCGGCTTACTGGGGTGGGTAGCCTAATTTATTTAGGCTACCCATTTTTTGTGGGGAAAAATAAGCGGCAAAGGACGTGAAACTGTTGGAAGAACTTATCGCGCTGGTCAAAAAGGAGTTGTTTAGGAGTTTAGCATGGGTGATTATCGCTCTCTTGGCTGCAGTTGGAGCATATTTCATACTGTTCTGATTAGACTATTACCCGGCTAGTGAAGAGAAAACATGTGGAGGGGGGTGGACCTGTGTCATTACCTATGGTGACCTTTATTTCTGGAATATCAGGAGTAGCAATCGTTATGCTGCTGCTGCTGGTAACAACCAAATTGAGTTCGAAACTTGCTATCTTCATAGAGAAAAGAAACGAAGAAGCCAGTAAGAATGGCTAAGAAGCGGATACGGACTAAATTGAGATCTCTGTAACAGGCGATCCTCTACGGCGTTTCACAGTTCCATTCAACACAAACGTTAATTGAGGACTAATAACTATGGAATGGCAGATTTGGTTTGCAGGAATCCTGTTCTTAATTGTCTATGCATTTATAATTTCAGAGAAGATTCACCGCACTGTACTTGCCTTGTGCGGGGCAGTCCTCCTGGTGCTCTTGGGAGTGCTGACTCAGCATGAAGCCGTAGGTTTTATCGACTTTAATACTATTGGCCTGCTTTTTGGGATGATGGTCATTGTGGGTATTACCAGCAAGAGCGGGGTGTTTGAATACGTAGCCATCAGGGCGGCTCATTCCACCGGCGGTAACCCCATGAAGATAATGATTGCCCTCTCATTGATAACGGCTGTGGCTTCAGCTCTCCTGGACAATGTAACTACTGTTCTGCTGGTGGTTCCGGTTACCATATCTATCTGTTCTGCATTGGAGGTAAATCCGGTGCCATTTTTTATAGCGGAAATTCTGGCTTCCAATATTGGCGGAACTGCCACCTTAATCGGCGATCCGCCCAATATCATGATAGGGAGTGCCACCGGCATCGGATTCATGGATTTTGTAGTAAACCTGGGTCCGGTTGTTGTTGTAATCTTAACTGTCACCTTAATCCTTCTGAAGCTGATCTACAAAAAGAGACTTGAGACCAGCGAAGAGAATAAGGCCCGGTTACTTGCTATGGATGCGGAATCAGCTATTAAGGACCATCAACTGCTAAAAAAGTCGCTGGTGGTCATCGGTCTGGTCATTTTGGGCTTCTTTTTACACCAATACCTTCATCTCGAGTCAGCCACGATAGCTATTGCCGGTGCTGCATTGCTGATGTTGGTTTCCCGGAGTGCTCCGGAGGAAGCTTTGCACAGCGTAGAGTGGTCTACGTTGTTCTTCTTTGTGGGACTGTTCATCCTGGTGGGAGGCCTTGAAAAGACCGGAATTATCGGGGGGATGGCCCGCCAGGGGATTAGCCTTACCCAGGGTGATGTGACCCTGACCGCTATGCTGGTCCTCTGGTTCTCCGCTATAGCGTCGGCGTTTGTGGATAACATACCGTTTGTAGCCACCTTTATACCTTTGATTCAGGAGATGGGGCAGATCGGCAGTATGAATACCGGGCCTTTATGGTGGGCCCTGTCTCTGGGAGCCTGTCTGGGGGGGCAACGGGACCCTGATCGGAGCATCAGCCAACGTTATCGTGTCAGGGATGGCTGAACGGGAAGGACACCCCATATCTTTCCTGGGCTATATGAAGATTGCGTTTCCCCTGATGATTGTATCCATTATTATTGCAATGATTTACCTGCTGCTATTCTTCTTATAGGCAATCTTACCTGAGAGGCGGCAGACATAGAATATGGGACAGTTGATCCAATGAATGGAATTAGACGTACCACTTCACGATAAGGGTACGTCTAATTTCCGTTTAATCCACCATTATTCCGCGCTTCTTTAATTCCAGGATTTTGTGCTGGGAACATCTCTCGCACCTGAATTCAGGGTTTTTGTCCCTGGTCCTATCGTAGTTCCTGGTCCTTACCAACCGGAATCCTTTGGCGATATCACCGCAGTCGGCGCATTTCACCTCTTCCCGGATCTCCCACTGGGGAGCCAGATATGGTGAGGTAAAGATAAACCGGTCTACCCAGAAAAAGAGCAGCCCGCCGACTAAGTTGGCAATTATGGTGGAGGCGGTGACACTGAAGCCTTTCATGAAGTAAAGGACACCAGCCAGGATTGGAGTCGACAGCTGCCAGCGGAACAGGTAAAGAAGATACTGTTTGACCAGGTCTATGCACCATCCCATCTAACGGTAATCACTATGCATATTCTTTACCAGTACGTCCCCGATCACTTATCCTGGGAATTCTTAATCCGGAACCGTCTTGTAAACCAGTGTTGTGCAAATCATGATATGGGAAGTGTTATCCTCGGTAAGCTGCCCGCAGGATCGCCAGCACATCGCTCCGGTTAAGCTGTCCGAAGGCCCCCAGCGGCTGCCGGTTGGCTGTCAGTTGGTCTGCCATTTCCTCAAGCCGGCTCTCTTTAACCCCGACTTCCCGCAGGTTGGTGGCGAGCCCGAGGGAACGGAAGAACGCGGCCGTCTTTTCAATTCCGAGCGAAGCCACCACGAAATCATCATCACCTACAATGTCCCAAACCCTTCGGGCGTACTCCGCCAGCTTGGGCGCAGTTCTTTCGCTCAATACATGCCGCATCCAGTGAGGGATGAGAATGGCCAATCCCACACCATGGGTAACATCATAAAGGGCACTGATGACGTGTTCAATCTCATGTACTCCCCAATCAGTCTCCCGGCCGCTGCTCAGCAAACCGTTCAAGGCTAGGGTGCCGGTCCACATCAGGTTGGCCCGGGCTTCGTAATTATTTGGTTCAGCGACGGCAATGGGTCCATAGTATATGCAGGTTTTGAGCATGGCTTCCGCCATCCGGTCCAGGATGAAACCGCCCGGGGTGGGGCTAAAATACTGTTCGAACACATGGCTCATGATGTCGGCGGTACCGGCAGCCGTTTGTGAAGCGGGAACGGTGAAAGTATAAGTGGGATCGAGTATCGAAAATCGGGGATAGAGGTGTCTGCTGCCGATTCCCAGCTTCTGTCCGGTATCCTCGTTGCTGATTACGGCGTTGACGTTCATCTCCGATCCAGTAGCCGCTAGGGTAAGCACGGTTCCAATTGGTAGAGCTCCGGTAATGCGGGCTTTGTGGATAAAGAAATCCCAGGGATCACCCTCATAATTAACACCGGCAGCGATGATCTTGGCACAATCGATGACGCTGCCGCCGCCTACAGCCAGGACCAGTTCCACCCCGTTTTCCCGGCACAGCTTGACCCCATCGCGGACGCTGGTAATGCGGGGATTGGGCTGGATGCCGGAGAGTTCCACATATGATATCCCGCTGGTAGTCAGGACCTGTATAACCCGGTCATACAGACCGATTTGCTTGATGCTTCCCCCGCCATAGACCAGCAGCACCCGGCTGCCATATTTCAGTATTTCTTTTCCCAGTTCCTCAATCCGGTCGCGTCCGAAGATTATACGGGTAGGCACCTGAAAATTGAAATTTAACACCTTAATCCCTCCTATTAGTCCCTGTACCGGCACGCCGCTGTCTATGCATCCGGTTTGGCGTGTTTCATCCGGAAAACCTGACGTTATATGGTATTCCATAATTAAGTCAAATTCATTCGACGAAACGCCCGGCTATTCCTTCCCTCTGGTATACTCTGCCACCCTGAGCCTGTTTGTTCGCGAATGCCTGGTTATTAACACATCTGCTGTCCTTTCGGTTGAGAATACGATATTTGTCTACCACATTACCTTGACATACATAGTAATGTGGCATAGAATGTATTTGAAGAGGTGAAGTTGATGAGCGGTACCATCTCCACTGATCTTATACGCGGTCACACAGACACCATAATCCTCAATATTTTGCGGCAGGGGGACAGCTACGGGTATGAGATCTACAAAAGAATATTACAGCTGAGCAATAATCGCTACGAGCTGAAGGAGGCAACTCTGTATACCGCCTTTCGTCGATTGGAGAAGGATGGGGATATAACCTCCTACTGGGGAGATGAGACTCAGGGAGGACGTCGCAAGTATTACCGGATAACCCTAAAGGGGCAGGAACACTACGAGCAGAGCGTCCTGGACTGGGATTTTGCCAAAGAGATATTAGATACTCTGATAAAAGGAGGTATCGGGGATGTCCAAGAATGAAAACCATCTGGAGCACAGGATCACTGTATATTTCGATAACCTATTTTCGGGGGTGGGAAGCAGCCAGCAGCTATTTGAGCTTAAGGAAGAACTGACCACCAACATGAAAGAAAAAATCGCTGATTACCGGGCCCGAGGTATGAACGAAGAGCAGGCGTTTAAGGAGGCGATTGTTTCGATGGGGGATCTGAGCGGGCTGGTGGATGATATGCGTAAACTGGGGCAGGATACGGCCCGCATGAATATATATTCCTCGATGGCCAACCGGATCTCTGCCGGTTTTATTGTAGTGGGGGTGCTCCTGGCCATGTTTGGCATGTTTGTGATTGCCATGACTTACTTTATGAAGTTGGAGGGAGTGGCAGTTGCCGGCAGCGGTATATTTGTGGTTGCCGGCTGCATGCTGCTTACCTACGGGCTGTTGACCAGAGAAACCGGCAAGAAGTACGCGATGAACAAAATTCGCGCTGCACTCTACGGTTTGTCCGTAGGATTGATACTGTTCGGGTTGTTTTGTGCGGCAGTTACGCATTTTGCCGTCGGCGAAACCTATGTATCCATTGCATCGATGATGTTCTTCTTCATGGGCGGCGTGGGGCTGTTTCTCCTACTGGTCTTAACCGGGAGTGACCGAAGCAAGTAATGGCAGCTGCGGACAGCGTTTTAGCTGCAGCCTGGCGTTGATTTGTAATCCCAGAAGATATTACACAAGCTTATATATGGAGAGAGGGAGTGGCAACTGATGAGATTAAACAGGAAAGGCATGCAGTGGCTGCGCGTTTTGCATATTTTGTCCGCGAGTATATGGTTTGGCTCGGTGGTATGTATAGGTGGTTTGGCTTGCATATGCTTTTTTCGGTTAAATGAAGTTGAGTTTTTGACCATCGCCCCGTGGATACCGGCACTGTACCAAAGCGTGGTATTGCCTTTCGCTGTATTTACCCTTATTCAAGGGGTTGTTTACGGGTTCTTTAGCAGTTGGGGCTTTATTAAACACAGGTGGGTGCTTTATAAGTGGTGTTTGGTTATTCTTACGGCGTTATGTACAGGTGTGGGCGGAATTGGCCAAATATTTTCTGTGCTTGATAAAGCGGAAATATCAGGATTTTCAGGTGGATTGGCTGATGGCGGGCCGGTGCTCTTCTTCATATTCCTGCAGGTGTTGTTCTTGAGTATCATGATTGCATTGTCCGTTTTTAAACCCAAGAAGCAAAATATAAGACCAGCGAAAGTTCCAGGTTCAGCTTCATAGTCATGATGCGGAGGTCAAAATGCTACATTTTCTGCTCAGGATCGAGTATAATTAAGCCTACTGGAAAAGAACACTAATGTATGATCTTTTGGTACCTTAAAGCGAAGCTTTCCAGGAGGGTGATTAAGCCGGGGTAAATTTAGGTTCCCCGGTCTATGTGTTATACTCGGTTTTGCCGGACAGGTTTTGGACAACAAATTATGAGGAGGAATTTATATTGAATCGGGTGGAGAAGGCACTGATGCATGCGCTGTTTGTGCACCTGCATCATAACATCGACAAGGCCATTGATTTTAGCGAGTTCAAGAGGCTGAACCAGAAGGTTGACGCGACCTGGCCGGGAGCTCTTCTGATAGGTCCGGATGCCAATGATGATGCGGCCGTAGTGAAGATTCCCGGGACTGAGACCCTGGTGGCGGCCAAGATGGAAAGCCACTGCAGCCCCTGTGTTCCCCGGCCTTATGACAGCGCAGCCACCGGAGCCGGTGGGGCCATGCGGGATGTGGTGGCCATGGGTGCTCGCCCCATTTTCATCCTGGATTTTATTGGCACCCGTCCCCTGGAAGAGAAGGTTATTGTAGGCCCATGCGGTTTTGAAGGGAAATGCACCTGTGGCAACTGCCAGGAGATGACCAGCCAGGAGCGGCTTAACCTGATGCTCAAAGGGATCCGGGATATGGCGGAGGCCATGGATGTGTTTGTCGCGGGCGGAGGTTTTTCCACGTCTTTTAGCGATATTGTCCCGGCGATGGTTGTCGCCGTAGTAGGTAAACAGGTAACGGAAAAGCCCCTGACCAAGCCGGCTAAATCAGCCGGGGATAAGATAATAATCCTGGGTGAGACCGGCACTGACGGAAACGATACCCTGTATAGAGCCGGCCTGGTATCGGAGATGCGCCCGGCGGTAGCCCGGTTCGCTGAAGAGAGAGCGGTTATGGAGGCCAGCATAGCAGCGTTCCGCACCGGTAAGATTAAAGCCTGCTCCGACCTGGGTGCAGCCGGCATTGGGGCTGCAGTATGCGAATCGGCACGGTTTGGCGGCCTGGGCGCCAGGGTCGATCTGTCCAAGGTCCCCACCAGGGAGGAAGGCATCACTCCGGAGGAGATACTCATCTGTGAAACCCAGGCCCGCATGCTGTTCCAGGTGGCACCCGGAGATGTACAGGAAGTTCTGGAGGTGCTCCGCTCTCCAAGCACCAGGGCGGAGGTAATCGGCGAGATCACCGGTGACAGCCAGGTGGTATTTGAATACGAGGGCCGTACCATTGCTACCATCCCCAACCAGCCGTCACCGGAGGTCCTGGAGATGCTGCGCCGGTAAAATTCGGACAGTTATAAACCCCTTTGTCATCCTGAGCGGATAGGCAAAGGGGTTTTTGCATTTTATCGAGGCTGATCCCCCGAGGTTGTCATCGGTTCATAAGAGCGATTAGCTGGTTGGCTTTGATCCCGAAACAGCCATGATGGCAATTGAAAAATACAAGATCAACTATTTTACTGCTACTGTGCCTTCAGCAGTTATCCCCAAGCCGGATCCTCATAAAGGCGAGGTCATCAAGGCTTTCATCATCCTGAAACCCGGGGAGAGCGCGACCGCAGAGGAGATTCAGGCATGGGCCAAGCAGAACATGTCTTCCTACAAGGTCCCGGCGGTCATCGAATTTACCGATTCCTTCCCCATGTCAGGAGTCGGCAAGGTGTTGCGCCGCCTGTTGAAGCCTTAATCGGGGAAAAGCATTCAGGGATCGGGCCAGGCTTCAGAGCCTGGCTCTTTTTTCCCGATATGAGTATTAATAGTGAGCGCAGGAAAAATAACGCCGGGATGTTCCAACCAGGTTGGGGCTCCCATACTGATTCAGGCGCATTTCTGGTTTGAAGTAGAGAGCAGATGTGTTAAGATTTGAACGAATACATTTACAATTTAGGGAGGTTAAACGCATTGAAGACTACCGAATTATTCAACCTCAAAGGTAAGGTCGCAATCGTCACCGGCGGTTCAATTGGTCTTGGTGCCCAGATGTCGATCGGCCTGGCCGAAGCCGGAGCAAATGTTGTAGTCGCTGCTCGCAAGGTCGAACGCTGTGTTGCCCTGTGCGAGCGAATTACGGCAGAAACCGGGATAAAGGCCCTCCCGGTTAAGTGTGATACCAGTATCGATGAAGACTGCCAGAACCTGATTGATGCAACAGTAAAGGAGTTTGGAACCGTAGACATCCTGGTAAATAATGCCGGTATTACCTGGGGTGCCGATGCTCTCAACTACCCCATGGATAGATGGCAGAAAGTATTGGACGTAAACCTGACCGGGGTCTTCCGCTGCAGTATGTATGCAGCCCGGGTTATGAAGGAAAAGGGCGGCGGCAAGATCATCAACATATCTTCTACTACTGGATATGGCGGGACCTATCCCGAGGCCCAGGATACGGTTGCCTACAATGCAAGTAAAGGTGCAGTCATGGTCTTAACCAAGGACCTGGCTGTTAAATGGGCACGATACAATATCCATGTCAACGGCATCGCCCCGGGACCGTTTGTAACCCACATGACTGAGAAGCACTTCGCCAATGTCGGGGAAGACGTGGTCAAAGGCGCAAATCCGCTGGGCAGATTCGGAACCGAATGGGATCTCAAAGGTGCGGTAGTATTCCTTGCTTCGGCCGCCTCGGATTTCATCACCGGGGCCACTATTCCGGTGGATGGCGGCAGCCATGCACTCGCTTAGTTCCTATACATTTCAGAACGCCAACCACAAGCCCCCGGCTCCGAATATCCCGGGGGCTTGTGAGTTCATTCTATAGACGCTCATTAATCCAGGCAATTATATCGGCAATGACGGTGTCTTTTATTGGCTCATTCATGATTTCATGGTACAGGCCGTCATATATCTTGAGTGACTTGTCCTGGGAGGGGATGTTTTCGTAAAACCTCTTTGAATCTGCGGCGGGGACAATCTGGTCACCACCGCCGTGCAGTATAAGGCAGGGGTAGTGGAAGGCGGATTCGTTTTCATTCAGCCAGACCTGACCTTTGCAGAACTGGTCCAGGAGGCCCAGGGTAGTTTCTTTAAGAACCAGGGGGTCTTCTTCGTAGGCCTTGACGACTGCCGGATCGGTACTGATAAGGCTCGAGAGCGCATTGGGAATCGGTACCATGGGGTCCGGCACCGCCGGAGGCAGAATCTGCTTCAGATTGGCACTGTTGGTGGCCGCTGCGGATAAGATGATCCCCTTCACCTTGCCGGGATACTTGGCACCAAAGGCGGCGGCAATAAACCCGCCCATGCTGTGTCCCAGCATGAAGACCGGCAGATTCGGATTCTCCTTGGCAACAAGGTCAATCATGAAGTTGGCATCGTCAATGAGGGGGTCAAAACTGTCGAGGTGCCCCCGGGTACCTTTCGATTTTCCGTGTCCCCGGTTATCATACCGGTATACGCTGTATCCGGCCGCGTTCAGCTTTCCTTTAACATAATCATATCTCCCACAATGCTCAGCCATGCCGTGAACGATTAAAATCGCCGCACGGCTTGCCTCAACCGGGTCTCGGGTGAAAAACAGTTCCAGGCCGTCATAAGATGGAATATAGCCGCTCATTCTTTTTACCTCCCAATCTTGTGGCTTCAGGTTCACCCTTCGGCGTTAACTGCCTCACCTCCTCCGGAGTGAATTTGTTTATTTGCTGCAGCGATGGTACGGGATTGTATAGTAAAATGCTGACTATCCTATTGCCATATTGCCATATTTAGGATTTATTAACAATACGGAGCAGCACTGATTGGCAGGAAGAACGGCGACCAATGGTGTAGAATGGACTCGGGATCCAGGCTCAAAGACGGGCTCGCGGCCTCCTTTCGCTCGGCTGCTTTCCGCCCTCAATTTTGCAGGGCGTTGCGGTTGCCGCACTGGAATTTTTCACAACATATCGAGGGGGATTGATTGTGGGAAGGAACCTTTTAATAGCCGTTTTACTGTTGGCAGGCGTTATGATTACTGGTTGCCAGGGGGGACAGGAGAAAACTGCTTATCAGGAGATTAGCCCCCAGGAAGCCCAGGCTTTAATGGAAGTGGATCAGAACGTCATCCTGCTGGATGTCCGGACGGAAGAGGAGTTTCACGAGAAACGGATCCCCGGCAGCGTTCTTATCCCTGATTATGACCTGGCAGAGTTGGCAGCTCAAAAGCTGCCCGATAAAGACGCCACCATTCTGGTGTACTGCCGCACGGGACGGAGGAGTGAAGCCGCCTCGCGACAGTTAATCGAGATGGGATATACCAGGGTTTATGACCTCGGGGGTATTGTCGACTGGCCGTATGATACGGTGTCGGGACGAGACCCTTCCAAGGAGTATTCTTCCATACCCTGATGGTACTGCCGGCCCCGAAGAACGATGGCAGAGTGTTATAATCATGGTAATGATAAGCTTTGTTAACGCTTGATGGAAGGTGATCCCATGTGCGGGCGCTATTCCCTGGTTATCGGGATGGAACAACTGGTAAAGCGTTTTGGTATTGCCAGGATGGAAGCCGGGTGGGTTCCGCGCTACAATGTGGCGCCGACGCAGACCATGCCGGTGGTGATAGGGCAGGATGGGAGTCGTGAACTGCGGATGATGCAGTGGGGGTTGATACCTTTTTGGGCCAAAGATAAGAGTATCGGCAGCCGTCTCATTAATGCCCGGGTGGAAACGGTGGCGGAGAAACCGGCTTTCAAATATGCTTTCCGGCAGCGGCGATGCCTGGTTCCGGCGGATGGCTATTACGAGTGGCAGAAAACCGGCGCCGGGAAGCAGCCCCTGCGCATTGTCCGACCGGATAATGAACCGTTTGCGCTGGCAGGTTTGTGGGAACAGTGGCAGGACCCGGCTGGTGACCTCATATTTTCCTATACTATACTGACAACGGCTCCCACCGCATCGGTTAAGCATATTCATGACCGGATGCCGCTGGTTCTTAATCCTGAACAGGAGGATTACTGGTTGTACGGACTCCGGGGTACAACTTCCGTGGAGATAGATGCATTTATAAAAAAACTTGCGTCACCTCCTGATTTAGCATCCTACCCGGTATCAAATCGGGTCAACAGCCCCCGTCATGATGACCCCCTCTGCATTAAACCGGCTGAACGTTAGTGGCGGCCATGTCCTGACGGATGCTTCCCGGGATGCCGATCTGCTGAGCGCGAGTTGATCCGCTGCTGTTGTCTCAAAATTCAACATATTTCCCTATTCGACTCGGCACATTTCGCGTTATACTTTAATTTAGGATATTACTTTCAAAAAAGAATACACGATGATGCCGTGAATATAGCTTGTTGGAGGAATTGTATGTATAAAAAGTGGCGGGAGATGTACAAATCCAAGCTGGTTACTGCAGACGAAGCAGCAGCGATGATCCGTGACGGAGAGGTGATCAGTTCAGCCTTTGGCAATGGTCAACCGATTGGATTATATGAGGCGCTGCGGAAGCGGGTCATGGCGGGCAAGTTGTATAAACCGACAATTTTGGCGGCCAGCATGGTGCAGGACTTGCCGTTGATGGACCCGGAGATTGAGGATCGGATTGAATTCGATTCATTCTTTGTTAAGAGTGAGAGGTCAAGAATAAAGGAAGGTTATTTCACCCATACCCCGAACAAGTTCAGCGACCTGGAGAAGATATCTTCCCGGGGCCTGCGCTCGGTACAGGTTTCCGTTCTAAGGGTTTCTCCTATGGACAGTCACGGATTCTTCAGTACGGGATCAATGTGGACTTTGGCTGGGATATGGCGAGATCGAATCCGAACCGAAGATTGTTGATCGTGGAAGTCAATAAATACATGCCCCGGACTTACGGCAGCAACCACGTGCATATCTCGGAAGTTGATGCGGTCATTGAACATGACTTGCCCCTCATTGAAGAAGCAGAAGCGCCAACCAAGAAAGAATGGGAGATGATAGGACAGTATATTGCAGAGATGGTTCCGGATGGGGCTACCCTGCAGCTGGGAGTCGGTGGCATACCGACCGCGGTGGGGCGCTGCCTCATGGACAAGCGCGACCTGGGGGTGCACACTGAGGTTATACCGGAGGTTTATCTGGATCTATATGAGGCGGGGGTGGTTACCAGTCGCAAGAAGACCTTTATGCCTTACAAGTGGGTGGCAGCTTTCGCCAACGGCACCAGGAGACTCTATGATTTTGTGGACGAAAACCCCATGGTGGAGATGCACGGCTGCGGTTTAGTCAATGACCCGTACATTATTGCTCAGAACGACAACATGATCTCCGTCAATGACACCCTGCAGATTGACCTCACCGGTCAATGCGCCTCTGAGGCCATCGGACCGGTTCAGTTTGCATCTACCGGGGGACAGCTTGATTTTGTCCAGGGGGCCTGGCTTTCCAGGGGAGGCAAGTCCTTTATGTGCCTGGAGTCGACCTTCGTGGACAGGAATGGGGAAAGAAAGTCGAAGATCGTTCCCCAGCTTTATCGCGGCAGCTTCGTAACCACTCCTCGAACCGAGGTTCACCTGGGTGGTCACCGAATACGGTGCAGTTCTCCTCAAAGGTCAGAGTATCAGGACCCGCGTAAAGAACCTGATCTCTATTGCTCACCCGGACTTCCGTGACGAGTTGATGTTTGGCGCGAAGAAGATGGGATACCTGAGATAAGAGTCAACCGGAGAGAGCAAGGGGACCGTCGCCACGCTTCCTGCTGTCACAAACAAAAAAGCCGGTTCAGTACAACCGGAGGTGGGCTGAACCGGCTTTTTATTCCGGCTTTAACGGGAACAGGTTGGGTAAGGTCTACACCGGGTCAACGAAGGGGCGTTGGCTCGGTTTCGTCCTCGGTGGTGCTGACATCAAACCCTTCAGGATCCACCGGCGGGTATCCGCCGGGTCGATAACCGCGTCAATTTCCAGATATGACGCCATGTTTATCGCCTTTCCTCTTTCATACATCTGATTGAGCAGTTTGTTGTAAAGTGCTTCCCTCTCTGCAGGGTCTTCGATGGCGTTAAGCTGCTTTTCAAAGCCCTTCTTGACTGCGCCTTCCAGACCCATGGCGCCGAACTCACCGGTAGGCCAGGCCGCGCAGAAGGCGGATTCATGAAAACCGCCTTTGGCCATGGCCATGGCACCAAGGCCGTATCCCCTGCGGGTGACTACCGAGAAGTAAGGTACTGAAATATGGGAGCCGATTACAAACATGCGGCACACGTGACGTACCTGAGCCCGGGTTTCAATATCCGGTCCCACCATAAATCCGGGGGTATCGATCAGTGAAATGATGGGCAGCCCATGCGCATCACATATCTGCATCAGGCGGGCCGCCTTGTCAGCATCCTCAGCCTCAATAGCTCCGGCCGAGTGGCGGCAGTTGTTGGCCATAATCCCGAAAGGCTTACCTTCAATGCGAATAAAGCCGGTAATCATTCCCTTACCGTAATCAGGCTTCAACTCCAGGAAGGAATCAACGTCAGCCAGGGTCTTAATCACAATTCGCATATCATAGACCCGGCGGCGGTTCTCCGGGATCAGCTTGCGGAGCTTCACCTGGTCCGGCGCTTCCCAATCGGCAACCTCTCCCTGGAAGTAGGAGAGATACTTCTTGGCCACCGCTACGGCTTCCTCATCATCAGCCACTACGATGTCGACCACACCATTTTTGGACTGGACATCAATAGGGCCGACATCCTCAGTTCGATATGTCCCCAGTCCACCGCCTTCAATCATTACCGGCCCGCCCATTCCTATGTTGGAATTCCTGGCTGCGATAATAACATCACAGCACCCCAGAAGAGCAGCGTTACCGGCGAAACAGGGTCCTGAAACGATGCCGACCATTGGAGCTTTCCCGCTGTATGCACCAAATTGGGCAAAGGTGGTTAGGTCCAGGCCCGCAATCGTTACTCCTTCAGCATCCACATCGCCCGGTCTTCCGCCACCGCCTTCCGCAAAGAGGATGAGGGGGATTTCCTGCTGGTGGGCCAGCCTGAGCATGCGGTCCATTTTCTTGTGGTTGAAATAACCCTGGGTACCGGCCAGAACCGTATAATCGTAGGCCATTACCAGGCAGCGGGACTTTTCCTCCCCAAACAGGGAGCCGTTAACCGATCCTAATCCGGCTATCAGGCCGTCTGCAGGCGTTCTGGCAATAAGGTCCTCCTCGGAACGTCTCCGGCGTTGAGCCGCAATGGCCAGCGCACCGTATTCAATGAAACTCCCGGGGTCACACAGGTCCTCTACGTTGGCACGAGCGGTGCGTTGATTTTTCTTGCTCCGGCGTTCGACAGCATCGGGGCGGTTCTCATCCAAGCCATATGAATGGCGCTGAATCATCTCGGCCAACTCAGGGCGGATCTTATCATCCAATTGGTTCTTTGGGGTCGTCATAAATTACACCTTCCTAATATCAATGAATAATTGCGTTATACATTATTTTTATAATGCCATAAGGATTGCATTTTTACTACCTTGTTTTGGATTCTTCCTCGTCACGAAGAATCCTACGCAGGAGCTTAACTCCTTGTTTGGGTAAATCTTCCCGGAATTCTACGTAGACAGGAACCTTGTGAGGGGACATGTTCTCCCGCGCCCAATTGATGATTTCCTCAGGGGTAATCTTGCCTGCATATTCCGGTTTCAGCACAATGAATGATTTGACAACTTCGCCTTTCTTTGCATCCGGGACCGGTATGACCGCATTTTCCAGAACGGCCGGGTGCTGGTTGAGCAAGCTTTCGACCTCTTCCGGGAATACCGAAAAGCCTGATACCTTGATCATTTCCTTCCTTCTGCCCAGCCAGTAGAGATAACCGTCTTCGTCAAATCTGCCCACATCACCGGTGAAGACCCAGCCGTCGATCAGGGTTTCAGCGGTTGCCTCCGGCTTGTTCCAGTAACCCTTCATACAACCGGGGTTACGGAGAGCTATCTCTCCTTCTTCGCCAATGGGCAGTTCTCTGGTCTTGTTGTCGAAATCCACGATCTTGAACTCCGCTTCATAGCCGGGAATCCCCATGCTGCCATACTTAATCCGATGGCGGGGGCAGAAAGTATCGGCGGTATGCGTTTCACTCAGACCGTAGGCACCTTCAAGCAACTCACAACCTCCAGTAAAATCCCTCCATTTTTGAGATATCTGTTCATTCAGGGCTACGACGAACGAGGTACACAGGTTAAGTTCCAGACTGCTTAGGTCATATTTGGATGCATCAGGATGGCCCATTACTGCAAGATTCATGGGTACCGCACTGTACCAGAAAGTAACCTTGTATTTGTCTATGGCCTGCAGGACCGCCAGGGGATCAAACTGGGTAATCATTATGTTGGTCGCACCTCTCAGGACCGGAGAGATCAGAAACAGCATCCCGGCAATGTTGAAAAAGGGCATGGTGGTCAGGATACGGCTGTTCTCATGAAACCCGCAGATAGTGGCCACCGCCGAAGGCTTGAAAATATGAGAATAATGGCTCAGCATGGCTCCTTTAGGAAGTCCAGTGGTGCCGCCGGTATATTCAAACAGTGCGATATCGTTGTCAAGATCGATCTCTACTGACGGCGCATCGGCCCGCCAATTGGTCATGATTTCGACGAAGTCCTGAGTTCCCGGGATTGTTTGTTTCGGAATGTTCATGTAGTCTACCAGGGGAAGCGTAGGTTCTGCAGGCAGGTAATCACGGAAACTGGTGGTAACGACGCCCAGGAGAGAAGGGGTATCCGGCAATACGTTGTTCACAATGGGCATATACAGGTCTAATGTAACCAGGCATTTCATACCGGCATCGTTGACCTCGTATCTAAGTTCCATTTCCTTAAATAATGGAGAGCAGGGACAGACGATTCCACCCATCTTTTGAACCCCGAAGTGTGCTATTGCATACTGCGGGCTGTTTCCCAGGAATAAGCCTACCCGGTCTCCCTTCACCAGACCCAGATCCAGAAGGTAATTGGCAAACCTGTCCGAAGACTCATCAAGTTCTCGGTAACTGATTTCTCTTCCGTAATAGATTATGGCCGGCTTGTCTGGATTACGCCGGGCATGGATCCGGAGGTGCTCAAAGGCTGGAATTTTCCCCTCACTAAAAACGACTTCCTTCGGAATATCCTCGGGCCAGTGTTTCATCCAGATCTTTTCCATTAAATTACACCCCTTTTCTCAATTTATATGTGTTATATGCGCGTCTCCAGCTCGATTATTCTCCTCTTCGCAGGTATCCTTTCCCCGGAGAGGACTGCCTGTTAAAATGGAATCACCCCCTTTCGAATTTATCACTTTGTTGATATGGGAGTATTGGTGGATGTTGATTGCGGTATTGACAAGAACAATAATCTTACTTACTGTTAAGTATATAGGAATGGGTTCGGTGTTGCAACTTTTCTGGATGATTTTGCAATCAAACCTTGGGCGCGGGGCCGAGGTCGTTAACCTTGTTTGAAAGGAGGCGTACGTATGTCATTAGCAATGACGGCTTTTGTTTCGGGAATAATGGGGGTTTCTGTTGTTATGATATTCCTCCAAATAATGGTTAACCTGAGTTCAAAACTCGCCATCCGGCTGGAAAAAAGGGAATCACCAGACAAGAACTAGCTGAAGGAAAGGAAGAAACGGAGCAATGGATATCATAGTAAACATGTGGTCTAGCATGGCCTTTGACAACCTCTACTGGGGCAATGTGGTCATGTGGGGCGTAGCATTCATACTTATTTATCTGGCCATCAAAAAAGAGTATGAGCCACTCCTGCTGTTACCGATAGCATTTGGTATTCTGCTGGTTAACCTCCCCTCCGAAATCATGAAAGAGGGAAGCGGACTTTTATGGATCCTCTACCACTACGGGGAAGAGTGGGCGATAATTCCGCCGCTGATCTTCCTGGGTATCGGGGCCATGACCGACTTCGGCCCGGTGATCGCCAACCCCAAAACCCTTCTCCTGGGAGCGGCGGCTCAGGGTGGGGTTTACTTAACCTTCTTTGGGGCCCTGGCTCTGGGATTCACGGCGGCGGAGGCGGCGACGATTGGTATTATCGGCGGTGCTGATGGCCCGACCGCCATATTCTTGTCGGCAAAACTGGCCCCTCACCTGATGGGGGTTTGTGCGGTAGCGGCTTACTCCTATATGGCCATGGTTCCTATCATACAGCCGCCGGTTATGAAAGCTCTAACCACGGAAAAAGAACGCAAGATCCGCATGAAATCCATGCGCAAGGTCTCCAAGCTGGAGAAGATCTTCTTCCCGATTATTACGGCTATCGTGGTAATTCTGATTGTTCCTGATGCCGCGGCTCTGATAGGGATGTTCTGCTTTGGCAACCTGATGCGCGAATCCGGAGTGGTGGAGCGCCTGAGCAATGCGGCCCAGAACGAGCTGATGAACATTATTACCATCTTTCTGGGGGTATCGGTCGGTGCTACCATGCCGGCTGAGGTATTTTTGACTCCCAAGGTAATATACATCTTTGTGCTGGGCTGTGTGGCTTTTGCTACCGCAACCGCGTGTGGGGTTCTGCTGGCCAAGTTCATGAACCTGTTCCTGAAAGAAGGCGAAAAGATCAACCCGCTGATTGGTGCGGCCGGGGTATCGGCGGTACCGATGGCGGCGAGGGTAGCTCATAAGGTGGGATCGGAAGCCGACCGGAAGAACTATCTCTTGATGCACGCTATGGGTCCGAACGTGGCCGGAGTTATTGGAACAGCAGTGGCGGCAGGGATGTTCCTGAGTGTTTTGAAGTAAAATACCCTTAGGCTGTTAGACTGATAGTATTACTGTATGGTTGACAGGTAGGGGAATTTTCCTCGAACTTTAGTATAATTAACTACGAAAACAATGTATTAAGGAGGAATTCAAAAAATGGCTGTAATCGAGAGTCCAATGGCAGGAAAAGTTATTGAGATTCTGGTTGAGGTAGGACAGAGCGTGGAAGAGGATGATGAGGTGATCATCCTGGAAGCCATGAAGATGGAGAATCCGGTATATGCACCGGAAAGCGGTGTGGTAAAAGAAATTAAGGTTGAAGTGGGCAAGAAAGTAGAAGAAGGCGAAGTATTAATGGTATTGGAATAGAGTTGAGTTAAAGGGACCTTCTAAAGTTGTTAAGCGCTTGGGAGTTGATTTTAGACTCAACAACAAGCGCTTAACTCTTAATATCAAGAATGCTCTGGTTACTCAAGGGCTTTCAGGTGGACGTTATGGAGGGTGTTACAGTGCCGGGCATGTATCAGGTTGGGGCGAAAGAGGTAAGCTGCAGGTCCTGCGGCCAAACCGTACTGGAAAACGACCATCACTGTAAAAACTGCGGGGTCGGTGCTCCCGGTATTCAAAGCCGGTGTCCCCAATGCAAATCGACCAACTATGTATATCATAAGTATGGTTATGCTCTGATTCGAGGTCTGCTGGCAACCTTAATTGTAGGCCCCATCGGTCCTGTTTTCGGTTTGGTTGGCTTCAACCGGACCGAGTGTATCTGTCTCCAGTGCAGGCAGGGTTGGTTTCCGTTTATGCCGGAAGTCCAGGTTTCACGCTTTAATACTGTAGTTGGTGAAGAGGGACGGATGACCAGGAGGTTCAAAAGGATCCCGGCAAACTGTTATGAGCGCTCTTAGCACCTACGTAACCTTCAGATAATAGATTTCTCAGGGCATGAGATAATGCCCATTGATAACGGTTTTTGCATTAAGTCACTATAACATCACAGTAAGAAGGAGCACAATTCAATGGAATGGCAGACATGGTTTGCAGGGATTCTTTTTCTCATCGTTTATGCATTTATAATATCGGAGAAAATCCATCGTACCGTACTGGCTCTATGCGGCGCTGCTTTACTGATTCTGGTGGGAGTCCTTAGCCAGCATGAAGCAGTAAGTTTTATCGATTTTAATACCATCGGCCTGCTCTTCGGTATGATGGTTATCGTGGGCATAACCCGTAAAAGCGGGGTCTTTGAGTATGTGGCCATTAAGGCGGCTCATACCACCGGCGGCGACCCGGTGAAGACCATGATTGCCCTCTCTATTTTTACTGCGGTAGCTTCTGCGTTACTTGATAACGTCACTACCGTATTGCTGGTGGTTCCGGTAACCATCTCTATCTGTAAAGCCCTGGAGGTCAATCCCATACCGATGTTTGTGGCGGAGATACTGTCTTCCAATATTGGAGGAACCGCCACCCTCATTGGCGACCCGCCCAACATCATGATCGGCAGCGCCACCGGCCTGGGGTTCATGGATTTTGTCATCAACCTGACTCCGGTGGTGATTGTGATATTAATCGTTACCTTGTTCCTCTTGAAGCTGATCTATCAAAAGGGATTACAGACCACCGATGAAAACAAGGCCAAGTTGATGGCGATGGACCCCGACAGTGCTATTAAGGACCCAACCCTGTTGAAAAGGTCACTTACGGTTATTGGCATTGTGATATTAGGGTTCGTTAGCCACCAGTACCTGCACCTGGAGTCGGCTACCATAGCCATCGCCGGCGCGGCCCTGCTGATGCTGGTCAGCCGGGAGGACCCGGAGGAGGCCCTGCTTACCGTGGAATGGGCCACCCTGTTCTTCTTTGTCGGGCTGTTCATTCTGGTAGGGGGACTGCAGAAGGTCGGTATTATCGAATATATGGCCCGAGAAGCCGTTAAGATCACCCAGGGGGATGTTACCCTGACGGCGATACTTGTTATCTGGCTGTCGGCCATTGCTTCCGCCTTTATCGATAATATACCTTTTGTAGCCACCTTCATTCCTCTGATTCAGGAGATGGGGCAGATCGGCCACATGAATATCGGACCCCTATGGTGGGCTTTGTCCCTGGGAGCATGCCTGGGCGGCAACGGGACCATTATCGGGGCCTCAGCCAACGTGATCGTTTCCGGCATCGCGTCCCGGGAAGGATATCCCATAAGTTTTATCGGCTTTATGAAGATTGCATTCCCGTTAATGCTGGTTTCGATCGTCATTGCTATGGTCTACCTGCTCCTGTTTTTGATGTAGGATGTAGATCTTGGGCAGATTGAAGGATTTCAGCCGGCGAGGGGGGTGTGAGAGTGAGTTATCAGGATTCACTAACGCCGGAAGCGGTCGTCACCGGTCTGATGAGCCGGGTCTTCGGCCGCCGGGACTACTTTTACTACCGGGAGATCGATTCCACCAACAACCGGGCTCTGGAGCTTGCGGCCGACGGGTACCCTGAAGGTACGGTGGTGGTGGCGGAAACTCAAACGGCGGGCCGCGGTCGCCGAGGCCGCACCTGGTATTCGCCGCCGCGTCACGGGCTCTACCTGTCGGTGATCCTGCGGCCGCAGCTGCCGGTGCGGGAGATCCCGCGGGTGTCCCTGGTTATCGGGGTGGCGGTGGCTGAAACGCTGGAAGCAGCCTTCCAACTGCCGGCCCGCATCAAATGGCCCAACGACATCCTGATAAACAACCGAAAAATTGCCGGAGTACTCTCCGAAGTTGTTACCGGCTCCCAGGGAATCGACTGCATTGTAACCGGCATCGGACTGAATATTAACAACCCCTTGCAGGATTTTCCCGGTGACTTGCGCACGGCTCCCACTTCGGTATTGGCGGAAAAGGAGACCCCGGTTTCACGGGTGAGAGTTCTCCAGGAACTGCTTATGCACTTGGAGACCCGTTATTACCAGTTGCTGGAGGGAAATTTCAATGGTATTCTGGACAAAGGGAAGAGCCTGTCAACGATTATAGGGAAGGAAGTGGAGTACGATAGTCAAAACGGCCCCGCTATCGGCCAGGCGGTTGATATCGACGATAACGGGTTTTTGCTGGTAAAAGATAAATGGGGGAAGATCCACACCGTTACATCCGGCGAGGTATATCTTTCCTCGCCGCGAGAAGGCGGAAAAGGTGATTAGAAAACCATACTCAATCCGCGGGACCGGCTCAGATTTGGGAGGGAAATCATTGTGCTATCATTAATATTCTGGAGACGGCCTGATTAAGGGTAAGAAAGGGGGAGCTTAAACATAGCCATCGAACGGAGGACAGAGATCCTAGCAGTAGCTGCCCGGCTTTTTCGGGAGAAAGGTTATCCCTATACCAGCCTGGATGATATCACCAGGGAAATTGGAATAACCAAGCCTGCCATTTATTATTACTTTGCGGCCAAGGAAGATATACTATACGAGATTTGTGTGACCCAGATCAAAAAACTTATGGAAGAGGCCCAGGCTATTGTTGCTACTGACCTTGATATCGCAGAAAAGATAAGAAGGATTTTTGCGGCTCATATCATGCAGTTTCATACCAACCGTGATGTTGCTGAGTCATACTGGAGAGAAGCGGCTCACCTGTCTCTGCCGCGGCGCAAAGAGGTCAGCAACATGCTAAAGCAGTATGAGTACTTCATCCGAGAACAGGTAGATCAGGGGATTGCCGAAGGTGTCTTCCGGCAAATTAACACCCGGCAGGTTGTACGGGGGATCGGCGGTATGGTTTTTACCATTGGCAACTGGTACGATCCTGCCGGCCCGGATGATATTTACGTCATTATTGATGCCTACCTCGATTTCATTATGCACGGACTTCTGGCCAGGTAACAATTCCGGTCCTGAGAAAAGTAAAAGCATCAAGGGCTCTGACCCCTTGATGCTTTTTCGTGCGCCCGGCATGGGTGCTGTCTATAGGGTGAAAGTCCCGAACGACGAAGGTAGCAGTAGTCGTTAGCTTAAGGCAAGGGTGTCCACCGCGAGGTGGAATCTGAAGGAAGCCGGCGGCAAACCTCCGGCCCGAGGACCACGAACCCCAGGTGAGGCTAGTGGCAGTTGGATGAGCTTGCGCAACAAAGCGAAGTCCTTGCTACCAAAGGCTGCC
>Ga0209537_1001278_pt1 | contig 28881 bp, 32 predicted proteins | sample BioPla4DNA1_FD_187698 | JGI IMG/M metagenome (GOLD analysis project Ga0209537, IMG submission 187698) | Biogas fermentation microbial communities from Germany - Plant 4 DNA1 (SPAdes) (version 2) | ecosystem: Engineered > Bioreactor > Anaerobic > Digestate | place: Bielefeld, North...
AAATCATTTTGCAGCAAATGATGAATTGGCTGAAAAAGTTATTGAAATGTTACTGTAAAATAAATAACTTAATATATAACAATCAACATTTTGTTATTAATACGAATTAATTTAAGGAGAGTATAGTTATGAATAAAGAAGTTTTATGTAACATTAACAGAATTATTAAGATTAATGAAGGATGAAATATCTTACTGGGAATTTAATTAATTGTAAAATAATAAGGAGGTATGAAAATGAGATGTGATTATTGTAAGTGTTTCTTAGAAGAATTAGATGAAGAAGATATAATTGGAAATACTTGTAGAGAATGTTATGAACATTTTGAGTTGGGATTGGACGAAGAAGAAGATAGTTATATCGAGTATTTATCTAAGCTTAAGGATATACGATAATTAACATATGCTATAGAGTCCTTACTTGCGACTGAAGTCACGAGTAAGGACTCTAAATATTCTATAAATCTATTTCTTCCTCAAATTCTTCCAATATTTTTTCCAATAATTCCAATGAGCCTTCTCCCAAATATTCTTCAGGTGAATTGTTATCGTAAGTAAAAGCAAATGTATTTGGTTCTGGATAGTAATACAATGTTCTATCACCAATTTTCTTATAATAACATTCGTGTCCTTCTTCCCAACCCCTCTTTTTTAATTTATATCTTCAATTAAAGTTATTGAACACCCAATAGATGCTATATATAGAAAAAATGTTTTCATTGTTGGAATTTCTTTTAAAGTTTCTATTTTAGATATATGTTGTTGCTTTAATCCTGACATATCTGAAATATCCTTTTGTGTCATTCCTCTTGATTTTCTTATTTTAACAGCCTTTAATATCAGTTCTTCCAATTCATAAGTTAATTCGTTTTTCATTTGTTTAACCTCTCCATTCGTCACATTATATATTATAATATATAATTAAATATGTTTTTATAACTTATTTATTAATGACAATATGGTTAAACTAAGCTGTATAGATTTTATACTTTTCTTGGGCATCTAAGATGCAGTATCTATTAAATTCATTATTCCATAACCTTCTATAAACTTTATATTTCCCAAATATAGTTTTTTCTCTTCTTCTTATTTGTTTTTTATTAAGTATTTCTTCGTTATTATCACCTATACATTCAATAACATCCATTGAAAAAGATAAATATTTATCTCCATAATGCAATTTTGTAACTCTTGCAAGTATATGTCTTTTACCGATAATTGTTGCTGAAAAGTAATTAGAGGAATACACATCTTCAGTAAATAATATTATATCATCTTCTGTAATTTCGTCTGCTTCAACCAATCTATCTACATATGTGTCATTTATAGTTAAATTCTTCAAATCCATATACTTTGCACCCCTTACATTATTAATTTATGATTATAATTTTGTATTAATATTCTTTCATTTTTTTTATAAAAATATACATAAGAAAATAAAAAATATAAAATAAATTAATTATTTTATACATAAAGTGTTTTAGAGATATATAAAAGGGTGTAAAGTTAATCTTTACACCCTATGGTTTACCAGAACCATCTTTTCTTTTTTTTGTGGACTTTGTGGAACTTGTGGAACTGGTTCACTTGAATTTCTTCTCTTCATTTCTCTTTCTATTTCATATATAGAACCATTTAAGCCTTCACCTACAACTTCAAAGTTTAAATGTCCATCAAATCCCATTTTATTCTCTCTCTATTTCTTATATTTAATATTATATATAAACAGTTAATAAGTATTAGATTTGTTAATAGTTGATATTATTTCACTTCTAATTTCAAAAATCATATTATTAAATAATTCATGAGATTTCATAACAAATTCATTTAAAGGGTCTATTTGTTTATAACTCATTAGTTTAACATCTCTTTTTAAACATTCTAAATCTTCTATGTTGTTTTGCCAAGCATAATCAACAGTTGTTAATATAATGTTTTTCATAATTGGAGAAAAACCTTCTTTTAATGTTTTTTGTTTTTCTAATACAATATTTTTATTTAATTCAACTAAATAAGTTAAAATTTCCTCTCTTGACTTATTTTCTAACATTTGCCTATCTATTGTTCCTTTATCAAAATATTTTGGTTCAAAAATATTAATAATGGAATTTATATCATTTTCTGTTTTTATCTCATTTTGTATTAATTCATTAAATAACCCATCAATCATATCAAAAATTATATTTTCAATACAATCGCTTTTTAATACTTCATCTCTTTGTTTGTATATTAATATTCTTTGAGTATTTACTACATCATCATATTTTATTAATGATTTTCTTGTTTCAAAATGAGATGCTTCTAATGATTTTTGGCAACTATCCATCATTTTATATAATATTTTATCTTTTATTGCTTCTTTTTTATTTTGATTTACTTTTTTTAATATATCTTTATATCTTTCTGGTATAAAGGTAATTAAATAATCATCAAAAGAAGAATAAAATTGTGATTCTCCATCATCTCCCTGACGACCAGCTCTACCTCTTAATTGGTTATCTATTCTTCTATTACTTGCTCTTTCTGTTCCTATAATTTTAAGACCACCTATTTCCTTTACACCTTCACCAAGTTTAATGTCAGTTCCTCTTCCAGCCATATTAGTAGCTATTGTTACACTTCCTAATTCCCCTGCATGAGAAACTATTTCAGCTTCTTGTTCGTGATGCTTAGCATTAAGGACTTTATGTGGAATGTTCTCAGCTTTTAAAATATTTGATATAGCTTCTGATTTTTCAATAGAAGGTGTTCCAACTAAAACAGGTCTTCCTATCTTATAACATTCCTTTATATCTTCTATAATTGCATCTATTTTATACTTTTCATTTACATAAATCTTATCTTCTTTATCAATTCTTTTTATTGGCATATTTGTAGGTATTTCAACTACATCTAAATTATAAATTTCATTAAATTCTTGTTGTTCAGTTATTCCTGTACCAGTCATTCCTGATAATTTCTTAAACATTTTAAAGAAGTTAGGATAAGTTATAGTGGCTAATGTAACATTTTCTTTTTTTATAGGAACTCCCTCTTTTGCTTCAATAGCTTGATGAAGACCATTTGAAAATCTTCTATTTTCTCCTATCCTTCCAGTAAATTCATCTACTATTAATATCTGATTGTTTTTAACAATATAATCTACATCTTTAATCATAAAGTGATTAGCATGTAGAGCTTGTTTAATATGATGTCTTAAATCATTATGTTCTATATCTGAATAATTTTCTAAACCAAAAATAAATTCTGCTTTTTCTACTCCTGTTTCAGTTAGTGTTGCAATTTTTCCCTTTTTATCGATTTGCACATCATCTTTATCTAAGGATTGAACAAATACATCTACAATATTATAAAAGTTTGTCGGCTTATCTAATTCTTTTGAAATAATTAATGGTGTTCTTGCTTCATCAATTAAAATAGAGTCCACTTCATCTATAATTGCAAAATTAAATTCTCTTTGAACTTTATCATTAATATCCATAACCATATTATCTTTAAGATAATCAAATCCTAATTCAGAATTTGTAATATATATTATATCTGCTTTATATAATTCTTTTTTTTCTAATGTTCCAATATCTGATGTTATTACTTCACAGCTAATTCCAAGAAAATTATATAAAGGACTCATCATCTCTTTATCTCTTCTTGCTAAATAATCATTTACGGTAACTATATAAACTCCCTTTTCAGTTAAAGCATTTAAGTAAGCTGGTAATGTAGCAACTAAGGTTTTACCTTCTCCAGTTTTCATTTCTGCAACTCTTCCTTGATGTAGAACCACTCCACCTATAAGCTGAACTCTATAGTGTTTCATTCCAAGAACTCTTTTAGATGCTTCTCTACAAACAGCAAAAGCTTCTGGAAGTAAACTATCTAATGTTTCTCCTTTTTTTAATCTTTCCTTAAATTCACTTGTTTTATTTCTCAATTCATCATCAGATAGTGCTTCCATATCCTGTTCTAAGCTCTCTATTTTTTTTACATATTTTTTCTCTATTTTTGTTATTTCTCTTTCACTATATGTTTTAAATAATTTTTTAAACAATTCTTATCCCTCGCTTATTATTTTATTTACCTATCTAATTAATTAGGTTGTGAACCTCCCACGACTAAAGTCGTAGGCTTCTAACTTCACAGTTAGAATTTCCTGTTTCTTAGACTTCGTAACCTCCATCTCCACAGGCTTGAAATCCCGTAGTCCCTTACGGTACTCATTTATATTTAATTTGCTAATAATCGCAATCCTTCATTTAGTATGTTTTTAGCCGCATTTACATCTCTATTGTGTTTTGTATTGCATTGTGGACATATCCATCGTCTTATACTCAAATCTTTTATATCTTCATTTTTATATCCACACACTGAACACAATTGAGAAGAAGGATAAAACCTATCTATTTTTTGGATTATCTTATCATGCCACAATGCTTTGTATTCCAACATTCTTGTAAATTCACTCCATGACGCATCCGATATTCTTTTTGCTAAATTGTGATTTTTAACCATACCTTTTACAGACAAATCTTCAAGACAGATAATTTGGTTTTCTCTTATCAGTCTTGTAGATAATTTCTGTAAAAAGTCTATTCTTTGGTTTTTAATTTTCTTATGAACTTTATTTAGTCTTATCCTTTGCTTTTCTATATTTTTACTTCCCTTTTGTTTTTTAGATAATTTTCTTTGTTCTCGTTGTAATTTTTTCTCTAATCTTAATAGATATTTTGGATTTTCTATTACTTCACCATCAGATGTAGTTATAAACTCTTTTAAGCCTAAATCTATTCCGATACTGTTTTCTGTACTTTCATATTTATCTATTACAACGTCAGTACAACATATAGAAACATAATATTCATCAGAACAAGTTTTAGTTATAGTACAATTTACTATTCTACCTTGAATATCTCTATGTTGCATCATATCTACCCAACCAAGTTTAGGTAGTTTAATTCTATTCTTCTCTACTTTTATATTATTGTTTGTAAACGTAGTCCTATAACTTTGTTTATAATGATGTTTAGACTTAAATTTAGGAAATCCTTGATTTTTATTGCCTTTTTTAATTTCTCTAAAGAAATTTTGAAAAGCTCTATCTAAATCCTTTAATGCGTTTTGTAAGGAGAATTTATCTACTTCTTTTAACCAAGGTTTTTCTTGTTTTAGTTTAGTTAAATCCGCAGAACAAGCATTATAATTCATAGTTGTTTTGTTTTGCTGGTATGCTTTTATACGCCTGTCTAAGTAGTAATTATATACGAATCTAACACAACCAAAGGTTTTAGACAGTAATTCCTTTTGTTCTGTATTTGGATATAACCTAAATTTATATGCTTTTTCCATAGATAAATTCACCTGCCTTGCTAATTTTATTATACTATTATATTATTATTTTGTTAATTATTATCATGCCACTTACTCATGACTAAAGTCACGAGTGTGCGTGGCACATTTGTATCAAAATCCATATTTTCTTGTTTTAACAATTTATCCATTTGATTATAAGAAATATATTTACCTTCAGCACAAAACTTTTGTCTTATTTGATAATTTGCAAAGTTATAAAGATTTTTTGACTTAAAGCAAAATTCATCTAACATCTTATAATAAGGATTTTTAGGATATATTATATGCCTTTCTACTCTATTAACTTTCATCTTCTTCATTCACATCCTTTTCTTCAAGTATCTTTTTTATCTTTTGTCCTTTTCTTATAGATTAACAATGCAATAAACTAATTATTTCTTCAAATATTTCTTCACTATCTAATTTTTCAGAACCAACTTCACTCATAACAACTATTTCACAATTATATTTTTTAAACAAATGATAAAATAATTCAAAACCTACTCTACTTAATCTATCTTTATAAGTTATTATATATTTTATATAAAACATTACAACAGAATTTCTGAACAATAAAAAATGAGAGGATTAATCCTCTCATTTAATAGTTATATGTCAAGTGAATTAGACAAAGAATCTAACATTTCTTCTTCAATGTATGAATTGTTTAAATCTAAATAATCAATAATATCTATTGATTTTGCAAATCCATATATCAAAACTAATGTTTCCTCTAACATTTCACAAATATATTCATTAGAAGTATCTTTAAAATTTAAAGAATTTTCTATTTGCTTTATAGTTGAATGTTTTAATATATTTCTTTTACCAATTCTTTCTCTTAATCTTAAAATAGAATCTATTGTTGTTTTTTTGAAAGTTTCAGTTTCATCATATTTTAACAATGCATTATTTATTACTAAAAATGCATCTTTTAATATATTCCCTAAAACTTCGTTGACAGTTTCTAAAGATTTCTTCTCTATGGACTCTCTAACTTCTTCACTTAAACTTTTATCTAAAATCTTTAAATTACTTGAAGTTGGAAAAGCCATTACATTTATTTCAAGCTTGCAACTTTCTTCAAATTCCTTTAAAGTTGGAGCTTTCTTTAATATACTTTTTTTTATTGCTTCTGCATCAATGGAATTTAAGTTTTTTAACATCATATCTAAGTTGTTTACGAAAGATGTTCTTAATCCTCCCCATTGAGCCAAAACTTCTTCTTTTACGTCATTATATTTCTTCTGTTGTTTTTTGAAGAAATCATAAAATTCCTTAAATATTTCAATAGGCATAAATCTATCATCAAATCCTAATGCCATTTCTTTCTTCTTAATTCTTGTGGCAGTTTCAATTGATATAAACTTCTTTTCTATTGAAGCTGGTAGGAAACTTATTCTTTCTCCTTTTATATATTCTTTTCTAAAAGAAGATAAAAATTCATCTTTCTCTACATCTACCCCATATACTTTGGGATTCAATGTAGCTTTTCCAGAATATCTTCCAGCGTGAACATCTACTAAAACTCCTTCTTTTTGAAAGAAACTATTTATATCGTAAATTCCAACTTCTGTATCTTTTAAAATTGTTTCAATACTCTTTTTTAATTCTTTCTTTTCCATAAACACATCTCTCCTTTTAATAAATTATTTTTTCACCTTTTTAACAAATGTCATAATAACTTCTTTTAATAAACTTAATATTTTTTAAACAAGAGGAAGAAAAACTTCCTCTTATTATTTAAAGTTCATCATAATCTAAAAGGAAATAATCCCTTTGTGTTTCATTATAGTTGATTTTTCCAAAGTCACCTATTGCAACTTTGCCCATATATTCAAAGTGACCTAACCAACTATTTAATTTCTTTAAATTATATAAAACACTTCCTTCTTTTGTTTTTATACTATTTATAGAACCGCCTTGTTTATAATTACTTGAAGACACTACATTTTCAAGAATTAATCTCTTTTCATCAGATATTTCACTATTACCTAATATTTTAAACAATAATCTATTTGTATAGTGTGAAGGTTCATTTATTCTTCCTTCCAATGTTTTCTTAACACTATCCTCTTCTACTGTATAAGCAATGCCTGAACCTAAATCAGATAATATAGCTCCTAATATTAGAAGTGATTTATTTAATCTTATATTACTATCTTCTAAGTTATAATCCCAAGCATTTACCACATTTGTTGTAGAAATTATTAGTTCACACAATCTTACAATATGTGCTAACAGTCCACTTTTAAATGAATATCCATTAGTTTCATTTAGAGGTGCGTTAAAAATAATATCTTTAATTTGTTCATTTTTAAACAAATTATAGGCAAGTTTTTTTAATTCTCTATCTTCTATCTCTTTTGATAAAATTTCCTTAAATCTCTTTTTAAGTTTCTCAACATCAACACAATTAATTAAAGATTTTCTTTTAATTTCTTTAATGGATATAATGTCATATTCATCATATCCTGCCTTATTTTCTCCCATATATTTAATTTTAAGCTCTATAAGGGAATTTGTCTTAATTTTTGAAATATCTTCAAATGTTGGACTGTTATTAAAAATGTTTGTATTTATTTCTTCACCATCTCCAACAAATTTTACTTTGAAATATTTCGCTCCTGTTTTAGCTACTTCCTCACTTATAATCATGTTCGCTAAAACTAATAATTCTTCCTTCTTCTTTTTCACATCTGATAATTTTGAATACATAACAACCTCTCCTTTTTTTTATTTTTTTTAATAACCTTTTTTTAGTTTTATGTTCATAATTATATTTTAACCTATTTATTTATAATAAATACATTAAAAATATAATAAAAGAACTCCTTAATATAAATGTTTAATATATTATATAAGAAATAACTCTCTTTTATAATTTTATTAATTAAAATATATAAGATGTTTATTTTTTTTATAAACTTATATAATTTTAAGTTTTAATAATTATAAAAAACTGTTTTCTTAGGTATAATATATTATATTAGAAAAAGGTGCTTATTAGAGCAAATATTATTGTTAGGTATTTTTCCTTCCTCTATTGTAAAAGATGAGGAAAATAAGGGTTTAATTATTACATAGGGGGGAATGTTATGAAAGAATTGTTCTTATATGAAAGCCATACAGGTGGATTTTATATAGAAGAAGAATTAAAGAATAATTTATATTGTGAAGACTGTGATGATAGTGACTTCTACCTTGGTTCTTTTAGAACCAAAGAAGAAGCACTAAATCTAATTAGGATTCATAATGAAGGCGATTTTGAAGAGTTTGAAGATTATGTAGAAGGTTATTTAAAAAATATTTATTAAAGGAGAGGTATTATTATGATTAAACAAATTGTTGTAAATAATTTCTTTGACCCGGGCTGCGACTGCTGCGGGTACGATGGAGCGTATGGTAAACAAATCGGAATCATCTTTAATGATGGTTTCCAAATTAAGGTGTTCTTAAAAGACAGAACACCTAACAAAAACACTCTGTCCCTTGGACAGTTTATGGTATTGCTTGGTGATGTAATCACCAACAGTACCACCACAAAGGCTTTTGTTGACTCCCTTAATAAGGGGTTAACAAAAATAAAATGTGATTATGATGCTTTTGCTGATTATGATGATTTTTACTTTGATGATTAAAGTAAAATCGCCATAATCGCAAATCATAAATAAAAGAACCTAAATTATTAACTTAATTAGGTTCTTTTATTTTTTTATCTTTTAATTTATATTATCAAAATCATCAATAGTAATTGTTAATAATTTTTCTTCATCTACTTCATTTATTGTATTTAAAGCGTGTTTCATTAAAACTTTTTGCCTTAAATTCATAATATATCTACCATTTCCAAATCTACTATCATTTTTAGCCTTTAGAATTATATTCATAAATTTAATCTTTGCTGAACTATCTAAATTTAAGTTTAATTCTTTTAGAGAATTTTTAAATATTAAATATAATTCTTCGACTGAATAATCATTAAAGAATATTTCAGATGTTATTCTTGAACGCAATCCTTCATTTGAATCTAAAAACTTCTCCATATCATTTTTATATCCAGCGAAAATTACAACAATTTTATCTCTATTATCTTCCATTAATTTTATAATAGTAGATATACATTCAGATTCAAAACCATTTCCATTAGTAGGTGTTAAAGAATATGCCTCATCTATAAATAAGACCCCACCCATAGCTCTATCAAAAACAGCCTTTGTTTTAACTGCAGTTTGACCTACATATTCAGCTATTAAATCTTCTCTGCCTACTTCTATTAGTTTATTCTCTTTTATATATCCTAAAGTATATAAAATTTCTGCATAAATTCTCGCTATTGTGGTTTTACCTGTTCCGGGATTACCAGTAAAAACAGCATGTAGATTTAAAGTTGGCAAGTTAATTTTATTTTTTGTTTTATTTAAGAAAACTAAATAACTTATTAGTTCTTTTAATTGTTTCTTTACTGATTGAAGACCTACTAAATTATTTAATCTTTCTTCAACTAACTTTATTCTATCTTCATAATCCAAAGATTTTTTAAAATCACTTATTTCTAATAAATTAGAGTTTCTTTTAGATAAATTATTTACAACTTCTATTACTAATTTATCTATTAGTTCATCATTCTTTAAATTAGAATTTTCCTTTATATAATTTTCCATATATTCATTATTTAAATAAATTAATATTTCATCACTTATTACAATATTTTTTTCTTTTAAATTATTTTTAAATAGTTCAATTAATTCCTCTTTATTATAATCAGGAATTTCAATAATTAAACAATTGGAATTTTTAATTGGAAAATCTAATTTACTATCTAAAATAATTACTTTATTACTTTCTATATTGGATATTTTGTTTAATAATGAAAATGAATTAATATGATTTATTTCTATAAATTTATCATAATTCTTAATATAATTAATATCAGAATTAAAGTTATTTAAATTATTTTCTAATAAATCAATTTCTTCATATATTAAATTATCTCCATTTAATGAATATATCTCCTTTATTATATTTATTGTCTTTTTCTTTAAATCCTTATTATCTCCATTTAAAATAATGGTGTTAATTAAGTAACCATTATTATTATTTAGTGAAAAAGAAATTACATCTTTTAAATTCAAAAGGTCATTCTTTAACTTTAAATTTGATATATTGCGACTTATTTGTATATCAATATCAAATGACTTTTCTTCTATGACTTTTGACTTTTTCACATTTTTATTTAATTGTTTAAAAACAATTAAATAAGGACATGTGTTAAAAATACATTTAGAATTTAAACATTTTTTATTTGTAATTTTTTTATTTAAATCTATATTTAAAAAGATAGTTTTTGCATTTAAAACACTCAAACCATCTTCTTTAATATAGTAATCTTTCTCATTGTTATCATAATAAACTGAACATACCTTATTTAATATATATCCTTCGTCTATTTTCCCATCTACTATATTAATTGAATGAAACAATCCTTCATTCATTATATAGTCTGAAAGATTTTTTTCTAATTCATACATTTCATTCCTTATCAAAATTATCATCTCCTTTTAAAAAGTACAATTCTCTGATATATCAGTATTAGCCTCTTCTTTTTTATCCTTTTCTTTTTTTATCTTCTTTAACATTTTCTTTAATTTCTTTATTGTCCTTGTTATATTTTTTTCTTTTATTAATCCTTTCTCGTTCCTTTATTTTATTTTGCCTTTCTATAAATGCTTCCCATTCACCTCTATTTCCTACTTGTGATAGTTCTTCTGCTTCCATATCGCATTTATAGGAACAGCATTTATTATTTAATATACTTTGAATAAAATTTATTTCCTTACCACAATTAATACAAATTCGTTTCATTTAAAACACCTCCTTAATTTTATAATATATAATATGTGTTATTCTTAAATAATATTTTTTAAATGCTGTTTTTGTAATTATTTTTTTATTAATTATTACATATAGATTATATTTTATATATAAAATGAGGTCAACAGAAAAAAATGAAACATACTACATAAAAATACATTAAACATTTTTTTTAAATATTAAACTATGTTTTTTATAAAATATAATATGAAGTTTATAGATAAGTTTTTATAAAATATAGAATATGAAAAAGGAGAAACAAAATGTTATCGTTAATAATTCCTTGTTATAATGAAGGAGTAAAACTAATAAAAAATATAGACTTAATAAAAAATTATTTAATAGAAAATAACATTGTTGATTATGAAATCATTGTTGTAAATGACGGAAGTAAAGATAACACATTGAAAATATTAAAGGAAATTGTCAAAGAGAATTGTGATATTAAATTAATTTCTTATGAAAAAAACCAAGGTAAAGGACATGCTGTAAAAAAAGGCATAGAAAAATCTATTGGAGATTTTATTATATTTATGGATGCTGACCTTTCAACTAACCTTTCTGCAATTAACAATGTTTTAGAGGAAATGAATAATTATGATGTAATTATAGGTTCAAGAAGACATAAATCATCAGTATTAATTAAACCTCAAAACTTTACAAGAAGATTTGTAGGAAATGCTTGTTCATTATTAACGAATTTAATAATACCATTAAAGATTACTGACACTCAATGTGGGTTTAAAGCATTTAATGGCAACTTTGCAAGAGAAATGATAAAGAAACAACAATTAAATGGTTTTGCATTTGATGTTGAATATTTATATATGGCAAAGTTAAATAAGAAAACCATATTAGAAATACCTATAGTATGGGAAAATGATGAAGATAGTAAAGTTTCAGTAGTAAAAAGTTCTATTATTTTCTTTAAAGATTTATTTAGGATAAGAAAGAATAAATTGATTTATAAGGAGATTTAAATATGATAAGGAAATTAATTAATTCAAAATCATTTTTAGTAAGTTTTTTATTAATTGTAATTTCAATAGTTATGCCAATACTTTCTTTAGTACCAAATGACTATTGGTGGCATTATAAAGCAGGGGAATATATAGTTCAAAACAAAACTATACCATTTATAGATGTTTTCTCTTGGTATGGAATTGAAAATAATTTATATTGGTCATCTCACGAATGGTTATCAGAAGTAGTATATTACTTAGTTGGTAGATTTACAGGTAATTTTGGTATTACTGTATTTGTTGCTTTGTGTTTAATGACCTTATTCTTCGTTTTATATAAGGGTAATAAAGAAGAATATGAGAAGAATTTAGGATTTACATTAATTTGGAGTATAGTTGGATTTACTTCATTTATATATTTAATCTCACCAAGACCTCATATGATTAGTTTTATATTTTTTGCATTAACAGTATATCTTTTATATGAATATAGAAATAATGAAAATTCTAAAAAGATATGGTCGCTGCCTTTAATATCTTTGTTATGGGTAAACTTTCATGGTGGTTCTTCAAATTTACCTTATATATTAATAATTATATTCATAATTACAGGTTTATTTGAATTTAAATTTAGTAATATAACTTTTGATAAAATATCAAAAAAACAAATAAAAACATATTTCATTGTAGGAGCTTTATCATTTTTAGCATTAGCATTAAATCCTCATGGATTAAGTATGATTTCTTATCCTTATGTAAATATGAATGATACTGTTATGCTGAATTTAATAGGGGAATGGAGAAGTCCAGATATTAAGAATTTTACAGATATAGTATTTGTACTGCCAATAGTAATAGCTGTATTAGTTTTCTTTAAATCGAAAAAGGAAATAGTATTTATAGATTTAGTATTAATTGGGGCATTTTCTTATTTATCATTAAAATCAATTAGATTTGTTGCTTTTATGTATATAGTTTCATCTTTTATATTATTTAGATATTTAGATGGAGAAAAACTTATTAATTTTAAGTTTAAAAATGTAATAGATTTAAATAAATATTCATTTTATATTTTAAAAAGATTATATTTAATATTAATTGGAAGTATATCTGTGTTCTTAATTTTAATAATTCCTACAAACCCAATTGAAGATAGATTTAATTCAGATATTATTGATAAAGAAATTATTGAAACAATAAAGAAAGAAAATCCTCAAAAATTATTTAATCATTATAATTATGGTGGTTATTTAATTTATAATGATATAAAACCGTTAATAGATGGTAGAGCAGATATGTATTCTGGAACTTTATTAAATGATTATACAAATTTCACTAAGAAGTTAGATGATAAATTATTAGAAAAATATGATTTTGATTATTACTTAATCCCTAAAGACACATTAATTGATAATTATATACAATCTAATTTAGATGATTTTGAAAAATTAATAGAAAAAGATAAATGCATCTTATACAAAAAGAAGTAGTAGGATTTCCTACTACTTTTTCTTTATTTAATCTAAAAACTATGTGCCATCAAGAGTCATAATAGTTTCAAGCTCTGTGGATATATTATATTATTTCCTTTTTTTTATTTATATTATATATAATGTAATACTTATTTAATACAATGTTTATTTAATAATTTGCATTAAAAAAATATGTATATTATTTTTGACTTTTGTATATAAATATAATAAGAAAATTAAATTCATAAAGGGGTGATTTTTTTAATGGAAAGAACAATTGTTAAAAATTTTATCAAAATTTACTTTAGAGAAAATTTTGGTAAAATTAAATATGATTTAAACACAATAGAAAATGGATTTGAGATTAAATTCGTTAATGAACAGTATTTAGTTGTAAAAAAAGATAATAAAATAGGATGGAGTTGTTACGGATATATTAACGATGTCTTGCCATCTGAAAAAGTAGAAGAGGATTTCCAAAACTTTTTTGAAGATTTAAACAATAAAAATAATGTTGCTTTATAAAAGGGGTGTATTTGCATCCCTTTTTTATTTAAAATTAGAAATAATATTATATATAATTATAAAATTATGCATATATTAAAATAAAAAGGAGTTTTTATTTTGAAATTTGGATTTAGAAAACCGAGTGTTAAAAAGAGTATAAGTGCAAGAACAAAAGGGAATATAAAAAGAAAAATAAAAAAATCAATTAATCCTTTGTATGGCAAAAAAGGTATGGGAATAATAAATGACCCGAAGAAAGCTATATATAATAAAGTTTATAATAAAACTACTTTTGGATTAAAAGATTTGTTTAATCTATTTAAATAATTTATTATTTATATAAATATGATATTTTTATATTCATAATTTAAAAGGAGGTCTTAAACCTTCTTTTTTATTGTTCTTTTGTTAATTCATTTATTATAAATGTATCCATATTTATTATTACTGTTTTATTTTCTTCAGTTTTTATTAAACCAAACCAATATTAATTATCTTTATCTAATATATCTCTTTTATCTTGCTTACCATTAGAAATTAATGTGTCCATATGCAGTTTTAATGAGTAGATGTTTTCTCTATCAACAATCTCTTCTTCTGTTAATCCTAATTCATCCATAGCTTCTTCACCATTAACAAAAGTAAAAATTAAATCTATAAAAAAATCCTTTATTATTTTTAATATATTATATATAATAAATAATATAAAAGGAAAATATAAAGATTATATTTGTTGAATATGAGAGGTGGGTATATAATGAAAAGGATTATGAGATTTATGGAATTTATGTTTAAGACGGTAATGGTGTCAATAGTTACAATGTTTGCTTTAATTGGAGTTATATATTATTTTTTTGGAGAGGCAAAAGCTTCTGAAATGATATTAACGATAATAAGTAAAATAACCTAAATAAGAAATGAGAAGAAATTAATCTTCTCATTTTTTAAATTTGTTTTGAAATTATATAAAGGTTTTATTATATCTACAATCTCAATAGTATCTTCTATATTAGTCATTATTTCTTCTATGCTTTTATAGACCATAGGACTTTCATCTATTGTATTTTGAATAACAGATGTACTTCAAATTCCTTTCATTCTTTCTTGAAATTTATAATTTATTTAAAAAATATCCTTTATTAAAGAATTTATGTTTTTATATTTTTTAATTTCAATATTTAATTTTGAAGTATCTAAATTTATTTCTTGATTAGGAATTATTATCTTTTCAAATCCCAACCTATCAGCTTCTTTAATTCTTGCTTCCAATGAAGATACTTTCTTTATTTCCCCTGTAAGACCAACTTCTCCTATAAATACGGTTTTATTTTCAATAGGTTTTTTTCTTACACAAGAAACTATACTCATTGCCAATGCTAATTGTACTGATGTTTCTTTAATAAATAATCCACCGGTTGAACTTATAATTACATTTTTATCAAATAAATTTATTTTAGATTTCTCTTCTAATATAGATATTAAAACATTTAATTCATCTCTCTTAAAACCTTGTGTAAGCCTTGATGGATATGGAGTAAATGATTTAGATACAGAACTTTCAACTTCTATCACAATTGGTCTTGTTCCTTCTCTAATGACACTTAATGCACTTCCAATTACTTCTTCTCCCTTTGCTCTTTCTGTTATAAAATACATTGAAGGATTTAGGACTTCTTCAAAACCACTATCAGTATGTTTGAACATTGACACCTCTAATGCACCAAACCTGTTTTTTGTAGTGTAACAAGTCTTTAATTCGCCTTCTCCCTTCATTATGACTAAAGTATCGACTAAGTGTTGAAGCTCGTTAGAACCCTTAATTTCTTCATCTTTGGTCATCTGTCCTATAAGTAATACACATCTTGACCTATCTTTATCTTTAGCAAATTTAGTTAATACTTCGGCACATTCTAATGTTTGTTTATTACTACCTTGTCTTGCTTCTATATGACTTAAAGTAACTGCTTGAATACTATCTACAATTAAGAAATCTACATCTAATTCTTCTGCTGAACATATAATATCTTCTAATGAATTAGTTGCATATAAATATAAATTGTCTGTATTCATAGGATTTAATAATCTATCTGCTCTACCCTTTACTTGACTTTCACTTTCTTCTCCTGTTCCATAAAGAACTTTATATCCTTTATTTGCTAAAGCATTTGCAACAATTAAAATTAATGTACTTTTCCCAGTACCGGGTGGAGCTGAAATAATTGATATACTATTATCTACAAAACCACCACCAAATAATCTATCAACTTCACCAATATCAGTTTTTATTCTATGTCTACTATCATTTTTTACACTTGCGATAGTTCTTGCTCTATTAACTCCCTTTTTACCAATTTCTTTTATCAAAGTAGTCTTTACTTCTTCTTCTACAAATTCATTAATTGTTCCAAAGGTATTACACATATTACATTTCCCTAAAGGCATTTGATAAGTAGCCCCACAAGAACTGCATTTATAAATTTTTTTAATTTTTGCCATTTTAAATTCCCCCTTTATTAAACATTAACCTTTTTTAGTTTATTTTTATATTCATAAAATTAATTTTATTTCCATTTTTTTATTATTTACATGATATATATTATATATATTATATATATAATAACACATTTCCTATACTTTAGCAAAAAAAATAAGAACCCTTTGAGAGAGTTCTTATTAAGATGCAAGCCAGCTTGAAAAGAAATTCATTATTTCTGGTGCATACATAATACCTGTGTAAGCTATACCAGTAATAAACATACCTAATATTCCTTTTCCTACTGCTGATGATTTAGTGATTGTACCAAATAATGTTACAATAGCACATAAAATAAACATTATAGCTGAAAATGGCTTTCCGAAAACTTGTAACAATTCAACAACATCAAAAGTTTTTCTTTCTACTAAGTCTTTTGCATCATCTATTGTTACTACTGGTAATACATCATCTCCACTAATAGGTTTAGAATCATCTACATTTTCTAAATCAATAGTAGTAACATCATTAATAGTATTACCATCTACTGCATTTGATTTAACAGTAAGGATATTTGCCGAAATAAATAAGAATGACATAAAGAATAATATCAATGTGATTAAGTTAAGTTTACTTTTAATTTTTTTCATTTTTATTAGCCTCCTTTTATAGATTTTATTTATTATACAAAATCTTATTAAGGTTAATAACTTTTTATTGTATTTTTTAATTTTAAATTAATAATATTGTCCGTTTAATGTATAATATATAATATATTAAAAAGGTTTTTTATAAAAAATATATCAAAGTGATTATTAATTAAATGGAGGGAATGAAAGGTGAAAATTAAATTATTTTACAAGAAGGGATATACAAACATTATTAATACAGTAAGAGATTATGCAAGATGTAAGGAAAATATTGATGCAGAATGTGGCTCTTTAGAAAACTACAACAAATTTGTTTTAGAAGATGTCAAAACAAGAACAGATATATCTAAATTTGAAATTCTTGAAATGTAATTAAATATGGAGGGGAAATAGAATGGAGAAAAAACTAAGACAATTGTTAAGGATATATTCGTAGCCAATGATGGTACAGAATTTTATAACGAAGATGATTGCATTTGTTATGAAAGAGAAAAAGAGCAAGAAAACCTTGAAAAAAAAGTTGAGGAAGAATTGGGAATTAAAACACAAGCGGATTTTCCAGCTATGATTAATCTTCGATATAATCATGAGTATAAACTATTTTTAATTAAAAACGAACAAGATTTAGACTTATTCATAAAAACATATGATTATTGGTTTACAAACTTAGAAAATTATTGGCAAGTAAACAAAGAAACGTTTAATTATCCTGATGTACTTTGTATATTAGATTTTCCAAGAGGTGGAGATGAACATAGACTATACAAAATGTCGCAATTATGTAGTCAATTTAACGCATTTGTAAGTGAAATTTCCATGAAAGTAGAGGATGTACTGAAAGAAGTTTAGTTCGTATTACAAAAAAATATTATTAATGAGAATTAAGATTGGAGATTATTATGAATAAAGAATTTAAGATTATTATAATTATTTGTTTGATAGTAATATTATTAACGTTAAGAATTAAAAAGAATGATAATACTATTACTATACAATTTGGGTTATGGCGGTTAATTAAAGATTATTTAAATAGATAATATGTATTAATAATTAACCTTATTATTTTAAATCAAATTATATCTAAAAAGGAGAGATGTTTTTATGGAAAATGTGGTAAAAGGTTTTAAGGTATTTAATCCTGATTGGAGTTGTAGAGGGTTTAAATATGAAGTAGGAAAAGTATTTGAAGAAGATGTGAACCCAAAGGTATGTGGGAAAGGATTTCACTTTTGCAAACAAGCAAAAGATTGTTTTAACTATTATAGTTTCAATCCTGAAAATAAAGTTGCTGAAGTCATTGCCCTTGGTGAAGTTGTTGAAGAAGGTGACAAATGCAGTACAAATAAAATCAAAATTGTTAAGGAAATATCATGGGAAGAACTTTTGAACATTGTTAATACAGGAAAGGGAAATTCAGGACTTTGCAATAGCGGTGATTGCAATAGCGGTAATTGGAATAGCGGTTATTACAATAGCGGTTATTGCAATAGCGGTAATTGGAATAGCGGTAATTGGAATCAAGGCGACTTTTGCACTGGGGATTTTAACATTTCTGACCATGAAACTGGTTGTTTCTGTACTGAAGAGCATAATATAAGGTTCTTTGATAAGGAATCAGATATGACATTCACACAATGGCGAAAGAGTGAAGCTTATAGTATTCTTTGCAGAATACCTTTTGAACCAACAAGATGGATTTGGGCTGAGGATATGACTGATGAAGAAAAGGCTGCACATCCTAAATATAAGACAACTGGTGGTTATCTGAAAGTTTGCAATATGGATAAGGCTTTCTTAACATGGTGGGATTCTTTAGATGAAAGAGAAAGAAACATCATTAAAAGTATTCCAAACTTTGATGCTGAAAAGTTCTTTCAAATAACAGGAATTAGGGTGTAAGTATTTGAGTAATTAATAATAAAGAAAAAGAGAAGGTTTATGATTTTAATAAAACCTTCTCTTTTTTATTATCTTTAATTTATGGTAGTGCAATAGGTCTATAAATTTTAGGATATCGTTGAGTTAAATCAGGATATTTACTCTTAATAACACCTAAATTTTCATTTGCAGCATGAATTACAGTATCAACTCCATCTTCTTTTCCGATATATAAAACAACATGCCTTAAATCATTATTCATTAATATATCTCCCGGCTGTAACTCACTCGCACTAACTCTATAATTATTTAATACTTGGTCTTGTGCGCCTGTCCAACTACCTATATCTTTACCTGTTACAGTATAGTATAACCACCAAGTAAATCCTGAACAGTCAAAGGAGTCTGGACCACTTCTTAAACCTGCCGCGTTAGTATAAGGTAAACCTATTTTGGTATAAGCTAATTCAATTATTTTTTTAATAGCTTTTCCATCTTCTTCACTCATATTATAATCAGCTGCATTAAATGTACCTGATATTATCCAAGTAGGGTCAATAGTTTTATTTTGATGTTTTAATTCTAAGTATAAAACATCTTTATTTTTGTAACTATCACCAGTTTTACCTATAACATCACCCATTTTAACAACATCTCCATTTTTAACCTTTATAGAATTTAATCCACCATAAATTGTTTTAGTACCAGAAGAGTGAGTTATTTCTATAAACTTTCCTTTATCCTTTGTATCATTATCATTGATGTTTGTTACTCTTCCATCTGAAATTGCAAGAACATCTGTATTTTTTGGTGAAACTATAGTTATTCCTCTATTATCAGGAAGTTTAAAAGTGTCTTTTATTGTTAAAGGACTAAAACCTAATGGTTTAGTAATTCCTTCTGGGAACATTCCTTTACTATCTACTGGACCACCTTTTCCTTTCCATTTAGTTCCTACTGGATTAGAGAACCATAAATAAAATTTAGCTTTCCAATCATCTTCTGTAAAATTATCATAATCGCTTAATTTCTTTTCTTCTTCTAAGGCAAACATTAATTTATATGCAGTTTCAGCTTGATTTCTTGGTAATTTATATTCATATTTATTTGTTTGAGGGGCAAGTTCTGGAGCCATCTTAGGGAATAAATCATTTTTATATCCAAAAAGTTTCTTCCAAGCTTTCTTTAACCAGCCATCTTTCTTTGAACCTAATACACCAGTTCCCATTTTAAATTCTGAACCATCCATTGAAACCTTTGTTCCATCTTCTTTCATAGCCCAAGGATAAGAACCATCCTCTTCACCGATATAATATCTTAATACATGTTGAATATAAGCTGGGTCACCATAATGGTTTTCTCCATGTTCTTCACATTCTGGTATATTACAAATAACACCAGCGTTCTCATACCAAGGTGTTGTTAAATATGAATTTGGATTTCTATGAAAATCCATTATATAATTCATCCAACCAATATCGTTTAAATCTGCTTTTATTTCTTCCTTAGATTTGCCTACATCTGTTGAATATCTATCCAAAATTAAATCCATAGCCCCTGTTCCAAAGTTATAACTTTGAAGAGCATATAATATGTTGTAATCGGCTGCTTTTATTCTATTTGCTAATATCATAGCACCAACTTTTATATTATCTTTTACATCTGTTACAGCGGCTTTATTTGGAACTTGAACTGTTTCTTCTGAACCTGTTACAAAGTTGTAAGCAGTTACACTTGTTATAACACTTCCCGGACTTTCAATCTGCATTATTCCATATCCATGTTCAGAATTTAAATGAGCCTCGTGATTTCCACCAGATTCTTGTGAGGCAATAGCAACTAATAACATTGGGTCAACTCCATAAGTTTCTCCCCATAACTCAAAATATTCAAAATACTGCATAGCATTTAGGAAATTTTGATTAGAAGCTCCACTTCCTATTTCAAATTCACTTAAATCTACATCACTTACAGTTTTTCCAGTAAATGACTGTCTTTCAAGAAGTTTTAATAAATTTTCTTGGTCAGTACCAGTTCTATTAGTAAAGTTTGTTATTCCAAAATCGGACATTACATTGTATGGAACATAGGTTTTATAATTTGTCATATAATCTATTGTGTATTTACTTCCTGTTACTTGAGAAGTATCTGGTTCACCTTCATATCTTGGTATTTTTTCATAAATTGTGCCTTTTCCTTCCACATAGAAAGTTTGTTTTATTTTCTCTTTCTTTTTATATGTTTCCATTTTAGGAGCATGATAAGTTATATTTCCTTCTTCATCTTGTGAAAACGAAGCATAAGTATCATATCCATTTTTATCTATATAAACTTTTAAACCATTTTCTGTTACTTGTCTTTCTGCATCTCTCCATACGGTAACATCTTTTTCAAATGATACAGTTTTAGAATATAATTTTCCTGTATCTTGCCATTCGCAAATTATTTGATTTGTAATAAATCCCGCTGGACTTGTAACTCTATCAATCATATAAGATGTAGTTGATGCTAATAAAGGACTATCTGAAGCGTTATCTTCAAATTTTTGGTCTTTTTTATAACTTGGATTAAATCCCTCATACTTATCTGGTTGATTAACACACATTTCTTCTGCTTCATCTAATGAAACATTATAAATCATTGTTTCATTTTCAATATCCCACACATTCATAGTTTGATAAGTTCCAATAGCTTTTCTTTCTTCTTCAAACTCCCTATAGTTTAATATAGAACCAAATCCATAATCCCAAACTCCGGGAACTTTTTCTAATGTTTCATCTCTCATTAAACTTTTAACTTTTTCTGTTTTTATTGCATTTGCAATTCCATGTGATGTACTTTCAAAAGTATCTTCTCCGGTTGAATTATCTATATAAACTTGTTTGATTTTTCCACCATCATTTTCATCTGCTTTTTGAACTTTCATTTCTGAATCTTTATATACATATTGAGCAGATTTTGCAATTAAATTACCTTCTTCATCTGTTAATTGTTTTAATTCAAAAGTATCAGGGTCATGATAAACAGGTTTGATAAATTGTTCTGGATATCTAAATTTATTTTTATTTAAATGTTCATCTAATACAAATAAAGCATTAGGATTTAAATAAAACATTTTTTCTCTATTATATTTATCTTTTAAAACTCTATTTTCTGCTTCACCATATTTTTTAATAAATTCTGGGGAATTATATTGAAGAGGTTCTTTTTGAACTACCTTACCATTTTTATCTGTAACTGTAACATATAAAGATTTTTCAGCATAATAAGTGTAAAAAGCTTTTACCATTTTATTTCCTGTTGATAATTCAGTTACTTCTATTTCACCATTTTCAGGATTAATGGTTGTCCCATTATACTCCAAATAGTCTTCCTGTTGAATATCCTGTGTTTTCCCTTGATTCTCAACAATAACATACCAACCAGCCGCAATAATTACAAATATTACTAAAGCTACAATTACATATGGAGCTAATGCTATAAAAATAGCTTTAAGTCCTTTTAACAAAAGTTTACCTGCTTTTTTTGCAGCTTTTCCAATAGCTTTTCCTATCTTCCTTCCAGCTTTATTTGTAGCATTATTTAACTGTGATTGTTCATTGTGTTCTTCTGACATAATTTCTTAGTAAAATATGACTTTTACTAAATTTCCCTCCTTTCTAAAATGATATATATATTATATAAAAAAGTTATAAAATATATAGATAAAATAAGTTTTATATTATATAAAAAAATAAAATGTTAGATTTATTTTTATGTTTATAAATCTAACATCTTATTATTGTTAATTTTCTTCTAAATTTAATATATCTTTTAAGTTGAAATTCCTATTGTTGTATAACTTATTAGAGAAGTTTACTACTGTTTTATTATCCATTTTCTTAATATCATTAATTCCCTTAGATTTATAAAAAGCTATTAAATTATCTCTATCAGCTTCTCTTGAGCCACCACTTTTAAAATCTCCTTCTCCTAAGAAAGCATCTCTCATATTTTTGAAATTGACGTTATAATCAGTCATGCTTAATTCATCATCATTAAACATACCATTATTATCATCCATTATAGCTGTGGAGTTTTCTTTTCCTTGATATAATTCTTTAACACCAGCTTCTTTTAATTCTGGGTTCTTAAATGCACTACGAATATTTTTACAATGGTTTACCAAAGATTGAGAACTGTTTCTTAGATTTTTACTTGCCTTCATAACTCCACTAAAATCACCAGTTGCAGCAGAACCAACAATTGCACCTGCATCCATAAATCCTGCACCTGCATTAAAAAGTGCTTTACCAGTTTCCGCAGCCATTTTTGCTTTTCTACTACCTAAATTTCGGCTTCCACTTTCTATAATATCATTTCCTTTTGTTTGTGGTGTTCCATTCATAGCATCTTTTATTTTTCCAATTTTACTTGAACTCATTGGAGTGTTTGCACTACTTTGAATACTTCCATCAGAAGAACTTCCACCAGAATTTCCTCCCATTGAACCACCTTTAGTTGCAATTTTTCCTCCAACTATTCCTCCAACAGCACCACTTACAACACCACCTACAAGTTTTTTTCCAGCAGATAAAATACCACTTGCTTGGTCGGTAATTCCACCTGATAATCCAAATATATTTTGTCTTATCATATTAGTAAAAGGAATAAATGCTACTAAAATAGTTAAAAGCTCAAAAGTTTTAAGAGAATTTGTAGCTGAAATAGATGTAAATAATGAAACCGCTATAACTTGAATAGATTGCATAAATATATTTCCTATTAATATGTTCATATAATTAGTAAAAGTAGTTTTATATTTACCACCAAATGCGATAGATACTATTGCAAGAGGAGCTATTCCATATAATCCTGCTATTGTAAATGCTCTTAAAACATAAGCTATATTATAGTAAGCAGTTATACTAAAGAAAGCTACACTAATTAAAGCTGCTCCCAAAGTCGAAGCGTTCATATATGCCGAATCTCCAATATATTGAGAAAAGGCACTACTTGCTTTAAATATATTTACTAAATAATAATTTAATCTAATCAATGAATGGAATAGAATATAAAATGATGCCAAAGAAAATACTGCAACAAATATATTTTTAAAACCTTCTAATAAAGAAACTCTTTCACTAACGTTAATTGTTGATAATTGTTTTTTTGCTATTAATTTTACAAGGGCAAATCCAACTACTGTAAAAGCTAATATTAAACATACGAAATTTAATAAACGTGCTGAACTCATCCAGCCTTTTGGCATTACTCCATAATAATAAGTAAAACTTCTTGAACCAGTATTAAAGAATACTTCATCTAATGGATATAGTCCAAGTAAAAGTCTTAATCCTCCTGTTGCATTTTTAATCACAGTAACAATAGTATTTTCAAAAGCATTTGGTTTAGTTATTTCACTAATGTTAGAATAAGTAATTCCTTTTACATCAGCTTGATAGTTCCCTTGAAGAACAATATATTGCCAATTTAAATATTCAGGGTCTTTTTTCTCTTTTAATGCTTTTTTATATTCTGCTGATATATCTTCTCTATTTTGATACCCTTTATTTACTTTAACTAAAGCAATATTTGATTGTCCACTTGATGAAGATATATATACATAATCATTAATAGTTACTTTGTCATTTTCTTCAATTAAGTTTTTTTCACTATCATTTAATTTTCTAATAGTAAAAGTTTCACTACCTAAAGTAACTGTGTTAGTTGCCAATGTTCCTCTTGCAACTGAATTAACTGAATTTGCTAAATCAACAGAAATTTGTTTAAATTGTTCTGGTGTTATTTTTTCTTTAGTTCCACTAACATTCATCATCCAAGCTAAAGTATCATTTAAAGATGCTACTAATCTTTCTGAAATAAAATATGCAATTTCTTCATCTTTATCATTAGCATGTCTTTTTAAATTTTTTAAATTTGAATGAACTCCGGGGAAAGAAAATGCTAATCCATTTGCGTTTCCAATATCAATTATTATTTCTCTATATTTTTTTTCTATATCATCTTCTGACATAGCATTATCGCCAAAATAAGTTATTTTAGGAACTGTAAAATCTTTTACTGTACCATCATTATTAACAGTTATTGAAGTAAAATCACCTACATCATTTTCCCTATGAGAACTTGCAAAAAAGCTATTTTCATCAAAAATAACAGTTGGAACATATTCTAATCTTCCTTCATCTATTGTTATAGATATAAAATAAGCATTATGAGCGTAAGTGTTTATTGAGCTTGCTCTAAACAATCCTATAAAACTTAAAAAGCTTAAAAATATAAGAATTAGGGATTTAAAAAAATCCCTTTTTTTAATTTTCTTCATATAAATCCTCCTTACTCTCTATTTTCTTTTTTTGTCTTTTTTTCTATTAATTTTGCTTCATATGGGAAGGCTACAACAGAAGCTGTCGCACTTTCACTTTTAAGTTTTATAAGAATATCTCCCCTATTAGCAGATAATAAGAAATTAATTTCTCCATCAGATAATCTAAAAGTATCTCTTAAATCATCTGCATCAGAAGGGTCTTGTGATAAGAATATTTTTGTTTCAGCATTTTTTAATACCGCTTGTCCATGAATATTATTTGTAAATTCAGAGAAGTTTTGAGATGCAACTAAAAGTCCAGCATTTCTCTTTCTTATTCTTCTTGAAGCATTTTCTAAGAACTGTGCGGTATAATCTGAACCTGCCATATTTTTAGATACAAGCATCCATGCCTCATCACATACAACTCTCTTCTTTATATGAGGATTTTTCTTAACGAACTTTTCCCAAGTCCAAGATAATGCAACATACATACCAATAGGTCTTAAAATGTTTTCTTCTAATTTAGATATATCAAATGTTACTATCGGTTTATTAGAGAAATTTTTTAAATCTTCTGAAGTTTGAGTGTCAAATAAGTCATATATTCCACCCTTTTTAAATATTTTTAATGTATTTGCAAGAGTGATTATTTCTACATCTTCATTTTTTCTTCCATATTCATCTATAAGCTTCCAAAAATCAGAGAATGTAGGCATAGGTTTTTTCATTCCATCATGATATAGTTGTTTTGTAACTTTATCAAAATAAGGTTCAGTTATATATAAAGAATTAGGGTCTTCTGTTATACCTCTATCTACATATAGTTTTAAAATCATATCAGAAGCTATGGATTTTTGATTTCCAGTTAATCCACCTGCCATAATAGCTATTAAGTTAAGTACATCAGAAACTTTATCTTTAATTAAAACTTCTTTTCCTCCAAGTGGGAAGCCATCTTCATCTACAATATCAGATTCTTCTATATCAAATGGATTTATAAATGCCTTTGAATCTGCTGATATTCTTATATACGCTCCCCCTAATGCCTTAGTTAATTTCATATACTCACCTTCGGGGTCAATTATAACTGACCTTATACCACGAAGGGTGCTTCTCATTGTAAGTAATGAAACAAAGAATGATTTACCAGAACCAACTTGTCCAAGAACAGTTATATTACCATTTTTTAATACACTTCTATCATAAAAATCTATCATTATAGAAGAACCTGTTCTATGGTTTAGTCCACAAAACACTCCATTTTTATGAAATATTTCATTATTGTAGAATGGGAAAGTTGAAGTTAAAGCACCACTATTGAAGTTTCTATACATATCTTTAATATAAGATTTTCCATAAGGTAAAATTGACTTAAACGTTTCATCTTGTCTTAAATACATAGGCATTAAGTACATTTTCTTTCCTCTTAACTTGTTATCCAATTTTTGAGTTTCTTTTTCTAAATTGTCCTTACTATTTGTAAATAATGTTGCACCTATTTGTATTTGAAATAGTTTTTCAGTATTTCTTTCAAGTTTTCTTCTTTCTTCATATAGCGCTGTTATATCATCAGTAAGTTTTGTTATATTTTTAATATTTCCTTTTTCTTTTTCAATAAGTAATTGAGTTTCATATTCTGTTATAGTTTTAGTTAAACTTTCTATTGCTTGTCTATCATTTTCAGGTTCAACATGTATCATAACATCCATATCACCATCATAATTATATAAATCATTTAACCAACCTATATATGCTTGTTGAGGAAAACCTTTCATTATAAAACTTCTTGTATAGGTTTTTCCTAAAACTAAATAATCCTCATTACTTCTATCTAATGAAATTGGAGCTAAAAAGTCTTTTAAGGAATACATTCCTCGTTCTAATATGTTTTCATTTTCTTTTAATTCTTCTTTTTCTAAGTTTAAATCTATTTCTTTTTTTTGTGTTTTTAATCCTAACATTTTTATCCTCCTATTTAAAATCTAATTTTTCTTCAATATTAAATGTGTATTGAAATTCGCCTGCCAAAGCATTTCTGATTTTAGATAATTCAGTAATAGCATCTAATCCTCTATCTCTTAAATCATCTGGGATGTCATTATTTAATAATTCTGTTTGAATTTTTGATTGTGCCTCATAAAGAATCCAATCAAATTTTCCTTCATCTGTTATTTCTGCTAATCTATCTTCTCCTTCAACAGTCATCTTTAAAAATTCTCCACTTGTAATATTTTTTATTTGTGAAGCATTATCTCTATTATAGGAAGAATAAATTAAATCTATTAATTCATTTGTTCCAAGAATAGTCGAATAAATACCAATTCCTTTTAAGTTTTCAATAATTATTTGACATCTTGTTTGTATTTCTTTTATTGAATATTCATATTTTTCATCATCATTTAAAGTATCTAAAGCTAAAGCCTCATTAAATGGAACTATTATATATTTATTTTTTTCTTTATCACTACTAATTTGATTGTAAACACTTTCCATATTAGAATAAAAGACATTCCCATATTCTTTAAGTTCATCAAATTCACTTATTGACTCTTCAATATCTTTTTTTAATGTTTTTAACATATCAGTATTATCTACTTGTTTTGTTTGAATGAAAAATGATATTGGGTGTGTTAAAGAATTTAAAAATCTTTGAAAAGATAATTCAATTGCATATTTTTCTTTATCAGTTTTTAAATCATAATTTATAGAACTACATTTTATAACAGCTCTATAATCATGTCCTCCAAGGTCTATAACACCATCTAATATATACTTAAATGGTAAATCATCTTGTGTTGTTTCAGCTTTATTTGATTTCTCATCCAAAGTTTGTCCTGTACTGTTAATAAGTTTTCTTAACGCAAAAAATGTTATAACTCCAAAAATGGCAAAAACCAATATAATTGCTATTATTATTTTCATTTTTTATAAACTCCTTTTATTAATTAATTTTTTACTTTTCTTATTAAATTTTCTTTTTGTCTTTAAATAAAAAAATAAAGTCATTTCATGTTTTTTATAAAAAGCAAATGGAACACCATAACTTCCAGTAATTAATCCTAATAGTATAGATAGGATTTTTAATTTAGTTAAAACAAATACTAAAGAAAATATTGCTAATCCAACTACAAGTCCTGACATTAACCAGAAAAATTGTGCTGCTGTTAAAATTCCACCAATTATCTTTTCACTACCTTGATTAGTGTCAGTAGGTATGTCATATATCATTAATTATTACCTCTTTTCTTTTTATTTATATTTATATAAATATATTTTAAATATATAATATATAATATATAATATATAATATAAATTAAAAGCAAGGTTTATCGAAATTTATTGAATAATATTTAAAAAGGAGTGTGTTTATGAAATATTTTTTGTTTATGGTTACATTAGAAGGTATAAAC
>Ga0209537_1001281_pt1 | contig 28852 bp, 23 predicted proteins | sample BioPla4DNA1_FD_187698 | JGI IMG/M metagenome (GOLD analysis project Ga0209537, IMG submission 187698) | Biogas fermentation microbial communities from Germany - Plant 4 DNA1 (SPAdes) (version 2) | ecosystem: Engineered > Bioreactor > Anaerobic > Digestate | place: Bielefeld, North...
TCTTTTGCAAAGGCCATCTCATGGGTGACTACTACCATGGTCATACCTGATTCCGCTAGGTCCTTCATTACTTTCAATACTTCACCAACCATTTCTGGGTCCAATGCCGATGTGGCTTCATCAAATAACATTATTTTAGGCTCCATTGCAAGGGACCTGGCAATGGCTATTCTCTGTTTTTGTCCACCTGATAATGAAGCTGGATATGAATCTTTCTTATCCAATAAATCCATTGTTTTCAGTAGTTCAATAGCCTTGTCTTCTGCTTCTTCCTTAGACATTCTCCCTGTCAATACTGGAGCTAAGGTGATATTTTCAAGAACTGTTTTATGGGGAAATAGATTAAAATGTTGGAATACCATGCCTATATTTTGCCTAATCTTATCTATGTCTTTACCTGAATCGGCTATATTTTTTCCGTTAATATATATCTCTCCAGAAGTTGGCTCCTCTAAATAATCGATGCACTTTATAAGGGTGCTTTTCCCAGAACCGGAAGGTCCTATTAGAGCAACAACCTCTCCCTCCTTGATTTCTAAATTTATGTTCTTTAGCACTTGTTTCTCTCCATAGTATTTATCTAGATTTACAATTTTAATCACTGTATGACAATCTCCTTTCCAAGACTCCAACAAGTTTTGATAGGGTAAAAGTTAGTGAAAAATATATTGCTGCTACTATTACTAATGGGTCGAATGCTTTATAGCTACTACTTTGAACTATTTTTGAAGCATGCATTAGGTCTAATACACCAATTGTTGAAGCCACTGCAGTCTCCTTTATCAAAGTTACAAATTCATTTCCCAATGCTGGCAATATGTTTTTTACAGCCTGGGGTAGTATTATATGCCTCATAGTTTGGCCATTAGAAAGGCCTAAGCTCCTGCTGGCTTCCCATTGGCCTTTATCTACTGACTGTATACCTGAGCGGATTATTTCAGCTACATATGCAGCACTATTTAAGGAAACTGCTATCAGGGCAGCTAAAAAACTATTCATATCTACTCCCAGTAATACATAGCTTCCGAAGTAGACCAAAGCTATCTGAACCATCATAGGGGTTCCTCGAAACACTTCAATATAAACAGTTGCAACCGCCTTTAATAGCCTAAATTTTGAAAGTCTTAGGAGGCACAGTATGCCTCCTAAGGTAGTTCCTATTATTAGTGAGAAAAATGATAACATTATTGTTGTTTTAATACCTATCAAATAGTACTGTTTATATTCTACAAATAGGTCTAGTATTTCCACAACCCTTCCTCCTAGTCATTATAAAGTTCAAAAGCTTCTACAAACCACTTTTCAATCAAGCCCTTAGCCTTAGCATCAGCTAATATTTCATTTAATTTTTCAGTCAACTCGTTATTTCCTTTCTTCAAGGCAATGGCCACACCTTCAGAACCGCTATCAATATTAATACCTTCAACAACTATTAAGTCATCATTTGCCTTTGCAAAGGACTTAGCAACAAATTCTTCCATAATAACACAATCAATCTTCTTAGTCTTTAAGTTCATAACTAATTCGGGGTTTGTAGTCAAGCTCAATACATCTGCACCCTCTATGCTAGCAGCAAACTTCTCCTGAGTTGTTCCAAGCTGTACTCCTATCCTTTTTCCGTTTAAATCTTCTAATGTAGTAATATTTGATGCATTATCTTTATGAATTAGGACAGTATGTTTAGATTCATAGTAGATATCTGTAAAGTTGGCTTCTTCTAGCCTTTCTGGGCTTGGATTCATAGCTGCAATTACTATATCTAACATTCCTGTAGAAAGACCACCTAAAAGTTTGTCAAAATCCATATCTTTTATTTCTAGCTCTACACCAAGTTCATCTGCTATATATTTTCCAAGCTCAATATCAAAGCCTACAATTTGGTCTACTCCATCAACCATAACATGGGTTTCAAATGGTGGGTAATCTGCACTTGTACCCATAATTATTTTGCCCTTATTTTTGATGCCTTCTAAGGTATAGCTTTCTACTTCAGACTTTACCTTATCTGAACTTTCCACTTGAGCTTTTCCACATCCTGACAGAATACTAATTAGAAGCACTAATACCAACAATAAGCTGATTTTCTTTTTCATTTCCTCCACCTCTCCTTTAATTTATTTGTTTTTCTAATAAAAAATCTCGTCTCCATACATTAAAGAGACGAGAATACCCGCGTTGCCACTCTTCTTGGTTTTATAATAAAACCCAGCTCAAATCAATAACGCCTGAAAGCGAAACAGGATACTCACCCAATGGCTTTGTCCTGCTTGTCTCAACAGCTCTCTTCATTATATTTTCAATTCACTGGCTCTCACCTTATCCAGCTCTCTGTAGAATCTACTCATATAACTACTCTCTGTGTCATAGACTTTAACTTCTATTTAATTGTAGATTGATAAAGGCCTTTACCAAAATTAAAAAACTCGTCTCAGATTAAGAGACGAGTATCTACCCGCGGTGCCACTCTTTTTGTATTTTCTTTAGAAAATACAGCTCAAACCAAATAACGCTTTGGATGCGGGATAAGATACTCACCTATAGGCTTTGTCCTATCCATTTCAGCAACTCTCTTCATTATGCTTTCCATCTCCTGGCTCTCACCTAACCCAGGTTCTCTGTAGGATGTACTCCACATAACTACTCTTTGCATCTTCAACTTTAAAATTATTTATAATGAATAATATATTAAAACGAATTAAACAATTTGTCAATAGATTTTTAAAAGTTTTTTGTAGCATTAAAGTCCCTACTTCTCAAATCATTATTTTCTCACTATCTATGATTATTGCTTTTTTGCCGAATTTCTCAATAAGTGTAACCTCAGGATAAGTTCCTTAATATATTAATATAAACAAATAAATTAACATATTTGGAGGTGAAAAAATGGCACCTAAGTTATTCAAGTTAAAAATCGAAGCAGCGACTACCACAACAGTTACAACCCATCCAGAGGTAACACAGTATTTTTATGAAGTTGATGATGCCCATAGAATTGATGATACACTTGTTATTCCATCTACAGCATTTGTTGATGGTGAAGGAAATGCTGTCGTAGGCAATCTAGAGACAGTAGCAGAGAATAATGGATATTATTCCTTATTTATAAATGGTGTAGAACAGCAAACTAGTCTCTATGAAGTTGAAGAAGATGGCTCTCAGGTTACTATAGATGATGCTACAACCATTCTTACAGGATCACCTATTATCCTAATAGTAACTAATTTTGATCCAGATGCTAATTCTACTACGACAGTAACAACTTAATTATAGATTAAGGATGTGCAAAGACTTGCACATCCTTCAAATCTTTATTATATATGGAGTGATTTTTGTGTATATTGTAGATGTTTATCATTATAATACTCTTTCTGATGGTGAGAAAAAAGTCTACACAAATGAAGATGAATTAAAGGAATATGGTGATAGAGGCATACTAGACCCTGACAGTGTTTCTTATTACAGCCTATATATTAATGGAGTCTTACAACCAAAGGTTAACTATGAAATACAAGAAGGACAACTTACTTTAAATACTAAAGATGTTCCTTTAAAAGATTCTCCAATTACTCTCGCCTTTATCACCATTAAAGAAAAAACATCTACAAGCCTTAATTCTCTCCAGGCTAAGGGCATGCTCCCCTCTGGTCAAACATCTACTGGCCCTGTTAGAGATTTAGATATTAGCCTTGATGGTCCTATGGATTTTAACTTAAAGCTTGACAAGGTTATTACATCTGGCCCCAAGTCTGTCTACGCAGGCCAATTATCTCAGTGGGGGTTTACATTGACAATAAGTAATATAGGGGGTGAGCCAATTACCAATATAGTTGTGACAGATAATATTCTACTGGATACAATTTTATCAATAGAAAATTCACTTCCATCTAAAGGTATTATTAACATAAGTCCTGATACTATTATTTGGACCATAGATACTTTAGATGGGGGCCAATTTGCTACTGCGAGTTTTGTGGTAACAGGTTACTTTAGTGCCAGTGGTATGCGTTTCATAAATAGGACTTATGCAACTTATACTAATGCTATAGGCCCTGTAGCTACTGATCTTGTTTATGAGGAACCATTAGAGGTAGATAGGGGAATGTTTATTACAAATACAATCATCTCCGGGCCTACGATGGTAAAAACTGGAAAAATAAACACTTGGAGAATTGAAATAAAAATATCTAATTTTAGCCATAATAGTATTTCTGATATTTTGGTATTGGATAGTTTATTCATTGAAAATATTGAAGATGTAAAAATTGTTAATATATCTAAAGGAAATGTTAAATTAAACCAATATAATATTCTCTGGGAAATTGATGAGCTTAAGAGCCATGAAACTTCTATACTTACTCTAGATATTAGGGGTGGGTTTATTTCAAATGGTTTCAAAAATCTAGGTACTATTTTAGGAGTTGGAAATATATCTAATGAAATAATCTTTTCAAATACTGCAGAGGACTTTCAAATCCTAGTTCAGTCAGCTTCGACTAAAGTTAAAAAGGGATTGTTTGTGGAAAAAAATATACTAAACCAGCCCTTAGCAGGATTTATAGATACTTTTAAAAAATGGACCTTCTCTATAATGGTTACAAATACTAGTAAGGACTTTTTAGAAAATATAATAATTACAGATTATATGCTCTTTGATAGTATAGATTATATTAAAAACCTATCTGTTTCTTCAGGTAGCATTTCTATTTCAAATAGTTCGATACTTTGGTATATTGATGAGCTTTATCCTGGTGGGTCTCAGGTAGCAAGTTTTGAAGTTAGAGGCCTTTTCTCAACTACTGGCCCCAGGGCCATTAATAGGGCTTTTGCCACTGGATTTAATCCAAAAACAAAGACTTGTATCTTATCAAATATAAGTTCTGGTAATTTAGTTAATGTCTTTGATCCTAAAAATGACTTAAAAGAAACCTGTGTTGTGGTAAATAAGGTCTTTTCTCAATGTCAACAAAGAAAATGTTTTGAAAGTATTAATGTTTATATAGGAGAAGCTGATTATAAGAAAATAATATTTAAGCCCGGATTTATAGTTGAAAATAGCCTGCTTATTGAAAATATTAACGACCAGCCAAATTATAAAAGGGTTAAATTATTGTTAAAAATACCCTTTCAGATTATTACTACAAATGACGGTATAATTGATGACTATTTACCCAATATACTAGTAGATAAAGTTATGTATATGCCTGAAGCCAGGGATGAATTTTTATTTAATATTAATGTAGAAACCAGTTCAAAACCTTTAAGTCCCCCTATTAAACAAGATAGGGAGTTGATTTTTCCTGTCGGAGTATTTGTTAAGGTTTCACTTATAGGAAAAGTTCAATTGCTCATACCTAATTATGAGTTTCCTTTAAATTATTCTACTATAGAAAATGTAGAAGGTTCTATATATAACATAGATAAGTTAAAAAGCATTTTAAATCTACACCTGCCTCATAATGAGAAAACTATAATAGAACTTCAGGGTAATTCATGTCCTAATATATTTGGTAAATTAATAATAGAAAAACACATTGTTTCCGGCCCCCTTATAACAAGTTCCAATACAAGTAATACTTGGATAGTTGAACTCAAGGTTACAAATATTGGAAATGGCCCAATTGCTAATGTAATTGCAATAGATAGCTTATTTTTAGATGAATTAATAGACTTTAATGTAATTAGCTCTAGTAAAGGAATTATAGATAGACATGATAAAAAAATTATATGGAAGATAGGATCTTTAAATTCTTATGAAAGTGCAGTGATTGTAGCAGAAATAAGAGGTACTTTTGATAGCAAGTCTACTAATATCCTCAAAGGAGAAAATCATCAATATAATACTGTTTCAGATGGTATTAAGAAAGTTTATACCAATTATGATGAAATAGCTATATATGGAAATCTAGGTATTCCAAATCCAAATGAAGTTTCTTTTCTAAATCTTTTCGTTAATGGAGTATTACAACCTAGATCAAACTATAGTGTAGAAGAAGGTGCCATAAGCTTGTTGACTGATGACGTACCCATTAAGGGTGTGCCAATTATCCTAGAGTATTTTAAAATATATAATAAAGATAATCAAATGTTAGAAGCAGATATTTACCAATATAATACCATTTCTAAAGGAAAAAAAGTTTATACCGATGATGATGAGTTAATAGAATATGGAGACCAGGGAATACTTGACCCTAAGGAAACTTCCTATATGAATCTTTTCATCAATGGAGTAATACAGCCAAAGGTTAATTATTCAGTCAAGGAAGGTAGCCTTGAATTACTATCTGAACCTTTACCCATTGAGGGAAGCCCTATTATTTTGCAATTTATCACTTTTATGTAAATATCCATTACCCTTTTAATTCTACTTTTGTTATGATTTTTAAAAACTCTACTTCCTATAAATTAGAAGTAGAGTTTTTGGTTTTCTCATCTTTTGCAAATTACACTGGTCTTTCATCTAATACTTCCTTAGGCAGTATCTCCAATGCCCTTTCCAATATATCCTTGGCATATAGGCCCTCTCCCCATGGTGGGTTAATAATTTGCCTCCATAACTTGCTTCCTCTTTTATTGTGAAAGAGACCTAAGGTGTTTTTCAAAGCGTTATAGCCCATTTTTTGATCTTGGCCAAACTTTTCCACATAAGCAATTAATTCTTCTATGACCTCACGCCTTGAAATATTGTTTACTTTACCACCTTCAACAAATTGATCTACTTCTGCCAATATAAATGGATTTTCATACGCAGCCCTACCTAACATAACACCATCAACATAGTTTAAGTGTTCTTTTATGGCTTCAATAGTTTTTATTCCACCATTTATTTCAATAAACAGGTCTGGAAAACTTTCCTTTATCCTATATACATCTTCATACCTAAGGGGAGGAATCTCCCTATTATCCTTTGGGCTTAAACCTTCTAATATGGCAATACGGGCATGTATTATAAAGTGCTTTACTCCTGCTTCCCCTAAAACTTTTACAAAATACTCCAAATCCTCATATTTATCGTATATTACCTTTGGCAAAGAACTAGGCAAGATATTAGTTCCATCTATTCCAATTCTATGTTTTACGGTCACTGGCTTATTTGTTTCCCTTTTCATAGCCACAACTATTTCTGCCACCTCTTCAGGATAGGCCATGAGGCTTGCCCCCATTTGATTTCCTGAAACCCGATCTGATGGACAGCCTACATTTAGGTTAATTTCATCATAATTCCAATCCTCTGCAATTTTTACAGCTTCTGCGATTTCCTTTTTATCACATCCTGCAATCTGTAAACTTATGGGCTTTTCATAAGGATGAAAATCTAAAATCTTATTCCTATCTCCATGAATAATTGCACTACTTGTAACCATTTCCGTGTATAGGATAGACTTTTTAGTTAATAGTCTACAAAAATATCTAAAATGTCTATCTGTTATATCAACCATTGGGGCTATGCTTATTCTTGACATTAGTTCTACCTCCTAACTAAATCTGATTTGAATATATAGTATTATTTATTACTCATTATACTAAATTTTAGAAAAGAACACCTCTATTTTACACAATTATAATTTTGTCTATCTTACAATTTTACTTATAACATTTTACTTGAATACTTGGCCCTGCCCTATTCTCAATCCTATAGCCTCATGTGTTAATAAAGTAGAAAAATGTAAAAAACTCCATATTTCAACAACTAGCTAATATATATTTTTTTGGAAATCTATGTTACTATAAATTAAATATAATATTTGGTACAATTGTTTTTGTAAGTAACTAAAACTGTAAGGGAGGAATTTAATGATCAATAAAATTAGTTTGAAAAAGAACATATTTTTTATTATAGCCTTAGTCCTAGTGTTAGTAGAATTACCTCTTGGTGCTTTTGCAGCATCAAATCCCTGGGACCCCTATAATAAACATATGCAAAAGTCCATTGCAAAAAGACACCTTAGAGGGGTTTGGATCTCAACCACCCTAAACCTAGATTGGCCCTCTAAGGAAGTTATAAATATAGAAGATGATAACGAAAGAATTGAAAAGACAAAGGAAGAACTTATTAGCATTTTAGATAAATCAGTTGAAATGAACATGAATGCTATCTTTCTACAAGTAAGTCCAGAGGGAGATGCATTTTACCAATCTGATGTAGTACCTTGGTCTCATTATCTTACTGGAACCTTTGGTAAAGATCCAGGCTTTGACCCATTAGCCTTCGCCATTGAAGAAGCCCATAAACGTAATCTTGAAATCCATGCTTGGTTTAATCCCTATAGGGTTTCCATGTATACAAATGATGCTACAGTAGAATCTCTAAATGTAGAAAAAAGTGTATTTAAAGAACATCCTGATTGGATAAGAACTGCACATTCCAGATTCGTTGTGGATCCCGGTATTCCAGAAGCTAGAGAGTGGATAAAAAGTAAAGTAATGGAAGTAGTAAAAAACTATGACATAGACGGAATACATTTTGATGACTACTTTTATAATGAAGCCTATAAAGGTGAATTAGATGATACAGATACCTTTAATAAACATGGTTCAGGTTTATTTTCAAACAAAGATGATTGGAGAAGAAACAATACCTATCTTCTAATAAAAGAACTTTCCAATGAAATAAGAACAAGAAAGCCTTGGGTAAAATTTGGCATAAGCCCATCAGCTGTTTGGGGAAATAAAAAGGATGGTCATCCAGATGGATCAAATACTAATGCAGGAGTCCCAAACTATGATAGAAGCTTTGCTGATACTAAAAAGTGGGTAGAAGAAGAGTTGATAGATTATATTGCTCCTCAAGTTTATTACTCCTTTGCTAATCCTCATGTTCCCTATGGCGAAATAGTTGCTTGGTGGTCTAATGTCATAAATGGCAAAAATGTTCACCTATATATTGGTCAAGCCTTATATAAAGTAAATAACGATAAGGATATTTATTTCCAAAATTCTAAAGCAGTAGACGAATTTGCTCGACAACATAAATTAAATATTGGATTGCCAGAAGTTAATGGCAGCATCATGTTTAGATATAAAAACTTTGTTGACTCGGACAAGCAACAGGTTGTAAATGCAATACAAAAAGACTTGTGGTCAACAAAAGCCTTAGTACCAGTTATGACCTGGAAAGGTGGAAAAGCTCCTTCAAGCCCCATTGATGGAAATATAGAAGTCCTGTCCCAAGGCAATAAATTATCATGGGTAGATAATGATGAAAGCACTGCTTATTATGCCATATACAGGACAAATAAGGGAAACACTATAGATATTAATTCTGACTATAGTGCTATGGAACTAATAGCTACTGTTAGAAAAAGCAATAATGGTCTTCAAGAATTTATAGATATGACAAGCAATGGTATCGATAATGTAGTCTATGCAGTTACAGCATTAGATAGGCTTCACCATGAAAGCCAGGAACTTATTATTGGCAAAGAACAATCTAAATATTTTTATGATGTAAACAGGGGGCAAGCTTGGGCTATTAAAGCCATAGATCATCTATTTGAAAGAGATATTATCAAGGGTGTAGGAAATGGAAAGTTTGATCCAAGTAGAAATATCAGCCGTGCAGATTTTCTAATTATGGTAATGAATTCCTTTGGCATAGAACCTGATGAACAAATAAATGATAACTTCTCTGATGCTGGAAATAAATACTATACCAAATATCTAGGAACTGCTAAAAGACTTGGGCTAGCTTTAGGTGTGGGCAATAACCTATATATGCCTGAAAATAATATGACACGACAAGATATGTTTGTAATACTCTATCGTATACTAAATATACTAGAAAAGTTTGATGGCAATATAGATAATAATGAAATAAACTTTCAAGATTTCAGTGATATAGATGAAATTGACGACTATGCCATGGAAGCTTTAGAGTCCTTTGTAAATGCAGGTATTATCCATGGTGATGGTAACAAGCTTAAACCTAAAGATAATGCTACAAGGGCAGAGACAGCCCAAGTCCTTTACAATATTTTAAATCATAAATAAGTATAAATTAAATAAGCAAGCCCCTTTTTATGAAAAATAAAAAGGAGTTTGCTTTTTAACTGGATGTTAGCCATCACAAATTATATCATACAGCAAGTTACTTAAATCAAATTTTTCTCCATATTTTCTAATATTTCAATGTCCTCTGGCTTAAGCTTTTCATACAAACTTTTTCTATAACTAATAGACATCTCCAACTTGGTTTTTCTATCCTTGTTCTTACTTGTCTCATGCCAGTGGACTTTTTTATTTTTATAGTAAAGGTCATAATCTACTAATCTTTTTCCATCCATGGTATATTCTAGAGCCATAAGTATTTTTTTGACTTCGTAAGGTGTAAAAAATGTGAACAATCGTACTTGGTAGGTCAGCACTGAAAAAAGCATTACGGCATAATCCTTGGTCCAACTCTCACCTAAAATCATACCAATCTCTAATTTTGATAATATAAACATAAGCCTTTTATAGTTTTCCTCATACCGACCACTTGAATCATATATATTAATCCTGAGTTCATACCAATGACTGTCATCTAGAGCTTGTGTAATGAGCCTTAGCCCTTCTAATCGCAAGATTTGCTGAACTTCTCTAATAGGTTTAGGTATCAATATCTTAGTTTCCAAGAAATCTTCAGGAGCTACGGGCCCATTAATTGCTTTATTTGTAAAAGCAATAATGGTATCATCCCTTTCCCCCAATCCAATTCCTTCTATTAATCCAACTGCTTTACCTAAAAACATTTCCTTTAACTTATTTATTAGTTTCTCCTCATTCCCTGCTATTCTCATAACAACCGATGCTGGGCCTAAATCTACCCTATCTAAAAGATTACATTTATGACTATTGATTATAGAACCCAGTATGATCGTTGAAGCTTCATTTACTAATACGATTCTCTTGGCATCCTCTACCCTAGTTTTCTCATGATTTAGGCCGGTAATAAAGCATAGAGTACTGTTGTCCGATGCCTTCTCAAAGGCCTTCCATATATCTGTAGATTCTCCTTTTAAAGCTTCCTCTAAATAATTTGTTACTTGGTCAATATTTTCAGTTCTAATAAATAAAAACCTTGGACCCATTCTAACTAAAAACATGGCCTTCCCCCTTATAAAGAAACCCTTCTCAACTCCATCAATCTTGCCCTATTTGTTCCAATAGGATAGTCCAAATGATAGATCTCACCACTTGATAAATCGATTACATTGATATTTAATATCCCATTTAAGCCTAATGTATTCTCTTCTATATAATGTCTAGGTGCAAAGCTATGGCCATAAAGACTAAAATCTACGTTATCCTTACATTTTTTGTAATAGTGGCATATCTTTATATTATAATTGTCGATGGTTATAAGGCCCTCTTCTAATATTATGCCTCTTCTAGTTAACTTACTAATTATTTCATATTCATCATGGTTTCCCAATGCATAATATATTTTTGTCTCTTCGTTCTTTTCTAAGCCTTCAATAAGCTTGGCTACTCCCTTATGATATTGGATAATCTTATCTTTATATTTTTCCAGTTTGATATTATCTGCCAAATCACCTGTATGAACAATAATTTGAGGCTTCAATTTTTCAACGATTCTAAATATATATTTATAAATATCAACAGGAGTATCGCTTATATGCAATAATATTGGTCCCTTTAAATTCTCCAATAACTCCTTAGGTATATAGGGATAATTAAATATGGATAAAAGTCCACTGTAGATGTACTTTATAAATTTCATGGCAGATCTCATCCTCCTATTCACCAGTTCACTTAAGCAAGTTTATTATAAATTTGTTTGCTATCTCTATTTTCAACTAATACAAACCTATTAACTTTATTATACTAAATTAATACAAAATATGATAGAAAGTGACTTGTTATTGAAATTTATATTTAATTATTCTTACTATTTTATATTAATTCACTATGATATAATACAATAAAAGAAGGGGTGAAAACAATGCCAATACTTATTGGTGATAGGATTATTCTAAGGGAGTATAGAAAAGAAGACCTACCATATATGAGGAAATGGGTAAATGACCCTGAAATTACCCAATATCTTAGCAATAATATTTTTCTCTACCCTCATACAATGACTGTAACAGAAAACTTTATAAACAGCATGATAGATGGCAGTTCTGGTATGAAGGGTTTTATCATTGCCCATAAGGAAAATGAAGAATACATAGGGCAAATTGACTTAATAAAAATCGATTGGATTAATAGAATTGGTACTATAGGTATAATAATAGGCAATAGGGAAAAACTTGGCAAGGGCTATGGCACAGAAGCAATAAAGTTGATACAAGAATTCGCTTTTAACAAATTAAACTTAAACAAGCTTGACTTAGAAGTAAGAGAAAACAATGAAAGAGCAATAAATTGTTATCTAAAATGTGGTTTCGTCATTGAAGGCAGGATTAGGCAAAATCACTTTGTAAATGGAAAGTATGCTGATTCCTTGTTTATGGGCATATTAAAAAGCGAATGGGAGCAAATCAAATAACAAAATCTAGGCAATTTGACCTAGATTTTGTTATTTGATAATTAAGCAGACTTTTTAATCTTATCCTCAAAGAATATACTAAAGGATGGATCTACAGTCCCTATGCCTAGATACCTTGCATTATAATCCTTTAATAACTTAAAGTAGGTTGGACTTAATGCCAATATTACAATTACGTTTACAAAGATTGGTATTGCTGATGTAATATCAGCGAAATTCCATACTGTGGATCCTGGCAGCCCTTGCACTACAGCTAATACAACCATCAAGTATCCTGGTAATGGATATGTGTATTTATAAATCTTTAATATTTTTTCTTTCATAGATACGTTGTTCTTAAATAAATGTCTTAATAAAATTTCATAATATGCATACCATCCACCTGTTGTAGTTAATCCAAAAAGGAATACACCTATTGCAACTATAAGACGTCCTATATATCCTATTTCCTTTTCAAATGCACTTAAGGTTAAAGTTGCACCACTAAGTCCCGAAGTCCATTCTCCTGTTATTACAACTACTAAGGCTGTAATTGAACATACAAGTATAGTATCTACAAATACTTCAAAACTACCCCATAAACCTTGCTTAATTGGATGGTCTATTTTTGCAGTTGAGTGAATCATCGGTGATGTACCCCAGCCAGCTTCATTACTGTAAACAGCTCTAGCTACTCCCATTCTAATTACTTGGCTTACTGCTGCACCTGCAAATCCCCCTACAGCAGCAGTTCCTGTAAATGCATTGCTAAATATCAATGCAAAAGCACTTCCTACTTCCCCAATATTTTTTAGTATGATAAATACTCCTGCTACAATATAGAATAAACACATAAGAGGTACTAGTCTACCTGCTATCCGTCCTAACCAAGGAATTCCACCTAAGGTCATAGCATAAACAAGGATTACATATACAGCCCCAACTATTAGCATGCTCATATTTAAAGTACCGCCTACTGCTTCAGCTACTGTATAATTTTGCAAAGTAATGAAAAATGTTGAGAAAATGCCTGCACCGAATATAAAAGCTAATATGCCCCAAGCCTTAAATCCTTTCTCTTCTCCTAATCCCTTTTCCATATAGTAGGTAGGTCCACCATAAGGCTCTCCCTTTTCATCCTTAAGACGATAATAAACTGCCAAGGTAACTTCAACGTTTTTTATAATCATTCCTAATAATGCTGCAACCCACATCCAGAATACAGCACCAGGTCCTCCAACAGCTATTGCAGTTGCAACTCCACCTATGTTACCAACACCTTCTGTCTTTTTAGTGCACACCACCCCCATAGATTTAATGATGAATTGACACATCGTTGTCACATCTCAAGCTATACTGTCCACAAAATGTTAAAGCTAACTATACTAGCCATTTCATAGTATGCTATAAAGCATACTATGATTAGGTAGTCTTAGCCAGTTCAATACATTTCTTAGCTAATATTATTGATGGGTCTATAAAATTTCCTTTTAAGCCTATTCTATTAGCCAACAATGGTAACTCTGTACATCCAAGGATTATTGGTATATCCCTACCTTTTACATATTTATCATAAAGAGCTTCAAATTCCTCTTGTGATACGTTAAAATCCGATACCTTAACCCTATAAATCCAATTCATAATAATATCCCTATCAGAGCCTTCTGGAACCAAAATATTAAAACCAAACTCGTTAAAAATGTCTTCATATATTTTTGATTTATAGGTCCCATTAGTGGCCATTAGAAAATATTCTTTATTATTCCTGTTATTACTTAAATATATGGCAGTTTCACGAATCATATGTAGTATTTTTGATTTTGTATACTTTTTTACATCATCATAAAAGTAATGGGCAGTATTACAAGGTATGGCAATATAATCTGCTCCCATCATTTCCAGCTTTATAGCTGACCTTATCATTTCAATCCTTGGATCATCCCCTGTACCACATATGTAACTAGTACGATCTGGTATCTGCGTATTATTATCGATGACTATGTGTAAGTGATCTTTTTCTTCTTGAGCATCGGTAAGTTCAATAATCTTTTTAAATAATTCTGATGTGGCTAATGGACCCATCCCCCCCATTATTCCTAATATCAAATTCAGTCACCTCTCATTATGCTAATAGTTCTTATCAGTTATATGTTGCAAAATATGTGCCAAGTTAAAAGTCTCTTAATTTCAATACATTTAACTCACATAAATAAAATAACGGGTTATTTATTAACCCGTTTTATATCCCATTTTCATGAATAAGTCTATGAACTAATGCAAATCCTTTTTCAGTAAGATAACTACCTCCCCTACCTGGCCTTGTCTCAACAAGCCCCATGGATTGGGCAGTATTTAAAAGATTTCTAATTTGACTTTCTGTTAAGGATATATCCTCCTCCTTTGCCCGCATGGCCAAGTATCGCCTTCCTACCCCATCTAAGTTCTTCATTTTATCTAAAAGCCATACCATTTCCCTTCCTAATATGTCCTCCAGTATGGAGTCTCTTTTGTTTTGAGTATAGTTTAAAATATAATCTGGAAGGTCGCTTTTTTCCACTTTTTTATCTTTTTTACTTATGCTGACTATATACTCTATTGCATTTTCCAACTGTCTTATATTACCAGGCCAGTCATACTGATATAATTCTTTTATTGCCTCCTCTGTGAGCACTTCCTTAAGATCAACCGCCCTCCCATTACTGTATTTCTTTAGAAAATAATTTGCTAAAAGCAATATATCGGAGCGTCTCTCCCTTAAGCTAGGCATCTTTATTGGCAGTACATTTAATCTATAATATAAATCAGACCTAAAGTTACCTTTCCTTACTTCATCTTCTAGGTTCTTATTGGTAGCAGCTATAATTCTCACATCTATTGGGATCTCTTTTAAGCCTCCAATACGCCTTATTTGCCTTTCCTGTATTACCCTTAGTAGTGTGCATTGGAATTCCAAAGAAGCATCCCCTATTTCATCTAAGAATATTGTTCCCCCATGAGCTTGTTCAAAAAGTCCTATTTTTCCACCTTTTAGAGCTCCCGTAAAAGACCCCTCTTCATATCCAAATAGTTCCGATTCTATTAAATTCATATGTAAAGATGCAAAGTTAACAGGTACAAAGGGCTCCTTGGCCCTCCTTGATAGAGAATGAATAGCTTGAGCAATAAGTTCCTTGCCTGTCCCACTTTCTCCCTGAATCAATATTGTAGAATCAGTGTTGGCAAAAGCTTTAGCTTTCTCCATAAGCTTTTCCATAATGTCACTCTCATAAATAATATCGTCTACTGTATAATAATTGGTCCTTACAGCAAACCTTCTTCGTATCTCGTGTTCATTTTTTTGTATATCCTCACTCTTTTCAAATGTATATATTCTACCTTCCTCACTCCCCCTACCCTCTACAATATTACAGGTAACAAAATACTCTTTACCTCTAATCTTTATAAGATCAGATTCATTAGTCTTGTCCAACTTATTAAGTACTGGCAAAATCGCATTAATATCTTTTCCTATAGTTTGCTCCTCTTTAAAGCCTAAGATTCTATTCATCATATGGTTGACAAGCAAAATACATCCTTCCTTATTAGCATATAGAATGGCCTTAGAACTACAATTGGCAACAGTCTGTAACCTATTGCTCAGGACTTTCATTTCCTTTGCAGCATCACTAATCCTATTTAACAGGCCAACTATTTCATTAAAATAATGGGATGATAAGCTATCGCCTATAGCATCCATCAGCCCTAATCTATGAGCTATATCTATTACCGTAGTCACATCAATTTGGCGAGTGCCTATATCTATTACCTTTTTAATTCCATAAGGAACCAGATGGGGTTCCCCTACTGTAACTGCAATATCCAACTTGGGATATGAAATCTTACCAGGATAGTAGGGGTAATACTTAATATAGTTTACCCCTAGAGCCTGTAATTGAGATATGGCTATTTCAGTAGTTTCCTTCCTATCATTGACAAGTAAAACCTCTGTCCCCCTAGGTAATTCTAACAACTCCTCTATATACCTATGGTTTATAACCCTCCTCGCTAATATGTAATCCATACCTTGCTCCATAAGAGCCTTTATTCTTTCATCTATGGCTTCCCTTGAAGATATTACAACAATAGAATTAGAAATATCAATATCAAAATCATCCTCTGAACAAAAGGACTTAACCTCTGTATACTTGCCAAAAAACCTATTAAGCTGGTTAGCTAGATTAATAGCAGTCATCCTACCGGGAGTTATAACTACTAGCTTCTTCATATTAGCACCTCTTTCCTAATAATAGAAAAGCTTCATAATTTTTAATATCTTTATTATTATTACATTATAACATTATTGTTTTAATATCAAGCTAATAATCTGCCTATACAGTGTCAATATTAGGTTTATTGACGATTTCATAATATTAAAATGAGGTCTATTCTCTATATTTTTGGGTCTGTCTTTCCCAACAAATATTTTTTACTAAGATCCGTATTAATTCTATTCATTTTTTTCCTTCACACATTATTTTTTCTAGTAGAGAACTTAAGTACTAAGCTGTTACAAAGAGAGCAAAAAATAAATCCCCCTAACTCATGGCTTAGGGGATTTTAACTAAATAATTATGCACGGACTTTGCTTTCAAATTTACCTTGGTGTGCTCCATCACAGAATGGTTTGTCGTTTGATAATCCACACCTACATAGATGGAGTTCAGATGCTACTTTCATTGTTTTGCCTTCTCCATCAAGTAGTTCTGTTTCTCCAATTACAGCTATTGGAGCATCATCGATGATTTTAATTTTAACATCTGCCATAAGTAAACCTCCTAATATTTTTTGTACATTTCTTAGTTGTACTATAGATATTATTATCAAATGGTCAAAAAATATTATAAAACTAAGGGATAAAATCAGTTGTAACAAAAAATAATAACCTGATAGTATTTTTCAAGAATACTATCAGGTTTGGTTCTAATAAATAACTTTTGTAGCCCCACCACCTATGGAATAAAGTTGTCCAGCTCCTATTAAGCTTATAAGATCTAGTAAGTAAGTTTTTGTTATGGGTTCTACAAATTTTATTGTACCTACATATCCTTCTTGTATTAGTTTATTTGCCCCTATATAAATCGGATTGTTTATTTTAAATCTTACAGCATGAAAATCATAAGGTGTTTCTATGGACTCAATAGGCTTGTCTGTTATGTGATATAGTTCATTTAGCTTATCTAGTTTTTCTTTTTCTGCTGTAAATATTTGGTCCTTTCTTTCTATTGGAGTCAGGATTTTAATACTACTTATTTGGCTTTCTTTATTCACCTTATCTAATTCTTCAATCTTTCTGTTTACGATAATAAATTTGTACCTTTCTCTAAAAAGCCCTCTTACCTCAAATTCTTTTAATATATAGTTAAAAAAATCCATATGCTTTGCTGCATCGCCTAGAAAGGTAATTTTTAAATCTATAAGCTCATCTGCTTGTATAGTCTTTTTTGTAAATAATGGTCTTTTAATTATAACTGGCATACTTGAAATATGTTGAAAATCTTCTGCTGACAAGTAACTATATAAACATTTAGGCCTATGACTACAAATCTTGCAATCCTCATTTGATTTAATACATATTATATTTTTCAACCTTCTATATATAGCCTTAAAAAAGGCTATCTCTGGTGATTCTTTAAAGCTTATATCCTGTAAAAACCTTATCCTATAATTAATAGTCTTTATGTTTACCATTATCCTTCTACCTTTTCAAGGATTGCAAAACCTAGTAGTTTTGGAGAAAGTTGTGAACTAACAAATTTCCTTGTTTTTGGAAACTCATAATTATTGTCATATTTATATGGATTTGCTATGTTTTTAATTTCTTTTAAATAGTAATCCTTGTCCATTTTTTTAATGGCTAATCCTACTGTATTTGACTTATAGCCTTTCCCTTTTCCTATTCTAATTACAGGTGTTTCTATACTGTTTTTATCTTGCATTAGTTCTAAACTTTCAACTATTTCTTTAGTATTTAATGATGGATGTTTATATTTCTTAAAATATTCTATTTCCTCCTGGATAATATCCTTTGAATACTGATGTAGTACCCTGAGTAATTCTTCCTCCTTAAAGTATTTAATTATATCAGTGTTATAGCTATTAGCTAGTTTTTCGTTAACCCTAATTTCAAAATCAAATTCTTCACTATAATCCCCTGCTTCTATAGCCTCAATAACATTGCCTGGTTGAAATTTAGTAATGTTAAATATGGTTTCTTTATAAACACCTAATCTTTTTTCTACCATATTTATATCTTTAATTCCCATAAACTTAAATGGATCCTGGTATATATTTTTTTTCATTTTGCCATTATCCAGAATCTCATACAAAATATAATCATCAACACTAAAACCCCTGCCATTTCTGCTATTTAGATACCTTACAGCTCCCTTTAAATAGTCAATCCCCTTTTTAAGCAGGCAATCGTATATTATTGCTGTTCTAACAAGTCCTTTAAGTGTAGAACCGGGTATATATGGACCTAGTATATTTATCATAGTCCTATATATTTCTTGGCCAGACAGGTCATTAACGTGGTTTTCAACTATATCTTTATATTTTTCTGCTACAGCTTCTTCAATTATCCCCTTATTTATATAGTAATCTAAAGTTTTATAATATTCTTTTCTTTTACTTACTGTAGTGGCAAAACTCCTTAATAACTCATCATTTAGAAGTTCACTTTCTTTAACGGATTTAATTACATCTATTTCATTAAATATTAATACTTTATCATCCTTTACCATATAGGTCATAGCCTTTAATACTTCACCACTATGTATATGGACTGGTGATAATACTTTAAGTATATATGCCATCTCTATCACCTTCCTTACAAGAAAAAGCCTAAGCCATTATGCCTAATTTTTTTGTCCATTAATTCCTTTACTATTGGAAGCCTACCATAAATATCCTTGTCCTGTTTTAATACTATTTTTGAGCCTTCTGTTATACAGCCAATTTCAGATTTTACTATATTTTGTCCTATAAATTCGTGTCTAGACTCTATCTTATATTGATTCATCATAATATTAAAGTAACTTTTATCCCAATCCACCTCTTCGTAGTAAGGTATGTATTTAGATAGGAGGATGTTCTCTTCTATGGTTTTTTCATATTCAAATCTACCCTCAAATGAAACCCTATAGCTGTTAACCCCTACGCTCCTATCTCCTCCAATACCAATATCTGACATATACCTAAAAATTGGTATGTAATAATCGATGTTTTCAGTTTGTATTAGAAAGTATAATTTACTCTCAGGTGATACATATATTCTCTTATAATAGAATAACTGGCCTTCATCAGTTGTCCCACTTATTCTATTAATAAAATTTCTCCTTTCATTATCTTCATAATAGTCTAAAGTTGGAACTTCTTCATCTTTATAATGGAGTATGCTTCCTTTTAGCTCATATTTTCCACCTTTTGATATAATATCCTCTACTACTTCTTTTCTGTCTACTTCTCCTTTTAAGTAATTTCTAAATAAGGCTTCTGAGAAATACTGAATCTTTTTTAAAGCCTTGCTTCTAATGGCTAATTCACTACTTTCAATTCCTAGTCTATTGCCAATTTCTATAATCTCATCTAGTTTAGCCCAGTTTGTTATTGGAGCCCTAAAAAGTCCTTCTATAAATGATGAAGACACTACAAACCTGTTTTCATGATCAAAAAAATTGTCCAAAAGCTCTTCCAAATCCTTTTCTCCATACAAGTCTCTAATGGACCAGCAAATGGCTCCAAATATTGTTTGGGAATCAGGAAATGTAGTCATGCTTCCATAAGGGGTAAGAACAATCTTATAAGTATTCACTCCCATCACCCCTATTATATTTCTATTTCTCTAATTTCTTGGTTAGCTTCCCCAAGGTAATAGTTTTTATCTCTAACATATATTTTTACATTTTTGAATTCAATCTTGCCTGCTCCCCTTGTACCACTACCTCCTAAATAGTTGTCTTGTAATAACCTCATGCCTTCTATTAGTAGGTCTAACAAGCTTTCATCTTCTTCCACGTATTGGGTCAAGACTATTTCTCCTTCAAATTCTGCACCCTTAGGTACCCTCTCGAAAAATCTAGGACTAGCCTCTGAAGTTAACCTGTTTATATTGTTTTCTGCCTTAATTTCAGTAAATATGTTTTCTCCTAATTGAGACTGTAGCATTTCTTTGCTCTCTTCAGTAAGATAGGCATCCCTAACTATAGCACGGGTAACCAAGATCTTTTCTTGATCACTTATCATATTTTCATTAGATATCCTGCCAGGTGAAACACCAAACAATTTACAAACATCATATTTAGGGTCATTTAATACTTGTCCACCATTTCTTATCAAAACATCAGGAGCTTCTTGCCATTCTAATAGACTTCTCATTTTCCCCTTTAATGAAGAGCCAGGTATATATGGTTCTCCAGTTATAGGATTTTTAACAACTGGGTTATCTAACCCTCCTATATCAAAAGATATATTTCCTGCTTGTATCTGTAGTCCAGTTTTACATTCTAATATGTACTTGATTATATATCTTTTTATCATCTTGAAACCCTCCTCTATCTTCTTCCCATTTTTGAATAAGCAATAACAGCAGTATAAAAACCTACGAAGCTTTTATAGTCTTCTTTATCCTTAATTCTTTTGGGTGTAATACATTCTGTCATTAGATCATAAAAATCCTTGGGAATTAAGTTTCTTCCCCTTGCATAAGCAATCTGTGGCATCAATAAAAGTATCTGGTTCATCTGGTCATTGGTTAATTCATTACCTTTATTCCTGTCTACGCTATCCTCAATAGTTTTTAACTGGGTGAAGATCTTTCTTAATTGGTTAGAATTCATGGCATTTTGATTTCTACGTAAGGTATCTGCTGTTTTATATGCCCAGCCATCAGGTAATGCATAATTTTCAGGTGTGAATACCTCTTTAAGTGTTCCAACTTTTTCTATTTCCTTAATTAAGTCAAAAATTGGATTTTGCTGGCCTTTTTTATTTTGTTGCCACTGTTGACCTCTTTTTTTATTATTACTCATCTTGATCCTCCTTTACATCTCTAGTTTTTGTTAATGCAAACATTAAAGGATATTTTACAAACTCTATTTCTGAGTCCTCCATACGAGGAGTTATCAGTCGTTCTATCATGCTTTCTCTTACTTTTTCATTAGCTATGTTTCTAGATAAGGAATAGGCTATCTGTGGTATTAAATCAAAATCTAAACTTCCTTTCCTTCTTATATTCTTGTTTGCCACCATTATGTTATAGGCTAGACTTCTAGATATATACTTATTATCTATCCAGTCTGTATACTCTAGGCCATCTTTTATCAGTTTATTTATGTTATATCTGCCCTTACTCCAGCTAAAGGCTTGTCCAAACACATGGAGCGCATCTTTTCCTTCATAAGATTTGGCTTCATCTAAACATCTTTCTCCCTCATATAAAGTAACCCTAACTGGAGTTTTTGAATCTGAAATATATATACCGCCTGAAATGGTAATATTAGGATTGAAGCATACAAACTCATTTAACTTATCCTTAATCCTCATAGCAAGTTTTATAATCCAATCCCAAGGCCCTATTATCACTAAGTCATCTCCACCTGAAAAATTTATATAGAACAGATTGTCCAACTTAAGCTTTTGTCTATCTGTATTTTTCTTATATTCCCCATATAGGTCTTCACAGATTTTATTGATATATCCACAAAAAAACAAATCTATCATTCTACTTAAGGTGGAGACTCTTGAAATGCTTCTCTTTTCTTCTTTAAGGCCTACAGAAAATACAGTTCCAAGATTATCTATATCCATTTTTAATACTCCAATTTTATTGTCCCCTTCTGCCAATGGACCAATATCATTAAAGGAAGCAACTACCCCTTTTACTAAAGGTACAGTATTGCCAACAAATCTAGTCCTGCCAAATTCCCCTGTTCCATTTATATTCTCCACCACAAATCCTATATCCTTGTCATTTAGTTTTGAGTAAAAACCTACCTGACCCATGGAACCAAAACTTACTTTAACATCACAGTCTTTTAATTGACCATCAAAGTCGTAAACAATATATCTTAATCTATCTTTAACTAGCTTTTCTCCTAGGCTAATGTGGGTGTTACACTCTTGACACATAATCCCATTTATAGTAGCTTTATGCCTATAACAATATATACAATCATTCTCTCCCTTGTCTTCTCCTAAAAAGAAATTGTCTTTTTCCACTTCTATTATCTTTAGGAATTTTTGATTTTTTACATCTGAGAGCCTGTTCTGTAGCTTAGTTAATGAGTCTGAATAGTTCACTATTCCATCTTCATCTATTTCAACATAAGCAAAGACTAGTCCTAGTCGGGTTTTATACTTATCATAAAGGTATTTCTGTATCTCTAGTTCTATTTCTTTTAGCCTTAACTTTGTTTCTTCTGTATTTGGTAATAATATTTGGAAGGTTCCACCACCGCAATATAGGATGTTGGATATGGTTAAGTTTAACTTCTTAACTATATACTTACTCATAAAATCGATTAAAATATTTACGTAGAAGGATTTCCCTCTTAAATTTTTTGAAACATTTTCCTTAGTGTCTTCCCCTTCAGTTACCTGATATATGAAGCTTTGTATGCCAGATACATCCCCAGCCAGCAGTAAAAACTTATTATCTCCCCCTTGCTTGCTATTCTCGAATTCATTTAAACAGGCAGCTATTGCTGAAGTTGTTTTGAGATTTTCAAACAAGCTTATGTCGGAATTCTTATTAGTAGAATAGGGGATTAGGCCCGTGTATTTCTCCAATATGTAATAAAGCTTATTGTAGATCTTTTCGTAATTTTCTAGGCCTATTATTTCTATTTGTCCCAATTCCTTTTCAACTTCACTTTCTATACATGTAATAAGATTTAAATAATCATCCTTTATATGGTAGCCTTTGAAGTTTTCTTCTCTCATGGGAAAAATATTATCAGATATATTAATTGGTACTAATGGATAGTAATAATCTCCCTTTTTATATTCTTTACCAATATTAATATTCTGGAATATAGAGTAGAGTCTTTGATTCCCACCATCTATAGTGGTTTCTTCTCCTTCATCCTTTACCATACCCAAGGATAATTCATTGGCTTTAGATACTAATCTCTCAACTATATCATCCTTAGAAAATTCTAGAATAGATTTTAGTACATTGCTTTTAATTGGAACATCTACTCTTTTGGCAACCTTTTCTAAGCCATTGACCAATACAGCCAAGCCTATATCATAATTATCTGCCATTATTCCACCTCCTATAATTAGTCTCCTGAAAAATCTAATTCTAATAAGTTTGGTACTTCCTAAACATCACATGTTCAAATACGCGAGAAATTTTGATTTGGTCTCCGTAATTTTCTTCTACCGCCTTCCTTTCTGTAGTAGCATAGATTGGAATTATGCCTTTAGCTAGGCAGTAATCTACTATAAGGCCTGTTGCTCCAAAATCTCCTTGTACCAGTGCATAGTCTCCAGGTCTTCCATTATGGTCAATCCATTTTATTATGTCTTCGAGATACTCCTTTAAATCTTCTAAATTAGGAGGAACATTAGCCCATTTTATTAAGAGTTCCTCATCTAGTTCAATGAATTTAGATATATTAAATCTTTCTACGGCATCCCTCTCCTGCTTTTCTGTCAGCTGGTGGGAAAAAATCAGCAACAACCTTTTTTCTTTACTTTCCTCTTCTATACTTAATATCAAGGATTTAGCCTTATTTATAAATTTTTTTAGACTTGATTCAAAGGCTGAAGGTTTGGATGGTTTATCTCTCCAACCTGCATGATTTATATCATTTCTCATATCCCCTATGTTATAAAGTAGTATGAAGAGATCATTGGCATTTTCCTTGCTCATGCCCAAGGCAACATTATCAGCCTTTATATTATTTCTGCTAACATCAAAAGCATGGCTTGTTACTTTTTTTCTGTTATTTATATCCAGGCTATCTAGACTCCACTTTTTACATATATAATTTATTAATCCCTCTTCTAAAATTGTAAGGCCTTGCTGATACATTTTATTATCATAACACCATTTGGCAGTTTCGATCATATTTATATCTTCATCTTCATAGCTAAAATTATCAAACCTATCCTTTAACATTTCCATTATAGGACTTAAGGGTTTTACCCTCTCATAGGCTGTATTTTCAACTACAGTACTTATGCTCTTTTTTAAAGAGGAAATAGTATTAGTAAGTTCAGTCCCTCTGCACGTAGACACCATTTCACTAAATTTTTTCATTGAATTTGAAAGATTTTTTAGGGCATTAGGGTCTTTGAATAATACAGCAGGTTCAAATTTTGATGTTGAGCTTGATGCTTGCCTCCTTATTTCCTCGTTTATCTTCTTTACCTCCGATGATGTTAAGTTTTCTACTAGAGAAGCATCTCCTGTAGCCAAGTACCTATCTATAGCTAAAGTCCAATCAAATAAGTCTATAAAAGGAGTTAAATCAAAGATAGGTGCATTTCTTTCTTCTATGGGAAGCTTTGCTACCAAGCTACCGTAGCCTAAAACTTCAAAGGCTCCATAATATACTGCTTTCAAGCTACATTTTTTTACAATACGGGCATAGTTTATTATTATGAAGGTTAGCATGGGAAGGTACCTAAAGGAATGGGTTATATCCAGTATTATCTCATCCCCTTCTTCTAACTGGTCTAGTATAGTTTTAAAGATTTCCCACAGTTCCTCTTCATTATGGCCTTCAGGTATTCCTATATTTTCCACTTGAAAGCCTTTTTTCTTAGATAAGCTTTCTAATTCATCTCTTAAGCCTAGTCTAGTATGGTCATATGCGTTGACTATCCAGTTTTTATTAAATGAGTGGTCTGTTGTAAATATGGTTACTTTATCAATTTCTATATCCTGATTAACCAGTATTTCTATTAATGCCTTTTGTATATAGCAGCAATCATTAACAGTATTTTCACCTATATAATAATTGCAGGGCAAATATGGGCTAGTCCCTAATAATGATATAAATTTTAGCATAATTTTTCCCCCGTTATATATTCATATATTTCTATACAACTTTTAAACAATGTTTCAAACTGATCTTTCTGCTCTACAAAGTTTTGTGTTCCTCGGCTCCTAGAACCATGGACAGCTGCATTTCTAGTGTACTCTAAGTTGTAGTAGGCATCTATTTGATCCTGGCCCTTAAATATAGTATTCTTATTCTCCCTTATATACTCTCTAATATTTTGATTTCTTTCATAGTCATGGCCACTAACTATTCCACATTTTCTGCCTACAGCTATAATTAGGCCTTCATATAGAAGGATTAAAGACTTTAAATATTGTTTTTTGTCAAAGAAAAACCTTGCTCGCTCTACCATTCTCCTATGTAATGATGCCCCTATTAGGGGTTCCATTTCATTCTTTATATATTCTGATATCTTAGCTATATGGTCATTGGCATTCATTTTTTCCTCTAACCTGCTATTAATTAGTTCCAAATCAGTCCTTGGCTGCCTATTCATCTCAAGCCAAAAATAGGTCTTGTCCATGCCTGTAATACCTAAATCATCTAATATATTTGGAAAATATCCTGAATTGCTAAATATAGCAAGGTTTTCTGCGTATGAGTCTAATGTATTGATAAAGTCTATGTTTAGTACAGGTGTAGTCTCATCATTATCAAATCTATTTTTCTTTAATTCAAAGGCCCCATAGTATACTTTAATATTAGCAATATTTTTAATGTGTTTTAAGGCCATTAAGGAAAAGGCTATTACAACTGGCATATGCCTAAAAGCATGGGTTATATCTAGAACTACATTTCTTTCTTCACTTGAAATCTCATTTATCATGTGATCTATGTATATTTGATAATCTAGAGGGCTTACTAGAATAAGACGGATCCCTGGTATATAGTTTTGAAGTGTTTTTTCCCATTGATATAGTAGGGACTTAGAAATATCTTGATTCTCTTCATTATAAACCCTATCATAAAGTTCGATTATTTCGTCATGATACTTCTCTTCCACTAAGTAAAGTAATTCTGACCAGCTTGATTTGCTAGTACCAAATATTAGCCACTTTTCAATATCATGACCCTGCTTCATCAATACCTCATAAAGGGCAGAACCAAAAAATGATGTAGGAATAGAATCTTTGATTTCGTCAAAGTAATATTTAGTCTTCAAATATCCTTTAGAACCTTGTATTTCTGTTCCTTTACCAATTAGAGAAATCAACACAGTTTTATTAGTTGGCACATTATCACCTCACCCAAATTTTCTACTCCTTTTCTAGCTATTTTCTTATAGACAAAATTTTGCAAAAAATAGCATGTATCCTCTAAGTAAATTAAAGCTCAAGTACTCAACAGTTAATTAATTGAGTATTGCTATTGAAACCAAAACCTATGACAAAAAAGAACGTTATCTATATAATAGCATAATTTTATGAAAATATAAACAATTTGACTAAACTATTACAATAATGTATTATATTGTCTTTTCCTGTTAATATGTAAAAAAAATTCTCTTTTCCAGTGTTTTTCTATTGTTCTCACCAGAAAAGAGAATTATATTACATTAATTACAGTTATGTTACCTATTTATTAAATCCAATATATTTTCTCGCCTTTAATAGTCTATTGGTCTTAATTTAGCTGTAAAGTGGCGAAGTATTTTAGGCTCCCAAGTAATCTTATATCCTTTAATGGTTTCTGCCCTGTCTTTAATAGCTATTAGGGCATCAGCAATAACGTCTAAATGGGACTGGGTATATACTCTTCTTGGTATAGCCAACCTAGTAAATTCAAATGCTGATTCAAGCTGTTCTCCCGTATCTGGGTCATTACCCAACATATAGGAACCTATATCACAAGACCTAATACCTGCTTCCTTGTATAACTCTACTGCCAAGGCATGGCCAGGGAATTCATAATAAGGTATATGGGGAAGTAGTTTTTTTGCATCAATAAAGACTGCATGGCCACCAACAGGGTATTGATAAGGTATATTAGCTTCATCTAGCCTAGATGCTAGGTATTCCATTTGCCCTATTCTATACCTTAAGTAATTAAGATCTACTCCCTCTTCTAAACCTATGGCTAGGGCTTCTAAGTCCCTACCTGTTAAGCCACCATAAGATACAAAACCTTCTAAGGGTATGGTCTTTAGCTTTACTTCTTCATATAGGTCTTCATCATCCTTAATACCTATTAAGCCACCCATATTTACTATGGCATCCTTCTTTGAACTCATGGTAAAGATTTGGGCATAGCTAAACATTTCAAGTACGATTTCCCTTATAGACTTATCTTTATAGCCCTCTTCCCTAGTTTTTATAAAGTAAGCATTTTCTGCAAATCTGGCTGCATCTATCAACAATGGTATATTATATTTCTTTGCTATTTCTGAAGTCTCCCTAATATTTTCCATGGATGCAGGCTGTCCACCGGCACTATTGTTAGTTATTGTCATAATAATTAAACCTACATTTTCAGGTCCATATTGCTCTATTAATTCTACTAGTTTCTTCGTATCCATGTTGCCTTTAAATGGGCTATAGGTTTCCGTATCTAGTGCTTCAGCTACTACGCAGTCAATAGCCCTGGCCCCAGCTATTTCCACATGGGCCCTAGTAGTATCAAAGTGCATGTTTGATATGGCATATTTGCCAGGCCCTAAAAAAATTGGCATTACTACCTTTTCTGCTGCCCTACCCTGATGCACAGGCTGTATATACTTATAGCCAAAAATATTTTGTGCAGTGCTTACTAAGTTCTTATAGTTCTTAGAACCAGAGTAAGCCTCATCTCCTCTCATCATACCAGCCCATTGGTCTGTACTCATGGCACCAGTACCACTATCACTTAGTAGGTCAATATAGATATCCTCTGAGTCCAAGTAGAATAAATTATAATGGGCCTCTTCTATCTTTTTTAGTCTCTCTTCTTCAGTTAAGATCTTTATTGGCTCTACCATTTTGATTTTAAAAGGTTCTGGATAATACTTACTTCTCATGGACTTGCCCCCTTTTAAATAAATTTATATTATATATATTTCTACAAAACTTTTCTTTTTCCTGCTATTATTATTCTAGAAGAAAAAATAATGGCCAAAATAATAAAATAAATTCCTCCAATTCATAATATGCGCTCTGTAAACTTAAATGAAAATTGAGGACTTCAATCCTCTGTGGTACAATGTTTTTGCCAGAAAACAAATACCTACCAGAAAGGATGAAGTCCTCATGCAAAAAATTGTACCAATTAAGTGCCCAAAATGCAATAATAAAGATTCTTTTTATCGCTATGGCAAAGATAGAGATGGTTATCAAAAATACCTTTGCCGTAAATG
>Ga0209537_1001287_pt1 | contig 28771 bp, 27 predicted proteins | sample BioPla4DNA1_FD_187698 | JGI IMG/M metagenome (GOLD analysis project Ga0209537, IMG submission 187698) | Biogas fermentation microbial communities from Germany - Plant 4 DNA1 (SPAdes) (version 2) | ecosystem: Engineered > Bioreactor > Anaerobic > Digestate | place: Bielefeld, North...
CCTTTTACCAACTGTTCCACTACGTTAACTCTCCTGGCTTCCTTCGGCTTCAAGAAAATGTCTCCTCCCATAATGGTGACATTATCTCAGACCGCTTATATGGTGACAATATCACTGTCCGATCACAATGGTGACAATAATACTTGATCTCTTCATTTTAAACATGTATAATATCGGTGCAGCAGAAAAACGAGCGAGCGTGGCGGAATGGCAGACGCGCTAGATTCAGGATCTAGTGGGTGAAACGCCCGTGGAGGTTCAAATCCTCTCGCTCGCACCACAGAAACCCTTGAAACTCAAGGGTTTCTTTGTTTATACTGGGCTTGTGCAGGTTCATGCCAGGGCGGATCGCCTTAACAGGCCTATAATCTTGCGAGAATAGGACGGGATCATGGAGAAGCTTTACGTCATCTACGGCAGCGAAGCGGAAGCGGGAGAGATGGTCCGGGCAGTCATGGAGCGAATGGATATTGCCCGGGACTTGGCGGCGCTGAAGAAAGAAAACCCGTTCATTTGCATAAAGCCTAACCTGGTGGTGGCCCAGCCGGCGCAGTGGGGGGCGACCACCGATCCGGGGCTGGTCAGGGGCGTCATCGGCTACCTGCGGGAGAAGGGGTATGACAATATCGCCATCATGGAGAGCGCCTGGGTAGGCGATAGCACTGAAAAAGCTTTCAAGGCATGCGGCTACCGGGAAATTGCCGCCGAATTTTCCGTGCCGCTGGTGGACCTGAAAAAGGATCGCTCCGTGGTGCGTGCCGTGGATGGCCTGGAGATAGAGATCTGCGCGCGCCTGCTGGAGGTGGACTACCTCATCAATATGCCGGTATTAAAGGCACACTGCCAGACGAGGCTGACCTGCGCCTTGAAGAACCTGAAAGGCTGCGTCCCGGACCGGGAGAAGAGGCGCTTTCACCGCCTGGGCTTGCACAAGCCCATTGCCTGCCTGGGCAAGCTGCTCCGGCCCCACCTCACGGTGGTGGACGGCATTATCGGCGATCTCACCTACGAGGGCGGGGGGACGCCGGTGCGCATGGACATGGTCATTGCCGGGAGAGACCCGGTCATGGTTGACGCCTACGCGGCGGAGCTCATCGGCTACCGCGCCGCAGAGGTGGAGTACATCGGCCTGGCGGAGCGTCTCGGCGTGGGCCGCGCCGCGGCCGGGGAGGGATCCATCGTCTATTTAAACCGCCGCCAGGTGGCCAGGGAAGAGGAGCCGGCCCTGGCCAGCAGGGAAGTGGCCTACCTGTGCCGCTGGATCCTGGAGAAGGAGGCCTGCTCGCCCTGCTACGCCGCCCTCGTTTTTGCCCTGCGCAGGCTCAAGGAAAGCGGGAAGCTGGAGAATCTGCCGCCGGTGGCCATCGGCCAGGGGTGGAAAGAGAGACCGGGTGTGGAGCTGGGTGTGGGGAGCTGCACCAGGAACTGCCGCCGTTACGTGCGCGGCTGCCCGCCCCGGGCCGGCGATATCGTGACAGCGCTGCAGGACTGGCTGCAGCCTTAGGCGGGCACCGAAGCTCCGTCCATGCCCTCATATTCATATCTTATCATTTGCAATTGTGATCCTTCAGTTCTACTTCAAGCTGCCTGAAGTCGTTTCTGCCGGAGGAAGGCCATAGCCAGGCTTTATGAATCGTCCCCGAAAATAAGCTGCTTGAAACTGCGCCCCTTTGTGTAATAGCCCAGGATGCTCTTGACAATGACGAACACAACGGGGCCGATGATTAGGCCTGCTACCCCAAGAATTTTAAAACCGGCATACATGGTAATTATGGTGGCCAGCGGGTGGATGCCGATTTGGTCGCCGAGAATCTTGGGATGGACAATTTGCCTCACCACGGAGACCGATAGATGAATGATGAGCAGCCCAATGGCCAGCTTAAAATTGCCGGTGATTAAAGCATAAATAGCCCAGGGTACGAGGAAAAGACCGGCGCCGATTACCGGCAGCGCGTCAAAGATGGTAATGATAAAGGCCATCAGCAGGGCGTACCGCAGCTGGAGAATGCGCAAGCCGATATAAAGCTGCACGAAAGTGAGCGCCATCAGCGCCAGGGTGGCCCGGATGACGCCAAGAAGGGCAGAGAGCATGTCGTGCCAGAAAAGGCGGAACTTCTCCAGCCAGGACTGGGGGAGCTGTTCATTAATGGATTGTTGTATCTTCATCCAGTCCCGTGAAATGAAGTAGATGGCCAGAACGGTCAGGATGATAAAAAGCATGATTTCGGGAAGAGATACTGCGTAATAATAAAGGTAGCGTGCCGCCTTGCTGACAAAATCGGAGACAAAATCGCCCAGCTGGGATAAAAGGCTGTTAATGGCCTGCACCGCTTCCGGCGGCAAAATATCCAGGTTCCGCTCAAGGCGGCCGAGGTAGTAGGAAATTTCCCGCTCCAGGCGGGGATAAAGCACGGGCAGGGTGGTGATGAGCTCTCGGGCCTGGGTAAAGAGCAAATTCCCGAAGCTGAAAAGCCCAAACGCCACAATGGATATAATCAGGACCGTCCCAATTAAGGACGCCAGCGGGCGCGGAATGGGGAATATGCGATTTTGGGAAAGAAAGCGGTTCAAGGGTTCAATCAGCGCCGCCAGCAGCAGGGCGATTATAAAAGGAGCGGCATATTTCAATACCAGCATCAACAGGTAGAGGCCACCCAGGGTTGCAGCAACAATACCGGCTAGTTTTAGAAAATTTACCAGGGGAGAAGGAACGCGTAAAATCATTTTCACTCCAATTTTGCCTCAGTAGGATGCCTACTCTCCTAAGGCCCTATTCTTCACAGGCTAAGGAAAGTTTATTGCAAATTTGGGTTTTCGTCAAACTTTTATTTTACCGTCTGTGTTTTTCGCCGGAATTGGGAAGAATCACCCTGCGGGTGATTACTTTTACATAAGGGTGAACTATATTAAAAATGAATGGATCATATGAAAAGGGAGTGCGGGCATGAAATTACCGAGGTATATAACGGTTCTGTTTCTCGTGGTGCTGCTGCTTGCCGCAGCTGGATGCGGCGGTAATGGGGGAGATGCCACCGATCCTTCAACTAACGGATCCGGCAATGGGGCAGTTGAAGAAAACGGCGGGAAAAATGGTGATGAAAACGGCGGCGAAACTGCTGCCCCTGAAGTGAAAGTTGCGGTTACACCGCCGGAAGGTTGGGAGGAGAGGGATGATCCGGCGGCCCTGGCCAGCTATATGAAAGGCACGTCCTCCTTTATGGTAATACCGGAAAAAATTGCCGCTAACGTTGACGGCCTGGACGGTTACCTGGCAAAAGCGCATGAGAAACTAGCGCAGATATTTGAAGACCCTGAGTTCAGCAGCGTTGAAAACGTGAAAGTGGACGGCTATGACGGAAGAAAGTTTTTCTTCAACACCACGGTGGCCGGATTGCCTTTCAGATATTTGATTATTTACGTTTTCCGGGACGGCTATATCTATCATCTGCAGGGCTGTGCCCTGGGGGATGACTTTAATGCGTTATTGCCGGAATTTGAAGCCTTTATCAATTCCTTCCGGTTCCAGTAAGGCCTCATTTCCGGAAGCTGATACTCTAGCGGTTTTTACACAGTTAAAGAAACGGATGGGAATGTCCACTCCCATCCGTTATTTAAAATCAATTCAGAATGCGGCGGTAATGGGGGAGATACCACCGAGCCTTCAACTAACGGATCCGGCAATGGGGCAGTTGAAGAAAACGGCGGGAAAAATGGTGATGAAAACGGCGGTGGTTCTGCTGCTCCGGAGGTAAGGGTTGTGGTTACACCGCCGGAAGGATGGGAAGAGGTGGAAGCCACCCCATTCCTCTTCGAATACAATAAAGGTATGTCCGCCATATGGGTACAAGAGATGGAAGAACAGTTTGACATTGACGATCCCGATGGTTACATTGAGACAATGATAAATTCGTATGCTGGAGCATATCCAGGCGCTGAGTTCAGCAGCGTTGAAAGCTTGAAAGTGGCCGATTGTGACAGCAGGAAGTTCTCCTATACCACCACCTCGGCCTCGTCATCCGGGCAGCCATTTACGTTTGTGGCTGTTTATATTTTCCGGGGCGGCGCCGTCTACAGGGTTGAGGGCCGTGCCCTTGAAGCAGAATTTGACGCGTTCTTGCCGGTCTTTGAAGCCTTTATCAATTCTTTACGGTTCGAGTAAGGCCCGGTTGCTCCGGGGATAGATACGCTGCCAGGTCAACGGATGGGAACGGCTTGTCCCATCCGTTTTTTATTTGAACTTGCATGATTCCCTTTCCCTCTCACCTGCATAAAACAAAAGAGGGCCGCCAGGGCGGAGAGGCTGGCCCCAAAAAGGTAGGCGTATTTAACGCCGCTAAGGAAAGCAACAGCTTCGGGCCCATTTAGATGCCCCTGATCCATAATTGCCGGCGGCACCAGGCTGTATATAATTAACCCCGCTGAGGCCACCCCCAGGGACATCCCCATATTGCGCGCTGTGCTCAGGATGCCGGAGGCGATGCCCAGGTGGGGCCGGGGGGCGCTTCCCATGACGGCGCTGTTGTTGGGGGACTGGAAGATCCCCGTGCCCAAACCGAATAAGGCCAGGCGCCACCCCACGGAAAGGGCGGAGGCCTCTGCGGGCAAGAGGCTCATCGCCGCCAGGCCGGCGGCACAGAGAGATGCTCCGGCTATGGCCAGCCCCCTGGTCCCCAGGCGGTCGGATAAAGCACCGCTGAAGGGGGCAACAGCCATCACCGTCAGGGGAGAACAGGTCATGAGCAGGCCGATTTTGTCCGGCGAGTAATGGATGACCCGCTGCAGCAAGAAAGGTGTGAGGAAAACCAGGATATATTGCGAGGCATAATTAAGCAGGGAGGCGGCGGTGCCCAGGGAGAAGGTGCGGTTCTTGAACAGCTCCAGGTTCACCATGGGGTGCCGGGAACGTGTCTCTATGAGAAAGAAGCAGATCCCGGCGACAAGCGCTGCGGCCAGGGTGGTGCCGGTAACCATGTCCAGGCCCCTTCTTTGCACCTGGTTGATAAAGAAAAGCAGGGAGAAAAGAGAAACGAAAGCAGTGGCAGCTCCGGCAGCGTCAACGCGCCCCGGCTTCCCCTTCAAGTCGGGAATAATCTTTGCCGCCCAGAACAGGGCGGCAGTCCCGATGGGGATATTGATTAGAAATACAAGCCGCCAGGACCACAGGGAGGTGAGCAGGCCGCCCAGGGTGGGGCCGAGGGCCAATCCGGCCGAGATGCTGATGGCATTGATGCCCAGGGCACGGCCCCGCTCATGGGTCTGGAAGACGGCCGTGAGGATGGCGAAGGGCACCGACATCATCATCCCGGCACCCAGGCCCTGAATGGCGCGGCAGGCGATGAGCCAGTATATGTTTGGCGCCAGGCCGCAGAGAGCGGAAGTAACCACGAAGCATCCCAATCCGGCGAGATATACCCGCTTGTACCCGAAGATATCTCCCAGGCGCCCGAAAAAGAGAAGCAGGCTGCTGATAGTGAGCAGGTAGATCAGCGGCACCCACTGTGCGGTGGCGATGGAGGCGCCAAAAAAAGAGGAGATGGTAGGCAGGATCACATTGACGATGCTGGCATCGATGGGTCCCATAATTCCGCCCAGCATGACCGCGGCCAGCACCCGGTAGCGCTGTTCGGTTGCCGTTACAGCTTTTTCCAAACTAGCAGGCATGTTGAGCCTCCTTCTCTTTGCCCCCGCTGGAAGCATTATTTCGCTACCGGCTTTCAACAGGTCAGAGAGCGCACGCTGGTAGTTGTTGAAGCCTCAATATCTATTCCACTATTAATGGCGTACTCCTGCCGGGGAGAATAAATAACAATTCAGGGTATAGTTGTAAACAGGCGGGGGAATAGTTAGTAATGTGGAGGTGATGACATGTATTTTGTTAACCTGGCCGGCCCCATTGCCCTGGTGATGATGACGGCAATTATGTTTTTGCTTGTTCCCTGGGAACGGATTCAGAGATACTTCCTCGTGGCCACTGCTTTCGGGGTGGCGCTGGGAGCTGCTACTTATTACATCTTGCAAAACTTGGTGCAGGCCTGGCGTTTCCAGAACGCCGACCTGATTAGCCTGGCCGGGGTCCCGCTTTTTATGACCCTAGCCTGGGTTCCCTATACCATTATTTATTTTCACCTGCTGGCCCAGTACCGCACTTTCATCCACGTGGCCCTGTTAATTCTAATCAGCGCGGCGGTGCCCACGTTTTTTCACTTCTTGCTGGAAATAAACGGCATGTTAATATTCAACAGGTGGGCCTGGTGGGACAACTTCCTCTATGCCGCCGCCGTCTACAACACCCTGGCCCTTTTCCTCTTCCACCGCCTCAAGCTGGCCGCAGAGGCGTAGGGGCGCTCTTCCACGCCCGCCCGCTTAGCTTCCAGCCCTGTACGTGATCGCCCCTTTGCCATCGTCTCGATTATAAATAAAGAGTAGAGAATTAATTTAAGTCCCCTTTTAAAAGGGAGCTAGAGGAATTTGTAGATTAAGTGCACTATCCCAGTAAAAATTTCTCCGCTGCAGCAACCAGTGCAGGGAAGTCATCTTTGCCGTGCAGGAAAAAGGGGAAAACATTTACCGGGGTCTGCCAGGCGGAGGCGATGGCCTCCACCGTGGCGGCCTGCCTGGCGGCAACTTTTTCGGCGGCGGCGTAGCTGTCGGCAGGCTGCTCGTTGTACCCGAAATCGTCCACCAAGGCCACTGTGGAGAAATTTTCCGGTTCCAGGTACTGCCGCAATGTTCTCCAAAAGTTCGCGTTTTCCTTATGGCAGCCCAGGTCGGCAGAGTTGGCCACGAGTATGGACTCTTGATAGGCCTGGTGCGCCGGGGCGGCTTCAAGCCCCAGGGCAGCCAGCTGCCGCACGATGTGGGCGGTGGCTTCGGCATAGTGGTCGGTGGCGACAAGGATTGTTTTCAGCGGGGCTAGCCGCCGGAGGAGAGGGGCCCACTCCGGCTCAATGGTGGAGGCGCGCAGGTAGGCGGCGGTAAAGCGGCCGGCAGCGGACCAGGCCGCTGCCGGCGGTAGATTCTCGCCCCGGGCTGCGGCGAGGCGGCGTACTCCTTCACAAAGCAGCCGCCTGTAGCCGATGGAGGTGGTGCTGCCCTCCTGCCAGGAGGGGTTGATCACTTCGCTCCAAAAGCTTGCCGGGCTGAGGCCCAGGGCGGCCAGCCCCGATTCTCGCAGGGCCCGCTCCAGGTTATGGGGGCGGCCAAAATGCACCGCGCCTAGGCTCAGCGTGCCGGAGAAATCAAGCACCACCAGCCCTCTTCTTTTTTTGCCGCTCATGGCCAGTACTCCCAGAAGTGGTGGACCGGCCCGTGGCCGCGGCCCAGCCGGTAGTGCGCTCCCGCCCGCAGGGCGCCGGTGAGATAATCCTTCGCCCGGCCCACGGCATCGGCCAGGCTGAGCCCGCGGGCAAGGCCGGCGGCGATGGCCGAGGAGAGGGTGCAGCCGGTGCCGTGCGTGTTGCTTGTCTTTACGCGCCTGGCTTCAAAAAAGATGGCCTTGTCTTCCTGCCGCAGGTATAAAAGGTCGGGGCAGCGCTCGCCCTCCAGGTGTCCGCCTTTTAGCAGGACCGCCGCCGGACCGAAGCGGGCCAGCTCTCGGGCCGCTTCTTCCATGGCCTTCCGCCCCTCGATGGGGCTCCCCAGCAGGACCGCCGCCTCCGGCAGGTTGGGGGTAATTACAGTGGCCAGGGGTAGCAGCTCTTCTTTCAGCGCCTCAATGGCCTCCTCCTGGAGCAGGCGATCCCCGCTCTTGGCTACCATCACCGGGTCGATGACGATATTGGGCGCGTCGTAGCGGTGCAGCCTGTCGGCAATGACCCGGATCAGGTCGGAATTATGAATCATGCCTATTTTTACGGCATCGGTGCCCATATCTTCCAGTACAACTTCGAGCTGCCGGGCGACAAAGGCCGGCGGGACGGGGTGGATGGCGCTTACGCCCACGGTGTTCTGGGCTGTCAGGGCAGTAATGACCGACATGCCGTAGCAGCCCAGCGCGGCAAAGGTTTTCAGGTCGGCCTGGATTCCCGCCCCCCCGCCGCTGTCGGAACCGGCAATGGTCAGGGCGCGGTAGTAGCTTTTCAACGTCTGTCTCCTTTCGGGCGTGCCGCCAGGGCGGCACGGATGATCTGGTTTAATTCCGCAGCAGCTGTTTCCGGGTTGGGGGCCGCGCAGATGGCCGAGACCACGGCGATGCTGTCGGCGCCGGCGGCAATGGCCTGTGCGGCATTCGCTGCATTCAGGCCGCCGATGGCCACAAGCCGGTGCCGGGAGAGCCGGCGGACGCGGGCAAGGCCCTCCAGCCCCCAGCTCCCGCGGGTATCGGTTTTCGTTGGGGTGAGGAAGACGGGGCTTACGGCCAGGTAATCGACGTCATAGGCCTCGGCTTCCAGGACCTGCTCCTCCGTCTCCACTGAAAGCCCTATGATGGCCCGCGGCCCCAGCAGGCGCCTTGCCAGGGGGTAGGGCATATCTTCCTGGCCGATGTGCACCCCGGCCGCCCCCACGGCCAGGGCCACGTCCACGCGGTCATTAATGATCAGGGGTATGCCCAGGGGATCAAGAAGCTGCTTCATCCGCGCGGCCGCCTCCACGAAGAAGCGGGTGGAGGCTTCCTTCTCCCGCAGCTGCACGATGGAGACGCCGCCGCGCACGGCCCGGGCCACCACTTCCTCCAGGGGCCGCTCTCCGCTCAAGGTCCGGTCGGTGACCAGGTAAAGTTCTCCCAGGCTCATGATTCCGCACGCAGCTTTCCTTCGATCTGCTCCCGGCTCAGGTTATAGAGCGCATCAATAAAATGCAGCTGCAGGCTGCCCGGGCCGCGGGCCTGCGCCGCGGCAAGCTCGCCGGCGATGCCCATCACGGCCATGGCATGGGCTGCGGCCAGGTGCGACGAGGGGTTGACCGCGGCGAAGGCGCCGCAGAGAGCGCTGGCGGTGCAGCCCAGCCCGGTGACGCGCGGCATCATGGGGCTCCCGTTAAAAATCTTCACCAGGTAATCCTCCGTAATGATGTAATCGGTGGCGCCGCTGACGCAGACGGTGCAGCGGTAGGTGCGGGCCAGTTCGCGTGCCGCCTGGAGCGACTCCTCGGCGGCGGAAGTGCTGTCCACGCCCTTGGTTGTGGCGCCGCTCTCTACCAGGGCCCGAATCTCCGAGGCGTTGCCCCGGATGATGTCCGCACCGGCCTCTGTGAGCAGTTCAAGCGCCGCTTGGCTGCGGTAGGGCGTGGCTCCCGCTCCCACCGGGTCAAGAATAAGGGGCACGCCCCGCTCCTTGGCCTGCGCCGCCGCTTTCTTCATGGCCCGGACCCAGTGGGGGCTGAGGGTGCCGATGTTGATTACCAGGGCGCGGGCGATTTTCACCATGTCGGCCACCTCCTCCTCGGCATGGGCCATCACCGGGGAGGCGCCCAGGGCCAGAAGCGCGTTGGCTGTCGAATTCATCACCACGTAGTTGGTGATGTTGTGAACCAGGGGTGCTTCCTCCCTTATTTTAACCACGTTCTCCCAAATTGCTCCCGCTTCCACCTTCATTTTTCCTTCCTCCTTCCAGCCCTTTTTCAATGAAAAATCCACCCGGCGGGTGGATTCATCGCTGATTCTTCCTTCCTGCGCCGGTATTATCCAGGATCAGGTTCGCCGGTTGCCCCCACAGCCCTGGGCAAGGGGAGATCTCAGCCTGGTTTGTCCAAGCTCCCGGGGAAGAACGTCCATCTTTTATTTTTTCCTATTTTATCATAACCGGCCGGGGAGGCAAGGGGTGCGGGACGGCGGCTTCTTTTTCCGGCCGGGTTCTGTCTGCGTGGGCATTGCCTGGCCGCCCCTCCGGGCGCCTCAATCGGCCAGGACGCGGTTGGCTATGACGAGGTAGCCCTTTTCCGGGTAGGCCACGTAATCGGTATGCTTGAACTTGTGGCCAGGGCCGTAATCCGTGGTCAGGATTTGGGCCCCGCTGGCCACGCCGTTCCTGAAGCGCTCTTCATCGATGACCAGGTTGCTGTCCAGCCGGGTCCGGACGATGTAGTTTTGCGCGATAAGGCTCCTGATGGAATCCACCCGGGGGTCGTTGTGGACGATGAAGGAGGCGTAGCTGTTGTCGATGTCGTTGTCTGCCGCCGCCGGGAATAGGGCCAGCGTGTCAAAGCTGGGATCCCGCGAGACGTAGAGATCGGTATATTTGCCCGGATGCAGGATAAAAATGACTTTGCCCAGCAGCTCCTTTAGCGGCGGCCACCCCTGCCGGCGGACCGCTTCGTTAAGGGTCTGGCCGGGCATGATTATGTCTCCGGGAGAGAAGAGCTTGTCGCCGAAAGTGTTTTTGATTAAATCATCGAGCAGGGAGAGTTCCCTCGCGGTAAAGTCGCTCAGCGCGGGATCGAGGAAGAGGAGATCGTCTTTTAATTCAAGCAGGATGATGATGGGAATGTGGCCGGGGTTGTGGGTGGACCACAGCCGTATTTCCTCCAGGGCCAGGTCAAACTTGGGCGCGGTGCTGCCGTTGTCCACCAGCGGCACGTGAGTGACTTCAAAATCTCCCCGGCGAAAGCGCAGGTCGAGCTCAAAGCTTCTCACGCCGAGGTTAAGCTGCTCCGTCAAGCTTATGTTATCGTAGTCCAGGGCTGCGGCCTCCTCAAAGCTGTAGAAGAGGCCGACACAGAGCTTACCCGGGAAAGAGATGCGCTTCTTGTAGCTGTTATGGGTGGCCAGGAGCTGGATTTCGTTAAGCCTGAGAGAGCTGCTTTCCAGGTCAAAATTGACAAATTTCTGCTCATCCACGGGGCTATAGCCCTCATCGTAGAAGAGATGCAAGGCGGCCAGGTAATCCTTCTGCCGGCTGATATCGGCAACGCGGATGAGGCTGAAATAAGTCACCAGGGCGGCAAGGAGGAGCAGGAGAACTCCCAAGCCCAGGGCGATCTTTTTAACAAGAGGACGCATATTATTTCTCCTTATTCCTCTTTTTCTGAATTATACCATATCCGGCGCGAGAGGAATATAGCCCTCCTGGGCGGCTTCTGCGGTGATACCTTCTTCGTTAAAAAGTTGGCCGTCCAGCGGCCCTGTAAGCCGGCGATTCGCTGGCGAACTTTCTCCCCGGGAAGGGCGAGACCTGCCGCCTCAGCCTGGAAAGCTTGGATGCCGTTTACTTGCAGCCGTGGGTCCGATTCCTGCTTAAAGAAGGAATTATTTATTTGGGCAAGAAGTAATCCTATGGCCTTATCTAAGCCGCAGGATCATGATCTCAGAAGGGGGTTGGGTTATGTCTGGAGTAAAGGTGCTCATCTGGGGCCTCGGCGCCATGGGCAGCGGGATGGCCCGGATGCTGCTGTCAACGGAAAATGTGCGTGTCGTCGGAGCCATCGCCCAGCGCTCCGAAAAGGCGGGGCGGGACCTGGGCGAGGTCATCGGCCTTTCCCCGGTGGGAGTTAAAGTAACCACAGACCCGGACGTGGCTTTTCGCAGCAAGCCTGACCTGGCGCTCATCGCCACCCACTCCTCGGTTAAAGAGGTGGCGCCGCAGATTAAATATGCCCTGAAGGAACATGCCGACGTCATCACCATTGCCGAAGAGATGGCTTACCCCTGGGCCGCTTCGGAGGAGCTGGCCAATGAGATTGACCGCTTTGCCCGCAAGCAGGGAAACACCGTTCTGGGAACGGGGATTAATCCCGGTTTTATCCTCGACACTCTCATCATCGCCCTTACGGGCATCTGCCGCGACGTGCGCCACATTCATGGCAAGAGGGTGAACAACCTTGCCCCCTTTGGGCCCACAGTCATGCGGACGCAGGGGGTCGGCGTGACCCCGGAAGAGTTTGCCGCAGGGCTGGAATCGGGAGAAATCGTGGGGCATATCGGCTTCCGGCAGTCAGTAATGCTCATCGGCCGGGCCCTCGGCTGGGAGATTGACGACATTGTCGAAGAAAGGGAGCCCATCATATCGCGCGTGGAGCGGAAAACGGAGTATGTGACCGTGGCGCCGGGAAAGGTGGCCGGATGCCGCCATACCGCCAGGGCTTACAGCGGCGGCAAAGAGGTTATTTTCCTGGAGCATCCCCAGCAGGTGTGCCCGGAAGACGAGGGCGTCAAGACGGGAGACTATATCACCATTGACGGGGATCCGCCGGTCAGGATGGCCATTGAACCGGAGATCCCCGGCGGCATCGGGACCATGGCCATTGCCGTAAACATGATTCCCCTGGTCATTAACGGCCCCCGCGGCCTGGTGACGATGGCCGATCTGCCCGTGCCGCGCGGCCTGCCCGGATTAATCAAAAGCCACTAGATAATAGATGTAAAAAATTGGTTTGCTTATCCCCTGCCCGCAGTAGGAGCCATAATAGAGCCTGTGAGGTGATCACCTTTGGATAAGTGCCAGCAGGGTGACTGGGTGGAGATTCATTATATTGTCCTGGACCCCGCCTCGCGCTCCGGGGACCTGCCTGCTGAAACCCGCAAAGTGCCACTGGAATGCCGCATCAACGGCTGGGCGCTCAGCTCGAAGAGGATTGGCGAAGAGATAGAAATCAGGACGCCGGCAAACCGCACCGTCAAGGGTACGCTGGTCCGGATCAATCCAGGCTATGAGCACACCTTTGGGCCCGCGGTGCCGGAGCTGTCTTCCATCGGCGCCGAGCTGCGGGCCATGCTGAGGGAGGGGGAGAGCTGATGCCGCGCGATCTTTCCTACAAGGCAGTGATGGCGCGCCGCGGGGAGATCATGAAACGGGCCCTGGGGATTGAATACGACGAATTTATCCAGACGAAGATAGCCTTCGACTACGAGGGGATGATGCGGAAAGCGGGCTATTCCCTCGATGAAGTGAGGAAGATACAGCGCGAAACGGGCGTGGGCAATACGCCTCTCCTGGAGCTGAAAAATATTACCCGTCTTGTGCGGCAGACCTCTCCCAAGGGCTTTGGCGCGCGCATCGTGGTCAAGGATGAGGCGGCCAACCCTTCGGGAAGCTTCAAGGACAGGCGGGCCAGCGTTTCGGTCTACCACGCCGCCAAATTGGGCTACCCGGGAGTAATTGCCGCTACCAGCGGCAACTACGGCGCCGCGGTGGCCTCCCAGGCGGCGATGCGGAACCTGCGCTGCATTGTCGTCCAGGAGGTTTTCGATTCGCGGCAGATGGGCCAACCCGAAATAATTGAAAAGTCCCGCAAGTGCGAAGCCTACGGCGCCGAAGTGGTCCGATTGAGCGTTGGCCCCGAACTCTTTTACGTGGCCCTGGTCTTGCTTGAAGAGACAGGGTTTTTTAATGCCTCTCTCTACAGCCCCTTCGGCATCTCCGGGGTGGAGACCCTGGGCTATGAGCTGGTGCAGCAGGTTCGGGAAAGGTACGGCAAGGACCCCGCCTATATCGTGGTAACCCATGCCGGGGGCGGCAATGTAACCGGCACGGCGCGGGGAGCTCTCAAGGCGGGGGCCAAAAATACCCGGATCATCGGGGCCAGTGTGGACCTCTCCGGCCTCCACATGGCCTCCGACATCGACTTCAACAGGAAGTCCTTCACCACCGGCCACACCGGCTTTGGGGTTCCCTTTGCCACCTGGCCCGACCGCGCCGATGTGCCGAAAAACGCGGCCCGGCCGCTGCGCTACCTGGATCGCTACGTTACCGTAACCCAGGGCGAGGTCTTTTATGTCACCGAGGCGCTGGCCCAACTGGAAGGGCTGGAGCGAGGGCCTGCCGGCAACACCTCCCTCGCCGCGGCCATTCCCCTGGCGCGGGAGCTTCCCGAAGACGAGATCGTGGTAGTCCAGGAGACGGAGTACACGGGAGCAGGGAAGCATCCCCAGGCGCAGCTTGCTTTTGCCCGGGCCAACGGGATTGAAATACGGCGGGGCGATCCGCGGGAGAGCACCCCCGGGAAAAGCATTATCATACCCGAGCATTTCTCCCAGTTAAACGTGGTGGAGATGGATCTGGACAGGATGCGCCGCTCTTACATCAGGAACTGTATCGAGAGAAGCGGGGTTGCGGAAATTAACGAAGCGGAGCTGAAATTCCTGGCCGAGGAGACCAGGGAGACGGAAGCGTACGTGGCCGAAGTAATAAAGGAACTAGGAGGAGTCAGGATAAATGCGTCTTGATCATCCAGCCGACGTGAGGGCATCTGATTTTGAAGCCAGGCGCAAAAAGCTCGCCGCGCTGTCCGACGAGGAGCTCAAGGAGAGGTTCTGGGAGCTGGCCCGGGAGATCGTTAAACCTCTCGTTGAGCTGGCCTATACCCATACCTCCCCTTCCATTGAGCGCTCCGTGCTCTTGAGAATGGGCTTCTCCAGCCTGGAAGCCCAGGCCATTGTTTCAGCCGCCGAAAAGAGGGGCCTTCTCGGCAAGGGCGTCGGACGGGTTCTCCTTGAATATGCCGCCAAGAAGCAGGTCGATTACCTGCAGGCCGGGCGGGAACTTGCCGCCGGCAAGGGCTGGGATGAAGTTGAGGCCATGTATGGAGGTGAAGACCGATGAAATGCTGCCGAGATGATCGTGCCGGGCGAAGCAACTGCTACCGCCTTGAGCCCCACGAAAAGATAGATGTCCGGGAAATCCTGAAGGATCTGGCCAACTACCGGCCGCGCCGCAAGGGCTGGACCTGGCGGACACCCCGCCCGGGACAGAAGATTGGCCCCTTTACTTACCGCGAGACCTCGGAGCCGCTGAAGCGCTCCATACCCCTACCTGCGGCAAAGTATTTCGGCGGGATTGACCCGCAGCCCGATTACGTTATCACCACCGAGATTGCCTCGGGAAGATTTGAAGACGATATTCGGCGCATGCGCATGGCCGCCTGGCACGGCGCCGATCACATCATGGTGATCCGCACCACCGGGCAGAGCCACATCGACGGGCTGCTCGAGGGAACCCCCGAGGGCATCGGCGGCATCCCCATCACCCGCAAGCAGCTCCGGGCCACGCGCAAGGCGCTGGACCTTATCGAAGATGAGGTGGGACGCCCCATTAATTTTCACTCCTACGTCTCCGGCGTCGCTGGCCCCGAAATAGCGGTGCTCTTTGCCGAAGAAGGGGTCAACGGCGCCCACCAGGATCCCCAGTACAACGTGCTCTACCGGAACGTGAACATGCAGCGCTCCTTCGTCGACGCCGCCGTGGCGAAGAAGATCATGGCTTCCTGCAACATGCTGCAGATAGACGGCGCCCACAATGCCAATGCCACGGCCAGGGAGGCCTGGAAGGTGATGCCCGAGCTGCTGGTGCAGCACGCCATCAACTGCGCCTTCTCCGAGGCGGTGGGAATGAAGAAGGAGAACATCGCCCTCTCCTCGGTGCCGCCCACGGCGCCGCCGGCGCCGGCGCTGGCCTACGATCTCCCCTATGCCGTCTGCCTGCGCTGGCTTTTTTCCGGCTACAAGATCCGGGCCCAGCAGAATACCCGCTACATTGAATCCGATACCCGCGAAGCCACTGTCACGCATGTGCTGAACCTGCTGGTATCGAGGCTTACCTCGGCGGACGTGCAGAGCACCATCACCCCCGACGAGGGGCGCAACGTGCCCTGGCATTACAACAACATCGCCGCCGTGGAGACGGCCAAGCAGACCCTGCTGGGGCTCGATGGCTTCAAGGAGATGGTGGAGCTGAAAAAGGAGGGGCCGCTGCCGGCTAAGGTAAGGGAGCTGGCCGAGCGGGCCGTTCTCTTCCTGGAAGAGATCAAGGAGAAGGGCTACTTCAACGCGGTGGCTGAGGGCTTCTTTGTCGATTCCGGCGAGTATCCTGAAAGAAAGGGCGACGGTATTGCCCGCGACCCCAACGGGGGGGTGGCCGCAGGGAGCATCGTCAAGCGGGAGCCCGGCTACTATGCCCCGGTCTGCCACCATTTCGGGTTCAACGAGCTGCCGGGGAACCCGCAGCGGCCCTGCGATCTCATCGGCGGCTGCACCCTCTGCCGCCCGGAAAAAATTGTCTACATCGATGAGCTTGACCCCGAGGACAACGTGGAGCGGCGGCTGGCGGAGGTGGAGGCTCGCCGCGGCGCCAATGAGATCAGGCCGGAGGTGGAGTGGGCCGGCGACGGCTACATCACCTGCACAATCTTCTTGCCCGAGCGGGAAGAGGTGGCCGAGGCTGCCGCCCTAGAGATTGCCGCCAGGATGGGGCTGCAGGAAAACGAGGTCATCCACAAGCGGGTGATGCACCCGGCGGAGGGAACCCTGGTGGAAATCAAGGGAATTGTTCCCTTTGCCATCGACCGGAACGGCCTGCGCATTCCGGAAAAGCCGCAGCTCCTATCGGAAGAGGAAATCAGGGAGGAGATTGCCCGGCGTCCCCTGAAGGCGGTTTGCGGCACCGTGGGCGAAGATGAGCACTCCGTGGGCATGCGCGAGATTATCGACATCAAGCACGGGGGCATTGAGAAGTTCGGCATCAAGGCCGTCTACCTGGGGACCTCGGTGCCGGTGGAGAAGATGCTCGATGCCGCCATTGAGGAGGATGCCGACGCCATCCTCATCTCCACCATTATCAGCCACGCGGACATTCATAGAAAGAACATGGAGAAGCTGGCCCGCCTGGCCGTGGAAAAAGGCGTCCGGGAGAGGTTCATCCTCGTGGCCGGCGGGACCCAGGTGACCCACCAGCTGGCCGTGGAAGCGGGCCTGGATGCCGGCTTTGGGCGCGGCACCAGGGGTATTGAAGTGGCCTCCTTCCTGGTGAAGAAGCGCCGCGGCGAGATTTAGCCGGAAGGCGGAGATGAAGGGAACGCGATGAAGCTAGACCTGCTGGCAGCAGAAATTGGGAGCACCACCACCGTGGTCAGCGCCTTTACTTTGGAGCCGCCCCGCCTGCTGGGCCAGGGGATTGCGGCCACGCAGCAGGAGGGCGGTGACGTGGCCGCTGCCCTGGAGCGGGCCGTGGAGGATCTGGCGAAGAAGCTCGGCACAGCGGACCTGGACTGGGATACCTTCATGGCCGCCTCCAGCGCCGCCGGGGGGCTCTCCATGAGTGTCCACGGGCTGGTCTACGATATGACCGTCAGGGCCGCCCGGGAGGCGGCCCTGGGCGCAGGCGCCGTGGTTAAAATGGTCACGGCGGGAAAGATGACCCCGGCGGACCTGGAGCGCCTGCGGCAGCTCAACCCCAAAATGATCCTGCTGGCCGGCGGGGTGGATTACGGGGAGAAGGAGACCGCCCTCCACAACGGGGCCTGCATCGCCAGCCTGGGGCTGCCGGCGCCGGTGGTCTACGCCGGCAACGTGGCCGCCCGGGACGAGCTGGCGGCAATTTTTAAGCAGGCGGGGGTAAAGGCCTACTTTGTGGACAATGTCTATCCCCGGGTGGACGAACTGCAGGTGGAGCCGGCCCGCCGGGTCATCCAGGAGGTTTTTGAGGAGCACATCATCGCCGCCCCGGGCATGAACCGCATCCGCGACATGGTTAATGGGCCCATTTTGCCCACCCCCGGAGCGGTCATGGAAGCGTGCAAGCTGCTCTATCCCCTTTACGGCGACCTCTGCGCCGTCGATGTGGGCGGCGCCACCACCGACGTGCACTCCGTGGCCCGCGGCAGCCCCGAGATCCAGGCCATTCTTGAGAACCCCGAGCCGCTGGCCAAGCGCACGGTGGAAGGGGATCTGGGCATTCACGTGAATGCGGGAAACATTGCCCGCATTATGGGCGACCGCCTCAACCTGGAGCTGGGCTTCGATGCGGCGCCCCTGCTGGAAAATATGGCCGTATTTCCCAGGGACGAGCGGGAGGAGGCATTGGTGAGATGCCTGCGCGATGCCGCCTGCGAGATTGCCTTTAAGCGCCACGCCGGGACGATAAGGCATCTTTACGGGCCCGGCGGGCGCATCACCCTCGCCTCGGGGAAAGACCTCACCGCTGTAAAGACCATCATCGGCACCGGGGGGCCGCTGACGCGGCTGCCCGGCGGGAAAGAGGCGCTGGGCCGCCTCATCGGCCAGGGCTACGGGCGCGAGCTTTACCCTAAAGCGGCCCGGGTGGTCCTTGACCGCAGCTACATCATGGCCGCCTGCGGGGTGATGGCCAGGCGTTATCCCGAGCCGGCCCTTGCCCTGCTGTCGGACAGCCTGGGGATGAAAGAATGAGCTATCCGCTGCTGGCTATTGATCCGCAAAAAGTAGAGCATAACACGCGCCTGCTGGCCGGCCTGCTGCAGGAGCAGGGCATGCGACTGGTGGGCGTGGCCAAGGGGGTCTCGGCCCATCTCGACGTGGTCGGGGCGATGATTAGAGGAGGCGCGGCGGCCATTGGGGATTCCCGCATCGCCAACCTGGCCCGGATCCGGGAGTGGGGCTACCGGGGCGAAACCGTTCTGCTGCGCGCCCCGGGGCCGTCGCAGTGCGCCGCCGCGGTGGCCTATGCCGACACCAGCCTGAATTCGGAGGTAAGCACGGTGCGCCTCCTCGGCGAGGCGGCCCTGAGTGCCGGCCGGCTTCACAACGTCATCCTCATGGTCGACCTGGGAGATTTGCGCGAAGGGGTTACCCCGGAGCGGGCTCCCGAAGTGGCCCTGGCGATGGAGCGGGTGCCGGGCATCCGGCTGGTGGGCATCGGCACCAACCTGGCCTGCTACGGTGGGGTCATTCCCACCGTGAAGACGATGGAGCTTCTTCTCAAGGTGAAGGAGGAGGTGGAGCGGCGCCTGGGGCGGCGCCTGGAACGCGTTTCCGGGGGGACATCGGCCAACATGAAGATGGTCCTGGAGCGGCAGATGCCGCCGGGGATCACGGAGCTGCGCATAGGCGAGGCCATCCTGCTCGGCAATGAAGCCGTCCGCCGCGAGCCCATCCCCGGCTGCTTCAGCGATGCCTTCATCCTGAAAGCCGAGGTCATCGAGGTGCAGGAGAAGCCTTCCCAGCCTATAGGAGAGATCGGGCAGGACGCCTTCGGCAACGTGCCCAACTTCGAAGACCGGGGCATTAGGAGGCGCGCCCTGCTGGCCGTGGGGCGGCAGGACGTGGATCCCCAAGGGCTCATCCCCCTTGAGCCGGGGATCGAGATCCTGGGTGCCTCTTCCGATCACCTCATCTGCGATGTTGAAGAGGCCGCGTCGCCCGTGGAAGTGGGGGCCATCCTTGAGTTCAGGCTTACCTATAGCGCCCTGCTCCGGGCGAGCACCTCCTCCTACGTGGCCAAGGCGGTTGTTTGAACATATCTAATTGATTTCCTTGCCCATTTCCCTGAGCAGGGTGGTATAGAGGATAATTTCTTCGCGCGAGCTCACTTCGAGCTTGGAATAAATGCGCTTGCTGTGGGTTTTGATCGTATTAATGCTGAGGTAGAGCCGTGCGGCGATCTCCTTTGCGGTTAATCCTTCGCCATAGAGCTTAAACACCTCGCGCTCAGCCGGGGTTAACTCCCTGGTTTTTTCAAGAAATCTATTGAGGGTATCAAGGGAAAGATTCTCCTGCCGCGCTCTCTCCGCCAGCTCCCGGTTGCGCAGGGCCAGGTGGTCAATTAACGCATCTATTTCGGGGACCTTTACCTTGGGCGCGGCGTCCAGGTCTGAAGACTTGATGATATTGAACCCCTGGGAAATGGGCTTGATAAAAAGCCTGTTGCCCAGGTTGAAGGATACGATTACACCGATAATCACGAGCAGCGTTAGCGAAGAGAAGAGAATTATGTTGAGCCGGGTTACGGAGACCAAAATATCCGCTTCGGGAACCATAGCCGTGACGATCCAGCGCTGATCAGCAAAGACGGAATCGCGGGGGTAAAGCTGGATGTCCGTGTGGAGCCCCAGGAATTTATGGTCTTTATCCTGTCTGTAGCTATATAAATGGCGGCGCTGCTTCGATACCTGCAGCCGGTTTACCTCGGCGGAGGCAATCCTGGCCGCGTAGCCGCCGGCGATGAAGGAGTGCTCTAGCTCTATGGTATCGCCGGCAAGCGGCGAAAGCAGGCAGAAAAGGTGCTTGTAGCTGCCACTGTCCATTGAATGAGACAGTTTAAATAGCATGGCGCTTATTTCAAAGCCGCAGACGCCGAAGATATGCCCCTTTGAATCGATAAGCGGTGCCGAGCAGAGCATGATCTCCTCGCTGGTGTCGGGCAGTCTCAAGGCGGCACTCCAAAAGTAAAGCCGGGAGAGGGGGAGGCCGGGGTTGGCCCGGGCCGCCTCCATGGGCCGATGGTAATAGGGCGCGTCGCTCACATCGAATTCCAGCTGCCACTGTGCATGCAGAGGCAGCGATTTTTTACGGCTGATGGCGGGAAAGCCGCGCAGCATGATTATGTTCGGAGAAGTGGCGCTGATGACATTGGGTTCCATGTTCTTTATGTATAAACCGGCCTTGGAGTTCGCGGCATTGACGAGGGCGGGGTTGATGGTGGCATCCAGGATGAAGAAGACGCCGCTGCTTTTGGCCAGCTGAAGCGCAAGCAGCAGTTCATCGCACTCCGCGGCAATGATCTCTTCCAGCATGTACGGATGCTCGCCCAGCTGGGAAGGGAATATGCCCATGCTGGAGCTTTGCTGTTCAATGTCTCGGGAAAGCTTCTCTGCAAGTTCCACCGTCTGCAGGGATAGCTGGCCGTACTGCTCGCTGATCTCGTCGGAAATGCGGGCTAATTCGTTCTCGAAAAATCTTTCCGTTTCCGACAGGCCCGCGGTGAAGGTGCCTGCAAGCAGCAGGATAGCGATAAATCCAAGAAAAATGGTCAGCACCAGCACGGCCAGGAAAAGAAAAAACCTCAGCCGGAGAGGTATTCCTTCCTCGCCGGCCTGCTGGAACCTGTGACGTGCCGGCTCTGCCATTTTTTTTAGCCGGGAAAGCACTTCTTTCAATTAAATTGCCTCTTCCAAAATTAAAATAGATTGGCGAGATCCGCAAAGGCCTTGCCGGAAAGGGTTTCATACGCTTTCTCCGGGCTGCTGCTTTTCAAAAGGTCAAGGTAAGATTATCTGCATGAAGAGGCAATTCCTTTAAAGCTGCTTTCGTATTTTTCCTGCAGCTGGTCGATTCCCTCGAATAGCGGTGGAATAACAAATTCGTACTCCTGCTGCATTTTCCGGCATGCCGAAAGAAGGTTCTTGATGTTTTCGTCGGATATTGTCTCCAGTTCCCGCGACATAATATCGCCGTATGCTTCTACGGTAACCGGCAGGTATCCGGTGGATGCAACAAAGCGCAAGTTGTTTTCAGGCCTGGTAAACCATTTCAGGAAAACGGCGGCCAGCTTCTCCTTCTCTTCTGTGGACTTGATTATGCACATGCCCGCGCCCCGCTGTATGGCTGCTTTTTTCCCGCCTTCAAACACGGGATAAGGGAGTATGGCCGGCTCTGCCGGTTCAGTGGTATTGTCAGGGTAGGTGACCGTGGGTGAGAAAAACATGATGCCGGCAGTGGATCCTGTAGAGCAGATGATCTCGCCTGTTTTAAAGAGGTCGGTGGCATAGCCGTTGTAGATGGCAGCGTGGCCCATGGCGGCGGGCTTGAAGTAGCTTTCCCAGACCCTGGCGTACTCCGGCGAGCTGAAGTTGATGGTGTTTCCTTTAAGAAGATCTGCACCCAGCTGCTGGCATCCAACCAGGGCATAATTGAAGAGCGAATCGGACATGAAGAAAGCCTTGCCGTCGCTTTTAACCGCGGGGGTTTGCGCGTCGGTCCAGTCGTAATAAAGCGCCGCTACCCTGGCAATTCCCTCGAAGGTTCTTAGATCGTCAATGGAGACACCGGTTTCCGAGGCAAAGCGATCAAAAATGGTCCGGTTTAAAAAGAGAACTTCGGTGGACTTGGCGGTGGGGAAGACGTAGAGGGCACCGTCCTTGATGCGCCCTTCCTGTAAAAACTGGGGGACGTATGCCGAAAGCTCTACCGGAGTAAACAGCTCGTCCAGGTTCGCCAGCAGTCCCTTTTCCGCCAGGAGCAGCGCCGTTTTGGGGTAGGCAATGGTGATATCGGGGAGCGCAGGTGCTCCCGGTTCTTCATTGGCGGCCATGGTCAATTTCTCGTGAATTGCCGCTGAGCCCGAGATGGAGGTAACGCTGATAATGATTCCTTCCCTGGCCCCAACGGTTTCATTGAATTCATCAATGAGTTCATCCATCGTTTCTTTCAACTGGCCGCCGTAATTATGCCAGAGTGTTAATATGATGGGATCGCCGGACCGGCCGCTGCATCCGGGCATTATAGCCAGGGCCAGGGATAACAGCACAATAAACGCAACCAAACGCGAAAATTGCACCCTTAACTCGCCTCCTATTTAAATCACATCAAATGCGGAGATGTCTATAACGGGGTAAGCATCCAGGAGATGAGAACGAGGCAATATTTTCAAAATAACAGTTCTCCCGCTCGGCCATCACCCTGAGGATGACTTGTTCAGGGGGCTGGCGATGTATTATATTACAATAATACCATATTCAAACAAACGAATCAATGAAAAGATTCTCCTGAACATGTTCATATTTGCTTCAAAATCACCCCCGGGGTGATTCATTTTTGCCGGCGCCACTGTATGATCAAGCACGAAGTTTAAATTAATCCAACCAAAGGAGGCTCTTTTAAATGACCGATCCCCAATTCAATACTCCAGCAGGAGCAGAAGGCACCGTTTTGGATTTCGATCCCGCCGATATTGAGAAGAACAAGACCATGGCAGGGCTGGCCTACATCCTCTTTTTTCTCCCCCTGGTTGCTAGCCCCGATTCGCCCTTTGGCCGTTTCCATGCCAACCAGGGACTGGTATTGCTGCTCTTCGCTTTGATCGGAAGCTTTGTCTTGAGCATAATTCCCATTATCGGCTGGTTCCTGCTGCCCTTTTTGGCATCCTTTGTCTTGTCTTTGTCATCCTCGGCTTGATTAACGGCTTGAACGGCAAGGCTAAGGCGCTGCCCCTTATCGGCAAGATTAGGCTGCTCAAGTAGCTTGAACTGGTGGTTGGTGAAAAAATAACCTAGACGAAAAGAGGTGAGCATGAATGAAGAAAGCCATGGCTGTGCTGATCGCCGTGTGCCTGCTGCTGGCCCTGGCCGGCTGCGGCATCAGGCAGAAGATTAACGAGAAGGTCACGGAAAAGATCACCGAGGGCATCATCGACAAGATTGGCGGAGAAGATGTGGATATTGATATTGACGGCGACGAGGTCACCATCATTGGCAAGGACGGGACGGAAGTAAATTTCAGCGAAGGAGAATGGCCCAAAGAGAAGGCCGCGGCTCTAATCCCCGAATTCAAAAAGGGGAAGGTCGATTCGGTGATCAATTCTGACAAAGGCTGCATGATTTCAATTAATGAAGTGAAAGAAGAGGATTTTCTCGAATATGTGGAAGCGCTGAAAAACGCGGGCTTTGTCAACGAAAGCAGCACTTTTGAGAGTGAAAGCTCTTATTACTACTATGGCTCCAAGGATGACGGTGCCAAGGTCATGACAACTTACAATGATTCGACCATGATGGTCCAGGTTGAATTGCCTTCCGAAGAGCAATAGGAGCTTGCCTGGCTTCATGTAGCGAGAGCGGGAAGGGCTGCTTATACCAAGCAGCCCTTTTTTGTTTAAACCTGCAGAAGGGGATATTTTTTTGGCAATTAGTGGACTGAATGTGATATAATTAAATCAAGGTCAAAACAGACAATTCAAAAAATAAATGGGCAGTTTCGGGGTGGTCTAATTTTCACAGTATATTTGCAAAGTGCGGGAGGTAAAAATGCTGGACAAGCTTTATCACGCCATTGTGGAAATGCGTGAGCCGGAGGCGCTGCAACTCGCCGAGGAAGCATTAAAATCTGGCATTTCGCCGCTCATGTTAATGGACTGCTGCCGCCAGGCGGTGGTGGAAGTAGGCCAGCGCTACCAAAGCGGCAGATATTACCTGGCCGAATTGATGCTGGCCGGCCAGATGCTAACCCAGATCTCAGCGCTCTTTGCCGACTCCTCGTGGGCCCGGGCCGGATTAATGCTCACCGAGCAGATGCTGAAGGAAATATCGGGGTCCAGGGAGGAGTCAGCTGCGGCGACAGAGGGAGAAGGCGGACAGCGCCCGAAACTAGGCCGGGTTTTAATGGGCACGGTAAAGGGGGACATCCACGACATCGGCAAAAATATCGTCACCTTCATGCTTGACATCAACGGTTTTGAAGTGCGCGACCTGGGCGTGGATGTGGATCCCCAGGTTTTTGTTAAAGAGGCCATGTCGTTTCAACCGCACATTGTGGGCATGAGCGGGCTGCTTACTCTTGCCTGCGAATCCATGGAAGAGACCGTACGGGCTCTGGAGACAGCCGGATTGCGGGAGAATATTAAAATCATGATTGGAGGCGCCCCGATTAATGAACAGGTCCGGGAATATACGCGGGCAGATGCCTGGGGAAAGGATGCCGTAGCGGCGGTGGCGCTTGCCAAGAAATGGATGGGAGTTGCTTGAGATGTTAACCGAGAACTGGTCTGAGCTTACTTCCTGTGAAAGATTTGAGGAACGCTTCAAGCGGTGGATGAATCCTCCCGGCGTGGAATTTGCAAGTTCGGAGGTGCGTCAAGCCTATGTGGAGCGCACCCAGATCATCAAGGAGGCCATTGAATTAAAGAAGCCCCTGCGCGTGCCCATCAGCCCCATCATGGGCACCTTCCCCGCCGCTTACGGGGGAATTACCGTCCAGGAAGCCATGTATGACTACCAAAAAATGAGCGATGCCTATTACAAATTTCATCGCGATTTCCAGGTGGACACTCTCTCGAGCACCTTCATGGCCGGGCCGGGGAAGATCCTGGAAATCCTTGATTACCGCCTCTACAAGTGGGCGGGGCACGGCACCCCGCCGACCAGCTCCTATCAATGCCAGGAAGGTGAATACATGCGGGAAGATGAGTACGACTTGCTCATCAACGACCCCACCAATTTCTGGATTCGCTGCTACCTGCCCCGCGTGTTCGGTGCCTTTGCATCCTGGACGGCCCTCTCTCCTTTCACCGACCTGGTGGAGCTGCCCTTCGTCGGCGCGGTCATGATCCCCATGGGCCTGCCCGCCGTGCGGGAATCGCTGAAAAAACTGATGGAGGCGGGCGAGGCGGCCATAGAGTGGATCGAGGCCGTAAAGGCGGCCGACGGCAGGATCACCGCCGAGATTGGCCTGCCGGCCTTGTTTGGCGGCTTCTGCAAGGCTCCTTTTGACACCCTTGGCGATACCCTGCGCGGCACGCAAAATATCATGCTCGACCTTTACCGCAGGCCGGGAAAGCTCATGGAGGCAATGGAGAGATTGGTGCCCATCAATATTGACATGGCCGTGCGCAGTTCGGAGGCGAACAACAACCCCATGATCTTCATCCCCCTGCACAAAGGAGATGACAGCTTCATGTCTCCCCGGGATTTCGCCAGGTTCTACTGGCCCACGTTAAAGAAAGTGCTGCTGGGCCTAATCGAAGAAGGAATCGTTCCCTGCGTTTTTGTGGAGGGATCGTACAACCAGCGCCTCGATTTCCTGGCCGATCCCGAGCTGCCTGAAGGAAGGATCATCTGGATTTTCGACAAAACCGACATGCGGGCGGCCAAGGAGAAGCTGGCCGGCAGGGCCTGCATTGCCGGCAACGTCCCCGCTTCCATGTTCCTGGCGGGAACCCCCCTCCAGATGGAGCAGTACGTGCGCGATCTCATTGAAACGGCTGGCAAGGACGGCGGCTTTATTTTAGCCACCGGCGCAGTGCTTGACGATGTCCGCCCGGAGAACTTGCAGGCCATGATCGAAGCGGGCCTCAAGTACGGGCGGTACAGCTAGCGTATTAAGCTTTTGCCGGCTGGCGCCAGCCGGCTCGAAACCGCTCCGGAGCGGAGGGCTGCCTCGACGGGCAGCCCTCCGCTTCCCACTGCTTTAGAGGCTTTCTCCTCTTACTTATCACTTCTAACCTCTAACTTCTCATCTTTTCTTCTAGCCGCCGGAAAGTGGAGGGAGGAAGGAGATGCGATCGCCTTCTTCCAGGCTGGCCTCCAGGCCTCCCACGGCGCCGAAATCCCTGCCGTTCATGAGGATGCGCATGCCGCTGCGCAGCTCCTTGCTATTTTCCCGGAAGATGAGCCTGCTGAAATCAGGGCCGAACCTCTCTACCAGTATGTCCAGCAAATCCCGCAATGTCGAGGCCGGCGGGACGGCAACTTCCTGGTAGCCGTCCGTACCGCCCATGGATTTGGCCACACCGGCAACACCTCTTACCTTAACCTTGATCATGCCTCTCCCTTCTTTCTGGCCTGTGCTTGGGAAAGACCCGCCGTGTTTTCGGCCATCTCTTTCTCCAGGGCGCGGTAGGTGCGATATCCTCCCAGGAGGCTGTGCACCCTGGTGAAGCCGCGCTGCAGCAGGATTCTCACGGCAATGTAGGAGCGCATTCCCACGGCGCAGTAAAGGACAAGATCCCTGTCCCGGGGAAGTTCGTCTATTCTGCTGCGCAGCTGGCCCAGGGGTATGTTGACTGCTCTGTCAATAAAGCCATCTTTCTCCAGTTCGCGGGGTTCGCGGACGTCGACAAGCTGCAGGCTGCCGTTGGCCTGCTTTGCGGCCAGCAGCTCCGCCGGGGTGATCACGGGCAGGTCCCCCTGCAGGATATTCCCGGCCACATAGCCGGCCAGGTTGACAGGGTCCTTGGCCATGGAGTAGGGTGGCGCGTAGGAGAGCTCCAGCTCCTGCAGGTCGTAAACCGACTTTTGGAAGCGCAGGGCGGTGGCGATTACGTCAATGCGTTTGTCCACCCCCGTGCGGCCAACGGCCTGTGCGCCGTAGATTTTGCCCTCCGGGCTGAAAATCAGCTTTAACGCCATGGGACTGCTGCCGGGATAATAGCCGGCGTAGGAACCGGGGTGAATGAGGCAATACTTGTACGGCAAGCCGGCCTGCTGCAGCGTGCGCTCATTGGCTCCCGTTGCCGCCACGGTGAGATCAAAGACCTTCAATATGGCGGTTCCCTGGGTTCCGCGGTACTCTTCCCGCCTGCCGGAAATATTGTTGGCCACGATGCGGGCCTGCTTGTTTGCCGGTCCGGCCAGGGGGATTAGAGCCGGGGCGCCGGTAACAAAGTCGGTTACCTCGATGGCGTCGCCGAGAGCGTATATGTTGGGCTGCGAAGTCTGCAGGTAGCGGTTTACCTTGATGCCCATCCCCACCTCCAGCCCGGCTTCGCGGGCCAGCTTGAGTTCAGGTTTTACGCCCACGGCAAGGATGGCCAGGGCCGGGCCCAGCTTTTTGCCGCTGCGCAGGGTAACGGCCACTCCGGGCCCCTCCGTCTCTTCAAAGCTTGCCGCCCCGTCATTGAGATAAAGCGCGATCCCTTTCTCGCGCAGGTGCTGCTGGACGAGGGCCGCCATCTCCGGATCCAGGAAGGGCAGCACCTGGGAGGAGAGCTCAACCAGGGCTATGGCCATGCCGCGAGCCTGGAGGTTCTCGGCCATTTCCAGCCCGATGGAGCCGGCCCCCACGACCACGGCCGAAGCGGGATTGTGATTTTGAATGAAGCTGTAAATCCGGTCCATGTCGGCAACAGTGCGCAGGGTAAAGACAGCAGGGTGATCAATCCCTGGCAGGGGAGGACGGATGGGCTCTGCGCCGGGCGAGAGAACAAGGTAGTCGTAGTTTTCGCGGTAGCTTTTGCCGCTCTGGTGGTCGAGGACCTCTACGGACTGCCCTATGGGGTCTATGGAAATGGCCTCGGAGTTGATCCGCACGTCAATGTTGTACCATTCCCGGAATCTTTGAGGGGTCATGAGAAAGATCTTCTCCCGCGGCTTGATCACCTCCCCGATATAGTAAGGGAGGCCGCAATTGGCAAAGGAAATATACTCTCCCCTTTCCAGGAGCACGATCTCCATATCCTCGTTCAGCCGGCGCAGCCGTGTTGCGGTACTGGCCCCACCGGCAACTCCCCCGATAATGATGACTTTGCGAGACATGGGGCAGGCCTCCTTTTTAATTATTTTGCGCCCCTGCGCTTATTCTTATGGAAAAAACCTGGAGCCTTCCGGCTCCAGGAATCTTAACATGGCAGGGGATAATTTCGTTTAGCTCTCCGCATCATCAAGGATGATCTCGGCCGCCATGCGGGCGGCTTTGGCGACTACGGCGGCGCATTTCTCCTTGTGGCCGGGCAGGGATAGGAATTCCTCCCTTTCTTTATCGTCCAGCAGGTTGTAGCTGCGCCCGAATATCTTCCGCTGCACCTCCGGGCAGAGCGTGGTCCCGAACTCTTTCATAAAAGCTTCGCGAAAGGCAAATATTTTCTCCTTGCCCTTTTCAAATTTGCGCCGGGCTTCTTCCGAACCGCTGGCCACCTCGTCCATCGTGGGGAGGTACTTTGCGCCTATGGCCAGAAGGCCGCTGCATAGAGCGCCGCAGGAACCGCTGCTTGAAGCGACGCCGCCGGAGAAGCACCACGAGGCGGCGACCATTTCCGCGGGAATAAAGGGGAAGCAGGTCTGGAGGCCATGCAGCGTGCTCCGGGCGCAGGTATCATCGCGCAGCTGCGCCTCTACGGCGTTCTTCTCCACCTTTTCCAGAATTTCTCTTTTTTCTTTATCTTTCATAAAGACCTCCCAAATAAAATATTTTAATTACCCGTATAGCTCTGTTCAGAAAATTCTACAGAAAAAAGAATCGAACAGCCTTCCAGAAGGTTATGCAAGTACAATTATACCTCCGGATATACAGACGGACAAGAATAAATCAATTTGCCAAAGCGTTGATGTCAACGGCCAGTGAAAATGTCACCCTAAAAATGCTTGAAATGGACTGAGAAAATGTCACCCCTTTAGTTATGTTTTGAAGCGTATCTTCGGAGATACTATGAGTAAAATGTTAGCG
>Ga0209537_1001289_pt1 | contig 28731 bp, 30 predicted proteins | sample BioPla4DNA1_FD_187698 | JGI IMG/M metagenome (GOLD analysis project Ga0209537, IMG submission 187698) | Biogas fermentation microbial communities from Germany - Plant 4 DNA1 (SPAdes) (version 2) | ecosystem: Engineered > Bioreactor > Anaerobic > Digestate | place: Bielefeld, North...
AGCATTACAATACAACAGTAGATGCTATATGCTTAGCCAACCCGGAAATTGACCCTAACTTTCTTCAAGTCGGACAAAACATTTATATACCATTATCTAATCCCACAGCCATTGCACACATCAGAGGTGGTCCACTTAGGCCCCAAATCCAAGGTGTTGTGATTTTTTACAAAGTTAAAAGCGGTACCTGGGTATGTGTTGAGGTAAGGGGCTTGCCTCCATATAAGCGGGCTGCAAATGGGCAAAGCCCCATAGGACCCCACGGCTTTCATATTCATGAATTTGGGAGCTGTGAGGTAGGCGATCCGGAAAACCCCTTTCAAGGAGCAGGGGGCCATTGGAATCCCACAAATCAGCCCCACGGAAACCATGCCGGCGATATGCCCGTGCTGTTTTCAAATAACGGCTATGCCAAAATGTGCTTTTTCACCAATGCCTTTATACCTGATGATGTTATAGGCAAAGCAGTTATAATTCATCAAAATCCGGACGACTATCGATCCCAGCCTGCAGGAAATGCAGGGAAACGACTAGCTTGCGGGGTGATTACACACGTCAATCCAATCTATGTAACCTGAGTACTTTTCAAGTTCAGGAATCGTGAGTTCGATGGCGCTGTTGCTGCTCCCACAGGCCGGGAACATGGTTTCAAAGCGCTTAAGGGATTCGTCAAGGTAGACGGCTACATCTTCGTTAACGCCAAATGGACAGACACCGCCAACTTCAAAGCCTATCAGTTCAACTACTTCTTCCGGTGAAAGCATCTTGGCCTTGCTGCCAAATCTTTTTTTATACTTTTTGTTATCTATCTTTACATCTCCTGCAGTTACAATAAGAATCGGCTTTTCATTTACCTTAAAAGCTAATGTCTTTGCAATACGTTCAGGCTCGCAATTGAGGGCTTTGGCAGCCAGCTCCACCGTTGCACTGGATACGTCAAATTCCTGTATCCTATCTTCCATATTCCACTTGCTAAAATATTGTCTCACTTTTTCTATTCCCACAAAACTTCCTCCCAAGTAATCTTTTATTTTTTTGCTGTCGCCAGTTCCATGATTTCCTGAACTATTGATGTTTTAGCGTCAGCATAGTGCTGAACGTGCCTCCACTTTTTCTTTGCTAACTCCCGCTTGACTCGTGCATATTTTTCACGATCACTTTCATTTAAGCGCAGCCAATCTCGAAAGCGGAACATTTTTTCTATTTCGGAGGCTCCCTCACTGAATACATGTAGGTTAATGTCAGTGTCAGGTCCTTTAAACATGCGATGTTCAAACCACTCGGGCTCTCGAATTCGCAGCCTATAGCCTGCAGCCTCCAAGGCTGAAACATAGGAAAGCTCATCTGCAGAATCCTTTACAACTAACAAAATATCAATTATGGGTTTTGCGCAAAGCCCAGGCACCGATGTTGAGCCAACATGTTCAATCTGTAGCGCTTTGCTGCCAAGCACCTCACGAATCCGCTTTGCTTCCCGTTCAAACAATTCGGGCCAACTGGGATCATATTCCACAAGAGTAATGGGCCCATTGTGGAGTTTAAGTTCACCAACCGTCTTCTTTTGCAGCTCTTGATCACTTGTTGGTGTGAAGTTTTCAGATGTCATCTTTTTGGTCTCCTTCATCTATCATTGATGGCCATACTACTTTTTCTAGGGAATATAAAAAAACATAGCTGTAATAATCTTTAAACCGATCATACATATCGGCTTCAATTTTATCTTGTTCAATGAAGTCCTTAACCTCATCAATTGTCTCATCATTCCGTTCCTGCCTTTAGAGCTTCGCTCATGGAAACTGCATCTATGTTCTTTGCACACATACTTTTACTGAGTTGATAAGTCATCATAATGGCTACAAAGGATATAATAATATAAATTGGACTGACAATAGGAGGCAGCACTAGGTTAATCATATTACCCAGATAACCATACAATGAACCCATTGATGCCACCGCGATTGGGATGCCTATTAAAAATCCTGCCACAACGATAAAGGTGGAGCTGTTTAAAATCAAAGACCTAATTTCCCCACGTCGGTAACCGAACACCTTAAACAGTGATATAGTGTTTCTATTTTCCTCGATAGCCAACGAAGTGACAAGATAGAGTATAATCAAGGCTACAACACTTGAAACAATTGTCATTAATGCTACCATTGAAATCATCTGACCCATAAATTCATCCATAGCCTCAGGCAACTGACTCATAGATTTTGTTCCTGACAGCTTTTCGTCAGGAATATCAAGCTCTTTTGTGCTAAAGAGCCCAATATAGCTATCCTCTGGAAGTTCCATTTTTTTGTTAAACTCATCTATTGGCACATAAATAAACTGCTCAATGTAGGACTCAGCAACAGCATCAATATGAAATGTGTGAGGCTTACCATCCTCTTTATTTATAAAAGTAACAGTGTCCCCAGCTTTAATGCCCAATCGATTTGCCAAAGACTTGGTAATATTAGTTTGATTGTTAGGAATGACATTCCCTTTATTATCTTTAAGAATCACAAGGATAGAATCAGGCTCTATGCCGGTAATATAGAACTCAATTCCCTCATTGTTTTCAGGATAAAACTTGCCTGCATTAAAGACCTCAGCCCCATCCGGTGCTTCACCGTATTGTAAATCTCTGAAACTGTATTCATATTCAAACTGGTATACATCTGAAGTTTCAAATACATGGTTCATAGAATTTAATACTGTGAAACCGAAGACCATTAAGACAGAAGCACTAGTCACTCCCAAGAGCAAGAATAAAAGACGTGAAATACTTCTAAACTGCTCCCGCAACTGGAACTTTGTACTAAACTTAAACCTTTCAAGTTTAAAAGCCCTCTCCAGGGCATTAACCTTGGTTTTCTGTTTATCCCCCTTCATAAGTTCCGCCGGGGAGCGCTTCAGTTCCGAACGTATAACCAGGTAGCTGCTAAGGCCTAAAAACAGTGTAGGCGTCAGTATTCCGATCAGTACATTCAGAAAGCTTAATTCAATGCCTGGAACAGGAACATTGTAATAGGAAATCATAGCCATAACCATTGGCCCGATAGATGGGAGTGCCAACAAGCTTCCTATCGTTCCCCCCGCAAAAGCCAGCAGCAATGGAATAGCCATATAGTGCCGCATTAACTCTCGCCGCCGGTAACCCTGAGCATAGAGTGTCCCTATAATTACTGATTCCCGGCGGATTATACGCCAGAACATTATACCTATAATCAAGGAAGACAAAAGAAACATGGCAGCTGGTAATGGTACACTCATGGTTTTCATACCTGTAATAGATGCCCAAACTATTCTTGCTCGTTTGTTGTTCATTATGTCAATCCAGTTGGATACTGTAAACCCTTTTACCTGTAAATATTTTCGCAATTCTACCGCCTGCATGTTAAGACTCCGAGTTCTGTCATTAAACTTGACGGAATAGATGCTGGCAGCATTATCTATATCTGAAAATTCCTCACGGTTTATAACACCCACTCCAAATTCCTTAGGCGAATACAGTATATCATTCACATTCTTCAGCGGATAGATATAGTGGGGCAGGGATACAAACCCGACCACAGTGAAGGTTTTATCTTGAGCTTTTATTTGACTCCCTATCGAATAACCGTTAGCCTCGGCAAAGGCTGGATCAAGGAGAATTTCTCCCGGCCTCGAAAGTGTCCTACCTTCTATTATAGCGGGAATATTCACCTTTTTGGTCTCACTTAAGAGCCTTAGTGTAAGAGTATCGGAGAGCTTTGCGTCAAAACTCATGTACTCCTCAATTAGGGCGTCAAATTTATTCTCTAATTCTGCTACATCGGAAATAGGCCTATCTGTTGAAAATGACAGGTCTTCCTGCACATGATCCTCTGTAAATGTTGTGACAAGCACAGCAAGATTCTGGGAAAGCCCGGCAGCCACAACAAAGGTATAGCTTCCAAGGACAATAAGTACAAGAATGCCGAGATAGCGCAATTTGTTCTCCTTCAAAATTCGCAACAGCCTCTTGTTTAAAACCATCACCACTCAATCCCTTCCGCCGGAATAGGGGTCTCATTTACCCATCCATCTACGATTTCTCCGCTTCTTAGCTTAAATACCCTATTAGCCATAGCGGCAATGGCAGTATTATGAGTAATCATTAAAATGGTTGTACCAAAATTTCTGTTCACCTGCTGCAAGAGTTTCAGGATACTGCGGGAGGTCAGGAAATCCAAAGCTCCGGTTGGTTCATCGCATAGCAATAGCTTTGGATTTTTAACAATGGCTCTGGCAATAGAGACTCTCTGCTGTTCACCGCCGCTCAATTCCCTGGGAAAACGGTGTTTTTTATCAAGCATCTGCACTTCTGCTAAAACTTCATCGATGTTCAGAGGTGATTTGCTGATATTGGAAACAACCTCAATATTTTCTCTAACTGTCAGATTAGGAACTAAGTTATAGAACTGAAAAACGAATCCCACAGCCTCACGTCTATATTCGGTTAATTGGTCATCATTCAATTTGCTTACTTCAATTCTGTCCACAATAACCTTGCCGCTATCGCAGCGGTCAATACCTCCGATAATATTCATCAGGGTAGATTTTCCTGAACCTGATGGTCCTAGAATTACACCAATTTCACCTTCTCCTAATTTCATTCCGATACCCTTCAAAACTTCATTTTTAATCATCCCATTTGTGTAGGTCTTCCTCAAATCGGAAACATCAATAAACAAGTTATTCTTCCCCCTTTTTTAACGAGTAGGAGCTTATATTACGCCTAATTGACCTAAACCTTCATTTTATGCCTTTCTTATAAAAACACCGCTTTAAAATTTCAAAATACTCGTCTGATTCACTAAGGACTTCCATGCCAACATCATCAATAGAATCAAGCTTACTCAAATTTTCCTCGGAAAAACTCAACATGGTCCAATTAATAATATTAATCATTTTTTCACGATTAAAGTCGTCCCGAAATTTTGTCCAATCGATGTTTTGATACCCTAGCTCCAATCCACTCGTAACAATGTCCTTTTTAAGTTTATTAATTGCAGGTTTAACTTCAGATGCATCCTCATGGGTTAAAGCCTTAAGAAAATTAAAGGCATGCGGAAACTTTTTGTAAACCTTAAATTTAATCAATCCCAGTTGTCTGATTCTTTCAAAGAAATCTGGCTCATTCCAATCCACTTCAGCGTAGATCTGCTCAATAATATTAGCTACATAATCAAGCAGAAATAAATACAGTTCCTTTTTATTGTTAAAATAGTTAAATAGCGAGCCTTTTGATATTTCCGCTTCCTTTACAATTTCGTTTGTAGAAGCCTTGTCGTAACCGTTTCTTGCAAATTCTTTTAAAGCTGCATTAATAATGCGTTCTTGCTTTTCAGTTTCAAGACTATGAAATTTTGAATATATAATTGTCACCCCATTTCTTAAGTATTCGATAAATTTTTGACCACATCGGTCATTTATATTATATATTAAAATGACCGATGTGGTCAATGTGGTTTTTTGTATAATATTATCTTTGCAGCTGTTTACCCCCAAATATTGCGAGGGCATGCGATTATTTTTTTTGTCAAATTAATTCTGCAAGGTATATCTTTATTGGATAGATTATTTTTTAACCCGTAAATCTGTTAAGACAATATATACACAATCCCCTGTCCTCCGTCCACCATAACTTTATCTCCTGTCTTAAGTCTTAAGGTGGCGTTACCGCATCCTACAACTGCTGGAATCCCAAGTTCTCTTGCAACTATAGCAGCATGGGACAAGGGGGCACCTATGTCAGTTATTATTGCTGCAGCTTTAGGAAATAGAGGGTCCAACCTACATTGGTGGTTGTGGCAACTAAAATTTCCCCGGGTTGCAGCTTTTCACCTTCTTCAGGAGCGTTAAGAATACGCACTATTCCTTCTACTTTTCCCGCTGCCCCTGCAAAGCCCTTTAGTATTTCCGAATCTACTGCATTTATTGGTGCTGTTGAATCATAATAATCCATTCTTCTATTGGGGTCTTTCATCCATTCAAAAGGATTAAAACGTCCTCTAATAACTGACGGGAAGGGCGGCAGCTCTTTATATTTATATTTAGCATAGTTTTCTTTTCTTGCGGGAATATACTTTACTTTCACATCTCTACCAGATAACAGATCTTGCCAACATGCCACCTTTGCCGCCTGCGGCAGCCTGAAGCTCTGGAGTCAATTCGTGAAAATTTTTCACCATATTCATCTCAGTGCTTCCTTTCTTGTTTTTCAATACCAAATCGAATCATTGAAAGAAAACTATTCCTCTCTTCAAGAAAATCTTGGAGGTACTTTTCGTCCAATTCATCCTTATTAACTACATCGGATAAATATTTCTCATCAAAATAATTTAATGTAATCATGACCAATCTAAAAGCCTGTTCCCTGTCCACGCCTTCTTTGAGAGGTACCTTTTCAAATAAGCGTTTCCATTGTTTCTCATTTTCGGCAAGTAGCTTTCCATACTTATCTTTAATATCTGGTTTTAGTTCATCAGGCGTGGCGTAAAAAGCTTCTATAATAATTTTCATCAAATCGGGATTTTTTTTATAGTAATGGAATTTGATGATACTGGATTTTTCCTTTGCAGCAAAAAAATCATGGTTTTCAAATAGGGCATCAAAACCCATTTCGATTCTTCCTTTTTCAAAACATCTGTCCAAAATGCTAAGATACAATTCTTTCTTGCTTTTAAAATGATGAAATATCAGTGCTTTGGATATACCAGCGGCTTCCGCTAACATCGAAGTAGAGGTATTAGCATATCCATGACTAGCAAACACTGTCAGACAAGCATCTAAAATTTTTTCTTTATCATAACGTTGTAAAGGCATGATTTGACCTCCACAGCTATACTGAAATCCTCCAAATTGCTCTTTCATCTTCTTCATGAACAGTCACTTTCGGGGTATATCCTTTGTCAATTAATCCCAGCCAGACATGACAAGCGCATATGCCAATATCGACGTTTGGGTGTTCCCATTTAAAATGGCGATATCCTTCGGGCATAGCAACAATAATTGTTTTATAAGAATCGTCAAAGGCAAATCTCCACATTTGCGAGTTTGCAGCTGATGGCGCTTTTCTTCCCAAATCCAGAGCATACATAACATCATCAGAAAGCTTGTCATAATCATCGGGATTTGTGAGCAACTCTTTAATTCCTTTTCGTTTAAAACTTATCGCCTTTTTTTGAAATCTGTCCATCAGCCGCAATCCACCGCTTTCGTAATAGCCTAGTGGTGTTATACAGATTGCTCGTCGACCAGTGGTTACCCCTTTTGCATATCCATAACCCATATTTGATTCTCTAATTTGTTCAGGTGATTGTAAATGAGGCATGAGTCTCTCCAACTCAGATAGTTTATAATGTCCGTACCAACATGTTGAAAGACCTTTACTTGTAGCAAAAAGGATAATCAGCTCTCCAATAAAACCGGCTTTGCTAATTGAAATAACATCGGTTTCTGCCATAAATGCCATGTTATCCGGAGGAGATTTCATGATTGTATAAAGCGCTCTTGTGGGATTAGCTTTGAAAAATCTTACCTCAACATTGTGATCAAATGGAACAGATATAGATTTTGCATAGTCTTTTATCTCATTCATTACGTCCTTTTTAACATCAATCATTTTATAGCTGCGCACTGAGCGCCGCGAATCAATAGTGCTTTTGATTGGAAAGGGGACTATCATCTGTAAAACCTCCAATTATAGTCTTTTAACCGCCGGTCAATATAATTGTAACATCTTACTAACCATCGATCAATATAAAATATTTCACTTTAATAAAGGCTTTTTGACTGAATATCATGTATTTTTGATAACGAGATTAAAAACACAACCGAAATCAAAATTATTAATATTGTTGCCGATAATATTGTCCAATGCATTTTGATGATGTTGAGAACAAAGCCATATACCAATGCACCAAGTGGAATACCGCCCTTACTAATTACTCCAACAATAGAAAAAATTCGAGACATATATTCGTTGGGCGTTTTTCTCTGTATTAGTGCCTGTATTGGAACATGAATGAACATAATGGCAATACTTAAAAGAAAGAGAACAGCTGACAGCAAGAAAAAATACAAGAGCGTATCTTCCCCCAGTTGGAATATGATGGAAGGAAACAATAAAAGCGAAAATGCCAACATCATAGCCATGAGCAAATTGCTGCCTATCATAAGCGGTCTTAACATCTTCTTCTCTTTACCAAACAACAGGCCCACCAAAGTACTCCCTATGAGTGCCCCCAATATTATTATCATTTGTAAATAGCCATACTGCGTATCAGAATAATTTAGCTGGGTTCTAAAAAACAGGGGTAATACTACTGCAAATATGGGCTGAATCAAAGCATATATTATCAAAAAAAATACACATAGTTGGCGTATCATTTTTTTATCTAATATGAATTTGATTCCTTCAGATAAATCTGTCATAATTCCCGTTATGCCTTCGCCCGCTTTGTACCTGAAATGCTCATACTTTATCAACATTTCACTTATGGCTGACAGCAAAAATGATATGCCATTAACAAAGAACAGCACTGTAATGCCTAAGTTTGCATACAGGACAGTACCAATTACAGGCCCCAAGAGACTTGACAAAGTCCGAAGGGAGGCGACGGCAGAATTGGCCCGAGTCAATTCTGCCTCATCTACCAATTGCGGCAGCATTCCTTTTGTAGCCGGGTCAAATATTCCGTTTAGCAGCGAAATTATAGCTTGAACCAACAGCAGCACAGCAAGACTCATTTTGCCTAGATAGGAAGTAAGAGCCAAGGCCAGTATTACTCCACCGCTTGCCAAGTCGGTTGCTACCATAATGGTTTTTCGGTTTAACCTGTCCCCAATTACTCCGGCAAAAGGGTAAATTAAAATGGTGGGCATTATAGCCAGAAACGAGAAGAGCCCCACAATTGCCGCCGAGCCGCCTATATCGATAATATAAAGAGGCATAATAACCATTTGGAGACTCGTTCCGGTATCTGATACCATCCTCCCAAGCAATAGCAATATTAAATTTGTATTTAAAGCTTTTCGGTCTTTTTTACTCAATCGAAGCACCTCTGTTATTTTATGTCTGAGAAAGCGACCTTCAATAGGTCGTTTAATAGTTTGTCATTCCAGGATTTCTATATATCCTTCCGTTCCGTTCACTCGTATTTTTTGGCCATCTTTAATCAATTTGGTAGCGTTCACCACACCGACAACTGCAGGTAGACCGTATTCTCGGGTAATGACTGCTCCATGGGACATCATGCCCCCTATTTCGGTAACAAGACCCGAAATAGATACGAATATAGGTGTCCAACTAGGATCTGTGAATGTTGTAACGAGAATATCCCCCTTTTCGATATGAGCATCTTCAAACTTTTTTACCACACGGGCCCGGCCTTCAACAATACCCGTGGATACCCCAAGCCCCGCCAGGGCCCCGCTGGGGATACTCAAAGAATAAGAAACAGGAGGTACTTCTCCATCGGAAAAAATAATACGAGGCGGTGTAAGGGCAGCATAAGAACGATAAGCACTTTTGCGTTCTTCGATTAAATCCTGATTTGCATGCCCGGACTTTACTACTTCAATCAGTTCTTCTATTGACAAGTAATAAGCGTCCCTTGGTTCTTTTAACACATCGATCTCCACAAGTTTGTTTACTTCTCGCATAATGGCTTGCTTATACACATCATAATAGCTCATCCAAAAATATTTAGGATATTCCCTTACACCTACAAATTTCCGATATATTTCTATTTGCCTTTTTAGCTTCTTAGCCTTGCGCTTTCCATAGGCAGCCTCAACCTTTGCTACCAATTCTTTTATTAATTGTTCCACTTCCTGTTTACCTTGTTCAAAAGATGCTGCTGCGTGACCGACGGGTAGATTTTTAATATTGTTGAGCAAGGAAGCGCAAAGCAAGCCCGGTCGTTCGCGGAAACGGTCACGGGTAATATCAATTTCACCGGTGCAGCGCATTCCGTATTCCGACAGGAACTCTTCTAACTTGTCGGCCACTTCCTGGCCTCCTTGCACTTTTCTGAGTTCTTCAAGGGATAGATCCTCTCCGACTTCTTCCAGATATGAAACTACTTCCGGATATTTTCTTGCAACATCTGAAACCTCACTTAATTTCAAGCCCATTTCAGATGAAACATTGTGCTTTACCGACTTTGCCAGGCGATTGGAAATTGCTTTTTCTCCTGTGACTTTCTCTATGGTCCTATCTATAAAAGCGGCAGCTAACATTGTTGTAAGAACGGTGCCAGCACCTGCTGGATCACAGATTGTGATACGCATATTTTTATGGTCGTCCAGTATGAACTGCAGTGCTTCCACTCCTGAAAGCGACTCTAATTTGCTCTGTACAGTTTTTATCGCATTTTTTTGTCTTCGGACATAGGCGTCGATGTCCGCCTCATCACCGAGGAAATAGGCACTGATAGCCCGCCAAATAATGGCCGCTATGTTTTCAAGGGAAATTGCACTGCTGGGACCTTTGGGAATGTTTTTGATATATTCCTTCCTTTTAATGATGTCTTGCAGCCCATTATACATCAGTGGATCCTTGATCTTAGTTTCCGACAAGAAAGCTCTGCGCCCTTTCATCCTTCGAAGATCGTATGTGATATCCGTATACATTCGTCCTCCTAATTCAAAAAAGCTGTAAAACCTTGCTTTTTTGAGCATAGACAAACCTAAAGGCAAAATTGGGTCAGTCATCATTTGCAGGTGCCCCACAGATATGGCACAATGTTTATATCCATCTGGACTTGGCGGTAGAGGATACAAGGTAGTGATGGGGCGAGCCTGAACCATATAAAAACCATCTTTGTTATAACACCATTCTATATCCTGTTCGCAGCCGAAAGCCTTTTCGATGCGTTTGCCAATTTCAGCCAATTCCAAAAGTTGCTTTTCTTCAAGGGGCATTTCCCCTTCTCCTTCACTTGTCTTTTGCAGCTTGCCTTCCCGCAGTTTCCACTCAAATGGGGTTTTACGCCCTGATACCAAATCCTCCCCCAAGCCCCTAACAGCTTCAATAACAGTTGTATAGCGATCTGAAGTCATGGGATCGGCAGTAAACATTACGCCGGATACTTCTGGAAGAACCATTTTTTGCACAACTACGGCGATTGTTACTTTATCGTGGGGAAAACCATTTTTTATGCGATAAGCGACAGCCCGCTCGTTAAACAGAGATGCACAACATTTGACAATGGCCCTACAAATGTTTTTTATACCGATAACGTTTAAAAATGTATCTTGCTGCCCTGCAAAGGAAGCCCCGGGCAAATCCTCGGCTGTGGCACTGGAGCGCACCGCATATGGCAGTAAATAGCCATGCTTTGCTAGTGCTTCACTAATTTCTTCTGTAATCCCTTCAGGAAAGCTAAACTTTTCAATTTCTTCCCTTATTTGTTTACTGACTTGCCATATAGCTTCAGTTTGCTCTACGGTAATCCCCTGAAGCTGAACTATCAGTTTTCTTACTCCCGGCATAGACAAAACAAAATCGCTGTAACACTGAGCACTAACAATAAATCCATCGGGTACAGGGATACCTGGGATGTTGTGCAGCTTGGCTAGATTGGCGCCTTTCCCCCCAGAAATAGACAGTTCGCACGCCCTATTGTCCTTTAGGTCAATAATATATTTTTCCACTTGCGATCCCCTCCTTATTTTACACTTACACCTTCCCGCATTATTTTTATGGCTTCGTCCAGTGTGGCCATGAATTTTTCTTCATCCAGCCCGACCTTGTAGAAATTCAGCAAGACATAATTGTAAAACATATCTATCATTACATCAGCATCAATCTCCGATTTTATTATTCCTCGTTTCTTATCCCGTTCAATGATCTCTTTCCAGCGTTTTGTTGAGTCTCCCCGCACCTTCCGAACAAAATCATCATCATCCATTTCTTGCAGCAGAGCAATCTGGGCATAGTCAGGGTTATGCTTTCTCAATTCAAAGAGTGCTGCAATTTTTTCCCGTATCGTGTCAAAAAAATCTCCAGCCATGTTTTCAACACCCGCTTGTTTAAGGGCGTCCCATTTGTATTTTGACATTTCCTTTATTACGTAAAGATAAAGATCTTCTTTATCTTCAAAGTATTGATAAAAACTGCCCCATGGTATTTTTGCTGCTTTGACAATTCGATTAAGAGATGCCTCGCTAAACTTATGCGATGCAAATTCGCTAACCGCAGCCTGAAATATCCGCTGCCTCTTTTCTTCACTCAGGTTGTAGAAGGTTTCCTTTGGCATAATCATACCTCCATCTAGCGATATGAGAAGGTTCTCGTATTATTATAACATAATATTTTGTTAATGAGAAGCCTCTCATATGAAAAGTTTCGTCTTTCCTAACATTTATATCAAAAAAGCAACGCTACGAAACTATATGTAACGTTGCTTTTTTACAAATTTCCAGGTAACGTTCTTATTCTTAAAGTTGTTTGTAATTCTTTATAGGAATTGACTCTGCCTCCATACCTTTAGCGGTTGTTAATTATTCTTTCTCTTTTCCATCCTTCGAAATCCTATATATATCAATAGAATACATATTAATAAACCTACAATTGCCGGAACAAATACTGCTTTTCCCGATTCGCCTCCGAAAGCTACGCTCCAGCTCATTTTAGCCAATGCTATAAAAACCATTACTGCTACTCCGATCCACAAATTTCGTTTCCAGAAAGCAGTAGCAAGAGCAGAAAGGGACGCTGGTATCAAGAGTGCTATTAGAACTTTAGGCAATGTCCATTCACCTGTGAGATATTCTTTTTCCATTTCTAGAAATTCAACAACCTGATCGCTGACCTCAGCAGGCTTTGGAAACCAAAACATACTCGTTAAAACCATAAACATAGTCCCCATAATTCCAGCCCAACTCTTCTTATATGCAAAATAGCAGAAAGGAATAATGAACAGTGGCCGTATATACCAGCTGAGTAGGTTCTGATGCCGCTCATAGGCCCAGTTAAAAAAGCTTTTATTTGTCATAGCTAAAAATATAAATAAAACTATTAGGAGAAGAAATACAAATCCCAGTTGCTTGTCATATTTCTTTAAGATAGTTAACCTCATGCTATCATCTCCCATTTTATTTTTCCCTATATCACTCTATAGAAATGCTGCACTGAAAATAAACAGAGCCGCTGCCCGAGAAACTAAATTCATCGGTTCGGCTCTTTTTGTACAACCTCGATTTAACCAATACTTCGATGCTTAAAGCCAATAATCCCTAACCATGTAAATGCCGCTGCAAAAACTATTAACATAAGCAGCGGTACGATTGGAAGCTCATGGATTGGGAAGATGTAATGGGCATAGGCAAAGGGCGTCCACAGCATAGTAGACCAGCCCACTATACCTACCTCCCAAAGCATCTCTGTAAAGATCCATGCGCCTAGTATGAGCCAGTTGAGAATGGAGCCGATACGGGGCAGCCATCCATATAACAAACCGGCAATACCGATAATTGTCCACACGGAAGGTGCTTTTGAAAGGCTCATAGCTAACACTCGGGGGAAATGACTGAACTCTCCCGCAACAATGCTCCATCCTAGGCCGGTAGCTGTACCTAGTGAAAAAAGTATAAACACGCTGCCAGCGAAGGCAACCGCCATGTAGCTTCCCATCCATTTGACCCGGCTTACTGGTCTTGACAACACCATCTCGGTATAATGATCTTTTTCTTCCCTCCACAGACGTTGCACTGCCGTGATGGCAAAGATGGACAAACCACCCATCAGGCCTAACATGTAGATTAGAATGGCAATGAAAGCTTCCTGATTGCCAAGCTTTACTATAGCAGATGCCCAGAGAGCATTCATATGGCCGAACGTGGAACTAATGGCTTCGGATATATTGGGCGCAGCCACACCCATAGTCCCTCCAAGCAAAGCCATGCCCATTGCCCAGACCAGAATACTGTCTTTTTGCTGCTTCCATACCAAGGCTATAAGAGAGTTATAACAGGGAGATCCATTATCAGAACCTTCATGCTGTGTGAAAAAACCGGCACCTAGGTCACGGCGCACAAGTAGAATATAGGAAAGTATTACCGGCACAGCAGATAGCACCATAAAAATCAACAAAGGCCAAAAATTGTTTTCCCCAAAGGGAACAGTGAGCCGAAACCATGCTTCTGGGGCAAGCCATGCCCAGTGGGTAGCTCCACCACCTATATTATTAAGAACCATAGCAAACATGGTTAACATATATACAGCAAACACTATACCTCTTGCGCCGGCGCTATTCTCAAAAATCTGAGCACATAATCCGCCGACCCCCGCAAATATACATCCGGAAGCAACAAGAGTCAATGCAGCAAGCAGAGAACCGCTTAACGCAAAGCCATTAGCCATCAAAACCGCTCCAGTCATCAATCCCGCCAGCAGGCTTCCGCCACAAGAAACAATCAGGGCTGCCGTCAGATTGGCATACCTTCCTACCGGCCTTCCAAGTATCAATTCATTTCTTCCGGATTCTTCCTCCGTGCGGGTATGCCGAATCATCGTCAATGCCGCTCCGAACATAACTGCAATGGAAGCTTGCACCAGACCTCGCCACAGGATGGCACCTTCGATGCTTAAAGGAACAATAGGCCCAAGAATTGCAGTGGTAACGGGGCTTTCAGATAGTTCATCGAGAAACATCTGCCAATCCGGCATGGCTTTCGTGAACGATATCTGCCCCATAATAAGAATCACGGGAAGCAATATCCATATAGGCAGGATGATTCTGTCTCTTCGCAAATAAAACTTAAGCAGTTTTCCTGTACCGGCAAAATGATTTCCATTCATGCCAGTTCAACTCCTTTCCCATAACTGATCTCCATAGTGTCGTAAGAACAGTTCTTCAAGGGTAGGAGGTTCTGCAATAAGGGATTTAATACCCATTGGGGCTAGAACTTTCATAACTGTATCCATGGCATTGGAGTCAACAGAAAAGCGCCACTTCTCTCCATTTTGGGTTACATCGTAAACCCCTGGCAGCTGTTTTAAATTTACAGGCTTAGCAAGCTCCACAGTTACAGTTGTGCGTGTTAAATGCCGTAGTTCTTCAAGGGTACCTGATTCAACGATTTTCCCCTGCCTGATAATTCCCACCCGGTCACAAAGGGCTTCTACCTCTGCAAGGATATGACTGGAGAGAAAAACGGTCTTTCCCTGCTTCTTTAGTTCGAAGACGCATTCCTGAAAAACCTGTTCCATCAACGGATCAAGACCGCTGGTAGGCTCGTCTAAAATGTACAGTTCTGCGTCCACAAGAAATGCTGCTACCAAGGCCACCTTTTGCCGGTTTCCCTTTGAATAGCTGCGGCATTTTTTCTTAGGATCCAGTTGAAACCTGTCCAGCAGCGCCTTGCGGCGGGAGGAATTTATTTTACCGTAAAGGCTTGCCAAAAAATCAATCACCTCGCCGCCGGTCAAGTTTGGCCATAATTTCACTTCCCCCGGCACATAGACAAGGCGGTGATGAAGGTCTACAGCATCATGCCAAGGGTCACAACCTAGCATTTTTGCCTCTCCGCCACTTTTTCTAAGCATCCCTAAAAGGATACGTATTGTAGTGGTTTTGCCTGCCCCATTGGGACCGATAAAGCCATAAACTCGCCTTGTCTTACTGTAAGATCAAGACCTTGTAAAGCAGCGTTCTTCCCAAAAAACTTAGTGAGCTTCCTTGTTTCAATGACATTCATTAAATGTCCCCCCATCATTTATAAAACGCTTTACGTAGCTCGTTAAGATAACCATCGAACTCATTGCGGATTTTTTCAAAATCAAACTCCAAGACATCAGCACTTTTAAATTGCTCCAGTATTTGATTTGCATATCCGCCTACAGCCCAGAAAATCAATTGCTTTGATTTTTCCGCATCCAGCTCGCTGCGAAAGCAGGATGTGTCTATATCCCCATAAAATCTTTCATATAAGCTAGTTTCCACCATCTTACGTCTTTTTGCCAATTCATCCTTTACCACCTCAGAATCGGTGTAAACCGCTACCCTTGTAAAGTCAAAAATCCAGGGGTGTTTTTGCATCAGCTGAATTTTAAGCAAACAAGTTTGCCGCAACCGTTGAAAGATATCCTTTTCGTCTAAATTAATCTGGCTAAAATATTCCCTTTCCAGTACCTCCAAACAATAGTCGTAAAGGGATAGAAAGAAATCCTTTTTATTGTTGACATAGTGGAACATCAATGGCTTTGAAATACCTGCTTCCTTAGCGATAACATTGGTTGACGCTTCATCATAACCCTTTCTGGCAAATTCTTTTAAGGCAGCATTTAAGATAGCGTTTCGCCTTTCAGGTTTTAAACTCAAAAATTTTGAGAACAATCATCTTCCTCCTTGAACATCTTAAATTTGATGTTCACATTTTTCAGGCCGATATTTTTTATAGTTCCCCCGGAAACATATCCAAGCAGGCCGGCACCAGACATACCTGCATCATCAATATAGAGCCCCGTGATTGTGTGGCCATCACCGTCAAAGGTCCCTGAAAAACTTCTACCACTCTTTCCAATTGGAACCCAACCCCTGCCACCGTTAAATGAAGTATTTGAATTGTCATATACTGAAAGGTCAATATCTGCCATCAGTCTATAATAGGCACTGTTATAGGTTGTATCTCCTTTATTCACCAACTCGGCAAGTTTTACAAGCTGCTCTGCCGTGGCAATCAGAAAGGGTCCTTTTTCCGTGCCCTGGCCTATAAAATATGGGTCGGTCTTGTCTTCTATATATGCAGGAATATCAACGGCCTTGCCAAAGAGGCCTGGCAGTTTGCCGGTTTCTGTCGTCCAGCCGCCTTCAGGAGCGAAGCGTCCACCGATTGTTTTATCTGCTTTGATGCCATTTGCATCTATGTTCTGGCCATCAACACCATTTGCTTCGTCAGTAGGCAACTTGGGGTTGTTATTTATCGTTACGGTCATGTATGTAAATGCCGCATTGTTTGATAAGGTTCCTTGATTATCCCCTACTACCCGTGCTACTACACTTGATGCGGCTATATTGAAATTCAAGGCTGCACAGTTTTCTACATTGCCATTTTCTATCTTTCCTGCCACACCTCCAGCAATAATGCCCTCTACCTTTCCCATGGCATAGCAGGACTCTACGCTGCCGCTTTCTATTAAACCTGCCACTCCTCCTGCATTTGAGCTGCCGCTGACAGAGACGCTGCTGTAGCAATTACAAATAACGCTATTTCCACAAACTTTTCCTGTAATTCCTCCAGCAGTGTCGCCATTTACAGTACCTGTAACGTAGCATCTCTCTATTGTTACGTTATTTATATAACCGGCTAGTCCACCTGCATAGTCGCCGCCATTTATATATATGTCTTGCAGACCCAGATTTTCGATTTTACCCTCGCTTACCGCTCCAAATAGCCCTGCGTACTCAAGGCTCCTGTCGTCAATGTAAAGGCCTGCAATGGTCTTGCCGTCTCCATTAAATTGACCTTTGAAGGGATTGTCAATCGTCCCTATGGGCATCCAACCTTTGCCGCTTCTGTAATTTTTCCCGTATGATGAAAGGTCTATGTCCCTTCCAATTTTTAAATGGACTTTAGCTTCGTTATTGTTGAATATAAAGGTCTCAAGTCTCCCCATGTTTACAAGGGTAGCTATCTCCGAAAGCTGTGCCGCCGTGGTAATGATGAGGGGGTCTGTCTCGGTAGCATTGCCTGCCAGCATAAGTGTCATCTTTCTGGCAGGGGGTATGTATACCGTAATCCTTGGTGCTTCCACTCCCGGTAAAAGTACATAGCCTTCCCCTAGCTTTGCGGTAAATACGTAAAGGCCCGATTCGGGAAAGTTTTGGTCATAATCTCTGTCTGCTTCCCAGGTTACGGGGATGTCTATGACCTTGCCTTCCACAATTCCCCTCACCTTTTCTGGAAGTATGGGGTTTTTTGTGTTTTGCCAGCGAAGGTCCTCTTCAAATCCTTCAAAGGAGCTGATGGTGCCCTGTAGCTTCTCTTCATGCACCGTCACGGTGATGACGGGTGGGACAGCACTTAGGGTAAAACCCGAGATTTCCGCCCTGAAGGTGTATACGCCGGCAGTATCGCCGTCGTATTCGGGAATTGATTTCCAGCTTACAGGAACCGGAATTTCCATCGTTCCAGGCGCAGATGAATCCTCTTCTTGAACGTCTTTCTCATAAATGATTGAATCGAACTCTGCATCATCAGAAGCATATACGGCATCTGTAACTGCTGCTTCGTCCTCCATGGCAAGCTTTACCGTTGCAATCAAAATAGCCGGCAAATTTAGCTCGGATTTTTTAGTGCCAAGAGGCACTTCCTGTGCTGCAATTTCCGCTGCCAATTCTTCAAAGGCAACGATCTCTAATTTTGGGTCAGATTCAGCTTGATAATTTCCTGAAGCAAGAATCTCACCTGGAGTTGTAACTCCCAATATGAAGACTAAAGCTAAAATTGCAGACAGGATTTTTTGATTCCTTTTGTTTTTCAAGTTATCCAATCCTTTCCAAGTAAAATTCACATGTTTTTCCGTCGGCGATACCTACTGCACAGCACCGTAATGGCCACTGCCGCCATAAATGCAATAACGCCCACCAGCACGTAACCACTCGCATCTTCCGAAAGCAATGCTAAACCGTAAGGTTGCGGGACATTGCCCTGCCCTCCATCAGCCAGGGTGCCGGCCATCATCATGAGGGTAAGCACTTGAAGGAAACACAGCAAGCTAAGTGCAGCCGCCAATCTTATTTCTCGCTTCCTATGCAGAGTCACTACGCGGCGTTCCTCCATCGCCGTGCGCATTTCCGTATCATACAAAATTACACCTCTTTTAGACATAAAAAGTCTTCTATTTACTTAAATACATAAAATGTAAAAATTCCCCACCGAAATGCAATTTTTATAAAAATTTTTTAGGCATACAAAAAGAGCTCCCTTTCGGCAGCTCTGTACATTTCTCATTTTATCTGTTTTGACCGCAACAGTTTGGAAACTCCTATACCGGAAAGTGCTGTGATGACAGGTATAAACAAACCTATTGCCTGCGCTATCCCACCCGCACTCAAAAGCAAGTTGTAAATAGCATGAAAGGTAATGGCGATGCTCAGAAGGCCAAAGGTTCCCGCTACCTTCAGCCATGGCCGCTCCCACACATACAGGAGGTCCTGTCCCACAATGACCCCGCAGATAATATGCATGGCACCTGCACCGAAGCCGCGCATCAGCAAAAACAGAAGATGGGATGAGCCATTTTCAATAAGGTAGCAGACATTTTCAAAAGTTACAAAACCTTCCGCCACAAAGAGGATGGCGCTTCGTGCTTCCCGGAACGTCGGTTCAAATACCAGCAGGTAAAAGAGTATAGGCAGAAGTTTCATGGTCTCTTCAATAGCCGGTGCCAGCTCTACCGTTGCCTGTTCCAAGTCAGCACCGTATAAACTGGCAAAAAAAGTGTTGATGTAGGCTGACAAAAGGCACATGCCCATGCCCGCAATGAAAAAGGCAAGACTCTTCCGGCTGGCCTTGTCCAAAAACAGTATGGCAATCAGCAACGGGGCAGCAATGCAGACAAAAACATTTTCAATATAGATCACGCTGCCACCGCCTTCTTCAAAGTGGGAACAAAGCTAACAAGTGTTGCCGTCAGCAAGAAGTCAAACCAATAATAGGGGTTTGAAAGGCTGTTTCCTGTCCAATAGCAGGAGGTAACCCATAGGCAATATTCAACCAGGAAAAATGCCATTACCGACATGTGAAAGTGTTGATGGTTGTGCACTACATCAGCCCCAAAGCAAAAGCACTATAAAAGCAGGTGAGTAAAAACCACACCTGCTCTTTGGTCCGTATATATAATATTGCAGCATAAATAAAACACACCGATAAACTCATGAGCTGTATGGCATTGTCAATTATTTCAATCATTTTCATGTTCCCCTTTGCTTTTCTGCCTCTGGGGCTGCAGAAGGAAACAGAGGATGGTCAGGCAAACGCCAAGGGAAAATGACAGCAGACCAACCAGCACGTAACCCAGAGCCTTTCCCCTATAAAAGATGCTTGCCATTATGCCCCTATTGCCATATGCCCCGCCGGAAAGTCCAGCTATAATGTGGGGCATTGCAGTACTTACACTCACTACGATAGCCAAGCAGGCTGCAACAGCTGCTAAACCAATAAAGCGGTGCCGCCGCTGCCTTTTTTCTCGTTCGAGCTCCCTTACGCGCCTTTCCACAGCTGCAATTCGCTCATCAACAGTTCGCACCGGTTATCCCCTCCCGTTCCAAAAGCAGGCGCAATTTTTTTGCCTCGCTCCAGCAGATGATCTATCTGTTTTATGCTTTTGCCCATAACCTGTGCAGCCTGTGCATAGCTCATGTTCTCAAAATACACCAGATACAAAACTTCGCAGTGGTCCGGATTAAGCTGCTCCATGCACTTTTGCAGGGTGAGCTTTTGTTCTTCATCCTGCAAAAGTACTTCAACCAGCAATTCGCTTTCCGGTTCATCCCCCAGGCTTTCAAGGCTAAATAAGCAATAACTATTACGCCTTTTAGCGTGTCTCAGAGCAAGGTTGCGAGCAGTTTTATAAAGATAAGGCTTAAATCCATTCTCAACAAGCCTTGGCTTGGCACTTATCATGCGTGAAAAGGCTTCTATCATCAGGTCTTCTGCCTCATGTATATCGTGAATGTAGCCGTTGATATATAGGGTCAGTGCATCTCCATGGCGTTCCATGAGAATGCGCAGAGCATTTCCGTCACCACATAGATAAGCTGTAAAGAGCGCTTCATTTGTCGGTGCTATTGTCATATAGTCACTTCCTGTTAAGTTACCTTTTAAGTTGCCTTATAGATATTAAGATGACTTTATAACATTTTCTAAAATAATTCATTATAATGTCTATACTTTATCATGTTCCTGCAATTGTATCAAGATAATTGTTTTATTTGTCTTTTTATGGTAAAACAAGGTTATTGTATGATAGAATAAAAATTGAATAAATTTCTGCTAAAGTAGCAAATATTATATGAGTAATAAAATTCGCCTCCAAAATACTATAGTCAAGAGAACAGAGGTGAACCTCAATGAACCGGCAATCATTTATGAATCATTTCAATTCATTCGATCGTTCATTATTTCTGAACGAACCATTAAAAAATATGGCCAATTGGGACATACCTTTGCCTATTGGTTATGGGCAGACGACATCTCAACCATCCCTTGTCGCTCAAATGATCATAGAACTTGACCCAGAACCAAATAGCCGTATCCTGGAAATTGGCACCGGATTGGGTTACCTGACAGCATTGTTGACACCTTTTTGTAGATGGATTTACACTATGGAACGCATTCCGGAACTTTTAGAATCCGCGCAAAGACGACTTGCGAAACTTGGCTATCAAAACATTACCTATCGTCTTGGTAACGGTCATTATGGATGGGCTGAGGAAGCACCTTTTGATCGAATCATTGTATCCGCTGCTGCAGCTGAGGTACCCCAAGCTTTACTGGAACAACTATCATCTAACGGGCGAATGGTGGTTCCCGTTGGCCCTCCCAAAATGCAGGATTTATTGCTGATTACTAAAGATGGTTCAGATCATATAAAACGACAAATTATAACTAAAGTATCTTTTGTTGAGCTTGTAAATGATGAAATCACCCTATAAAATGGTTTGCTACATGTGAGATTATATTTCTATTGCTTATTTAATGGATACTATCCTCTTTTTAACAGTTCAATAGCCTGCTGGTTACCCATGCTTCTATCTTTTTCTTCTTATTTTCTTGAACATCGCTATTTCTCATCTCTTAGTAATCTCCTTTGAAAAAACTGCTATTAAAAATTATGATAATAGTTTCCGCGAGAAAAAACCCGAGCATCAATTCATTAATTATTGTACAATAAATCTTTTCAAATGATTTACATACCGCGAGCGAACTGTGACATAATAAATAATATTCAAAATCAAAAATACCCCTATAACTACCAAGAATTGATTTAAAACTGACGAATACAATACTGTTTGCAGCACGTTTATTGCAAAATATGTGTGAACGCTCGCAAGAATGTAAGGAACAAAAAACAACATTGCGATTTGAATACTGGCCACCTTTTTCATTTCCCCAAAACTTAATCCCAGTTTTGACATACCGATATACTTACTCTTTTCCTGATTCAAATCCGTATATAGCCTAAAATACAGGAAACTGCTGGCCCCCAAAAAGAATATGACTCCCAGGAAGAATCCTACATATAAAAACAATTTCTTATTTTGATTTTCTAAATTATACCCTTCTATCCTTGTTGACCAGAAATATATGCCATGTTCACCTACACCGAGCTTTTCTCTAAGTTTTTCGGTAACTTCAAGGGTATTTAGCCAATCGGGAATATCATAGGAATATGAATGGTATTTTTCTTGTATATTTGCTATTTTATCGTACGTTTCATTGTTAACAACCACCAGATTTGGAAACAAGCCTGAGTAAAATATAACTTTGGGAGCTATCCCAGCCACTTCAAGATTTATTTCTCCATCATCAAGAGTGATGTTTTTCTGGCTCAATGTCTTGTCTCTTTTGGGATCAAATCTTACATATACTGGGACTAGTAATGCCTGGTCTTTATTCAACGCCACCTGATCCAAGCCCAAGGCAGACGCACGGTTGTTATAATCCGATTGCTTAATAATATGGATTGTATAATTATCCTTTGAAACTTGCTTTATAATTTCGCTCTTGTACTTTTCGTACTGAAATCCATGGCTCTCCAGCATTTCATCAATAGTCTTTATATGCTGCAGCTCATTTTCATTACTGCTATATGATGTGTAAGTAAGTGTAAAAGGGTTGTCCTTTAGTGACTCATCCTTTACTACTGAACTTAATGCATACACCCCTGTTATAGCAGTAAAGGCAACGGCAGAAAGAATTGTGACTAAAAAAAGCATACCCGTGTTATCTCTAATCCGATAGATGAGATCGGAAATCCACAGCATATTTGTTTTGTTCATGTAAAAACTTCTATTCCTCTTCAACCGGGATAGTACAAAAATACTCAACTGGGAGAAAAACAAGTAGGTTCCAACAATTACGGAAGTTGTCAAAATTACTTCGGTATACTGGGCATTTTCAATAAACAAGACAATCTTGTCCAACAATGGATTTATATCATACAATTGCGGAGATAAGGCCATAAAATACCCCGAACCTAATAACAGAACTGCTGCAATGGATTGGAATAAGGAAAATCTTATCTCCCTATTAGGTCTTTTTGCTCCATGTAAAAGATTTTTGATACTATTTGTGCGTATTATAAATGGAGTTAATGCTGAAATACCTAAAAAAAATAATGTAAAGAATCCAGTAGTCAGCAATATGGCTTTATATGGGAAATAAAACGACAGTGATTCATATGACAGAATATTACCTAAAACCATTAAAAAAAGCTTGGAAAATACTAATCCTAGGGCAATACCCACAATAATAGCCAAACATCCTATTATCATATTTTCCAGGAAAACCAGCAAACTTAGCTGTTTTTTGGTCATTCCAAGTATCATCAGAATTCCAAATTCCTTGCTCCTAACTTTCAAAAACGCACTCACTGAAATCAAAACGAATAAAAATGAAAATACGAGTATGGCCATCTCGGTTTGACCAATTATCAGTTCAACTGCCCCACCCCTTTTGCTTGCTATAACAGGATGAAACAAATTGACCGCAAAAGCGAAAAAGACCATAATAGTAAAAACACTGCTCAAAAAATAAGCCAGATACACCCTTGTATTCCGCTTTACATTATTAAAAGCGAACTGCAGAAGTGTCACTTGCTTCACCCCCGAGCAGCGAAAGCACATCGATAATCTGCTGATAAAATTTGCGGCGGCTTTCACCACGATGAATCTCATTAAAGAACTGGCCATCCTTTATAAATATCACCCGATGACAATAACTAGCTGACATGGGATCATGAGTTACCATTACAGTGGTTACTCCTATTTCCCTGTTGATGCTTTCAAATAGCTCCATAACATCTTTGGCAGCTTTAGAATCAAGATTTCCCGTAGGCTCATCTGCCAGCAGAAGTAAAGGTGAGTGAATAATTGCTCGAGCTATGGCAGCCCGCTGGGCCTGTCCACCTGATACTTCATAGGTTCTTTTGTCGAGAATACTATCTATATTAAGCCTTGAAGCTACTTCCTTTAATTATTTATCCATAGTAGAAACTTTAGCTCCATCCAGTGTCAAAGGGATTACAATATTTTCACCGATGGTTAATGTATCAATTAAATTAAAATCCTGAAATACAAATCCAAGCTTCTTTCGCCTGAAAAATGCCAGCTTTGAATTATCCAGTTTATAAGGATTTTCACCATTTATCAACACCTCTCCAGATGTAGGGGGGTCTATGGTGGAGATGACATTTAGGAGAGTTGTCTTTCCACTTCCAGAAGGCCCCATAATTCCAACAAATCCACCTTTTTCGATAGTTAAGTTGATATCTTTCAGTGCACAGAATTGAACCTTTTCTCCATATATTTTTAAAATATGTTTTAACTTTAAAATCTCCAATTCCAAACACCCTTTCGGCTTTTTTTAACTTTATTTTAAGGTATCCGTGCACCGCCTGCTATCGACTATTATTACACCAACCTTACATTAATGTAATATTTAACCTGAAAAGATAATCCTAACAGAAGTCCCTTCCCCCGGTTTTGATTCTATTTCTATTCGATGTCCCAATTTTTTGCACACTTCACTGACAAGGTACAATCCCATACCTGTAGATTCCCCGAACTTTCGGCCGTTTTCACCTGTATAAAAGGGTTCAAAGACCCGCCGGATATCTTGTTTGGGAATTCCGACGCCCCGGTCCTTTACCTCCAAAACCTTGCCTTTTTCGCTATCACAAGCCGAAACAATAACTTTTTTGTTTTCACCCTCAGTGTACTTAATAGCATTCACCAGAAGCTGTTCTACTATGAACTTTAGCCATTTCTTGTCTGACTTAACCGTCACATTCGAGTCTATCCTAACTTCCGGATACACCCTTTTGCGAATAAAATACCTTTTTTGCTCATTTATAACTTCAGTTACAATGGAATGCAATAAAACTGTTTCAACGGCAAAATCATGTTCAAAACTTGTAAGCCTCGCCATATTCAGAGCCATGTTCAACCCCCTGCTGATGCGTTCCAACTCTTGCCGGACTTTTTCTACATAAGGTTCCCCTTCGTTTTCCTGTAATATTAGGTGTATTACAGATATAGGTGTCTTCATCTGATGAACCCACTGATTAATAAAGGTCAGGTGCTCAGCCTGTTTTAGTTTATACAGCTGAATTTGTTCCTGGTATAGATTATATTGTGTCTTAAGTAGCCTGTTGATACCTTCTGAAATAGGCGTTGTCCCTGCTGATGATAGGGTGTCTTCAAGTTTGAAAGGCATCTTGTTTAACTTGTTATATAGTCTTTTGTTGGAAAAATAACGGTATAACAAAAATACACCCAGAAGAAAGCTACTTAAAAAAATAAAGTAATATACATTTTCTAATGTCTCAAATCCACCAAGATTTCTATAAAAAATAAATAGAAATAGCATATTGAAAAGATATAATAATACAAATGAAATATGGTCATATAGGAAGATTTTCATCAATATTTCCTCCAGGTTACATTTAGTCTATATCCATATCCTCTTACCGTCTCAAGGGCATCGTCAACACCAATCTCTTGAAACTTTTTTCTAAGACGTGCCACATTTACATTTAATGTGTTTTCTTCTATGAAGACCTGATCGTCCCATAGTTTTTCCATAAGCACATCTCGGCTTACAGCTCTCGGCGACATGCGCATTAATGTTTCAGCAAGCACAGCCTCCTTCTTTGTCAGCACAGTAAAATTGTTGTTAAAATGCAGTTCTGGCCTTTCAGGGTACAAGGTAAGGCCTTCAAGTTCAATTTTTCTTTCTTCAGATACGCCAGGAACATATGCACCATAGCAGCGCCTCAACTGACTTTTTATTTTTGCAATAACTACATCGTAATAGAAAGGTTTTGTTATATAATCATCCGCACCGCTTTCAATTCCCATCACCTGATCCATTTCGCTGTCACGAGCAGAAATCATAATTATGGGAACATTAGATACCTGCCTTATCTTTCTACACCAATAAAAGCCATCGTATTTGGGCAGATTGATATCAAGTAAGACTAGATGGGGCTTCTCTTCAATAAAAACATCCAAAATCCTATCAAAGTCACTTACAATTGTGGGTTTATACCCATACTTCTCAATATGGGAGCTGATAAGCTTTGCTATAGAGGCATCATCTTCAACCAGCATTATTTTGTATTCCATACAATCCTCCTTATAACTAGTGAAAGCAGCAGATTTCTGCTGCTTACTTCTTTTAGGATGTAAAGCGGCCAAAGCTAATCCAAAAAACTTAATTGATTACTTATATTTGAAGATACCTTTCTTATGCTGACCTTGTCCTCTTCTTCCAAGGATCCATACAAAAGTGGAGATTTTGTGCTATGGAGACGGACGTTTTTGTCAACAAGAGCATTATTAAAATTTGCATAGCAGTATAAACATCTATGCTGACATGTGTTATAGGCACCGATATCGATGCTCTGTACACATCCGCAGCTTAACCTTTGGTTGGGATCCTTTTTTATATCAAGTTTTTTACCTATTATTTTCGATATTAGCTCATCGTCAATGCACTTTCCGGGCTCAATTCCGTATTGAGTTAAATCTATGTCCTCACAGCAGGCCTCAAGCTGCAAATTGTACCTTTTTGAGATAAGGGATAGGTGATGGGCAACTTCCTTCATTAGTTCTTCGCTCATCGGCACAAGGTCTATTCCCTTTAAGTTTCTTTCAGTTTTTTTATACATATCTATGAAACTTACCACACACTTTTTTGTATGGCCATTGAGCTCATTTGCCAGGAATTCGAACCATTTTACATGGTGTTTTACATCAAACTTATTAGTTAAGAGGATGGGGTCGTACCTCCATATCACTTTATCTCTTCCAATTCTGGCAGATAATTCTTGAAAAGTCTTTATTAAACATTTCTTATCCGGGACATTGGTCTCAATAGTATTATCATATGGAGTCAAGGTAAACTGGAAGTAATAATTATATCCTGCTAATTGAGACAACCTATTTATCATAGGCTGGGGATTTTTTGTCCAAAAGACAATGCAGTCTACAACATCAGGTGACAAGTTTACTTGGCTCACCTGACGAAAGTTCATTGGATTTCTGACTAAAACAAATCCTTCTTTAATTCTATTTAAAAACCAATCAGAGTAAAAGGCCGGTATGTCTGTCCTTCTGCTTGCACTGATAATCATAATCTCTACTTCCTAATATTCGATTATTGTCAACAGATACTTTTTTGGCAAACAAAATCATATTAAATCCTCTTTACAGCAGTTCACTATACTTCTCAATTAGTCTAAAAGGCTTTGCACAAAAATTATATCAGAAATCATGGCTTTTATGTATCAATCTTATTTCTAAATTAATATCTCTTAATGACTGAGCATCCGCTGCACGGCAATTAAAATCGAAATCATTACCAATTCTGTGAATATTTCTCTACTTTGCGACATTTCTGCCGATTTTGCGAGATATAATGTAAAAATAGGCTGTTTTTTGTAGATGACAACCCTGCCACGTTATGGTAATATAAGAAAAAGTTTGGGAGGTGTTGTTCTTGATTAAGTGGAAAGACGAATTTAGTATAGGTATAGATGAGATCGATGAACAGCACAAAAAAATATTTGACATAGCCAACGAAGCATATGACCTGTTAAAAGATGAGTTTACTATTGATAAGTACGATAGGATCACCGAATTGTTGGAGGAGCTTAAAAACTATGCTAAGTTCCACTTTTCCTTCGAAGAAGAATACATGCTGAGTATAAGATACAAAGGATATTTTTCCCACAAAATCGCACATGACACTTTTGTGGACAAGGTTAATTCTTATGATTTAGATGCAATTGATGAAAACCAGGACCATTATATCTTGGAAATTTTGGAGTTTGTAGTCAATTGGATTAGTCAGCACATCTTAGTAACTGACAAGAAAATAGTCTCTCAATAGTGTTATGAATAATAAGGGGGCTGATGTGTCGTAATAGATATCAGCCCCACTCTATTTTTGCTTGAAATCATTTATAGCGCCGCCTATTGCGCCTATAAAAGCTAAAATAGTATAGTATCCCGCATCAGTGATAGTTCTTCCGGTCAACTCAAAAACTCCTCGTATTAAGAGATCATTTACACCAAACATCGCTAAAATCCAGCCAACGAACAAACCAACTACTACTCCCCAGAGCACAAAAACACCTCCATCGTCGGACTACATCGCTTTACACTAATTATATCATATTCCAATAGTTATTCACGGTGACTCTTAAGTGCCTTAACAACGTCGAAACTTGGATCAGTAATTATTTCCTTGTTAACTTGTAAACGAACAAAAAGTTACTAAAATAAATAGCCCCGGTTGAACCGGAGCATACATGCTATATAGTCTTATGTCTGACCCCCAAGTAGGCCTCTTGAACTCTTGGGTCTGACAGCAGCTCTTTCCCCGTACCCGACAGGACCATGCGCCCTGTTTCAAGGACATAAGCACTGTGGGCAATCTCCAAAGCTTTTTTGGCATTTTGCTCAGCTAGAAGAATTGTAG
>Ga0209537_1001292_pt1 | contig 28672 bp, 28 predicted proteins | sample BioPla4DNA1_FD_187698 | JGI IMG/M metagenome (GOLD analysis project Ga0209537, IMG submission 187698) | Biogas fermentation microbial communities from Germany - Plant 4 DNA1 (SPAdes) (version 2) | ecosystem: Engineered > Bioreactor > Anaerobic > Digestate | place: Bielefeld, North...
CAGAGGAATTATCAGCTTCCATGGAAGAACAAGCAGCAACCATGGAAACCATATCTACAAATACTAATAGTTTGGTAAGTATAATTGAAAAACTAGAAGAGCTAGTGGGTAGATTCAAAATATAAAGGGAGGAGTCCTCCCTTTATTTTATTTGGTCTATCTTAGCTGCCAATATAAAATCATTTTCATGTAGACCCTTAATCTTGTGGGTCCAAAGTTTTAGGATTACTTTACCCCAACTAAGATAGATATCTGGGTGATGGCCTTCCTCTTCGGCTAACTTGCCTACCTTGTTGACAAAATCCAGGGCTTCTTTAAAATCCTTAAACTTATAAGTTTTTTCTATATATTTGTCATCTATAACTGTCCAACCATTTTTAAGATTTTTTAAATATTCTTCAATTTCATCTCTTTCTAAAGGTATAGCACCTATGCTGCAGGGGATACACTTTTTAGATAATAGGTCAGTCATTTTTCCACCTCCAATAAGCTTCCTTATCTTATCTATACCCAATGAGAATATTTTTAATTTATTGTAACTTTTAGATAATACTAATATGATATAATAAAGAGGATTTTGGAGGTGGTATTGTGTTTTTTGGATTTTTTAATATTATTTTTCCTATTATGTTCCTTTTAGTCTTTGGTATAATAATTTTTACATTTTTAAAAGGTATCGGACAGTGGAATTATAATAATAAGCAACCAGTATTGACTGTAGTTGCAAGGGTAGTTACAAAGAGGGCCAATACTTCAAGACATCACCACCATCACGATAACCATGTTCATTCATCTACCAGCACTTCTTATTATGTAACCTTTGAGGTAGAAAGTGGAGATAGGATGGAATTTCGTGTACCAGGTAGGGAATATGGTATGTTGGCGGAAGGGGATCTAGGGAAACTTACTTTTCAGGGAACAAGATATCATAGTTTTGAAAGGATAAGATTGAATAATGAAGAATAACTTATTTGTAACTAAGAGTAAGAGGAAAAGTATTTTAACAGAAATTATTGAATGGATAAAAACATTTGTAATTACATTTATCTTGCTTTTATTTATTTTTGGCAATGTTTTTTCAACAACTGGAATAAAAGGTCCTTCTATGGAGCCGAATTTTTTCGAGGGAGAAAGAGTATTTATTTATAACCTTGGCTATTATTTTTCAGAACCAAAAAGAGGAGATGTAGTAGTATTAAGCAAACATTATAGTGAAAAAGGGTTAATAATAAATACCATTACTGTAGCCAAAGATTTAATAAATAATATTTCAAATATGATAAAAAAAGAAATTGAAGTGAAATATATTGTAAAAAGAGTCATTGGTTTACCAGGAGATACTATAGATATTAAGGATGGATATGTCTATCTCAATGGGAATAGATTAGAGGAAAACTATGTAAAAGGTCAAACCTTTGAAAGACTTGGTCTTTCTTATCCTATAACTATACCAGAAAATAAAGTATTTGTTTTAGGTGATAATAGAGAAGTGAGCTTAGATAGCAGAGATTTAGGCTTAATATCCTATGACCAAATCAAAGGTAAAGTAACCTTTAGACTTCTGCCTATTAGTAGATTTGGAAAAATCCATTAATTATGATTTAAAATTTGTATTAGCTTTGAAAGGGCGTTGTAGATGAGACTATCTCGGGACTTCTATACTAGAAATACTATTTTAGTTGCAAGGGATTTACTGGGTAAAATACTAGTATACAATGAGGGTGAAACTATATACAAAGGGAAAATAGTTGAGACAGAGGCTTATATAGGCTCAAAGGACGACGGAGCTCATTTTCACAAGGGGCTTACCCATAGGACTAGGATAATTGATGAAGTGGGAGGCCATATCTACATCTATACCATATATGGTATGTATCTTATGTTTAATATTGTGGCAGAGGAAAAGGGGGTCCATGGGGCAGTACTTATTAGAGCTATAGAACCAATTGAGGGAATTGAAAAAATGTATAAAAATAGATATAAAAAGCCTTATAAAAACCCTTCAAGAAGGGAAATAATTAACTTAACCAATGGTCCTGGCAAATTTGTAATGGCTTATGGAATTAAGAAGGAGCTTTACGGTGCAGATTTAGTTACTGACCATAGAATATGGGTAGAAGATGGTGAAAAGCTCTCCCAGGATGAAATAGTAAGGAGTAAAAGGATAAATATAGACTATGCGGAAATGGGCAGAGATTATTTGCTGAGATTTTATATTAAAGATAATCCTTTTGTATCGAAAAAGTAATAGCTTCCACCTATTTTTCTGTTATAATAGATATAATTAGGTAATAATACATATTATTAACAAAAGAAAAACAGGGGTGATTTAGTTGGAAAAGACTTTTATCATGATTAAACCAGATGGCGTAAGAAGGGGATTAATGGGAGAAATCATAGGGAGGATTGAAAGAAAAGGCTTTAAGATTACCAAGGCAAAGCTAGTGAAGCCTAATAAAGAACTTGTTGAAGAACATTACATAGAACATAGGGAAAAGCCTTTCTTTAATGAGCTAGTAGACTATATCCTAGATGGATTGGTTATGGCAATGGAAGTAGAGGGAGAAAACGTTATAGAAATAATGAGACTTATGATTGGCCATAGGGATCCAAAGGTAGCCTTACCAGGCACCATAAGGGGAGATTTTGCCCATTCTCTTACAGAAAATATAATACATGGCTCAGATTCACCAGAAAGTGCAGAGAGAGAATTGAGCTTATGGTTTAAATAAATAGCCCGAGGGGCTATTTTTTTAACCCTAATATTGGCTTATAAATATTGGCTTATAAATATTAGCTGACAATAGACTAGATATAAATTATAATAGTAAGTATCAAAAACAGTGGCAAGTGAATAAAGATATAATTATAACAATATAATCTAATGGAGATGACAGTGATGAGGATAATAGTTCAAAAATTTGGTGGAACATCTTTAATAAACGAGGAACGAAGAAATAATGCCATTAAGAAGGTTGAGAATGCCATAAAAAATGGCCTTAAACCAGTTATAGTAGTATCTGCCATAGGAAGAAAAGGAGACCCATATGCCACTGATACCTTAATAAACATGGTGAAATCTATAGGGGTAGAGCCAAATCTTAGGGAACTTGACATGTTAATGGCATGTGGTGAGATCATTTCAGCAGTTATAATGGCCAATAGCTTGAAATTAAAGGGTTTTGATTCAATAGCTTTCACAGGTGGCCAATCAGGGATTATAACTGATAACAATTTTACAGATGCAAAAATCTTGCATGTAGACCCAATCAATATTATAAATAGCATTAACAATGGGAAAATTCCTGTAATCTGCGGCTTTCAAGGAATTACTGAATATGGAGAGATTACAACACTAGGCAGAGGGGGGTCTGATGTTACAGCCTCCATATTAGGAGAAGCCTTAGGGGCAGAATTAGTTGAAATATACACCGATGTTGAAGGGGTCATGACTGCAGATCCTAAAATAGTTCCAGATGCAAAGGTAATGGATACAGTTTTTTATAATGAAATATTTCAAATGGCAGAATATGGAGCCAAGGTCCTCCATCCTAGGGCAGTAGAAATCGCCATGAGGTCTAATATACCTCTAGTAATCAGAAGTATATTATCTGACTATAAGGGGACCTTAATAACTAACTATGATAGATCTAGGTCTTATAGGGAAGATCCTGAAAGGATTGTAACTTCCGTTGCCTATATTGACAATAGGACCCAAGTAAAAATCTTACCTGCTCAATCGGAGTTTGAAGATCATGAAACACTATTTGCTAGTATTGCAAAAGCAGGGATTAGTATAGACATGATTAATATATATCCCAATCAAATTTACTTTATAATAGATGAGACACAATCAGATGTATTAGAAGATGTGCTAAAAAACCTAAATTGTTCCTATAGTTTGCTCCACCATTGTACCAAGGTTACCATTATTGGAAATCGGATGAGAGGCATACCTGGAGTAATGGCAAAGGCAGTATCTGCCCTTACTAAGGAGAATATAGAAATACTTCAAACCTCAGACTCCCATACAACAATTTCCTGTTTAATCGAAGGAAAACATACAAGTAAAGCAGTAAATGCACTTCACAAATATTTTCAATTGGGAAAATAAAGAAGGATAATTAATTTTTTCAGGAGGTAATGATGAAGATTAACTGGAATTCTAAATATACGACCATAGCTGTATATTCCTTTATAGTGGCCTGTGCCAGTATTACATTCTACCTAGTGGCATCAGAAATAAAGGCCTTTCAACTAAAGATAAGCCAAATTACCTCTACCCTTATGCCATTTATCATTGGCTTTGTAATGGCCTATCTGTTTAATTTTATCTTGAAATTTTATGAAGAGAGATTATTTGAATTTCCCTCACTAAAGAAAAGCAAAAGGAAAGTAAAAAGAGGTATTGGCCTATTACTTACTTATCTTACTGTAGCATTATTCATTTATTTATTTTTAATTTTTGTATTTCCTCAGCTAGTTTCTAGTATAGTAGGATTAGCTAATGATATACCTACATATATATCCAATATTACTAGTCTAGTAAATGAATTCAATAGTAAGTATGAAATTCAAGAAGAATACTACAAACTATTGGTAGAACAATGGGAAAAATATAAGGATAGTATTATAAGATTTGTAACCAACTTAATTCCTATACTTGGCAATATAACAAAGACGATTCTGTCTAGTGTTTGGAATATAGTTCTTGGATTAATAGTATCTATCTACTTATTGATTGATAAGGAAAGGTTTTTTAGTTTAGGGAAGAAGATAACCAAGGCCTTATTTTCTGAAGAAAGGGCAAATAGGATAATTGAGTTAAGCCATAGGAGCAATAAAATATTTGGTAACTTTCTATCTGGAAAAATATTAGATTCCATAATTATTGGTATATTAACCTTTATTGTATTGACCATAGTTAAAATGCCATACACAATTTTAGTATCCTTTATAGTCGGTATAACAAATATAATCCCCTTCTTTGGGCCGTTTATAGGGGCTATTCCTTCAGCAATTATTATTTTCTTTGTATCCCCTATAAAATCCCTATGGTTTATAGTCATTATATTTATAATCCAACAAATTGATGGAAATATTATAGGACCAAAGATTTTAGGAGATTCTCTTGGTATATCAGCTTTCTGGATCTTGTTTTCTCTGTTAGTTGCAGGAAAGATGTTTGGCTTTATAGGCTTAGTAATAGGAGTACCTTTATTTGTACTTGTTTACTCCATAATAAAAGACATTATAGAAAACAGATTAGATAGGAAAGGCTTACCTAGAGAAACGGATAAGTACTAAAAAAGGGCCACTATTGGCCCTTTTTTAGTACTTCTTTTAAATTTTCAACAAAAAATCTATTTTCCTCCATTGTGCCTATGGATACCCTAATATAGTTTCCTGTCATAGGCCTTATAATTACACCTCTTTTTTGCAATTCCATGAATACTTCCTGTCCATCCCTACCTACATCTACTAGTATATGATTAGTTTCTGATGGGACATAGTGTAGGCTTAGTCTATCAAACTCTTCGTATAGGAAGTTTTTGCCTTGGAGATTAGTATCATAAGCTTTTTTCAGAAACTCATCATCTTCTATAGCGGCCATGGCAGCTACTTGGGCTAATGAACTAACATTAAAAGGCCCCCTAACCCTATTTATGTACTGTAAAACCTCTTTATGGCCAACAGTATAAGCTACCCTAATACCAGCTAATCCATATGCTTTTGAAAAAGTTCTCATAACGAGGAGATTTTCGTATTTCTTAGTCAATTCAATTGAATTAAATGGGTAATCGTCCCTAGTTACATATTCTCTATAAGCTTCATCTGAAACAACTAAAACATATGGTGGAACCTTATCTAAGAATTCTACAAAGTCCTTTTCTGTTATCATGGTGCCAGTTGGGTTATTTGGATTACATATCCAAATGATTTTTGTTTTAGGGGAGATCTTTTCTAAAATTCCATCTAAATCAAAGGTAAATTCTTTCAGAGGCACTATAACTGGAGTTCCACCCATCATAATTGTTGTTTGCATATATCTTGGGAAAGTAATATCAGCCATTATAACCTCATCATCTTTGTTAATAAAGGTTTTAGCAATTAAATCTATCATTTCATCAGACCCGCTACTGGGGAGGATATTATCTACCTCTACACTATGTTTTTTAGCCAATAGGTTTTTTAGGTCAGTATTGTTACCATCAGGATAGATGGCAAGCTTATCTAAGGCTTGGATTATAGCCTCTTTAACCTTGGGAGAACAACCTAAAGGGTTTTCATTTGAAGCAAGCTTTACAACCTTTTGGATATTATACTCCCTCTTTACATCTTCAATTGGCTTACCAGGCTTATAAGGTTGAATATTTTTTATTTCCTCTCTAAACTGAATTGACAAATATATGACCTCCTTTATATAGACTAATATCAGTATATCAAATATTCTAATTATTAGACAATAAAAAAAGCTATGATATTACCTTGTCTTATGATATAATCATAAAGGTAGTGATAATTTTTGAGAAATTGACTAAAAATTTTGTGAAATGTTAAAAATAGGTATGAAGATTTAATAAATCTTTCAAATAAATATGCTGGTTAAGGGGGAAATGAATAATGAAAACATATTCAGCTGATAAAATCAGAAATGTAGCTTTACTAGGTCATAGTAGTAGCGGAAAAACAACTTTAACTGAAGCAGTACTATTTGCAACAGGCACAACAAAAAGACAAGGTAGAGTAGATGATGGGAATACTGTATCAGACTTTGATAAGGAAGAAATAGCTAGGAAGGTTTCCATCAATACTACTGTTATTCCCGTAGAGTGGAAAGACACTAAATTTAACCTACTTGATACACCAGGATATTTTGATTTCATTGGTGAGATGTATGGTGCGAAAAGAGCATCTGAAGGCTCAATACTACTAGTTGATGCTTCATCAGGTATCGAGGTAGGTACAGAAAAAGCATGGAAGAACTTGGAGAAATACAAAACACCGAGAATAATCTTTATCAATAAAATGGATAAAGAAGAAGTTAACTTTGAAAATTTACTAGCTCAATTAAAGGAAACATTTGGAGAGAAAATTGTACCTTTCGCCTTACCAATAGGAGTATCAAGTGACTTTAAAGGATTAGTATCCGTAATTGACGAAAAAGCTTATGAGTATAATGGAATTCAAAGAAAAGAAGTAGAACTAGCTGATGATTTCAAAGTAGAAATTGAGTCAATTAAAGAAGGTTTAATGGAGACCATAGCTGAAACCGATGAAGAATTAATGGAAAAATACTTTGAAGGAGAAGAATTTACTCCTGAAGAGATTTCAAAGGGATTAAAATTAGCTGTATCAAATGGAGATCTAGTTCCTCTATTAGTAGGATGTGCAGAAAAAGCTATGGGAATGGACTTCTTACTAGAAACTATAGAAAAATACATTCCTTCTCCAGTAGATATAGGCTTAGCTAAAGGACTTAAGGACGGGCAAGAAGTAGAAAGAAAAATAGATGTTAAAGAACCATTCTCAGCTATAGTATTCAAAACTATAATAGACCCATTTGTTGGAAAACTTACATTATTTAAAGTGGTATCTGGTAAGCTTACTAAGGACATGGAAGTATATAATTCCACTAAGGAAAAATCAGAAAAATTAGGTGGCTTATTTGTACTTAGAGGTAAGAACCAAATAGAAGTGGGAGAGATTCAAGCTGGTGACATCGGAGCTACTTCTAAACTAAGCCATACCCAAACTGGAGATACCCTATGTGTTAAAAACAACCAAATTCTATTTGATAAGATAGAATACCCGCAGCCAACCCTATACTTAGCAGTAGAACCAAAGGCTAAGGGAGACGAAGACAAGATAGGAACAGCCCTACAAAGACTAACGGAAGAAGACCCAACCTTTGTTGTTGAAAGAAATACAGAAACAAAACAATTGCTAATCGGCGGACAAGGAAACATGCAATTGACAGTAATAGTAGACAAATTGAAAAATGCCTTTGGAGTAGAAGTAAACCTAACTAAACCAAAAGTAGCATATAGGGAAACTATTAAAGGAACATCATCTGTACAAGGAAAACATAAGAAACAATCTGGTGGTGCAGGTCAGTACGGAGATGTTCATATAAGATTTGAACCATGTGAAGAACAATTTGTATTCGCAGAAGAAGTATTTGGTGGTGCAGTGCCTAGAAACTTCTTCCCAGCAGTTGAAAAAGGATTACAAGAGTCCTTAGAGCACGGAGTATTGGCAGGATATCCAGTAGTTAATATAAAGGCAACTTTATTTGATGGTTCATACCACCCAGTAGACTCTAACGAAATGGCCTTTAAGATTGCAGCTTCCCTTGCATTTAAGAAAGGTATGGAGCAAGCAAATCCAATACTATTAGAGCCTATAATGAAGTTAGAAATCGTAATACCAGAAGATTACATGGGCGATGTAATGGGAGACATGAACAAGCGTAGAGGAAGAATTCTAGGTATGGAACAACAAGAAGATGGATCCCAAAAGATTATAGCAGAAGCACCTCATGCTGAACTATTTGAATATGCAATAGATTTAAGAGCTATGACTCAAGCTAGAGGAAGCTTTACAATGGAATTTGTTAGATATGAAGAAGTTCCATCCAATATAGCGGAGAAAATCATAGAAGAAGCCAAAGCTGAAAAAGAATAAAATTGCCATAACATAAAATAACCACAGTTTTTAACTGTGGTTATTTATTTCAAAAAAACTTTTAGAAAAAGAAAAAAGTGGTATAATAATATTGAAGGACAAAGAAAGTCAAAGTCAAGGAGGAATACTATGCCAAGACTTACAAATGTCATAGAAAGGTTCCTAAAATCCTTAATAGATGCCCAGGAAGATGGAATCATAGAAATCCAGAGGAACGAGTTGGCGGAAAAATTCAATTGTGCACCTTCCCAGATAAACTATGTACTCTCCACCAGATTTACTCCCTATAAAGGATATTATATAGAGAGTAGAAGAGGTGGCGGTGGGTATATTAAGATAATAAAAGTTAGTATTGACGAATATGAGGATATCAATAATATTATACTAGATACAATTGGAGAATCAATTACAAAAAATAAGGCATACCATATAGTGGAAGGACTTATAGAAGAAAGGATCATATCTGAAAGGGAAGGACATATTATTAAGGCAGCCTTAAGTGACAGGTCATTAAATAGTGAAAATCCAGAAATCAGGAATAGATTGAGGGCAGATATTTTGAAAAACATATTGTTAATCCTAATCAAATAGGGGGTGTTAAGTTTGTTATGCGAAAAATGCAACAAAAATAATGCTACAATTCATTTTACTAAAATAATTAATGGTCAAGTTGAAGAAAGACACTTGTGTGAAACATGTGCCAAAGAAAATAATGAGCTAGAGTTCAACTTTGAAGTACCTTTTTCATTTGAAAAACTATTTACAGGTTTAATAGATTCAATTCAAGAGGACCCAGGGAAAAGAAAAGATATAACTTGCCCTAAATGCGGTCTAACCTATAAAAAATTCCAGGAAGTTGGTAAATTCGGTTGTGCTAAATGCTATGAAGTCTTTAGAAAAGATATTAGTTCCCTAGTAAAAGGTATTCATGGACATAATACTCACCAAGGAAAGGTTCCGATTAAAACTAAAGACAAGGTTATACAGAAGAAGGCTATTGAGTCCCTTAAGATGGAGTTGGAAAAATCTATAGAAAAAGAGGATTTTGAAAGAGCTGCCTACCTTAGGGATGAGATAAATCGGTTAAGGGAAAAACTAGGTGAAATATAGGAGGTGAAGCCTGTGGTTAAATGGTTAGAGGGTATAGGGAATGATGAAGATGTAGTAGTAAGTACTAGGCTTAGACTGGCTAGAAATATGGCTAATTATAGGTTTCCTTACTTTATGACCAAGGATGAATCAGAGGCCTTAACAGAAGAAATTTTAAATGGTATGAAAGACAACGTTTATGATATACCTTATAAATTTTACCGTATTAGAGACCTATCTGATATAGAAAAAAATGTTTTTGTAGAGAAGCATTTAATAAGCCCAAATCTAGCAAAAAAAGCTGATAGTGGTAGTTTTCTCATAAGAAATGATGAAAGGGCTACTATAATGATAAATGAAGAAGATCATATAAGAATACAAGTCCTATTACCAGGATTAGATTTTGAAGAAGGTTGGAAAATTTCCTCTAAAATCGATGATTTCCTTGAGGGAAAAGTTGAATACGCTTACCATGAGCAATTTGGATATTTAACTTCATGCCCAACTAATGTAGGTACAGGCTTAAGGGCTTCTGTAATGGTACACCTTCCATGCCTATCTATGACTGGCCATATAAATACCATAATTGAGGGGATTACTAAAATAGGTTTAACTGTAAGGGGGATTTATGGCGAAGGTACTAAGGCATCAGGCTACCTATTCCAGATTTCAAACCAAACTACCATAGGTGAATCTGAAAAGGAAATAATAAAGAAATTGAATAGGGTAGTTCTTCAAATAATTTCTAGGGAAAGAAGTACAAGAGCCTATATGTTAGATAAAAGGAATCATCAAATAGAAGATATGATCTTCAGATCCTTAGGAATATTAAAGTATGGAAGGATTATTTCATCTCAAGAAGCAATGAATCATTTATCTAATGTAAAACTTGGTTGTGATTTGGGAATGATAGATAATATAGATTCTAAGGACATAGTTAATTTGATGATAAAGATACAACCAGCAAGTCTACAAAAAACTTTAAATAAGGAATTAACCTATGAGGAAAGAGATGTATACAGGGCTAAACTAATAAGAGAAAATATTAGAAGTTTGGAGGGATAAAGTATGGCAATGTTTGGAAGATTCACAGAAAAAGCACAAAGAGCTATTCTATTATCTCAAGAAGAAGCTAAGAATTTAAAACATAATTATGTAGGTACAGAACATCTACTTTTAGGTTTAATTGCAGAGGAAGAGGGAGTAGGAGCCAAGGCCTTAGCCAAAGTAGGTGTAACCTTAGATAAGGCAAGGAAAGAGGTTATTTCTATTGTAGGTGAAGGAAATTATGGAGGCGATATATTAGGCTTTACTCCTAGAACCAAAAGGATATTTGAACTAAGTTTTGTTCAAGCAAGAAATCTAGGACATAATTATGTAGGTACAGAACATTTACTACTAGGAGTATTATCAGAAGGCGAAGGTGTTGCCATTGTAGTACTGAAAAGGTTAGGAGTAGATACTAAGAAATTAGCTGATTCAGTTCTTAGTATGATATCAGATTCATCAAATAAACAGGGCCAAAATATGGAAGGCCAAAATATAGATACTCCAAATCTAGATAAATATAGTACTGACTTAAACAAGATGGCAGAATCTGGTGAAATTGACCCAGTAATAGGCAGGACAAAGGAAATAGAAAGGGTAATACAAGTTTTAAGTAGGAGAACAAAGAATAACCCAGTACTAATAGGTGAACCTGGTGTAGGGAAAACTGCTATAGCAGAAGGCTTGGCTCAAAAAATAATTGAAGGCCAAGTTCCAGAAATAATAAAAGACAAGAGAATCGTTTCATTGGATTTACCAGGTATGATTGCAGGGGCTAAATATAGGGGAGAATTTGAAGAAAGACTGAAGTCTGTTATGAGAGAATTAAAGGAAGCAGGAGATGTTATCCTATTTATTGATGAACTCCATACTATAGTAGGTGCAGGGGCAGCAGAAGGTGCCATAGATGCTTCAAATATATTAAAACCAGTACTTGCAAGGGGGGAATTGCAAGTAATAGGGGCTACAACCATAGATGAATATAGGAAACATATTGAGAAGGATTCAGCCTTAGAAAGAAGATTCCAACCTATTATGGTTGAAGAGCCAAGTGTAGAAGATACTGTAAAGATACTAGAGGGACTAAGGGATAGGTACGAAGCCCATCATAGGGTTAAAATAACAGATGAAGCCTTAAGGGCAGCTGCTGAACTTTCCCATAGATATATAACAGACAGGTTTTTACCTGATAAGGCCATAGACTTAATAGATGAGGCCGCTTCTATGATTAGGGTAAATTCCTATGTTCCACCAGAGGAGTTAAAGGATTTGGAAGAACAGCTAGAAGAACTATCTAAGGAAAAGGAAGAGGCCATTAATACTCAAAACTATGAAAAGGCAGCAAAGATAAGAGATAAAGAAAGACAGCTAAAACAGGAGCTGGAAAGCAACAAGGCCCAATGGGAGCATAAGAAGGAAGTTTCCAATTTAATAGTAGGGTATGATGAAATTGCCAAGGTAGTTTCAGATTGGTCTGGTGTTCCTGTAACAAAGATGACTACAGAAGAAAGTCAAAGACTTCTAGATTTAGAAAAAATACTACATGAAAAGGTTATTGGCCAACATCAAGCTGTAGAAGCAGTAGCCAATGCTGTAAGGAGATCGAGGGTAGGTTTGAAAGATCCTAAAAAACCAGTAGGTAGTTTTATCTTTGTAGGCCCTACAGGAGTAGGTAAAACCCATTTGGCTAAGGCTTTAGCAGAAGCCTTATTTGGAGACGAAGATTCCATGATTAGGATAGACATGTCAGAGTATATGGAAAAACACTCAGTATCCAGATTAGTAGGTTCACCACCAGGATATGTGGGATATGATGAAGGAGGCCAACTAACTGAAGCAGTCAGAAGAAAGCCCTATGCAGTAGTCCTCTTCGATGAAATAGAAAAGGCCCATCCAGATGTATTTAATATGCTATTACAAATATTAGATGATGGAAGGCTTACTGATTCTAAGGGTAGAACTGTGGATTTCAAAAATACAGTGATTATTATGACCTCAAATGTGGGGGCTACATCTATTAGAAAACAAAATGTACTAGGATTTTCACCAGTACAAGAAGACAATAGGGCAGAGTATGAAAAAATGAAGGAGACCATAACAGAAGAACTAAAAAGGACCTTTAGGCCTGAGTTTTTGAATAGGCTAGATGAGATAATAGTATTCCACAATCTAGAGGAAGTCCATATAAAAGAAATCGTAGATATTATGATAAAGGATTTAGAAAAACGTATGCAAAAGATGGATATAAACATTAAAGTTACTGAAAGTACTAAGGAACACATTTCATCTATTGGTTTCGATCCAGTCTATGGTGCTAGGCCTCTTGAAAGAACCATTAGGAGGATGATTGAAGACCAATTGGCAGAGGAGATTCTAAGAGGAAATATTTCAAAAAATGATAGTATTATCATTGACTATGATAAGGATAATGATAAACTAATATTTAAATCAGCATAGGAACGATTCAAATCGTTCCTTAACTGTTTAAGGAGGAAAAAATGAAGAAAAAAACTAAATATATATGTGAAAATTGTGGTTATGAAAGTATTGGATACTATGGTAAATGTCCAGAATGTAGTAGTTGGAATAGTATGAAGGAAGTAGTAGAAGATAAGAAGGGAGTCAAAGGAGTAGCCAGGTCTGAAAAAAGGCCCATAAAAAGATTGAAGGACATAGTATCTACCAATAGTGATAGGATAGTAACCAGCATAAATGAGTTTAATAGGGTAATGGGTGGAGGCATAGTTAGGGATTCCATAACCATACTTACTGCAAAGCCAGGAGCAGGAAAATCAACCCTACTACTACAAGTTGCCAATGACTTAGCTAATATGGATTATAGGGTCCTATATGCTTCTGGAGAGGAAAGCGAATCCCAAATAAAGAATAGGGCTGACAGGATAATAGATAAAATTAACCCCAATGTATGGGTAATTTCCGATAATAGTATGGACAATGTTTTAGAACTAGTTGAGGAAATCGATCCTGATTTAATAATCATAGATAGTATACAAACCTTCACCCTTGAAGACTTTCCTAACTCAAGGGCAGGCTCCCCTACTCAAACTATGGAATGTGCCAATCAGCTAGTAAAAATTGCAAAAAATCCAAATAGGCCTAGGGCCGTAATCCTAATTGGACAAATGACTAAAGAAGATGAAATAGCAGGAGTTAGGGCTCTAGAGCATCTAGTAGATACGGTGCTTATTATAGAAGGGGAAAGTGGAGAGGAGTTAAGGTCCCTACTGACTACTAAAAACAGATATGGTTCAACAGGAGAAATGGGATTTTTCTATATGACAGATAAGGGCATGAACAGCATAGACAACCCTTCTGAATACTTTATGACTGAGAGGGATGCAAATAGGATGATGCCTGGAAGTTCCATAACTGTAGTTAAGGAAGGGACAAGGCCAATAATACTTGAGATTGAATCCTTAGTTTCCAACTCCTTTACCCCTTATCCTTCTAGAATAAGTGAATGTCTAAAAAGGGAACAATTAAATACTTTAGTGTCCATCATAGAACAAAGAGCAGGCATTAGTTTTTATGATAAAAATGTAGTTATTAAGACTACTGGTGGGATTAAACTAAAGGAGCAGGCCTCAAATCTGGCTGTTGTTATGAGTATTATTTCATCAGTTAAGAATATTCCATTATCTAATGATACTGTCTTCATTGCTGATGTTGGATTAACTGGAGAACTAAAGAGGGTTCCTTCCTTAGAAACAAGGATTAGGGAATTAGACAGGATGGGGTTTAAAAGAGTATATGTAGCTCCTAACAGTGGAATAGATATAAAAACAACCAATATAGAGATAGTTCAACTAAGAACTTTAAGAGAAGTCATTCATAATGTTTTTAGAGAGTAAAAAAGGCTAGATCAAATCTAGCCTAAATTTTTTATCTATCTAGGTAAATTACTTTAAACTATAGATACCTAAGGTTTTGATTGTATTATATTCACTTTCTATTATTTGGTCTAAATCAAGATCTAGGGAATTACAAAGGGCAGCTAAGTAAAATAAATAGGAACCGATTTCCTCATTCATAACCTCTTTACAATTATCACAAAGCTTACCAACAATATGGTTATTAAGGGTGTTTAACATCTCTTCAAAGGAATCTCTATCATAATCCTGCTTAGTAGCATTAATAGAAATACATCCACAATTCGTTACAGATTTTGCTAAAGCCCTATTAATACGGGCATTATATTGGTCTAGCTTCGTTATTATGTCTAATATACTTTTATGTCTAATAAGAACTTGAGATACTTGCTCTTGAAAATCTTTACAAATTAGTGCTGAATCTGTTTTATTGTTGTCACTCATAGTCTCACTCCCAATTAGTTTTTGCTATATATCAATTATACTTACAGGGACAAGTAGTTGTCAAATATTTCTATCAATTATTTAATAGAATTTATTAACAGGTATACTTTCAAGTCTTTGAAAAATATATACAAAAAGGATTGACAACCTAAATATGTCTATGATAAAATAGATTCTTTACATTTCCAGCAAAATGGTGTATAATGAGATAGAATAGGGAAAAATAGGAGGTTTTTGAATGTTTAATATTGGAGATAAGGTTGTCTATCCTATGCACGGTGCTGGTGTCATTGAAGGCATTGAAGAAAAAGAAATTTTAGGTGAAAAGAGAAAGTATTTTATTATGAGAATGCCTATTGGAGATATGAAGGTTATGGTGCCTGTAGATAATGTTGAGGAAGTTGGAGTTAGAGAAATCATTGACAAGCAAGATTTAGATAAAGTAATATCTATATTAAAAGGCAATAAAACTGATATGCCTCAAAACTGGAATAGAAGGTATAGAATTAATATGGATAAAATTAAGTCAGGAGACATCTTTGAAATAGCTGTTGTTGTTAGAAACTTACTTAAACTTGATATGGAAAAAGGTTTATCTACAGGAGAAAAGAAGATGCTTAGCTCTGCCAAGCAAATGTTATTATCAGAGATGGTTTTAGTTTCTGAATTTGATATGGAAAAAATAGAAGAGTTGATAATAGAAGCAGTAACCAATGATGAATAAATTTGTCTAATAAACTTTAAATATTTTGTTTATATTTTAAATATTTGGCAATAACTATATTAACAGGAGGTGAATTAATGGTAGACAAAATACTTAAAATAGTTATTGGTATATTTGGAATGCTCCTTGGTTTTAGCCTTTTATCCTTATTTGTTAATTTAGGATTGATTTATTTAGTGAGAGATGGTTGGATCAATTTAGCTATATATTTGGGAGTTTCCCTTTTGTTTGGAATTATATTCTTTTCTTTATCAGCTAAAATAATTGAAAAAAGTAGACAACTGGTTAGATTAATCGAAAAGGAGTTAGAAAGATTTTCTGCTTATGATATAGCCATATCATCAGTTGGATTAATCATTGGATTATTAATCGCTTTTTTATTATCCCAACCCATTATTAATTTAGGGATTCCTTATGTAGGGGTTGTATCTTCTATTGTCCTTTATGGTATTTTTGGTTATTTAGGCCTTACTATTCCAAATAGGAAGAAGGATGATATTCAAAATAATTTAGGCAATATTAGAAGGAGCTCCAAAGATAAGGTAAAATTTTCAAATAAAACTTGTCCTAAGGTATTAGATACTTCAGTTATTATCGATGGTAGAATAGCAGATATTTGCAAAACTGGATTTATTGAGGGGCCTTTAATTATTCCCCAATTTATATTAGAGGAATTGCAACATATTGCCGACTCTTCTGACTCCTTAAAGAGAAATAGGGGAAGAAGAGGTCTGGATATTCTAAATAAAATTCAAAAGGAATTAGATATAGAAGTAATAATTAGTGACAGAAAAATTGATGACGTAGAGGAAGTGGACTCAAAGCTACTTAAGTTAACACAAATACTTAAAGGCAAGATCTTAACTAATGATTATAACCTTAATAAGGTGGCTGAGGTACAAGGTATTGAAGTATTGAATATTAACGAATTGGCTAATGCAGTAAAACCTATTGTACTTCCAGGTGAAGAAATGGTTGTAACTATAATTAAAGATGGAAAAGAGCTTAATCAAGGTCTCGCTTACTTAGACGATGGAACAATGATAGTAGTCGAAGGTGGAAGAAAATATATTGGAGAGACAATTGATGTTATAGTAACCTCAGTACTACAAACATCTGCTGGAAGGATGATATTTGCAAAGCCAAAGTCAATGGTTGATAGAGCAGTGTAGACCCGTAAGGGTCTTTTTTTAAAGTTTTTGTAAAAAAATAGTTTATTGCTGAACTACTTATGCTATAATACTTAAGAGGTGAAAATAATGTATAAAAGCTACTATGTATCTGTAATAATTGCAGCAGCAGGCATGAGCAATAGAATGGGAAGTAAGATAAATAAGCAATTTATAGCAGTAGGTGGCAAGCCTATTCTGGCTCATACCATAGAAAAGTTTGAAAGATCTAGATACATTGATGAAATCATTTTGGTTGCCAAGGAAGAAGAAATAGAATATTGTAGAAAAGAGATTGTAAAGAAATATAAATTTAAAAAAGTTACAAATATCATAAGAGGCGGAAAGGAAAGACAGGATTCAGTCTATAATGGGATCTTGGCTTTAAATGAAAAATCTGATATTGTCCTAGTTCATGATGGTGCAAGACCCTTTGTGAAACTAGAGAATATAGAAGATGGAATTAAAGGAGTTGAAAAGTATGGTGCCTGCGTTATTGGGGTGCCAGTTACTGATACTATAAAGGTAGTAGGGGAAGATAATGTAATAAGCAATACACCACGTAGGGACTTGTTATGGGCAGCTCAAACCCCACAGTGTTTCTTCAAAGAGATTTTGATTAAAGGATATGAAAAGGCCTTAAGTGATGGATATCTTGGAACCGATGACAGCTCTATAGTTGAAAGAGTTGGATATGATGTAAAGATGATAATGGGTTCCTATGAAAACATAAAAATAACAACACCAGAGGATATAATACTTGCAGAATCCCTAATAAAAGAAAGAGATAAAATCTATAATAGAAGAGAATTTTTATTTCAAAGTAGATAATAGGTGATAAGATGAGAATAGGATTTGGTTATGACGTTCATAAGCTCGTAGAAGACAGGAAACTAATCTTAGGTGGTATTGATATCCCCTTTGAAAAGGGTTTACTTGGACATTCAGACGCTGATGTTTTAACCCATGCCATAATGGACAGTATATTGGGGGCTTTAGCCCTTGGAGATATAGGCAAGCATTTTCCAGATACTGATAATAAATATAAGGATATATCCAGTATATATTTATTATCCCAGGTAGCTAAACTGATGGGGGAAAATGGGTATGAAATTGGCAACATAGATGCCACCATAGTAGCTCAAAGGCCTAAATTAGCCCCTTATATAGATAGAATGAGAGAAAGAATTGCAGATACACTTTCTACATCAATTGACAATATTAATATAAAGGCAACAACAACTGAGTGGTTAGGCTTTGAAGGAAGAGAGGAAGGTATTTCTGCATATAGTGTCTGTTTATTGAAAAAACAATTGACATAAAAAGGTTAGATAAGTATAATAGTTATAAATTTCATATTTGGCAATGAGGGGGACTAGTAAATATTTATAGGTCCTAGAGAGGAAGTCAATTGGTGGAAGACTTCTGGCCTCCCTGGTATTGAACCTACCCCTGAGCTTTTAGCCATAAAGCTAATACGATTGTATCGTTAAAACTATCGAGTGAACCTTATAATATATAAGGTTTATTAGAGTGGTACCGCGGAAATTACCTTTCGTCTCTAGGTTTGAGATGAAAGGTTTTATTTATTAGTGAATAATTAATAGTGAATAGTGAATAGTTGTTAATATTAATTAGATTGTGGCAGCGAATGAATTCACTGCTTACCATGGTTATTCACTATTCACTAAGACTGTAATCGATTCTGCATTGAAGAAGGTTGTCAATTGTAAAAAAGGAGGAGGAAAAACTATGAGAATGTCAAATTTATACATGCCTACATTAAGAGAAACACCTGCAGAAGCAGAAATACCTAGCCATAAATTACTTTTAAGGGCAGGGATGATTAGACAATTAGTTAGTGGAGTATATTCTTATTTACCTTTAGGATATAGGGTAATTAGAAAAATTGAAAACATAGTCAGGGAGGAAATGGATAGGGCAGGAGCTCAGGAGCTTTTAATGTCTGCTATTCAACCTAGAGAACTATGGGAGCAAACAGGTAGATGGCAGGACTTTGGGCCAGAGATGTTTAGGCTAAAGGATAGACATGAAAGGGAGTTTTGCCTTGGACCTACCCACGAAGAGTATTTTACAAATATAATAAAAGGTGAGGTAAAATCATATAAGCAGCTGCCATTAAACCTATATCAAATTCAAACAAAGTATAGGGATGAAAAAAGACCTAGATTTGGCCTAATGAGAAGTAGAGAGTTCATCATGAAGGATGCCTATAGCTTCGATATAGATGAAGAGGGCATGAAAAAATCCTACGATATTATGTGGAAGGCCTATGACCAAGTCTTCACTAGACTAAAACTCAAATATAAAGTAGTATTAGGTGACTCAGGAACAATGGGAGGAAATGTCTCTCATGAGTTTATGGCCATGTCAGAAGTAGGAGAAGGTGTAATTGCATATTGTGAACATTGTGATTATGCAGCTACAGATGAAAAAGCAGGCGTGGTTTATAAAATAGACGATAATCAAGAAGAACTTCCAATAGAAAAAGTATACACACCAGGAGTAACAACTATTGAAGCCTTAAAAGAGTTTTTCAATGTAGAAGCTTCAAAATTTGCCAAATCCTTAGTATATAATGCAGGTGGAAAACCTGTAATAGTAGTAATTCCAGGAGATAGGGAATTAAATGAAACAAAGCTATGTAATTATCTAGGCATTGCAGAGCATGAATTGGAAATGGCAGATGAAGGCCTAATAATTGATATTACAGGGGGAAACAAAGGCTTTACTGGTCCAATGAACTTGAAAAGAGAAGTTAAATTACTAATAGATTCTAGAATTACAATGATGAAGAATATGGTGATTGGTGCCAATGAAACAGACCACCATATTAAGAATGTAAATTATGGAAGGGACTTTTCCGGTGAAGTGGTAGAAGACCTGCTATTAGTTAGAGAAGGAGATACATGCCCACAATGTGGAGAAGTTTTGAAAATGGATAAGGGTATAGAGGTTGGCAACATATTCCAGCTAGGTACCAAATACTCTGCATCCCTAAATGCCACTTTCTTAGATGAAAATGGAAAAGAAAGACCCTTTGTAATGGGATGTTATGGTATAGGGGTTTCAAGATCAATGATGGCAATCGTAGAACAATACCATGATGAAAATGGTATAATATGGCCTTTAGTTGTAGCACCTTACCATGTAATAGTCACCGTTGTAAATGTAAAAAATCAAGAGCAACTAGAACTTGGAGAAAAAATATACGAAGAACTAAATGCTCTAGGAATAGAAGTACTTTTAGACGATAGAAATGAAAGGGCAGGAGTTAAATTTAATGATAGGGATTTAATAGGTATTCCAATTAGAATAACTGTTGGTAAAAGAGCTAATGAGTCCATAGTGGAATACTCTACTAGAAAAGATGGAGAGAAAAAGGAAATAAATGTTGATGAAATAATTCCGTTAATAAAAGAGGAATTTCAAAAAGAAAATATAAACTTTTAAAAAATAGTCCTTCGGGACTATTTTTTTAAAAATAGGACATCAGTCCAGCAGGAGAATTTTAATTTATGTCGTATAATATAAGTGGAGAAAATTTTCTTGAATTATTCTGAATTTTTTTGCAACGGATTTAATAATTTGTACATATCTTATGACAGTAGCCAATTAGTAGTTCAGAAAATAAAATATGTTAAATTATTGAATTACCTTTTAATAAGTAGTATAAGACAGGTAAAACAATCAAGAAATATCAACAAAAATAGACATAATTGAGAAACAACAACAACAATATACTACTATATGTATATTAAAGAGATGGAAGGGGATAAATGTATGAATTTAGAACTGGAATTGGCGCTATTATGTGAAAAGATGGTAGACATACTAAAGGAACTAAGGGAAAAATCGCAAATTACAGAGGAGGAATTTGTGAATCATACGAAATTGAAGATAGAGTTTCTGCAGAGAAATTTATTGGAAGCCAAATGAAATAAATACTTTAAGAAGGTAATACTATATTCAAACAAATGATTTGAATATAGTATTTTTTATTTTTTGCCATGGTTTACATTTTGAACACTTCTATTATATAATAAAGATAATTAATTCAGGAGGTGTAAGCTTTGAAAGAAGTTAGATTAAGATTTGCTCCGAGTCCTACGGGCTATTTACATATAGGAGGTTTGAGGACAGCTCTTTACAATTATTTATATGCCAAACACAATAATGGAAAATTTATATTGAGAATTGAAGATACAGACCAAACAAGGTTTGTAGAAGGAGCAATAGAAAGTTTAATTAACTCATTGCATTGGGCAGGAGTAAAATATGATGAAGGTGTTTTTGTAGAAGATGGGAAAATTGTAGAAAAAGGCGATTATGGTCCTTATATCCAATCTAAGAGATTAGATATTTATCAAAAATATGTAAAAGAATTAATAGAAAAGGGCCATGCATATTATTGTTTCTGCTCAAAAGAGAGGTTAGACGCTGTTAGAGAGGAACAAAAAATAAAAGGATTAGTTCCAAAATATGATGGACTTTGTAGAAATGTTTCCATTGAAGAAGCAAAAGAAAGAATTGCAAATGGAGAAGAATATGTAGTTAGATTAAAGCTTCCCCATGACTATGATATCAAGTTCCACGATTTAGTAAGGGGAGACATAGTAATAAATACTAATGATATAGATGATCAAGTCTTGCTAAAATCAGATGGATTCCCAACCTACCATTTAGCAGTGGTAATCGATGACCATTTAATGGAAATAACCCATATAGTTAGGGGAGAAGAATGGTTACCATCAACACCTAAACATGTATATCTATATGAAGCCCTTGGTTGGGAAAAACCAACTTATGTACATTTACCAACAGTATTAAATAAGGATAGGAAGAAATTAAGTAAGCGTCATGGAGACGTATCCGTAGAAGACTTTAGAGATAAAGGATATCTCCCAGAAGCTTTAATTAACTATTTAGCCTTAGTTGGCTGGAGCCCTGAAGATAATCAGGAAATCTTTACTATGGATGAATTAATAGAGAAGTTTTCCTTTGAAAGAGTATCGAAAACAGGCGGAATATTTGATAAAGATAAACTAAATTGGGTAAATGGTCATTATATAAGGAGTTCTTCTGTTGAAAGAATTACTAAACTTGCCATTCCATACTTAAAAGAAGCAGGCCTAATAGATGATAAATTCGCTGAAGAAAAATATTATTGGCTTGAGCTATTGGTTAAAACAGTTCAAGAAGGATTAGATACAATTGCAGAAATTCCAGAAAAAGTAGCCTTTATATTCAAGGAACATATAGATATAGTAGAAGAAGATGCCTTAGAAGTCATTAAAGGCGAACAGGTACCAGCTGTATTAAATGCTATAAAAGAAGAATTGAATAAGGTAGAAGAGTTAGATGAAGAGTATGCCAAAGGTTTTATGAAGCTAGTACAAAAAGCTACAGGTGTAAAAGGTAAAAACTTATTTATGCCTGCTAGAGTAGCCTTAACTGGCAGTACCCATGGACCGGAGTTTGTAAATGTACTAGTTTTACTTGGAAAAGAAAATATAATAAAAAGAATTGAACATGTGGAAGAAAAATACTTATAAATATTCAGTGAATAATGAAAAGTGAATAGTGAAAAGTTAGTTAGGATTTACTTTCAGTTTAGAACTTAGTAGCAGCGAATTTTTCGCTGCTTACCAAAACTATTAACTATTAGTTATTCACTATTCACTAGATTTGTCCACTGTCAATTGTCAACTGTTCACTGAAAAAAAAGGAGGGTAGTGATGAGACTATACAATACTTTAACAAGAAAAAAAGAAGAATTCGTACCAGTGGTGGAAGGACAGGTTAGCATGTATACTTGTGGCCCTACTGTATATAACTATATACATGTGGGGAATGCTAGACCAATGGTAGTATTTGATACCCTGAGAAGATTTTTTATCTATAGAGGATATGATGTAAAATATATAGTCAATTTTACAGATATAGATGACAAGATAATCACTAGGGCTAATGAAGAAAATACTACATTTAAAGAAATAGCTGAAAGATATATAGAAGCCTTTTTAGAAGATGCTAAGGGGCTAAACCTATTGGAAGATAAAACTATCCATCCAAGGGCTACAGAGTTTATAAAGCCTATGATAGACTTCATTGAAAAGCTAATTGAAATGGGTGCTGCTTATAATGTAGATGGTAATGTTTATTTCAACGTAGAGGCAGCAAAGGACTATGGAAAGTTATCTAAGAAAAACATTGAAGACTTAATAAGCGGTGCAAGGGTAGAAGTCAGTGATGAAAAGAAAAATCCAATGGATTTTGCCCTATGGAAAAAGGCAAAAGAGGGAGAACCATATTGGGAAAGCCCTTGGGGCAATGGAAGACCTGGCTGGCATATAGAGTGTTCAGTTATGGCTAGGACCCTATTGGGAGATACCATAGATATTCATGCTGGTGGAGAAGATCTACAATTCCCTCATCATGAAAATGAGATTGCCCAATCAGAAACCCTAACAGGCAAGCCCTTTGCCAACTACTGGCTTCATAACGCTATGTTAAATATTGATAACCAAAAGATGTCCAAATCATTAGGTAACTTCCTATTGGTTAAGGATATAAGAGAGGAGTTCGACTTAGAAGTCCTAAGGTTTTTCCTACTATCTGCCCATTATAGAACTCCCATAAACTTTACTAGGGACATAATGAAGCAAATGGAAAATGCTCTGGAAAGGTTATATAATGGCAAAAAGAATTTGGAGTATCTGTTAGATAAAAGTGTAGATAGGCCATTAAATCATGAAGAAGATGCCCATCTTCAAGAAATAGAAAGATTTAAACAAGACTTTATTGAAGCCATGGAAGACGACTTAAATACTGCTGATGCCATAGCTTCCATGTTTGAGTTGATAAAATATACCAATATAAATTTAAATGAAGAAACTTCTAAAATATTGGTAATAAGGGCTTACGAAATCCTGATGGAATTGGCCAATGTACTTGGAATCTTATATAAAGAAGATGAGATATTAGAAGATGAAATCTTAGAACTAATAGAGAAAAGGACAGAAGCTAGGAAGAATAAAGACTATAAATTGGCAGATGAGATAAGGGATAAATTAAGAGAGAAAGGAATAATCCTTGAGGACACACAAGAAGGAGTGAAATGGAAAAGAATCTAGATCATGGAAAACAATATATTTAGGGAAATGATTAATAAGTTGAGTGCAGAGGATATAGCTATGCTATCTCCTTTGCATCTCGCATATATAGGCGATGCAGTATATGAACTATTAGTAAGGTCCTATGTCCTTAGCAAAAAAATACCAGTTAAGGACTTGCATAAACTATCAACCGAATATGTAAAGGCAAAGGCCCAAGCTGATATAGTACACAAATTAGAAGAATATTTAACGGAAGAGGAAAAAGCCATAGTCATCAGAGGAAGAAATGCAAAATCTAATACCATGGCAAAAAACGCAAGTGTAATAGATTATAAATATGCTACTGGCTTTGAGGCCCTAATAGGCTACCTATACTTGACAGAAAATAACTCTAGAATAGGAGAAATATTTAGACTGATAATTGAAAACCATATTTAACCAAAGAAAAGGGGGAGAAACATGGCTAAAGTTGAATTAATAAGGTATACTCCAGATGGTGAAAGATTAGTTGCAGCTGCGGCTAGGCTTTGCTATTCACCAGTAGGTGTTAGTGAGATTGAAGATAGTTTAGATGAAGAAAAAATAGAATCCTTTTTATCTTTACTTGTGGATTTAAATCATGAAAGCCCAATAGAACATGTTACCTTTACCTTTGGAGTAGAAGGTGTTTCACGTTCATTAACCCATCAACTAGTAAGACATAGGATTGCCAGCTACTCCCAACAATCCCAAAGATATGTAAGACTGGACCAATTCCAATACATAATACCACCTGCTATAGAGAAGAATAAGATTGCCAAAGCTTTATTTGTAAAATCAATGGAAGAAAGTCAACATCATTATGATGAAATAACTAATCTATTGTTTGAGGATTTATATGAAAAGTACTTAGAAGAAGGCCTAAGTGAAAAAGAAGCTAGATTGAAAGCAGAAAAGGAAGCCATAGAAGATGCCAGATATATCTTCCCAAATGCCTGTGAGACAAAAATAGTTTTTACGATGAATGCAAGGTCTTTACTAAATTTCTTTAGGTTAAGAACTTGCTTAAGGGCACAGTGGGAGATTAGGGAATTGGCCACTGCCATGTTGAAAGAAGTTAAAAAGGTTTATCCAATACTATTTAAAAATGCAGGCCCCAAATGTTTAAATGGCCCCTGTCCAGAAGGGAAAATGACCTGTGGAAAGATAAAAGAAGTAAGGGAAAAGTTTAAAAACTTAGTATAATTCAGTGAATAGTTAATAACTAATAGTGGATAGCTTCGGTAAGCTGCCAACAGATTTGCTGCTACTGAAGGTGATTTTTTGAAGAGTAAAGTTTAACTCTAAAACTATTCATTATTCACTTTTCATTATTCACTATTAACTTGTGGAAAGGTTTGTGATGGAATGGATTTTCAATATGTGGCTGGAAGGAACCCAGTACTAGAAATACTAAAAACTGAAAGAGAAGTTGAAAAAATATTTATATTAAAAGGGGAACTTAAAGGTTCAATAAAAAAAATCATAGGAATTGCAAAGGATAGAAATATACTAATACAAGAAGTAGACAAGGACAAACTTGACTCCTTAGCAAAGGGTGTAGCCCATCAAGGAGTAGTAGCGTTAGTATCTTCCTATGAATATGCAACAGTTGATGATATATTAAATAAGGCAAAGAAAAATGATGAACTGCCCTTTATTGTAATATTAGATGGAATAGAAGACCCACATAATCTTGGTGCCATAGCAAGAACTGCAGAATGTGCTGGAGTACACGGGATAATCATTCCAAAGAGAAGATCTGCACAAGTCAATGAAACGGTTTATAAGGCTTCTGCTGGAGCTGTAGAGCATGTTTTAATTGCTAAGGTAAACAATATCAACAATGTTATAGATGAATTAAAAGAAAAAGGTTTATGGATTTACGGTGCAGATATGGATGGTGACTTATACTTTAATATATCATTAAAAGGTGCTGTAGCTTTGGTAATAGGCAATGAAGGGAAAGGCATCTCCAGATTAACCAAGGAAAAATGCGATTGCCTAGTTAAAATCCCTATGGCAGGTAAAATTTCATCCCTTAATGCCTCCAATGCAGCTGCCATATTAATGTATGAGGTAGTAAGACAGAGCCATGGCTAGAAAAAAGAATAAGGCAAAAGAATATCTATTTGTTGATGGATATAATGTCATAAATTCCTGGGATAGGTTTAAAGAGATAAAAAATGTTAATCTAGAAGAAGCTAGAAATGAGCTGATAGATATATTAACCGAATATAAACACTACTCAGGAATTGAGATTATACTTGTATTTGACGCACACCTTGTAAAAGGCAATAGTGGCACTAAGGAAAACTATAAGGGACTTGAAATAGTATATACCAAGGAAAATGAAACAGCTGACCAATATATAGAAAAAAAGCTAGATGAAATAGGGAGGACAAAAAGAGTAAGGGTAGCAACTTCTGATTGGATGGAGCAACAAATCGTCCTAGGTAGAGGTGGCATTAGAATTTCATCTAAGGAACTAGAAGCAGAAATTTTTAATGAAAAAAGGCTTATTAATCGAAAAAGAAGTACTGAAAACAAAAAGAATGATATGTTAATAGGACGTCTAGATGAAGAGACAATAGAGAAACTAAACAAATGGTTTAGGGACAATGAATAGTATTGACTAAAAAATATTAGTTAAATATAATTATATTAAATCGCATTCATATTTATGCTAGGGGGGCCATTGATGCAACTAAGTGTTCATAAGGGAAGAAACGAATTAGATAACTTTAGAAATATGGATGATGAAGACATCGTAGAAGCAGCACAAAATAATAACGACGTAGCTTTAGAGTATTTAATCTACAAGTACAAGAGCTATGTAAAACTAAAAGCAAGGTCATATTACTTGATAGGGGCTGACAAGGAAGATATAATTCAAGAGGGGATGATAGGCCTTTATAAGGCTATAAGGGATTATGATAGGGATAGAAATACAACTTTTAGAGCTTTTGCAGAAATTTGCATTACAAGGCAAATTATTACAGCTATTAAAACTGCCACTAGGCAAAAACATATACCTTTAAATTCCTACATATCATTAAATAAACCTGTATATAATGAAGAATCAGATAGGACCTTACTAGATATTCTTTCAGGAATAAAGGTATGTGATCCTGAAGAGTTAATGATTGGAAAAGAAGAATTAGATTTAATCGAAACCAAAATGGGAGAAAGTCTTTCAGAATTAGAAATGGAAGTCTTTATGTCCTATGTTGATGGTATGACCTATCAGGAGATTGCGAAGGATTTGGACAAGCATGTAAAATGTGTAGATAATGCCCTGCAACGGGTAAAGAAAAAATTAGAAAAAATTTTAGTATATAATGGATTAACTAAAGCTTGACAAATTTTAATTCTAGTAGTAAAATATCTAACAGTGAGCAAATGCCCATGTAGCTCAGGAGGTAGAGCACTTGCATGGTAAGCAAGAGGTCACCGGTTCGAGTCCGGTCGTGGGCTCCACAATTTTTTAGAAAAAATGAAACACCAGGGTGAGTTTACTTAAGTGGGAGGGGAACTCCTAAAAAAGATTATTATATGTAAATCTATAATAAGGAGGAAGTAAAATGGGTAAAGCGAAATTTGAAAGAACAAAACCACACGTAAACATAGGAACAATTGGTCACGTAGACCACGGTAAAACAACATTAACAGCAGCAATAACTATGGTATTAAGCAAAAGATTTGGATCTGGAGAAGCTGTATCCTATGATAACATAGACAAAGCACCAGAAGAAAGAGAAAGAGGAATTACAATCTCCACATCTCACGTAGAATATGAAACAGCAAATAGACACTATGCACACGTAGACTGCCCAGGTCACGCTGACTACGTTAAGAACATGATCACAGGAGCAGCTCAAATGGACGGAGCTATCTTAGTAGTATCAGCAGCAGACGGTCCAATGCCACAAACAAGAGAACACATCCTATTATCAAGACAAGTAGGAGTACCAAGAATAGTAGTATTCTTAAACAAAGAAGACATGGTAGACGACGAAGAACTAATCGAATTAGTAGAAATGGAAGTAAGAGAACTATTATCAGAATATGAATTTGACGGAGACAACACTCCAATCGTAGTAGGTTCTGCATTAAAAGCAATAGAAGAACCAGACGGACCATGGGGAGACAAGATAGTAAAATTAATGGAAGCAGTAGACAACTACATTCCAGAACCACAAAGAGATACAGACAAACCATTCCTAATGCCAGTAGAAGACGTATTCTCCATAACAGGTAGAGGAACAGTAGCAACAGGAAGAGTAGAAAGAGGAGTATTAAAAACTGGAGATAACGTAGACATAGTAGGATTAACGGACGAATCAAGAACAGTAGTAGTAACAGGAGTAGAAATGTTTAGAAAGCTACTAGACGAAGCCCAAGCTGGAGACAACATAGGAGCTCTATTAAGAGGTGTACAAAGAACTGAAATCGAAAGAGGTC